>Ga0302314_10016667_pt1 | contig 12391 bp, 8 predicted proteins | sample III_Palsa_N2_3_FD_200533 | JGI IMG/M metagenome (GOLD analysis project Ga0302314, IMG submission 200533) | Peat permafrost microbial communities from Stordalen Mire near Abisko, Sweden - III_Palsa_N2_3 | ecosystem: Environmental > Terrestrial > Soil > Palsa > Peat permafrost | place: Sweden...
GTTCGCCGCGGCGGCTGCGAGAGGTGGGGCGGGGGAGTCCAAACTAGCGCTCGGGGTCGCACCCTCCCATTCGCCGCGCTTTCCGTGGAACGCGGATCACCTGTATTTTACGGTCCGCGAGCCCTTCCCGAGCAAGACGACCGGCACAGCGCTCGTCTTTGGGCGAATCGGCGCTAGCGGGTCGCTTCAAATCGATTCCCTTATGCCTGAACGCGGTGTCATCTTTAGCGATGGCATTGAGGCGGACTTTCTCGAGTTCAATTCGGGTTCCAAGGCCACAATCGGCCTTGCTGAACGGCAGGGAAGACTCGTTGCATGAGGCAACCGCGTCGTCGTCCGACGCCATGGGGTTCCCGAACATTTCAGAGCATGTCGACCAATGGGAAAACGTCGGGTTTGTGGCTAACCCTATTTCTGCTTGCCGTGTCCCCCCGGAAAACCGTACTTAACACCCTCTCGGCCTGTTCCTAGAGGGGGATCGGTGCGAGGTTCTTTGCTCCTACGGGATTGCCTCCGCGCCCGTGCGGCGCATGATTCGGTATAGGGATCGAGGACGGAGGAGGCGCCCTCGCCGGCGCCTAAGTAGCCCGAGCAGAATGAAATGCCAGAGTAGCTCAGTGGTAGAGCAGAGGACTCATAAGCCTTTGGTCGCCGGTTCAATCCCGGCCTCTGGCACCATTCCGCCGCCGAATGGGCAGCACCTGGAATCTAATCGGCCCTTGCGGCCGCCTGAACCGAGTATTCGCCCTGCAGCCGGATATCGCGCGAGGAGCTTCCGATGCGCAGACCGTAGCTGCCCGGTTCCACCACCCAGCCATTCTGCTCGGGCGAGTAGAAGGCGAATGACCGGCCGCTCAATGGGAGTGACACGGTTTTGGTCTCGCCGGCGCCGAGGGCGACTTTGGCGAAGGCCTTGAGTTCCTGCTCCGGGCGCGGGACGCTGGCGTGGCCGTCGGTGACGTAGAGCTGCACCACCTCGGCGCCAGGACGCGTTCCCGTGTTCGTGATGTCGCAGGTCACCTCGGCTTCCGCGTTCCCCTTGGCGACCACCTTCAGGTTGGAGTAGCCGAAGGTGGTGTAGCTGAGCCCGAACCCGAAGGGGAACAGCGGCTCGATCTTCTTCGCGTCGTACCAGCGGTAGCCGACCAAGAGTCCCTCGTCGTAATGCACGACGCCGTCCACGCCGGGGTAGGCCCGGGGTCCGCCTTGGGCGGCCGGCGTGTCGGCGAGGGTCTTCGGGAAGGTGCAGGGGAGCTTGCCGGAGGGACTCACGTCGCCAAACAGGACGGCGGCCAGGGCGTGGCCGGCCTCCGAGCCGCCGTACCAGGCCTGCAGGACCGCCGGCACCTTCCCGAGCCACGGATCCATGGCGATCGGCAACCCGTCGATCAGGACAACAATCGTGTGGGGATTGGCCGCGACCACCTCGGAAATGAGCTCGGCCTGCCCGTCGGGGAGGGAGAGGTCCGCTCGGTCGGTGCCCTCATCGTCCGCGTGGGCCCGGTGCGTCAGCCCGGCCACGACGATTGCCAAGTCGCTGCTGCGGGCCGCGGCCACGGCGCGGTCGACCAGCACCCGGGCATCCTCCGGCGAGGCGTAGACGAGCTCCGTCTTCTTCACCCCGGCGTTGTCGGCCGCGGAGGCGCGGTGCACCTCGGGCTGCCGGTATCCTTCCGAGTAGGTGATGTTCATCGCCGCGCCCGCCCGCAGGACAATGCCCTGGAGGGCCGGGATCTCGCGGAAGGCCTTGACGCCGGCGGAGTTCCCGCCGGCGCCAAACAGCCGGACGGCGTTCTGGCCGATGATGGCGAGCGAGTGGACCCTGGACGGGTCGATGGGCAGGAGGCCGCCGTCGTTTTTCAGGAGGACCATTCCGCCCTCGGCTGCGCGCAGTGCCACGTCGAGATGTTCCGGAGTGTTGATCGAGCCCAGCTTGCGGCCGTCCATCGCGCCGCTGGCAAAGAGCATCCGCAGGTCCCGGCGCACCTTGTCGGCCAGCGCATACATCGGGTAGGTCCCGGCCTTGATCCCATCGCGGAACGCGTTGCCCAGGTAGAAGGAGTCGAAGGGCGGACGGGAGCCCATCTCCAGGTCGACGCCCACCAGGGCAGCGCCGGCCGTCTCGTGGGTCCCGCCCCAGTCCGAGATCACGCCGCCCTTAAATTTCCATTCCTTCTTCAGGATCTTTTCCAGCAAGTATTCGTTCTGGCTGCAGTACACCCCGCGAAAGCGGTTGTAGGCGGACATGATCGCCATCGCGCCGCCTTCGCGCACGCTGGCCTCGAAGGCCGGCAGGTAGATTTCGCGCAGCGCCCGCTCGTCCACCTCGACGCTGATCGTGCCGCGGGCCGTCTCCTGGTTGTTGAGCGCGAAGTGCTTCACGCAGGCGACGGTGTCCTCCGCCTGCAACCCGCGGATGTAGCCGACCGCCATGCGGCCGGAGAGCCACGGATCCTCCCCGTAGTAGTCGTAATTTCGGCCGCAGAGCGGGGTACGGATGATGTTGATGCCGGGTCCCAGGAGGACGTTCTTGCCGCGGATGCAGGCTTCCTCGCCGATGACCCGTCCGCAGGCTTCGGCGAGCGCCGGGTCCCAGGTGGCTGCGATCGTGAGGCCGGGTGGGAGCGCCGTCGCATAGTCATCGGTGCGGCCGGTGGGATTCCATGAGGTGACTCCGACCTCCTCGCGTACGCCCTGCGGGCCGTCGTCAGTCCAGAGATAGGGGATCCCGAGGCGCGGGACGCCGCCGCTGCGGAAGAGCCCGTTGGCATGGACGAGGCCGATTTTCTCGTCGAGCGTCAGGCGGGACATCAGGTCGTCGATCCGGGTCTCAACCGGCAGCGTGCGGTCCAGGTAAGGCGCATCTTCGCCACGCGCGCGGGCGGTCAGAAGAAGGGCGAAGCAGAGGAGCGAAGGGGCGAGGCGCATCGGGGGAGGAAGAAGCGCCCGCCGACCGGCCGGTCCGGGCGCGCAGCCTTACGCTCCCTGAAACCCTTGCGGCAGCGCAAGCTCTGATTCCCGTCAGGGTAGCCAGCCACCGGTGGCCTGCACCGGCGCCAGGTCGCCGCGGCGGGTGACCCAAGCGGCGACGGCATGGCGCGCCGCATCGGCAACGAGCGGAGTGGGAAGCGTGAGGCCGGCCTGCAGCGGACCGCCGGCGGTGCCGGGCTCCAGCCGGGCCTGATCGAGACCGAGGACCACAAACTCGTGCCGGAGCGTCTTGCCGTCGTTCTCGCCGGCCGAGACCTTGGAGGTGAGGCCGCCGCCGAGGATCGCGAGGTGCACGATGTAGTCGCCGCCGGCGGCCGGGAAGCTGCCGACGGGCCGATACTCGGCGCGGCACCTGCCGTCGCCGCCCACCACCAACTCCAAGTCACCCGACGGAACGGGGGTTCCGCCCGCGCCGCCCCACGTCGGCTTCCATTCGGCACCGTCGCGGACAAAGCAGGGCGTATAGACGTTCTCGGAGCCCCACGCCTTGGCGTAGGCGTATTCGCGCTCGGTGAAGGCCCGGGTGGAGAGGCGGTCGGTCCAGCCGAGGCTGTTCCAGTAGTTGACGTGGAACTCCACCGGCACGACCGACTTCCAGAGGGTGGGGTCGTCCCGAAGCTGGCCGAGCCAGCGGTCCGCCGGCGGGCAGCTGCTGCAGCCCTCGCTGGTGTAAAGCTCGACCAGCGAGACCCGCGCTGCGCCGCTGGCAAACCGTATGGGCTCGGCCGCCGCGGCACCCACCAGCCCGAGCAGGCAGAAGAAGATCCATCGTTTCACCCCGGTAGGAGCCCTGGGGGGCCGAAATATTCCTCCATAGCCCGGAAAGGGATCGCAGTCCGGGATCCCCGGACTCGGTTGACGCGGCCGGTCCGGAACACCCCAATAGCGGGGCGGTCCAATCGTTCGGCCGCCTTTCCCCAACCCCTTTCAACCGTTATGCGTCCCGCCTTCAGGGTCCTGGCTTCAGCGTCGCTGTTTCTCGCCGTCGGCCTTCTGACTTCTCGGTCCCAGGTCAATGTCACCGTGGATGCCACCAAGCCGATCCGCGTGGTCGACAACCGCCAGTTCGGCGTGAACGCGCCGTTCTGGGACAGCACGTTCACCAACGCCACCACTACTGACACCCTGACCGAGATGGGTACCCAGTTCATGCGCTACGGCGGAGGCTCGGCCACCGACGAGTACAACTGGATGAGTAACACCGACCTCGTTTCCGGTGAGACCTGGGCCTTTAACATCGACCTGTTCGCGGTGAAGGCCAAGGCACTGGGCAACCAGGGAATCATCACGGTCAACTATGGTTCTGGCACGGCCACGGGCTCCCCCGATTCGGCGGCCGCCTATGTTCAGTATGCCAACGTGACCAACCACTATGGCTTCAAGTACTGGGAAATCGGCAACGAGTGCTATGGGACCTGGGAATATGACACCAACACCCCCGCCCACGACGGGCTCACCTACGCCACCCGCGCCGCCGCCTACATCCAGGCGATGAAGGCGATGGATCCTTCGATCAAGATCGGCATCGTCGCCGACGCCAGCGAGGACAGCTACATTGAGGCCACGGCGGTGCCGGTCACAAACCCGGTGACGGGAGTCAGCCACAGCGGCTGGACGCCGATCGTCCTCACCCAGCTGAAGGCCCTCGGGGTCTATCCCGACTTCCTGATCTACCACATGTACGCCCAGAATGCCGGGCAGGAGAATGACGCCTTGCTGCTCCAGGTCTCGCCCACCGTCTGGGCCATGGCGGCGGCCAACCTCCGGATGCAGCTGAACGACTACCTCGGCATGGCCACGGCTTCCGGCATCGAGCTCCTCGTGACCGAGAACAACTCCGTCTCGACGAGCCCGGGCAAGCAGTCCGTCAGTCTCGTGAATGGCCTCTACCTCGCGGACAGCACGGCCTGCTTGATGCAGACGGAGTTCAACAGCCTCGTCTGGTGGGATCTGCACAACGGCCAGGCCTTGAACTCGTCGACGGCCCCGATCAATGTCAGCAGCTCCCTCTACGGCTGGCGCATCTACGGCGACTACGGCGTCGAGAACCAAGCGACCAACGACCGGTACCCGACCTTCTACGTGGAAAAGCTCCTGAGCCATTACGCCCGCGGGGGGGACACGGTGATCACGACCTCGAGCGACAACCCGCTGCTTTCCGCTTATGCGGTCACGCGGACGAACGGCTCGCTCTCGATCCTCGTCATCAACAAGAGCCCGACCGTGACCTACAGCGTGGCCTTTGGCATCACCGGCTTCACGCCCCAGGGCAACGAGACCCTCTATTCCTACGGGATTCCGCAGGACAACAACGCCATGCCCGGCAGCACCGGTTCGCCGGACATCGTCGTCTCGACGGCGACCGGCGCCGCGGGCTCCTTCTCGGCCTCCTTTGCGCCGTACTCCGTCACCGTGCTGAACCTCCAGGGTCCAACGGCCGCCCCCGCGTCCGCCCGCCAGCCGAACTCCCAGACGGTCGCGACCGGCCGCACGGCGACGTTCAGCTTCCCGGCCACGGGCGGTCCAACGCCGACCTTCCAGTGGTACCTGAATGGCACGGCCGTCGCCGGCGCCACGAACTCCACCCTGGTGGTCAACGGCGCCACGGCCGCCGACGCGGGGACCTACACCTGCACGGCGACCAACGCCTCCGGCGCACTGACGAGCAGCGGCGCGACCCTGACCGTCGTCGCGACGTCCGACCCGGGAAGGCTGGTCAACATCTCGGCGCGGGCGCAGGTGGGGACGGACTCCAACATCATCTTTGGCGGCTTTGCGATCGGTCCGCAGGGCCTTTCGGGGACCGACACCGTCCTGATCCGGGCCTCGGGACCGGCCCTCGCCGCCTTTGGGGTGGGCGGGACCCTGCCGGACCCCGAGCTGCAGCTCTTTAATTCCGCCGACACCGCGATTGCCGGCGACCTGAACATGGGCTGGGGCGGCAGCGCCGCCATCGCGGCCGCGGCCTCCTCGGTCGGGGCGTTCGCCTGGACCTCCTCGACGAGTCTCGATGCGGCGCTCCTCGTCTCGCTGGCCCCGGGCGCCTACACGGCGCAGGTCTCCGGCGCGAGCAGGGACACCGGCGACGCCCTGATGGAGGTCTATGACGACACGCCGGCCGCCCGCTACACCGTCTCGGATCCCCGCCTGGTCAACCTCTCCGCCCGGGTCGACGTGCAGAGCGGCGCCGCCAACGCGCTCTTTGTCGGGTTCGTGATCAAGGGAGCGACCTCGATGACCGTCCTGATCCGGGCCTCGGGACCGGCCTTGGCCGCGTTCGGGGTCGCCGGCACGCTGCCCGACCCGCAGCTGAGCCTCCAGAGCGCTGGCACCGTCCTGGCGACCAACGCCGGGTGGGGCGGAGATACCGCCATTGCCGCCACGGCGGCGTCGGTGGGCGCCTTCAAGTGGAGCAGCGCGGGAAGCGCCGACTCGGCCCTCCTCGTCACGCTCCCTCCGGGGGCCTACAATGCCGTCGTCAGCGGGGTCAGCGGGGACGCCGGAGCCGCGCTGGTCGAGGTCTACGAGGTTCAGTGAGTTAGCCGGCGGCTACGGCGGCGGCGGCCCGTTCGGGCCCCAGAGCTGCCGGGTGTCCCCGGAGATGAAGGTGATCCCCACGAGCTGCCCCTCCCATTGGAGCTGGAGGACGCTGTCGCGGCGGCTGCGCATCCCGACATCGCCGACGTTCATGAGGGCAAATACGCCCGCGAGGCCGTACAATCCCCAGAGGGCATAGCGCCGCGGCACCGAGCCGCGGCGCAGGAATCGTCCGGCGAACCAGAGAACGGCCACCGAGAAGAAGAGCGCGTAGCGCCCCGCGAAGGAGAATGGCTCCGTCACCGCGGCCATCAGGGTCGGCGATGCCACAACCGTCACGATGAGGAAGGAGCGCCAGGACCGGACCGCCCAGCAAAGGGCGGCGGCGCCTCCGAGGAGGATCGCCGGGTACCAGGTGCAGGGGAAGATTGGCACGGTGGCAAATGGCCATACCGCGGTCAGGAAGAGGTGCGACACCGCCATCGGCAGGAGGACCGGGTTGGGGCTGAATTCTCCGAAGCGGCTGTCGAGGCGCAGGTGCATCTGGAATACCGCCAGGCCGGCCAGGCCCGCGGCGACCGCCAATCCCCACCCGGACTTCCGCCAGGCCCAGATGAAGAGCAGGCAGACGCCCCCGGCCTGGGGATAGGTGAGGGCCGCGAGCGCGAGGAAGACCACGGCCGCCGGCCGGTGGTGGCGCAGGAGGACGGCCAGGAGCAGCCAGACCAGCGTCGCCCCGTAGATGAAGCCGATGGGATCGGCGAAGACCTCGAGGCGCAGGGGCGACAAGGTGAAGAGGAGGCTGAGCGGCAGCGTCAACCAGGGACGGAGCGAGCGCCGGAAAAGCTCGAAGACGAGCAGGCAGGCCGTCAGGCCGAAGGCGAAGGACAGGATCCGGAAGCCCAGGGCCGAGTCCTTCGGCACAAAATCCGCCTGGAGCCACATCAGGGGCAGCCACCGACGGGCATAGGAAATGTCGGTCAGCGCCCAGCGGACGCCTGCCCAGGTCGGGCCCAGGTGAGGATTGCGGTGCAGGAACTTGGAGTCGTCCATCCCCAGCCAGCCCCAGGCGAGGCTGTGGGCGTAGGCGGCCAGGTAAGCGACCACGAGGATCACGCGCCGGCCGCGGTCGGCGAGCCGATCGCGGGGTGCGGCGGTTGGAGTGGCGGCCGGAGTCACCAGGGGAAGTGCCGGCCGGGCTGGACTGGGATTACCCGCGGGGAATGGCGCATCTCAGGCCGCCATCAATGAAGCTTTTCGGGCGGGTTCAAATTCAAACCGCGCCCGCACGGCCGCGCCCACCCTCACCCCGGCGGGAGGTGCGTCACGTCCCGCAGGCGCAGCAGCCGCTCGCCCGCGGCGTGGAGGGTCGCCGGTTTCTTCGCGAAGTTGAGGCGGATGTACCGCGTCTCACCGGGGGCGAAGAAGGCCGATCCCGGCACCGGCGCGACGCCGATCTCCCGGGTCATCCAATGGGCGAAGGCGACATCGTCCGCGGCGCCGAACCGCGTGATGTCGACCATGATGAAGTAGGCCCCCTCGGGCGTCGTGTAGGCGAGGCCGGCCTGGTCGAGGTAACCCATGAGGAGGTCGCGGGCCCGGCCGTAGGTCGCGGCCAGGCCGGCGTAGTAGGAATCGGGGAAGCCCAGGGCGGTCACAACCGCGTGCTGCAGCGGGGCGGCGGCGCCCACGGTGAGGAAGTCGTGGACCTTGCGGGCCTGCGCGATGATTTGCGGGGGCGCGTGGACGTAGCCCAGCCGCCAGCCGGTGATTGAGAACGTCTTCGACAGGGATGAGCACATGAGCGTGCGGCGGCCCATCCCCGGCAGGGTGGAGAAATAGGTGTGCCGGTGGGGCGGGAAGACGATGTGCTCGTAGACCTCGTCCGTGAGGACGAAGACGTCGAATTCCTCGGCGAGCGCCGCGATCGCCTCCAGCTCGGGCCGGGTGAAGACCCGGCCGCAGGGGTTCGAGGGATTGCAGAGCACAAAGGCCTTGAGGCCCTGTACGAAGGCCCGCCGCAGCTCGATCAGGTCGAACCGGTAGTCCGGGGGATGCAGCGGGACCAGGACCGGCCGCGCGCCGCAGAGGATGGCGTCCGCCGAGTAGTTCTCGTAGAACGGCGAGAAGAGCCCCACGGCGTCGCCCGGGTCGCAGACGGTCATCATCGCCACCATCATCGCTTCCGTGGCCCCGCAGGTCACGACCAGGTCGGTTTGCTCGTCGACTGCCAGGCCGGTGAACCGACGCAATTTGGCGCCCAGGGCGGCCCGCAACTCGGGGGAACCCCAGGTGACGGCGTATTGGTGCCGTCCGGCGTCCATCGCGTCTTTGCCCGCCTGCACGAGGAGGGCTGGCGGGTCGAAATCGGGGAAGCCCTGTGACAGGTTGATGGCGCCGTGCCGCTGGGCCACCCGCGTCATCTCGCGGATGACCGACTCCTGGAAGACAGAGGTGCGGACGGAGGTCTTGGGCATCGCTAGGCCTAGGGTTGGCGGCCCTCCGCCGGGGCGTCGACCGGCGCTCCTGTCATAATCGGGCCGGGTGCGGATGGTGGGCCGCCCTCGGGCGGACTTGAGTCCAAAAATGGTCGGGGCGGCGAGATTCGAACTCGCGACCTCTACGTCCCGAACGTAGCGCTCTACCAGGCTAAGCTACGCCCCGACTTGTCTGCGTGAGAGAGGAGTAGGCTCCGGCGAAGTGCCTGTCGCAAGCAGAAAAGGAATGTCAGGCCCGTTAGTGTCGAAAGGCCGAAAACTTGGGAGCAAATCCCGCCAATGGTGGATCAACGGCCGACAGCCACAGGCTTCAGCCCTAGGACTCCCGCAGCTTCAGACTGGCGGAAGTCATAGGTGTAGATGTCAGCAAAATTGTGGCGCAGCGCCGTCACGAGGTGAAGGCAGTCAGCGGAGCGGAGGAATACCGAATCGGGCAGCGTCGTATAAACCTGGGCAGCGGCCTCGATCACAGCGCTGTCCAATGGGAGCCACGTCCAAAACCCGGCGATGTCGTCGTTGGTGAATTGCCGGATCGCAGTCATGAACTTGTCCCGGCCCCATGTCTTCTCACGCAACTGTCGGTGGAAGACCCCCATGAGCTCGGTGCGGACCAGCTCTGACACGTACACCTGATCTTCCCCTTCTAGGCGCGCCCGCATCGCGGGTGATTCCTTTTCGACGACGTAGAGCTTGGCAGTCGCCGATGTGTCGCAAAAGATCATCGGTCAGCGATCCCCGCGGATTTCGTCCAGGGCGGCCTGTACGTTATTTCCCGGCGGACCGGCCATCATCGCCTCGTATTCCGGGAGGAGCGTGCGTTTCCGCTTGCGAGGTGTGAGCAGCGACGGATTGGCCAAGACTGCTACGGGTTGGCCCCTGTCTGTGATTACGACTGGCGCCCTTGATGAACCCGCGCGCCGAACATGATCGCCGGTCGTGGCGTGAAGTTCCTTGATGGTTATACTTGAAGACATGGTGTAACGGTGTCACCGGAGGACGAAAATGTCAAGTGTAACGGTGTAACAAGCTAAGCGATTCCCGCGAATACCTGGATCGGGTTATTCATCAGGGATTTCACAGAAAAAATATCAAAAACTGTGAAATAGTGTATAAGTCATTGACTACCAAATTACAATCGGTACGTCCCGAACGTAGCGCTCTACCAGGCTAAGCTACGCCCCGACTCTATCGCTGAAGGTCGAGAGCCGCCGCCGGAAGTGGGGTCGCAAGCAGAAAAGGAGCGGCTGTTCCCCTAGGGCAAAATAGCCGAGAAATATCGGCTTTTAGGCAAGAACTGTGAACCATCTTGTGAATTCGAAGGTGCTGGGGATGCGGCCGAGTCATGCGCTCACTGTCGTACGGGCCAAATGATCAAAATTGGGGGAATGCAGCCAGCTATCCGCGCGCCAACGCCGCCAATGTCTGAGCCAACTCACCCGATGCCCAAGATCCCTCAAAGCGGGCGTCATTGACGAAGAATCCCGGCGTCCCGTTCACTCCGCTGCGCACGCCTCCCATAAAATCCCGCCGCACCCGCTCCTTGTACTTTCTCGCCTTCAGATCCCCCAGAAACAGGGGGACATCAAGGCTGAGATTCGCGGCCGCTTCGGCGAGCAATTGCGGGCCGAGATTCGCCTGATTCTCGTAGAGGAGATCATGCATTTCCCAAAACTTTCCCTGCACCGCTGCCGCTTCTGCGGCTTCGGCCGCGGCTGCCGCAAAGGGGTGGGCGTTGGTCAGCGGAAAATTCCGGAAGACGAAACGCAGGCGCGGCCCCAGCTGGCGCTGGATCGCCTGAACGATGGGGTAGGCCTGACCACAAAAGGGGCACTGGTAGTCGCCATACTCGATCAACGTCACCAAGGCGGCGGCGCCCCCGGCGATGTGGTCCGCCTTCGTCACCGGCACCGACAATTTTGCTTCATCATCCCGACTCATGGGTTGGTTCCTTTTGCGGGCAGAGCTTCCAAGGCCCGCAGAATTCCATCGGCCCCCGGATTGACCCCCACCGGAGAAACATACCTCCAGCGGATAATGCCCTCGCGATCGATCACGAAAAGGGCCCGCTCGGAAAAGCCGTCGCCGTCGCGGTAGACGCCGTAGGCCTTCGCCGTCGCGCCCTTCGGCTCGAAGTCGGACAGCAAGGGCAGGTGATACTTGCGATCGTGCGCGAACGCCAAATGCGACCAGATCCCGTCCACCGATATGCCCATGACTTCGGCGTCGAAGTTCGCGAATTCCTCATGCAACTCTGTATAAAGCGAGAGCTGATCGCTGCAAACCGGACTCCAGTCAGCCGGATAAAACACCAGGACCACCGGGCGGCCCAGAAAATCGCTCAAGGCGACCTTTTGATCGGGCGTGCTCGCCAGCTGAAACTCCGGCGCCCTCGTCGAGACCTGAGCGGGTGGGGAAGGTTCCAAGGCCACGCGCGGAGACTAGAATTGTTCGCTGCGGGATGTCACACGATTTCGGAGCCGGCGAGCGCCGCACTTTGGCGCTCGCGTGATCTATGCGCTGATCGCCATCGGCTTCAGGCCTAGGAAGTGCGCAGCTTCGGACTGGCGGAAGGCCGGAGCGGTGATTCGGCCGGAGTTGCGCGGCTCACGGCGACAAGGTTTCGGACGTCGGTCCCACCGGGCCGATTTTCTCGGGAAGTCCAGCCGGGGGGTTTAGCTGGCGAGGTCCGGTCCCCTGCGATTCAGGAAAATGGCCGAAATACCCACCAGTACCATGGCCAGGAGGACCAGGGCCCAAGACGGCATTGCGGGAGTTCCGGAATCGGATTGGATCGGGGCGGTTCCTGAGGTCGTGAAGGTCTGCGTGGCGTATACCGACGTAAGCCCATCGGCCACGGTCACCAGCTGGTAATAGTAGGTCGTTCCCGGCAGGAGACCGGTCAGCACGCTGCTGATGGCGACGGGGCTGGAGCCGCTGCCGATGTCCTGCGGGCTCGTGCTGGTTCCGAGCGACGAGGAGGTGCCGTACTGAAAGTAGACCTGCGTCTCGGTGCCGTTGGGGTTGATCGTGCCATTCAGGGTCGCACCCGTGTCCGCGATGTTGCTGGCAGAGTCGGGGTTCACCGGCGGGCCAGCCGGCGTGAAGGAGACGCCTTTGTAGATAAAGTCGGGGTTTGTTCCCGACGCCTGGATACCCGGGGCCGCGGCGATCTCGGTGAAGGATTGGCCGGCCGGCGCGGTGGCGGCCAAGGTGTCGGTGATCCCGTAGAGGCCGTTGGGATCGGCGTCCCCCGCCGTGTAGGACACGGCGTAGAGGTAGACCACGCCGTTGACGACGTTCCCCACGATGGCCTCAAAGCCGGTCTCGCCGTGGAGCGCCGCGGTCGCCGCCGAGGGGGCGACAAA
>Ga0302314_10016668_pt1 | contig 12389 bp, 13 predicted proteins | sample III_Palsa_N2_3_FD_200533 | JGI IMG/M metagenome (GOLD analysis project Ga0302314, IMG submission 200533) | Peat permafrost microbial communities from Stordalen Mire near Abisko, Sweden - III_Palsa_N2_3 | ecosystem: Environmental > Terrestrial > Soil > Palsa > Peat permafrost | place: Sweden...
CTCGGCCAGCCGGACCGTGGCCGTCTGGCGGCCGACCGCCGCGACCACGGCGGCCTTCAGGAACGCGGCCGCCTGGGCGGCGGTCCGCCGCTGCGCCAGCAGGCCGGCCGCCTGCTCGCTGAAGAGCCGGGTGACGATCGCGTCCGCCTGGCTCGCGGCCAGCAGGTCAGCGCGCTGATCGTCGATCGTCTGCTGGAGGCCGATCGCCCCCAGGTAGCTGCCGGGATCGGTGATGCCTGCGTAGACGGCGGCCGCCATGTCCGGGCCGCCATCGGACTCGTACTCGGCCGCCGCCAGCTGGGCGAGCCGCGCGGTCGCGCGCTGCTCGGACTTCCTCGCCACCGCCAGCCGGGTCTGCGCCGCCTGGTAGGCGGCGGAGGCCTGCTGCTCGAGCGAGACCTCGTGGTCGTACCGTTCGGCCAGCGCCTCCGCCTGCGTCCTGAGCCCGGCCAGGGCCGCGCTCAGCGCGTCCGCCTTGGCCGCGGCCCGGGCCAGCGCGGCCGCGCGGGAGGCGGCCAGGTGGTCCTGAGCCGGGGACAGCTGCCCCGCGGTCGGCTTCCCGTCCGCCCGCGCCCGGACCGCCGTCAGCGCGGCCGTTCCTCCCCCCACCGCCGCCGCGCCCACCGCGCCGATCAGCCCGAGCACGGCGAGCCGGAGGCCGCCCGAGACGGCGAGGTGACGCCAGGCAGTACCCATTCCGCCCCCAAACGCAATCAGATCGCTACGTAGCGTAGTGGAAGGTCGCAGGAATGCTGGGGACATCCGTGCACTTTGTCGCCGAAGGCGGGAATACTTTGGGTGCCGGGCACAGAGCATGGCACCGCATGACTCACACTTGGTAATGGCCAGGTTGGGAGCAAGGAGGACCGGTGGACAACACCGAAAGCGTGCTGAGACGGGCACCGCTATTTGACGGGCTTGACGATGATGGCGCGCGCGCCCTCCGCCGGCAGATGGCGGAGGTGAAACTCTCGCGCGGAGAGCACCTTTTCATGGAGGGCGACGACGGCGACGCGCTCTACGTGGTGATCGACGGCAAGATGAAACTCACCCGCGCGGCCGCCGACGGTCGCGAGAACCTGTTGAGCGTGATCGGGCCGAGCGAGATGTTCGGCGAGTTGTCGCTGTTCGACCCGCGGCCGCGGACCTCCTCCGCCAGCGCCGTGACCGACGCGGTGCTGGCCGCGCTGAAGCACGAGGCGCTGACGCCCTGGCTGCGAGAGCGGCCCGATGTGTCGCTGCACATGCTCCGCGCCCTCGCGCAGCGGCTGCGCCGGGCCAACGACGTGACCGCCGACCTTGTGTTCACCGACGTCCCCGGCCGGGTGGCCAAGAACCTGCTCGACCTCGCTGACCGCTTTGGCACCCAGGAACCCGATGGTCTGCACGTGCACCACGACCTCACCCAGGAGGAGCTGGCGCAGCTCGTCGGCGCGTCCCGCGAGACGGTGAACAAGGCGCTGGCCGACTTCGCCGCCCGGGGGTGGCTGCAGATCTCGGCCCGGTCGGTGCTGATCCTCGACACCGAGCGGCTCCGCAAGCGCGCCCGCTAGCGGCCGGCCAGGTAGTCCAGCTGGGCGCGGACGGACTGCTCGGCGGCCGGCCACAGCGCCCGGTCCACGTCGGCGTAGACCACCGCGACGACCTCGGCGGGCGTGCGCGCCCCGCCCTCGAGCGCCGCCCGGACCTGATCGAGGCGTTCCCGCCGGTGCGCGATGTAGTAGTCGAGCACGCCGGCCGGGTCCGTCAGCAGCGGCCCGTGGCCGGGCAGCAGCACCCCCAGGCCGGCCTCGTCCGCCAGGGCCCTGAGCTCGTCGAGCGTCTTCAGGTAGTCGCCGAGCGAACCGTCGCCGGCGATCACCGTCGTGCCCCGGCCGAGCACCGTGTCGCCCGTCAGCAGGCCGCCGTCGGCCACCAGGAGCAGGCTCAGCGAGTCGGCCGTGTGCCCCGGGGTGGCCACCACCCGCAGCTCGCAGCCGCCGCTGGTCAGCACCGTCCCCGGCCCGAAGCCCTCGCTGCCGAGCCGGAAGGCGGGGTCGAGGGCCCCGACCGGCGCCCCGCTGAGCTCGGCGAAGGCGGCCGCGCCGGCCGAGTGATCGGGGTGCCCGTGGGTGAGCACGATCTGCGCCACCCGCCGGTCCCCAGCGCAGGCGAGCTCGAGCACCCGCCGCAGGTGGCCGTCGTCGTCGGGCCCGGGGTCGACCACCACCGCGGTCGGCGAGCCGGGTTCGGCGATGATCCACGTGTTGGTGCCGTCGAGCGTCATCGGCGACGGGTTGGGCGCCAGCACGCACCAGGCGCGGGCGGTGCCCATGCCGTCGGCCGCCCGGCTGCCGTCGGCCGGGCGGAGACCGGATCCTGCGTTCACAGCGGGTACCCCACCTCGTCCGGGACGTCGAGCCAGGCCTGGCCGTCCTCGAGCACCAGCCGCGGCATGACCGGCTCGATCACGGGCCGGCGGCCGAGCACCTCGAGCACGGCGTCCTGGCCGGCGGCGGGGCCGTCGTCCGCCATCGCGAAGTCGTGCAGCGTGGTCGCCGTCGGCGGGAGCAGGGAGATCTGCCCGGCCCGGGCGGACTCGATGGCGTCGGCCGGGCGCAGCCACTCGATGCGGTCAGACTCGGCCGCGTGCCCGGTCGCCACCTGGCCCGCCGGGAGCGCGGCGGCGAAGAACCGCGCGTCGAACCGGCGCGGCTCGCCCTCGGGGGTGATCCACCGCGCCCACGGGACGAGCAGGTCCGCCCGGAGCACCAGGCCGCGCCGCGACAGCAGCTCGGCCAGGGTCACGTCGCCGGCCACCAGGGCGGCCCGCTCCGCCTCCCACGACGGCCCGAACGGGTCGGACGTGTCGGACGTGTCGGCCACCGGGCCGCCATCGGGCGCGCCCGCGAGCAGCACGCCGGCCTCTTCGAACGTCTCCCGCACCGCCGCGCAGACCAGCGCGCGGGCCATCTCGGCGGACGCGCCGAGCCGGGCGCCGAACTCGGCCGGGTCCGGCCCGTGCCACCCCACCGGGGCGTCGTAGTCGGCCGGATCCACCGAGCCGCCGGGGAACACGTAGGCGCCGGGCGCGAACTTCATCGCCGCCACCCGGCGCAGCATCAGCACCTCGACCCCGGTCCCGGCCGCGGCCGGGCGCAGCAGCATCACCGTCGCGGCGTCGCGAGGGGCCGCCGGGGCGATCCGCCCCGCCTCGAGGTCGGCCAGCCGCTGCGCGAGCTTCTCGCCGAACCAGTCAAGCCGTATCCGCACGCCGCCCGGCGCCCTTACGCGACTTCGACGATGAGCTCGACCTCGACCGGGGTGTCGAGCGGCAGCACCGCCATCCCGACCGCGCTCCGCGCGTGCCGGCCGGCCTCGCCGAAGACCTCGAGCAGAAACTCGCTGGCGCCGTTGACCACCGTCGGCTGCCCGGTGAACGACGGCGCGCTGGCGACGAAGCCGGTGACCTTGACGATCCGCCTGATCGCGTCGAGCCCGCCCGCCACCGAGGCGGCGGCGGCGAGCCCGTTGAGCGCGCACAGCCGTGCCAGCGAGGCGGCTTCCTCGGCGCTCACGGTGTCGCCGACCTTCCCGGTGGCCTGCAGCTTCCCGTCCGCCAGGGGCAGCTGACCCGACACGTAGACGTGGTTGCCGGTCCGGACCGCGGGCACGTAGGCCGCCTGCGGCGGGGCCACCGGCGGCAGCGTGAGCCCGAGCGCGGCCAGCCGCTGCGACGGGGTGGTCACGGCTTCGGCCGCTTCATGTAGGCGACCAGCTGCTCGGCGGTCGGGCCCGGCACCACGGAGACGAGTTCGTACCCCTCGTCACCCCAGTTGTCCAGGATCTGCTTGGTCGCGTGCGACAGCAGCGGCACGGTGACGTACTCCCACTTTGTCATGGCGCTCACATTAGCGGTCTGAGGCCGGTACTTCCTCGCCGGGCGCGAGCTCGGGCAGGCCGGAGGCGCCCGCCACCGGCGGCACGGACGGCACCGGCGGCACGTCGCTCAGCTCGGGCACCGCCGCGGGCGCGGGAACGTGCGCGATGGCCGCCTCGGCCGCGGCCACCTCGGCATCGCCGAGGTCGGCGTTGGCGGCGTCCTCGGCCTCGGCGTCCGCCAGCGCGGTCGACCCGGTGGCGGCGACCGGGCCGGGCGCCATCTTCTCGAAGAACCGCAGCAGCTCGACCGGGACCGGCATGACCAGCGTGCTGTTCTTCTCGCCCGCCACCTCGACCACGGTCTGCAGCAGCCGCAGCTGCAGCGCGGCCGGGTCCTTCGCCATCACCGACGCCGCCGCCGCCAGCCGCTTGGACGCCTGGTACTCGCCGTCAGCGGTGATGATCCGGGCGCGGCGCTCGCGCTCGGCCTCGGCCTGGCGCGACATCGACCGCTTCATGCCCTCGGGCAGCGACACGTCCTTGATCTCGACCCGCTCGACCCGGATGCCCCACGGCTCCTCGGTCGGCTCGTCGATCGTCTGCCGGAGCTTCTTGTTGACGGTCTCGCGCTCGGCCAGCAGCTGGTCCATCTCGGACTGGCCGATGATCGACCGCAGCGACGTCTGCGCCTGCTGCGAGACGGCGTTCATGTAGTTGTTCACGTTGACCGTGGCCTTGATCGGGTCAACCACGCGGAAGTACACCACGGCGTCCACCCGGACCGACACGTTGTCGCGGGTGATGCCCTCCTGGGCGGGCACGGTCATCGCGATGATCTGCATGTTGACCTTCTCCACGCGGTCACCGATCGGCCGGATGAAGACAAGGCCCGGTTCGAGCAGCTGGGACTCGACCCGGCCGAACCGATAGAGAACGCCCTTCTCGTACTGCTGGACAACCTTCATCGAACGTCCGAGTGCGATCACTCCGGCAATCACCAAGAGCACGATGACCACGATCAGAGCTTCCATAGCTCCGCCTCCTCATTAGCAGCTGCCACCGCATTGAGAAACGACCTGCGCTGGCCTGGTTTCAGACTAGTCCGCGCGGGCCAATCAACACAGCGATCAGTTGGGGCGTAAGAGTCGCCCGCGGCCGTTCGCTACCCCTGGTTTTGCCTTCCACGCACCGGACCTGCGGGGACTGGCACGTACCGGTCGGCGGGCGGCGATAGCCTCCATAGGACGCACTACCAGGCGCCGTCGTCAACGATCAGGGATTGAGCATGACCGCGAGGGACACGGACTGGGACGGCGTGCGGCTGCACGTCGTCACCGGCAAGGGTGGCACCGGCAAGACCACCGTCGCCGCCGCGCTCGCACTCGCACTCGCGCACGCCGGCCGGAAGGTGCTGCTGATCGAGGCCGAGGGCAGGCAGGGCATCGCCCGGCTGTTCGACCGCCCGCCGCTCCCCTACGCGGAGCGCAAGATCGCGATCGGGCCGGGCGAGGCCGACGACGGGCGCGACGCCGGCGGCGACGTGTACGCGCTCGCCATCGACCCGGAGGGCGCGCTCCTCGACTACCTGCAGATGTTCTACAACCTCAGGGGCGTCGGGAACGCGCTGAACAAGCTGGGCATGGTGGACTTCGCCACCACGATCGCGCCCGGCCTGTCCGACGTGCTCGTCACCGGCAAGGCGACCGAGGCGACGCGGCGCAGGCAGGCGGGCTCGCCCAGCGGCTTCGCGTACGACGCGGTGGTACTCGACGCGCCGCCGACCGGACGGATCGGCCGGTTCCTGAACGTCACCGCCGAGGTGTCCGGGCTGGCGAAGGTGGGCCCGGTCCGCGCCCACGCCGACTCGGTCGCCAACGTGATCAAGTCACCGCAGACCGCCGTGCACTTCGTCTCCACCCTCGAGGAAATGCCGGTCCAGGAGACCCTCGACGGCATCGCCGAGATCCGCTCGATCCCGGGCATGCAGGTCGGCGGGATCGTGATCAACATGGCGCAGCCGGCGATGCTCAGCCGCGAGGAGCTGAAGGCGCCACCGGACCTCGCCGCCATGGCCGCGGCGCTGACCGAGGCCGGGCTGCACAGCACCGACGCGCTCGCCTCGGAGCTGGCCGACGAGCTCGCGGGGCACGCCCGCCACATCGAGCTCGCCGACCGGGAGCGGACCGACATCGAGGCGGCCGGCCAGCCGGTCTACGAGCTGACGCTGATCCCCGAGGGGATCGACCTGGCCGCCCTGCACCGGCTCGCGGCCGAGCTGCGCGATCAGGGGGCAGCATGACCATGACCACGAACCCGCAGCTTGACGTCGATCGGATCATCGACGACCGGCGGATCAGGATCATCGTCTGCTGCGGCTCCGGCGGCGTCGGGAAGACGACGACGGCGGCCGCGATCGGGTTGCGGGCGGCGGAGCGCGGGCGCCAGGTCTGCGTGCTGACCGTCGACCCGGCCCGCAGGCTGGCCCAGTCGATGGGCCTGAGCTCCCTCGACAACACCCCCCGGCTGGTCGAGGGCATCGACGACGAGGCGGGCGGCAGCCTGCACGCGATGATGCTCGACATGAAGCGCACGTTCGACGAGATCGTCGAGGCGCACTCCGACCCGACCCGGGCGGCGCAGATCCTGGCCAACCCGTTCTACCAGTCGCTGTCGTCCAGCTTCGCCGGCACCCAGGAGTACATGGCGATGGAGAAGCTCGGGCAGCTGCGCCGGTCGGACGAGTGGGACCTGATCGTCGTCGACACCCCGCCGAGCCGGTCCGCGCTCGACTTTCTCGACGCCCCCGAACGGCTCGGCCGGTTCCTCGACGGACGGCTGATCCGCCTGCTCACCAGCCCGGTCAAGGCCGGGCGGCCGTTTGGGCGGATGCTCAACGCCGGGTTCTCGATGATGACCGGCGCGATGACCAAGGTGCTCGGCGGCCAGCTGCTGCGCGACGCGCAGACGTTCGTGACCGCGTTCGACACGATGTTCGGCGGGTTCCGGGAGCGCGCCGACGCCACCTACAAGCTGCTGCAGGCCCCGGGGACCTCGTTCCTGGTGGTGGCCACCCCGGAGCCGGACGCGCTGCGCGAGGCGTCGTACTTCGTCGAGCGGCTGGCCGAGGAGCGGATGCCGCTGGCCGGGCTGCTGCTGAACCGGGTGCACAGCGCGGGCAGCTGCCGGCTGAGCGCCGCGCGGTCGCTGGGGGCCGCGGAGACCCTCGAAACCATGATCTCGAACGGACCGTTGGCGACTGATTCCGCCACCCATGACACGGTTGCCGCGCAGACCGTGTCGGCCGCGGCGTTGCGCCTGCACGCGTCCAGGATGAACCTGGGCGAACGAGAGCGGCGGGTGGCCGGCTCGTTCATGTCGGCGCACCCCGCCGTTCCGGTTGTCGAGGTGCCCGCTCTGCCCGACGACGTGCACGACCTCGCCGGGCTCCGTCGCGTGGGCGAGACGTTCGCGGTTCAGCGATAGCTGGTTGGTTCATCGATAGCTGGGTTTGGCCGGCCTCGTTGCCGGCCCCGGCGCCAGCGCCGTCCGGGGCGAGATGCCTAGCCGGCGGCCACGAGCTCGTCGATGCCCTGACGCTCGTAGTTGTCGCGGGCCTTCTCGAGCAGTTCACGCCACGACGTGACGTCGGGCCTGCGGCGAAGTAGCGCGCGCCGCTCACGTTCGGTCATTCCGCCCCAGACGCCAAACTCGATGCCGTTGTCGAGCGCGTCCGCAAGGCACTCGGTACGCACCGGGCAGCCCCGGCAGATGAGCTTGGCGCGGTTCTGAGCCGCACCCTGGACGAATAGCTCGTCCGGATCGGTCCCCTTACAGGCGGCGCGTGTGGTCCAGTCGGTGATCCACATGTGCCCAACTCCTCTTGATCGCCGGGTACACGTGTACCCGGACGGTCTGCGATGACGGATTGCACGGGCCGTGAGGGTGTGCGGCCACCCCGGTCACGGTTACCGGTTCGTGATAAAGGAACTTACGGAAGTCGGGGCATCCCTGCCAAGACCCGGTATGGCCATTTCAGAGATAGTCCTAATGGGCTATATACAGCCCTGGGGGTAGTCACCGACTGGCTCCGGGTACACCCCCAGCGTGACGAAACTGGCTGCATGCCGACCTAGGCGGCGACATGGCCGCAGTAGTACCGTGCTCGCCCGCGTACGCTATGACGCGTGCAGCTCTTGAACCGGATCTTGGGCAAGACAGGCCTCGTCGGGCGCCTGATTATTTTCTCGGCGCTCGGTGGCGTGCTTGTGGCCGCGATGGTGGTGCCCGTCGTGGCCGCCACCGGCATTGTCGTGCGGAACACGGCCGACAAATTCAGCACGATCGCCGTCGACTCGAACAGCCTGGCCCAGCGGTCGGCCATCTACGACCGCGAGGGCAACCTGATCGCGTACGTCTGGGGCGTCGACCTCGGCAACGCGATGACCTACTCCGACGGCATCGACCGGCAGCCGGTCACCTATGCCCAGATCTCGCCCAACATGCTCACCGCGATCGTCGCGATCGAGGACGACCGGTTCTGGCAGCACGGCGCGCTCGACGTCAAGGGCACGATCCGGGCGCTCGTCAACGACCTTGAGCACAAGCCGATCCAGGGCGGCTCCACCCTTGAGCAGCAGTACGTGAAGAACGTGCTCGTGCTCCAGGATCTCGACGACCAGGCCGCGCAGCAGGCCGACACCGCCGACAACCTCTCCCGCAAGCTCGACCAGCTGCGGATGGCGGTCGAGATCGCGCACACGATGACCAAGCAGCAGATCCTGGCCGGGTACCTGAACGACTCGTACTACGGCGAGGGCGCCTGGGGCATCGAGGCGGCGGCCGAGACCTACTTCAACACCACCGCCGCCAAGCTCACCATGACCCAGGCGGCGACGCTGGCCGGCATCGTGGAGAACCCGAGCGCTTACGATCCGATCAGCTTCCCCACCACGTCCCTGACGCGGCGCAACACCGTGCTCGCCCGGATCGCGGCGACCAACCCGAGCGCGCTGTCGGTCGCGGAATCCAAGGTCCTTATCGCGACGAAGATCGGCGTGCACCCGGGCGCCAAGCAGAGCGGCTGCACCGCCACCACGGCCGGCCAGGACGCCTTCTTCTGCGACTACGTGGTCCACGAGGTGCTCAACGATCCTCAGCTCGGCGCGACGACGATGGACCGCGCCAAGCTGCTGTCCACCGGCGGCCTGAAGATCTACACCACGCTCTCCCCGCAGGACGAGTCGGCCGCCACCAACGCGGTCAACTACGTCCTCCCGGCCAACTCCGACGAGTACAACCCGAACCGCAACGTCGACACGACCGCCCTGGTTCAGCCGGGCACCGGGAAGATCCTCGCGATCGCCGAGGACCGGCAGTACGGGCCCAACCCCAAGAAGAGCCAGACCGAGGTCGACTACGCGGTCAACTCGGCCTACGGCGGCCAGGCCGGCGTGCAGACCGGGTCGTCGTCCAAGCTGTTCACCCTGCTCACGGCGCTCGAGCAGGGCGTCCCTTTCGGCTACACGGCGACGGTCAAGAACTCCCAGACGGTCCCGGGCTTCTCTAACTGCGCCGGCGGTTCGGCCGGCAGCGACGGCGGGGCCTACCCGGTCGTGAACTCCAGCCCCTCCGACCAGGGCACGTACACGCTCTACACCGGGACGACCGACTCGATCAACACCTTCTTCGCCCTGCTTGAGCAGAAGGTGGGGCTGTGCAACGTCGTCCACACGGCGGTGGACCTGGGCATGACCAGGGCGGACGGAACGTCGCTACTCTCCGGCGACCCGAATACGGGCAAGCCCAATGATCCGAAAAAATACCCGAACTACCAGTATTCGGCTGACAACTACCCCTCGTTCACGCTCGGATCGGTCAACGTGTCGCCGCTGTCGATGGCCGAGGCCTACGCGACGGTGGCCTCGGGCGGCATCTACTGCGCGCCGACGGCGATCAGCAAGATCATCGACGCAGTCGGCCAGTCGCTGCCGGCGCCGTCGGCCGGCTGCCACCGGGTGCTGTCAAGTGACGTCGCCAACGCGGCCAGCTACATCCTGCAGGGCGTGTTCACCTGGTCGGGGGCGACCGCGGCCGGTCTCGGTCCGCTGCCCAGCGGCTACCCGATCGCGGGCAAGACCGGAACCTCCAACGTGGCGAGCGGCAACGGGACCCCGTACGCCGCCTTCGCCGGCTACACCACCGCCCTGGTCAGCTACACCTCGGTGTTCAACCCGATCTCGCCGACGGTGCACGACACGATGTCCGGCACCACCGCCTGCTATCGCGAATGGTACGGCGACCAGTCCTGCCCGGACGAGATGTTCGGCGCCGACGCGCCCGGCTCGACCTGGCGGGTGACGTTCGACTCGGCCAACCTCAGCGGGTCGGGAGCGTTCGGGACGGTCTCCCCGAGCAGCGAGCTCTGGAGCAAGGGCAACGGCCAGGTCGTCCCGGTGCCGCCGAAGGCGCCGAAGAAGCCGGGTAAGGGCACCGGCAAGGGCGGCGGGAACGGCGGCGGCGGGGGTAATGGCGGCGGAGGCGGCGGGGGAACGCCCCCTATCCTCCCCGCCACCAAGAACCAGTAGCTCGCCTACAGCGGATAACGCAGCGACCGTCGGACATCGCAGATGTCCGACGGTCGCTTTACTTTGCGGCCTTGGTGTGCGGCGAGCCCGCCGGCTAGTCCTCGGTCTCGTCCTCGATCGTGTCCGTCGCGGCGTTGCTCTGCACCGACTTGATGCCCTGCTTGGCCGACTCTTTCCTCTCGTAGTGCTGACTGGTGGCGATGATCTCGCCGTTGCCCGCCAGCAGGTTGAAGTGGAACTTGCCACTCTCGCCCTTTTTCAGCACGTACTTACCGCTCATCGTGTGCCCCCCGATCGGGCTGCCCCCCATTGACAGCCGTGTACCTTGCGTAACCGACTTTACTCAGGCGGTGCCGAGTTGACGACGAACCTCGGCGGCGACACGGCCGCCCTCGGCCCGCCCCGCCACCTGCGGGGTGACCGCCTTCATGACCTTCCCCATCGCGGGCATGCCGACGGCGCCGGTCTCGGCGATGGCCGCCGCGACCAGAGCCGTCAGCTCCTCGTCGGGGAGCTGGGCCGGAAGGTACGCGATGAGCACCTCGCCCTCCGCCCGCTCGGCCTCGGCCTGGTCGGCCCGCCCGGCCGCCTCGAACGCCTCGGCGGCCTCGCGGCGCTTCTTCGCTTCCCGGGTGAGCACCTTGAGGATCTGATCGTCGGAGAGCTCGTGCACGGAGTCCCCCGACACCTCCTCGTTGGTGATCGAGGTGAGCGCCATCCGCAGCGTGCGCAGCCGCACCTGGTCCCGCGCCCGCATCGCGTCGGTCAGGTCGGTGCGGAGCTGTTCCTTGAGTTCGTTCACGTTCTCATCCTGCCCTATACGGAGTGCGGATCGCTGAACACGAACCGCGCAGGCCGGGAGGCATGGCACCATGGTTAGGTGCGCGCACGAACAATTACCTCCCTTGCGGCCGTCGCTGGCGCCGCGGCCATCGGCTACGCCTCCGTCATCGAGCGCAACTGGTTCGCGCTCCGCCAGGAGACGATCCCGGTGCTGCCGCCCGGCGCGGAGCCGCTCCGCGTGCTGCACATCTCCGACATGCACCTGACCCCCGGCCGGCACCGGCTCATGTCGTTCGTCAGGTCGCTGGCCGCCCTGGACCCGGACCTGGTGGTCAACACCGGAGACTCGATCGCGTCGCCGGAAGCCGTCGGCCCGCTGCTCGACTGCCTCGCCCCGCTCCTCGACAAGCCCGGCGCGTTCGTCTACGGCTCGAACGACCTGTTCTCGCCCAAGCCGAAGAACCCGGCCCGCTACCTGTGGCGGACCAGCGCGGGCGAGCACGAGGCGTACGAGCCGGACCTGCCGTGGGAGAAGCTCGGCGGCGAGCTGACGGCGGCGGGCTGGCTTGACCTGAACAACCACCGCGGCAGACTCACCGCCGGCGGCCTCGACATCGCCCTCGCCGGGGTGCACGACCCGCACGCCGACCGGGACCGCTACGACGCGATCGCGGGACCCGCCGACCCGGCCGCCGACCTCCGGCTCGGCGTGCTGCACTCCCCCGAGCCGGCGGTGATGGACCTGTTCGCGGCCGACGGCTACGACCTGCTGCTGGCCGGGCACACGCACGGCGGCCAGCTCCGCATCCCCGGCTACGGCGCCCTCACCACCAACTGCGGCATCGACCGGGCCCGGGTGAGCGGCCTGTCCATGCACCCGCAGGTCGCGCCCGACGACGGCCGCACGGCCTGGCTCTACGTCTCGGCCGGGCTCGGCACCTCCCCGTGGGCGCCCGCCCGGTTCGCCTGCCGGCCCGAGGCGACGCTGCTGACGCTCGTCTCGCGCTGGGCCTGAACCGTCCGCGCGAGCTGCCTCGAGCACCGTGCGCGGGACGTCAAGTTATCCGCTAAACTAACGGAGGTTCGTCCGGGAGGCTTCTCTCGGACACCGGGGTGTGGCGCAGCTTGGTAGCGCGCTTCGTTCGGGACGAAGAGGTCGCA
>Ga0302314_10016670_pt1 | contig 12388 bp, 10 predicted proteins | sample III_Palsa_N2_3_FD_200533 | JGI IMG/M metagenome (GOLD analysis project Ga0302314, IMG submission 200533) | Peat permafrost microbial communities from Stordalen Mire near Abisko, Sweden - III_Palsa_N2_3 | ecosystem: Environmental > Terrestrial > Soil > Palsa > Peat permafrost | place: Sweden...
GGCGTCATCGGGCCGACCCGGTTGTGGGCCAACCCCGACTGCGGGCTGAAGACCCGCGGCTACGCCGAGACCGAGGCCGCGCTGCGGAACCTGGTCGCGGCCGCCCGGCAGGTGCGCGCCGGGCTCGAGGACTGACCGGGAAGCCGGGGCGCTGTTCTCCGGATAGGCGGAACCAGGCTCCGTTCGACGTAAAAGCTCTTATTCCGAACGGACCCTGGTTTCCCCTTAACCGCTACGGCGGTGACATGCGGGGCGGCTTGGCGTTGCCGGACGCCCAGCCTTCGACCCACCCCGATTTCGGGTGGTAGCTGCCGGCCCCCCGCCGACGGTATCGTCGGAACTAGAACCGAGTCTTTTGCGCTCCTGCATCTAGGTGGACTGATCAACCGTCCTGTACAGATAGTTGGCGGGTAAGTGAGCGGCGTGCCGGCTCGCGCGCTGTTTCATACCGCCCCACGGTGTGTGGAGATCAGGGAATTGCCCGCACGGCGGCCTGCCGCCGGCGAGGTCCTCGTCCGCACCCTGAGCTCCGGCATCAGCGGCGGCACCGAACGGCTGGTGTATCGCGGCGAGATCCCGGCCGAGCTGGCGCTGGACGACACGATCGACGCGCTCGGCGGCACCTTCTCCTACCCCTTCGCGTATGGATACGCATGCGTGGGCGAAGTAGCGGAGTCCGGCCAGAGGGTCTTCGCGTTCCATCCGCATCAGGACGTGTTCACGGCGCAGGTGAGTGAACTGGTTCCGCTGCCCGCCATCGACCCCGCCGCCGCGACCCTGTTCCCCCTGGTCGAGACGGCGCTGCAAGTGACGCTCGACGCCGGGAACGGCTATCGCGACCGGGTCATCGTGCTCGGCGCGGGCGTGCTCGGGCTCCTGACCGGTCTGCTGCTCCAGCGCGCTGGCTGGCGGCCGCTGATTGCCGAGCCGCTCCAGTGGCGGCGCGCCGTCGCCGGCAGCGTCGGCGTCCCCGCCGCACCGCCAGCGGAGCTGCTGAAGGAGGAGGTCCCGCTGGTCATTGACGCCAGCGGTAACCCGGATGCGCCGGCGATGGCGCTGAACATGCTCGCGCACGAGGGAACCCTGCTGATCGCGTCGTGGTTCGGCACCAAACCCGTGGTGCTGCCGCTCGGCGGCGCCTTCCACCGGCGGCGCCTGACGATCCGCAGCACTCAGGTCTCCACCGTGCCAGCCCGCCTGTCCGGGACGTGGACCCGGTCCCGGCGCCGTCAGGAGGCCGTGGCGCTCCTCACCGAGCTACCGTTGGCCCAGCTGTGCACCCACGTCTTCGACTTTGGCGACGCCGCCGAGGCGTTCCGAGCTGTGGACCAGGGGAAACCCGGGTTGATGCATGCCGTTCTCAACTATGACAGGAGTGCTGCCGGTGACCTGTGAAGTCGGGCTGAGCCGAAGCGTCCGCGCGTTCCACATCATGCCGGGAATGCCCGGGCCGGAGGGGCAACTCCATGATCACGACTACCGGATTGACATCGTGGTGGACCGCGACCAGCTCGATGAGCGGGGCATGGTCTGTGATCTGGATGTTCTGGAAGCGGCGCTCACCGAGCTGACCAGCCGGGTCGATGGCCGCAACCTGGAGGAGATACGCCCGGCTGACGCCGAGGCGGTCACGGTCGAGGTGTTCGCCCGCTGGGTGCACGACAGCCTCTCGCCCACCGTCCTCGCCGCAGGCGGCGAGACCCTGGCGGTACGCGTGTGGGAGACGGCTGTCGCGTTTGGCGGGTACCGCGCCCGGCTCGCTGGCTGAACCGGTGGGTCAGGAAAGGTGACTGGTGTCATTGACACAGTGGACGGCGGCAAATTCGCGGCCGTGCCACTCGATCTTGTTGATGCAGGCAGAGCCGAGATACAGCCGGTAAATGGTGCCGAGCGGGACGCCCAAAGCCCGGCACAGCAGGATCTTTATCGGGCTGATGTGACTCACCACCAGGACGGTCTGGCCGCTGTGATCCCGCAGCAGCCGGTCACAGGCCTGGTTTACCCGCTGTGCGGTGTCGGCGAAGCTCTCCCCGCCCGGCGGGGGCTGTTCGGGGTCGCGCCGCCAGCGTGCCACGGCCGCGGGCCATCGCTCCTGGATTTCGGCCAGGGTGAAGCCGTCCCACTCGCCGAAGTCGGTTTCACGGAGATCTTCATCGATGACGGTGGTCAGGCCCAGCTCGGCGGCCGCAATGGCGGCGGTGTCGACCGCACGCCGCAGCCCGGAACTGACAACGGCGTCGATCGGGGCACCAGCGGCCAGGCGGCAGGCGGCGGCCTTGGCCTGCCGGGTTCCGCCGGCGCTAAGGGGGAGGTCACGCTGTCCGCTGAAGCGGTGTTCGGGTGACAGCCGGGTATCACCGTGCCTCAGCAGAATGGTGGTCGTGGGAGCTGCCGTGGGGTTATCCCAGCCCAGTGTCATGGATGTCACCGCCCCGAGGTTTTGCTGTTGAAGGTGGTGAGGAGCTGATTGCGGAAGGCGTCCATGGGCTCGAGCGGAGCGCTGGGAGCAGGCAGCAGCCCGTTCTGCCAGTGCCAGGAGGACATCTGCTTGAGGACCGAAGAGGAGCGGGTGACGATCGAGATCGGCACGTCGTGGGTGGCCCCGGGGCCGCTGACGGAGGTATGGGGCTGGTGGTCGCCGAGCAGGATGAGGACGAGGTTCGGGTCATTCAGCTCGGTCACCCATGAAGTGAGGGCGGTCATTGAGTACTGGATCGACTGGCCGTAGAACTGCTTCGTCTGGTTGGCGGCCACGACCTGCGCCGGGGTTTCGCTCTTCGCGGGCTGGGAGTCGAATATGGAGCCGTTGCCGACCTGGTTCCAGGGCACCATCGCCGGCAGCGGGGCCCAGGGTATGTGCGAGGAGGTCAAGTCGATCTCGGCCATCACGGGCTTGTGGCCAGGGGTGAGCTCATTGCGCTGGAACTCGGCCAGGGTGTACTGGTCGGGCATTGTGGAGTAGCTGAAGGTCGGGCCCTTGTAGCCGACGTCGAGCTTGTCGAAGAGCTGTTCATAGTGGTAGAAGGTGAAGCCGGGTGTCCAGGTCACATTGTCAGATGGGTCGTCGGCGGCCGTGTGCCACCCGGCCTTCCTGAAGGCGTCGCTGAGCGTGAACCGCTGGCTGTCGAGGAGCTCGTTGTACCGCTGGTTGCTGTCAACCCACAGCCCTGACTCCAGGGTGGAGTGGGCGAGCCAGCTGATTCCGCCGAAGGTCGGGGAGGTGAGCCAGGCGCTCTGCGTGGACCAGCCGGCGCTGGTCAGCATGGCGTTCTGCCGGTGCAGGACGGAGTCGATGGCCGGCGAGAAGCTTGAGCCCTGGACGGCGACCTGCCCGTAGCTTTCGACGAAGACGATGATGACGTCCTTGCCGCGCAACCCGGTCAGCAGGTTCGAGGCGGGGACGGTGGACTCGGCGTCAGGGGCGCGGGTTTCCCCCTCGAAGACACGCGGGTCGGCGAGCGCTGCCTGGTAGGCCTGCACCTGCTGGACGGCCAGGCCGGTGGCGCTGGCCGAGGCGACCGGAAACCCGGGGGTGACCTGCAGTGCCAGGCCTGCTGACAGCCCCCAGATGGCGGTGAGAGCAGCGAGGGCGCGAACGGCGCCGCGGCGGTGACGGGCGGCCACAGCGGTGACGTGAATCGTCGCTGCGATGAGGGCGCCGACGATCACGACGACACTAATCCAGATCACGACGAACACGACGTTTGTGAGCGCGCTGCCGATCGCGTCGCGTACCACGGCTACGGCCGGCAGGATGTTGCTCCAGTCGTTCAGCGGGTTGAACGACCGGTCGACCGTGTCCCACATCGCCATGTTGAGGATCTTGTCGAAAGTGAGCAGGCTGAAAAGGATTCCGGCGATCGTGGCCACGATCCGTCGTGGCCAGGGCGGCAGCACCAGCGCCACAGCCACCAGGACCAGCAGTTCCACTGGGATGCGGACAAAAGCGGCGAGGCTGAACTGCCAAGTACGGTCGGGTGCCAAGAGGTCGAACCACAGGACCACGACCGCAACCCCGGTGACGGCGATCCGCACTGCCTTGCGGGTGCGCGGGCTGGCGCCGGTGCGGTATAGCCAGATCACGTCGCGGCCGAACGACTCGGCCAGCAGCAGCAGCGCGACGGCGACCGCGATCATCCCGACTCGGCGGCTGGTCTCTCCGGACGCGGCGACGGTGAGCACGATGCCCGCGATCGCCGCCACGACCTTGCGCCAGTACCGGGGGGGCAACGGCGCGGCCAGCCACGGGATCAGCCAGCCCGCCAGCAGAAACGCGTAGCGGGCGGCGCCGATGACCAGCACCCATCCGCCGTAGTCCTGGGACACGACGATGCTGAGCACGAGGATGAGGAAGGCGTCGGTCTCGCCGTCGATGCGGGCGCCCACCGGGGTGGCGGTGCCGGTCCGGCGCGCCACCTGACCGTCCACCGCGTCGAGGGCCAGCGCGACGGCGGACAGGGTGACCAGCGCCGTGATCGACACCGGCCGGCTAAACGAGTCGGCAACCAGGCCCGTGACCCCGGCGATCAGCACCATCCGGGTCAGGGTGACCCAGTCCGCCGGGAAAATCGCCGGCTGGTCGCTGCGCCTCCGGGCCGTGACAAGCAGCGCGGCCGCCGCCGAACCGGTAACCAGGCCCGTGATCCAGCCGACGGCGCCGAGGCCGGCCGTGGCGGACACGACTCCCAGCAGGGCGGCGGTGGCAAGCATCCCCAGGAGCGCCGCGAGCCAGATCCTGGGCAGCCGAACTTTGCCCGCCGGTTTGTCCGCGTGCCGAACCTTCGGCGGCTGAATGGTGGACACTGGGCCTCCGTTTGCGTGACCATCGCTGTCATCCCCCTTGTGGGACAACGGGCCACCGGTACTACGTATCCAGGGTCACTTTTGGGTTTGCCCCGCGGCCGGACAGTCAATCTTTTAGCTAAATCGGCCCGTAGAACAGGTGTGACGTCCTTGTACTCAGTTCCGGCCCGGATCGGTCCGGCCGTCCGTCGTTTCGGCCCGTCGCTGCTGCGTCTGGCCGCCGGCGTCACGGTGCTGTGGTTTCTCGGGCGGGAGGTCGGCGCGGCGCCGTTCGAGGACGGGCTGCGCGCGGTCACCTGGCAGGCGGTCGTGGCCGCGGTCACGCTCACCGCCCTGACCACGGTGTGCTCGGCCTGGCGGTGGCGGGTCGTCGCCCGCGCGCTCGGCGCCGACATCGGCCTGCCCGGCGCGACGGGCGCCTACTACCGTTCCCTGTTCCTCAACTCCGTGCTTCCCGGCGGGATTCTCGGCGACGTGCACCGGGCGGTGACGCAAGGCCGGCGCGCTGGAGACGTCGCGCAGGGGGTGCGCGCGGTGGGGTGGGAACGGCTGTGCGGCCAGGTCATCCAGGCCGTGGTGGCCGCCATCGTGCTGCTGACCCTGCCCTCGCCGGTCCGGCCCGCGCTGCCCTACGTGCTGGCGGGCATCGCGGGCGTCGTCGGGTGCGCCGCGCTGGTCGTGGGTGGCGCCGCGCGCCTCGGCCGGTCGCGGCCGGCCCGCGCCGCCCGGACCCTTGCCACTGACCTGCGTCGCGGCCTGCTCGTCAGGGGCGTGTGGCCGCAGCTCACGCTGGCCTCGGTGCTGGTCGTGGCCGGGCACACGGCGACGTTTGTCATCGCGGCCCGGGTCGCCGGCACCACCGCACCCCTGGGCGAACTGATCGCGCTGCTGATGGTCGTCCAGATTGCCGCGGGAATCCCCTTGAGCATCGGCGGATGGGGACCGCGGGAGGGCGCTGCCGCCTGGGCCTTCGCCGCAGCCGGTCTCGGTGCGGCCAACGGGGTCACGGTCTCCACCCTCTATGGGGTGCTCATGCTGGCCGCGGTCACCCCAGGCGCGGGCCTGCTGCTGACGGACGCCGTTCGCCGCCGTCGCGGCCGGGGACACCCGGTCGAGTCGAGCCGACCTGATCCGGCGCCGCCGGCGAGGCACCCGGCCTGGCGCGGGGCCGAACGGCTCGTCCCGTGACCGGGGCGGTCCAGGCGGCAGCGATCCGCCGGCGTATTCGCATCCCGCTGCTTTTCGCCGATGGCTACTCGACCACGGCCACGGTCGTCACCTTCACCGGCCTGGCCGACGCGCAGCAGCACGTGGCCCTCGAGTTCGGCCGGCCCGCCACGAACCGGCTACCGCTGGTGCGCCTGCACAGTGAATGCCTCACCGGTGACGTGTTCGGCAGCCAGCGATGCGACTGCGGACCGCAACTGCGCGAAGCAGTCGAGCGGATCACCCAACGCGGCGGGTACGTGCTGTACCTGCGCCAGGAGGGGCGGGGCATCGGACTGTACGAGAAGCTCGACGCCTACGCGCTGCAGGATGGTGGCCTGGACACCTACGACGCGAATCTCGCGCTCGGCCACGGGGCCGACGAACGCGACTACACCAGCGCGGCCCAGATGCTGCACGCGCTCGGTGCCAGCCGCATCGCGCTGCTGACCAACAACCCGGACAAGAGCGCCCAGCTGGCCCGGCTGGGCATCACGATCGCCAGGCAGGTCCCCACCGCCCTGCACCTCAACGAGACCAACGCCGCCTACCTGACCGCCAAGGCCCGGCGCGGAGGGCATGATCTGCTGTCACGGAGCCTTGAACGCGCCGCCGAGTCGCGCATGCGGTGGCCGCGATAAACACGAGCAGGGTGAGCACGTAGTAGTTGCCGACGATCAATTCCAGCCCACGCCAGGTGAACTCGACTGCCCCGTAGTTGCCCCGGTTCGGCGCGAGAAGCAGCAACCCGCGCGGCAGCAGCGGGGCGTTAGGGTCGTAGCCGCCCTGGTTGCCAATAGGCACGGGCCACCAGCCAAACAAGCCCACCAGCAGCGCGGCACCGAGGACCCGGTAGCCGAGGCGCCGTGGCCCGTACGCGGCGAGGACAAGGGCCGGCACCACGTAAACGTAGTGGTGCGACCAGCTGACCGGGGAGACCAGCAGGCCGGTCGCGGCGCACGCAACCAGGCCGAGTAGCTCGTGGCCACGCCGGCTCGCCAGTACCGAGGTGGCGAGCCCGGCGATGCCGACGACGACCGCCGCGATCAGCCAGTACCCGTGCGCGTCGGGCCCGGCGTGAGTAAGGCGCAGTATGACGCCGTTAAGGGACTGGTTGTCCAGGTGAAAGTACTTGCTCGGCCGCAAGAACTGGCCGCCCCAGTAGACCGCGGAGGCGCGCGGCAGCAGCGCGAACCCAAGTCCTACGGTGACCGCGAAAGTCAGCGCGCTGACCGCCGCGGCCTTTACTCGCCGCGTGCACAACAGGTACGGAATGAAGATCAACGGCGTGAGCTTGATCCCCGCCGCCAGCCCGATTCCGATGCCCTTGCCCTTGATGCGGTCCGGCAGGGCGAGATCGCCCACTACCAGGGCCAGCAGCACGAGGTTGATCTGCCCGAAGAACAGTGTCATCGCAACCGGTTCGAGCCAGAGGCCCACCGCGGCGATCGCAAACGCCGCCGCCGCCCTGGCCAGGCCGGCCGGGCGCCCGGCGAGTCCTAGGGAGAGGTACGCCACCACCGGCAGCAGCCCGATCGTGAGCACCGCCAGCCCGACCTGCCAGGTCACGAACCACGCGCCGCTCCCCGCGGCGAACAAGAGCGCGGCGAACGGCGCGTAGGTGAACGGCAGTTTCGCCGGACCGAGCCGCAGCGCGTAGAGCATCGCCGGCTGGTTCCGCACAGCGATACCGCCGTCCCGGTAGACGGCCGCGTCGATCTGCTTCCAGTAGTACTGCGGGTACGTGTGGACGAGCAGGGCATAACCGGCCACGGCCAGCAGGAACAGTGCGACCGAGCCCATGAGCCAGGCGGCTGGCCGTATTCGAGTCACTGCGCCGTCTCCTGCGCCGGGAATGGCGCGCGGCCCGCGAAATCAAGCTGGTGGGCGATATAGACCAACTCGCCCGCAGCCAGTTGCCGGTCGCGCACGGCCAGCCAGTCGGCCAGGTCGGCCGGGTCTACCCAGTCCTGGCGGCTCCGCAACGCGTCCCGGATCGTGCTCAGGATGCTGCGCAGGAAGTCAGCCTCATCGCCCGGGTAGCTCCCATCCGGGCCGGAGCATACGACCCAGTCCGACGAGCCTGCCGCCAGCGCAGGCGCGCCCGCAGCCCGCAAATGGTGGAACAGGTGGCGGCCCGTTCGGCTCTGGCCGGCCGTCCGACCGTAGCGGACGCGCTCATCCATGTCGCGGTGGTAGGCCTGCATGACCTGGTCGTCGCGGGGGTGGCCGGGCGCGAAGATGCTCTCGCCGTCGTAATTGATCGTGAACCAGTAGACGCCGCCGGGGACCAGCAACCGCAACAGTCCGGGCAGGATGGCCGGCACGTCCACTAGGTCCAGCACAGCGTTGGCGATCAGCACATCGGCCAGCGCCCCGTGATCGGTCTCCAGGTAGCTGCCGAGCTCGGCGTGCACCAGGCGCACTCGCAGATCACCGACCTGCAGCCCGTCCGGCAGCAGGTCGCTGCGCAGGCCCCGTGCGGCCGCCCAATCGCGCAGCCACCTGCGAGAATGATCCAGCAGCGGCCGATCCGTGTCCAGCAGGATGTACTCGCCGGCGCTGACCACGCCCCAGTCGATCAGACGGGCCACCATCGTCCCCAGTCCGGCGCCGACCTCCAGCACCCGGGGCGCGCCCGCGGGCATGAGGCGGCGCAACTCGGCCAGCACATGCCGGTTGATCGCCCGGTCATCCACGGTCGTCTTCGCGGCCAGGTAGCTGGCATAGCCGGAGGTCATCGAGGCTTTCTCGGAGCTCGTCATTGCTTCTCGGCCACCATCGCGAACTTGCGCACCCGCCCACTGCCGAGCCAGTCATTCCACAGCTGATGGGCCGCGATCAGCTCGGCGGTGGCCTGCTCCCCGATCTGGCCGGCGATCTGAGCTGAATCAGCCCGGTAGCACCGAAGCAGCGCGGCCGCCACCGCGTGATGGGCGGAGCTGCACTCCTGCTGCCAGGTGACGGTCAGCCCCGCGTTGCGCAGGATGTCCGTCAATTTCGCCAGATCGACGGGCCAGACCGTGTCGGCGGCGGGCATCCGAGACTGCTCCTGCCGGGTGAGCGGCCGGCCTTCCTCGACCGTGAAAGCGAACCGCCCGTCCCGCTCCATCGTGCGCGCAACCGCCCCCACCAGGGCCTCCTTGTCGGGGAAGGCCAGCATCGTCTCAAGCAGGAGCACTACCTCGAACCGGCCGTCGGGCAGAGGCGGGAGATGAGCCTGCTCGAAGCGGCAGGGAAGCTCCCCGGCCAACTGCCGGGCGGTGGCCAGTGCGCTGGCGGATTGATCGACACCCAGGTAGCGGCAGCCCGACTCCGCCGTGATCATCCGGCCCGGGCCGGCCACTCCGCAGCACAGGTCGAGCACCGAGACACCCGAGCCGACCCGGGCCTGGTGTGCCAGCCTCCGGATCTCGGCTGCCCGCATGAAGCTCTCCTGGCCCACATACTCGCCCGCTGGGTAGGCGGTCGCCTGCGCCCGCCCCAGCGCCGTCAGCAGTGGTGCCCGTTGATCGTGTCTCACGTCACATCCTGTACGTTGTCCGGAACGGCGGGTAACGACTGGCCCCGCAGAACCGCCTGCCGGGCCGCACCGCGTCCAGTCGAGCGGACACAGGTTGTCTCGGATCAATCCGTGCCCCCCGTTTCCACGTAGTACGCAATGACAGGTGCGACGGATTGCTGCGGGTGTGATTCAGTTCGACCGCAAAGAGGAGGCCGGCTCGGTGCGGCAGGCGCTATGGAGGACCGGGACATCGCGCGGGTCCACGTCATAGTCCCCGAGGGATTCGACGACCCCGGCCAGCCCACCGGCGGCAACATCTATGACCGGCGGGTCTGCGCCGGACTGGCCGAGGCCGGCTGGGAGGTGCTGGTCGCGACCGTCGCCGCGTCGCGGCCAGTTCCCGCTTCGGGCGCCCGCGCCGACCTGGCCCGCGCCGTCTCCGCCATCCCCGACGGTGAGACCGTCCTGATTGACGGGCTCATCGCCTCGCCGGCCGCCGCCCAGCTGCTGCCGCACACCAGGCGGATACGAATGACGGTGCTGCTTCACATGCCACTGGCCACCGGCGACGCACACCTCGATGCCGGTGCAGAGGCCTCTGAACGGTCCGTGCTCCGCGCGGCGGCAGGCGTGATCGTCACCAGCGAATGGACCCGGCGGCAGGTCCTGACCCGATACCGGATCCCGGCCCGCCGGGTGCAGGTCGCCCAGCCGGGCGCCGATCGGGTCGCTGCCCCGGCCCGGCCCGTCCGCGGCCGCCTGATCTGCGTGGGAGTTCTCAGCCGGCACAAGGGACAGGACCTCCTGGTCGAGGCGCTCGCCGATCTCGCCGACCAAGACTGGCACTGCGTGCTGGCCGGATCGCTCGACCGCGATCCGGATTTCGTCGAACTCCTGCAGACCCGTATCACCCGTCTCGGCTACGACCATCGCGTCCGGCTCAGCGGCGTCCTGACCGGCGCGGCGCTCAGCCACGCGTACACCACCGCCGACCTGCTCGTCGCGCCGTCGCGCTCGGAGACCTACGGCATGACCGTCACCGAAGCGCTCGCCCACGGCGTGCCCGTCATCGCTACCGCCGTCGGCGGGCTGCCAGAAGCGTTCGGCTCTGCCGCCGACGGCACCGGCCCCGGCCAGCTGATTCCGCCTGGCGACCCGGCTGCCCTCGCCACCGCGCTCGGAGCCTGGCTGGGCGATGAGGGCCACCGGCGCCGGCTCCGAGCCGCCGTACGACAGCGGCAGCCGACCCTGCGCGGCTGGGAGCAGACCACGCAGGTTATCGCTGACGCGCTGACCGCTAGCCGTTCCGGTACCCACGCTAACAATGAAGGAGACATCCGTCCGATGACATTCAGAACCGAGAGCCGTATGACAATCGCCGACAGCGTCCATGAGGTGTGGGCCTATCTCTGTGACGTTGGACGCTGGCCGGAGTGGGCGCCAACGGTCCTCGAAGGCCGGGTCCGTCCAGGAGGCCCGCTTCAGCCCGGCTCGCGGGTGGAGCAGCGGGCGAAGCTCATGTTCGGGTTGTCTCACCGCCGTAGTCAGGAGGTGATCGTTGTCGAGGCGCCCACCTCCATGGCGTTCGCCGGGCCCATGGGCACGTCGGCGGCGCGCTGGGGAATGGAACTCAAGCCGATGGGCGATGGGCAGACTGACGCCATGATGTGGATCGAGGTCGACCTCACCGGCATCATGCGGGCGGTCCCCGCAGGCCTACTCAAGGGCAGGGTTCAGCGCGTCAGCGATAGTGAAATGGTGGCGATCAAAGCTGCCGTCGAGTCCGCTGCGCGCAAAGGCGCGGTGTCCTAGATGAGGCGGCGGGACGCGGCCGGGCTCAGTGAACACGCCGTGAGCCAGACCGACAGTACGCGAGAGCACCTCATCGAGACGTACCGTAAGAAGGCAAAGCACTACGACATCACCTCCCGGCTGTACCCCGCGCCCGGCTACCCGCAGCGGACACAACGCCTCCGGGCCGTGCAAGCGCTCGGCCTTCGCCCGGGTGACACCGTGATCGACCTGGCCTGCGGCACAGGTCTGAACTTCCCGCTGCTGCAGAAGGCGGTCGGTCCCGGTGGTCGGATCGTCGGCGTCGATCTGACCGATGCGATGCTCGCCCAAGCCCAGGATCGGATAAAGGCGAACGGCTGGAGCAATGTCAGTCTCGCGCAGGCCGACGCAGCCAGCTTCGATTTCCCGGCCGAGGTCGACGCGATCGTGTCCACGTACGCCCTGACCCAGGTGCCTGAGTGCGCAGAGGTCATCGCCCACGGCACTGCCGCCCTGTCCGCGGGCGGACGTTGGGCCGTGCTGGATCTCAAGGTTCCCAGCAGCACTCCTGCGTGGCTGGCGCAGCTCGGAACCGCAACGGTGCGGCCTTTCGCCTCCATCGACGAGTGGATCATGCGCCGTCCGTGGGAAGCGATTCGCGCAGCCATGCAGGAAGAGCTGGCTGATTTCGCCTGGACCGAGTTGTTCTTCGGGACTGCCTTCCTCGCTGCCGGGTCCAGCCAGTCCGGTCACTTACGACCCGGAGACGTGGCACGACTTGTTCATCGCGGCGGCCGGCGCTGCCGCGGCGCTCAGCGGTCTTATCTTCGTGGCGGTCAGCATCAATTTGCGCGACATCTTCGCCGAGGAGAAGAAGGTCGGCAGCACCTACCTCACCGGTCGCGCCCTTGAGTCGCTCGTCGCCCTGCTGATCGTGCTCGGGATCAGCCTGGTCGGCTTGGATCCGTCTATCAGCGGGACCGCCTTCGCCGCAGTCCTGCTGTTTTGCGCCGCCGGGTCTGCTGTGTCCCCGGTCCGGCAGGCTTCGGCGTACCGGTCCTCGCACGTCAAGCCGAAGGCCTACAACCTCCGGCTGTCCCT
>Ga0302314_10016672_pt1 | contig 12386 bp, 12 predicted proteins | sample III_Palsa_N2_3_FD_200533 | JGI IMG/M metagenome (GOLD analysis project Ga0302314, IMG submission 200533) | Peat permafrost microbial communities from Stordalen Mire near Abisko, Sweden - III_Palsa_N2_3 | ecosystem: Environmental > Terrestrial > Soil > Palsa > Peat permafrost | place: Sweden...
GTCGTCAGCCGGCCAGGTCGGCTCCCAGGGCTGCAGGAAGGTGCGACTGCGGCGGCGCAGCTCCGACCAGGCGGTATAGTCGGCGATGCGCGGCGGACGCAGGAAGATGCCTTCCCCGTCGACGCGAAGGCCGACGTCCGGCGCCATCCAGTCCAAGAGAGCCATCGATGGGGTCCTTGAGTGGTTGGCGACCCTAATGTGGCGTTTTGGCGCTGTGAAGCCGCTTCGAGCGCGGACCTAGCCGAACAGCGCCGTGTGAAAGGCCTCACCGGCGGGGATGGACTTGGCCGGACCCAGCACCGCACAGGCGCTGCGGCCAGCCTCGACGGCGCGGGCGCCGACGCGGGCGAGGTCGGCGGGCTGGACCGCCTCGATGGCCGCGGCGGTCTCGGCCGAGGCGATCAGGCGATCGAAGATCAGCAGTTGGCCGGCGGCGGTCTCGGCGCGCGCCAGGGCGGATTCGCGGGCCATGAACAGCGAGGCCTTGAACTGCGCCTTGGCGCGGGCGAGCTCTCCCGCCTCGACCTTTTCGATCAGGGCCAGCAACTGCTCGGCCGAGACCCGGGCGGTCTGGCCGGCGTCGGCGGCGTCGCTCCCGGCATAGATGCCCAAGACGCCCGCGTCGGCGTGGGCGTCGACATAGGCGTCGATGGCGTAGCAGAGGCCGAGGCGCTCGCGCACTTCCTGAAAGAGGCGCGAAGACATGCCGCCGCCCAGGATCTCGGCGAACAGGCGAAGGGCGAAATAGTCCGGATCACGCAGGCCCAACGCCGGCAGCAGCATGACCAGGTGCGCCTGTTCCAGCCGCTTGGTCTTGGCAAAGACGCCGCCGACGAAGTGCGGCGCGGTTGGCGGCGGCGGCGCGAGCGCCGTGGCGGGGCTCGCGAACCACTGCTCGGCGAGCTTCAGCACCTCGCCCTCGTCGACCGCGCCGGATGCGGCGATGACGATGCGGTCGGGGGCGTAGAGGGCGGCGCGGAAGGCGGTCAATTCGCCGGCGCGGGCCTTGGCGACGCTGGCCTTGGTCCCGAGGATCGGCCGACCGAGCGATTGACCCTCGTAGGCCTTTTCCTGGGCCAGTTCGAAGACCAGGTCGTCGGGGATGTCGGCGGCCTCGGCGATCTCCTGGGCAATGACCCGCTTTTCCTTGGCGAGGTCGCCGGCGTCCAGGCGCGGCCGGAAGACCAGGTCGGAGACCACCGCCATGGCCAACGGCAGGCCGCCCTTCAGCGCCCGGACCTGGAAGCTGGTGCGGTCGTGGCCGGTGGCGGCGTTGAGCTGGCCGCCCTCGGCCTCGATGACCTCGACGATCTCGCGCGCGGTGCGCATCCCGGCGGCCTTGAACACCATGTGCTCGAGCAGGTGCGCCCAGCCGGACTGGTCGGGGCTTTCGTGCCGCGCGCCGCGTCCGACCACCACGGACAAAGCCAGGGTTTCCAGGCCCGGCATTGGGTCACAGACGACCCGGACGCCGTTGGAGAGGGTGTGGATGGCGGGCGTTTCGATCGGCTCAGACCCCGGCGAAGTCGCGGACATAGGCCTTGATGGTCTCAAGGTCGGCGGGCAGGCGGTCGATGCGTTCGGGCCGCTTGTTCAACCCCTGCACCGAAAGCGGCAGGGCGACATCGACGCCGGAGGCGGCGCGCACCGCCTCGGGAAACTTGGCCGGATGGGCGGTGGAGAGCACCACCAGCGGCGTCTGCCGCCGCTTGCCGCCCAGCCGCGCCGCCGCCGCCACGGCCACGGCCGTGTGCGGGTCGATCAGCTCGCCGCTCTGGTGGAAGGTCGAGACCATGGTCTTGGACGTCTCCGCCTCGCTGACCCCGGCGCCGGCGAAAAGCTCGCGAATCGCGGCCAGGGCCTTGGGCGGGATGTCGACCACGCCGGACTCGGCGAAGGCGCGCATGGCCCGCGAGGTCTCGATCCCCTCGCGGTCCACCGCCTCGAAATAGAGCCGCTCGAAATTGGACGAGACCTGGATGTCCATGGCCGGGCTCTGGGTCTGGGCGACCGCGCCGCGGGCATAGCGCCCCGTCTCGATGGCGCGCGCGACGATGTCGTTGGAATTGGTCGCCACGATGATCCGCTCGATCGGCAGTCCCATCCGGTGCGCCGCGAAGCCGGCGAAGGCGTCGCCAAAATTGCCGGTCGGCACCGCGAAGGACACCGGCCGCTGCGGCGCGCCCAGGGCCACGGCGGCGGTAAAATAATAGACCATCTGGGCGGCGATCCGCGCCCAGTTGATCGAGTTCACGGCCGCCAGGTTGACCGCCTGCGGGAAGCCTTGGGTCTGGAACAGTGACTTCAGGATCGCCTGGCAGTCGTCGAAGCTGCCATCCACGGCGACGCAGCGCACATTGGCGCGCGCCGAGGTGGTCATGAAGCGCCGCTGCACCGCGCTGATCTTGCCGTCCGGAAAGAGCACGACCAGCCGCACGGACTTCAGGCCGCCCAGCGCCTCGACCGCCGCGCCGCCGGTGTCGCCCGAGGTGGCGCAGACCACGGTCAGGGTCTGGCCCTTGGCCGCCAGCGCATATTCGTAGAGACGCGCCAAGAGCTGCATGGCCACGTCCTTGAAGGCCAGGGTCGGGCCGTGGAACAGCTCCAGCATCCAGGTGTTCGGCGTCAGCTGGCGCAATGGCGTCACCGCCGAATGGGTGAAGCCGGCATAGGCCTCGCTGGCCATCTCCATCAGGTCGGCGTGCGGGATCGCATCGCCGGCGAAGCGGGACAACAGGTTGGCGCAGACCTCGGCATAGGGACGCCCGGCGAAGTCGGCGATCTCGCCTTCCGTCAGCAGCGGCCAGACCTCGGGCACATAGAGGCCGCCGTCGGGCGCCAGGCCCGCCAGCACCGCGTCGAGGAAGCCGATGGCCGGCGCCTCGCCCCGGGTGGAAATGTAACGCATCTAGTGCGGCCTCTTACGCCAAAGGCTGGCGAGGTAGACGCCCGCCAAGGCGAGGGCAAGGCCGAACCAGGTGATGGCGTACTGCAAATGGTTGTTGGGGATGTCGGTCGGCAACGGCGCGATCACCGGTCCGCCCGTCGGCGGCGCGGGCTGCTCCAGCATCAGATAGGTCGGGGCGGGCTTCGATACGCCGAGCGCCCCCGCCATCGCGGCGATGTCGCGGCCGTACCAGAGGTTTGCCGACGGATCGTTCGGCGGGGTCATGAAGTTGCGCGTGTCGCCTCGGCGCAGGATGCCGATGATGGGCGCGGACAGCGTCTGCCCGGCGCTCGGCGTCAGGCCTTGGGCGACGAAGCCGCGGTCGACGAGGATGGCGCCATAGGGTTCACCGGTAAGCCGGCAGGCGGCGATGATGCGGTTGCCGGCGAAACCGTCCCTCACCGAATAGAGCCGAAGATAGCTCGCGGTCTCGATGTCCGGGCAGTTCGCCTGGACGCGGACATAGTCGATGTCCAGCCCATCGGCGGCGCGGCGCAGCACCACATCCAGCGGCTCCGGCGGCGCCGACTGCAGGGCGGCGATGCGGGCCAGCAGGCCCTCCTTCCAGTGCAGTCGCTGGACCTGCCAGACGCCAAGGCCGATCAGGATGACGATGCCGACCGCCGTGGCGACGGCGGGGATGATCGTGAACCGCGGGGCGCCGGCGGCCTCAGACGTCGCCATGGCCGGCCTCGGAGGCCTTGTGGTGGAACTGCATGGCCAGCATGACGCCCTTGAACGGGCGAAGCAGCACGGCGGTCAGGATGGCCGCCAGCGGCAGCCACAGGACCAGGTGGACCCAAACAGGGGGATGGAAGGCGATCTCGGTGAACAGGGCGGAGAAACAGACCAGGACGCCCACGACCAGAACGATGAACACCGCCGGCCCGTCGCCGGAATCGGCCGCGGCCAGATCCAGGCCGCAACCCTCGCAGCGCCGGCTCACGCGCAGATAACCGTCGAACAGAGCGCCTTCACCGCAGGCCGGGCAGCGGCAGGCGAGCCCCGCGAGAACGGGGTTCACCGGCCGCCGCGCCGGCGTCAATGCAGGCTCGGCAGGATGACGTAGACGAAGGAGAACAGGAACAGCCACACCACGTCGACGAAGTGCCAGTACCAGGCCGCCGCCTCGAACCCGAAATGCTGTTTCGGGGTGAAGCCGCCGGCCATCAGCCGCCCAAGACATACGGCCAGGAAGATGGTCCCGACGATGACGTGGAAGCCGTGGAAGCCGGTCGACATGAAGAAGGCCGAGCCATAGAGGCCGGCATTGACCGACTTCGGATTGAAGAACAGGCCTTCCAGCAGGATGTGGCGATATTCATAGGCCTGGATCGAGGTGAACAGCAGGCCGAGCATGATGGTCAGCAAAAGGCCGATCTTGGCGCTGCGCCGGTCGCCGATCTGCAGGGCATGGTGAGCCCAGGTGACGGTGGTGCCGGAGAGCAAAAGGGTCAGGGTGTTGACCAGCGGCAGGTGCCAGGGCGACAGCACCTGCACGCCCATCGGCGGCCAGATCGCCCAGGCGGCCCGCACCTCGTCGATCGACGACAGGGTCCGGTGGTGATGGAACAGCGCCATCTCGAAGAAGATCCAGAACCACGCCACGAAGAACATCACTTCTGAGGCGATGAAGAGGATCATGCCGTAGCGCAGGCCGATGGAGACCACCGGGGTGTGGTCGCCTTCGTTGGCCTCCTTCACCACGTCGGTCCACCAGCCGACCATGGTGTAGAGCACCCCGGCCAAGCCAAGGGCGCACACCCACCAGGTGTGTTTCGGCAGACCCCATAGGCCTTTCATGTAGATGACCAGGCCCATGGCCATGACCACCGCGGCGATGGAGCCGACCAAGGGCCATGGGCTCGGTTTGACCAGGTGGTAGTCGTGCTTGACGGCGACGTCGGCCATATCGGTTCTTCAGTCCTCGAGCAGGGTTATCACGCGTGTCGCGAAGCGTTCATCGAGTCTCAGGCTATAGCCTCGCCTGCCCGCTTCCGCCAAGGGGTTGGGTGGGTTTCGGGGCCGGGAAGAAGGTGTAGGACAAAACAATGTCGGTGAAGCCCTTGGTGTCGGGGTCGGAGGCGAAGCCCGGATCGATGAAATAGAGCACCGGGAACTTCACCGTGGTGTGCGCCGGGATGGTCTGGTCGCTGAAGCAGAAGCACTGCAGCTTGCGCATATAGGCCCCGACCCCCTCCGGGGTGACATTGTAGGAGGCGCGGCCGGTCAACGGCTTGTCGGAAGTGTTGGTGACGGTGAAGAAGGCCAGCCCGGTCTCGCCGACGCGCAGGGTCTGGCGGGGCTGCACCGCTTTGAAGTCCCAGGGCAGGTCGCGGACATTCGTATCGAACCCGATAGTGACGCGCTGGTTCAGCACCGTGGTCGGGGCGCGCTTGGCTCGGGGAATCGCCCCGGCGAAGCCGGTGGCCTGGCAGAAGGCGCGATAAAACGGCACGGCGGCGAAGGCCGCCCCGGTCATGAGCACGAAGACCGTCAGGCAGGCGATGACGATCCGCGCATTGCGGCGCGGTCGCGGATCAGAACCCGATGTCTGCGACATGACCCTTCATCCGCGCGATGGTGACGATAAAGACCAGGATGACGAAGACGCCCAGCGCCACGGCGATGGCGATGCTGCGCCACCGCCGCGCCTTGGCCTGGGCGGCCGTGTCCGTGGACTTGAAATCCGGAGGGCCGAATTCGCTGTCGGGAGGGCCGACATCCGGGGGGCCGACCTCGCTCATCCGACCAACGGGGGCAGGCCGATGAACCGCTCGGCGATCAGGGCGGCGAACAGGCAGAACAGGTAGAGGATCGAAAAGGCGAACAGGTTGCGCGCATCCTTGGCGTTGGCCTTGACGTCATAAAGGCCGGTCGCGCCGGCCGGGATGTCGCCCGCCTTGCTGGCCGCCAGCCTAAAGGCCAGGGCGATGAAGATGGCGCCGCCGAGACCGGCGAATCCGAAATAGAGCAGCCCGCCCAGGCCGGTCAGTGCCGGGACCAGACCCAGCATGGCGATCACCACGCTGTAGCCCAGTATCGCCCGCCGCGTCGCCGCCGCGCCCTTGACCACCGGCAGCATGGGCACGCCGGCCTTGGCGTAGTCCTCCTGGGTGTAGAGCGACAGGGCCCAGAAGTGCGGCGGGGTCCAGAAGAAGATGATGGCGCACAGCAGCCAGGCGTTCAGCGGCGTGGTCCCTGAAGCCGCCGCCCAGCCGATCACCGGCGGCAGCGCCCCGGCCAGCCCGCCGATGACGATGTTCTGCGAGGTCGAGCGCTTCAGCCAGAGCGTATAGACGACCGCGTAGAAGAAGATGGTGAAGGCCAAGAGGCCGGCGGCGAGCAGATTGGTGGCCAGCGCCATCAGGCCCACCGAGAAGAGGCTCAAGATGACGCCCAGCGCCAGGGCGTCGGAGCGCTGCACGCGGCCCGCCGGCACCGGCCGGCTCTTGGTGCGGCGCATCAGCCCGTCGATGTCGGAATCGAAGCCCATGTTCAGCGCGCCGGACGCGCCGGCGCCGACCGCGATGCAGAAGACCGCGATCACCGCCAGGAAGGGGTTCATCGGCGTGCGCGCGCAGACCAGGCCTGTGGCGGCGGTGAACACTACCAGCGACATCACCCGCGGCTTCAGAAGCTGGACATAGTCCTGCCAGCGCGCGGGGGCGGCGGCGGCGGGGACGGCGACATCGGTCATACGGTTCAAGCGTTCGGCTCGCGGCTCAGGGACGGGTGAACATCACCCGTCCCTGCCGCTTCATATACCCAAAAGAACGTCTAGTGGGCGTCGGCGTGGATGTGCGGCAGTTCGGAGAACTGGTGGAAGGGCGGCGGCGAGGACAGGGTCCATTCCAGCGTGGTGGCGCCTTCGCCCCACGGATTGGCCTCGGCCTTGCGGTGACGCACCGCCGCTTCGATCAGCAGCGCGAACCACACGACCATGCCGACCAGGGTGATGGCGAAGCCGATCGAGGAGATGTGGTTCCAATAGGCGAAGGCCCTGGGATAGTCGATCGTCCGCCGCGGCATGCCTTGCAGGCCCAGGAAATGCTGCGGGAAGAAGATGGTGTTGACGCCGATGAACATCAGCCAGAAGTGCAGCGAGCCGAGGAACTCGTTGTACTTCACGCCCCACATCTTCTCGAACCAGTAGTAGAAGCCGGCGAAGATCGAGAACACCGCGCCCATGCTCAGCACGTAGTGGAAGTGGGCGATGACGTAATAGGTGTCGTGCAGCGAGTAGTCGATGCCGGCATTGGCCAGCACCACGCCCGTCAGGCCGCCGATGGTGAACAGAAAGATGAAGCCGACCGCGAACAGCATCGGCGTCTTGAAGTCGATGGACCCGCCCCACATGGTCGCGATCCAGGAGAAGACCTTGATGCCCGTCGGCACGGCGATGATCATGGTCGCGGCGACGAAATAGGCCTGCAGGTTCACGTTCATGCCCACGGCGTACATGTGGTGGGCCCAGACGATGAAGCCGAGGAAGCCGATGGCCACCATGGCGTAGGCCATGGCCAGATAGCCGAACACCGGCTTCTTGGAGAAGGTCGAGACCACCTGGCTGATGATGCCGAAGCCCGGCAGGATCAGGATGTAGACCTCGGGGTGGCCGAAGAACCAGAACAGGTGCTGGAACATCAGCGGATCGCCGCCATTCTGCGGGTCGAAGAAGTGGGTGCCGAAGTTGCGGTCGGTCAGCAGCATGGTGATGCCGCCGGCCAGCACGGGCAGCGACAGCAGCAGCAGGAACACCGTCACCAGGATCGACCACACGAACAGCGGCATGCGGTGCAGGGTCATGCCCGGCGCGCGCATGTTGAAGATGGTGGTGATGAAGTTGATCGCGCCAAGGATCGAGGAGGCCCCGGCTAGGTGGATCGACAGGATGACGAAGTCCATCGCCGGCCCGGTATGACCGGTGGTCGATAGCGGCGGATAGAGGGTCCAGCCGCCGCCGAAGCCCGGTCCGGGCCCGCCATCGACGAACATCGAGGTGCAGAGCAGCACGAACGAGGCGACCAGCAGCCAGAACGAGATGTTGTTCATGCGCGGGAAGGCCATGTCCGGCGCGCCGATCATCAGCGGCACGAACCAGTTGCCGAACCCGCCAATCATGGCCGGCATGACCATGAAGAAGATCATGATCAGCCCGTGCGCCGTCGCGGCGACATTGTAGCCCTGGTGCCCGGCCAGGAAGCCCTTGAAGTGGCCGAACAGGCCACTGTCCTGGAACACCTGGATGCCGGGCTCGGCCAGCTCCCAGCGCATCAGGCCGGAAAGCGCGCCCCCGATGATCCCCGCCATGATGGCGAACAGGATGTAGAGGGTGCCGATATCCTTGTGGTTGGTCGAGAACAGCCAGCGGATCCAGAACGGCGGCGTATGGGCATAGCCATGGCCGTCGTCATGGTCGTCGTGGCTGTGATCGTGCCCGTGGTCGATATCGGAAGCGGCGGTCGCCATGATCTTCAATACTCTCTTCGTGCAGTCTTAGCGCAAGGCCGCCGTCGGGGCCTGCGCGACTTTTTGAGGCTGGGCGGGGGCGGAGGACGCGGCGGGAGCCGACGACGCCGCGGGCGCGGACGAGGCGGCCGGCGCTGCGGAGGCCGGCGCTGGCGGCGGGGCCTTGGTCGCCACCCAGGCGTCGAAGTCCGACTGGCTGACCACCTTGATCATGATCGGCATGAAGGCGTGGTTGACGCCGCAGAGCTGGTCGCACTGGCCGTAATAGGTGCCGGTCTTCTCGGCCTTGAACCAGGTCTCGTTCACCCGGCCGGGCACGGCGTCGATCTTCAGGCCGAAGGCCGGAACGCCGAAGTCGTGGATGACGTCGGCGCCGGTCACCAGCACCCGCACGGTCTTGTTCACCGGCACCACCAGGGCGTTGTCGGCGGCCAGCAGATAGGGCTCGCCGGCGGCCTTGGCGGCATCCTCGGTCAGGACGTTGGAATCGAATTCGGGGATCTTCTGGTCGGGGTACTCATAGCCCCAGTACCACTGGTAGCCGGTCGCCTTCACGGTCAGGTCGGGCGGCGGCATGTCGTGATAGGCGAACAGAAGCTTGAACGAAAAGATGGCGATGAAGGTCAGGATCAGGACCGGCAGCGCCGTCCAGAGGATCTCGACATAGGTATTGTGGCTCCAGCGGGCCGGGACCGGATTGGCCTTCTTGTTGAAGCGCACGATGCAGATGATCAGCAGCGCCAGCACGAAGACCGCGATGGCCGTGATGATCGGCATCAGGATCCAGTTATGGAAGAAGATCGCCTGATGCTTCAGGACCGAGGCGCCGGGCTGAAGGTCCATGGCGCCGGGCGTCGGCTGGCCGAGCAAATCGTCCGCGCGCGCCGAGCCCGCCGCGCCCATGAAGAGCGCAACCAGTCCAAACGCAACACTCTCGAGCCTTCGCATCAACACGCTCCGCAACCCACCTGACCTCACGCTTGCCTTTTTGGCGGCTTCGGCCCGCCATCGCAAAGCAGGGCCAGCCCCTTGCGGGCGTGCATACGCGGTCCCGCCGGCATTGCCAAGACGGATGCGGATTGGTTTGCGGCCCCGGTTTCGCCTAGGGCCGATGACGCCTATGTTGGGAGCGTCCCACCCCCTTCAAATGAGCTTTTCATGACTGCTCACGTCTCAGCCCCCTCGATCCTGGAAGCCGCCGGAGTCGATGCGCGCCGCGCCCACGACATCCTGGGCGAGGCGCTGACCAATGCCGACGACGGCGAACTGTTCGTCGAGCGCTCGGAGAGCGAATCCTTCGTCTGGGACGACGGACGGCTGAAATCGGCCAATTATGATGCGACCGAGGGCTTCGGCCTGCGCGTGGTGGCCGGCGAGACCGCCGGCTACGCCCACGCCGCCGAAATCTCCGAGGCCGCGATTCGCCGCGCCGCCGATTCCGCCTCGCTGGCCAAGCGCGGCCATGCCGGCGTCGCCGCCGAGGGCCCGCGCTCGACCAACACCAAGCTCTATGGCGAAGAAGATCCCCTCGCCTCTCCCGGCTTCTCCGACAAGGTCGCGCTGCTGGCCGAGATCGACGCCTTCGCGCGCGAGCGCGATCCGCGCGTCAAACAGGTCACTGTGAACCTGTCCGGCGAGCGGCGGATGATCGAGATCCTGCGCGCAGACGGCAAGCTGGTGCGCGACGTGCGGCCCCTGGCCCGCGTCAATGTCGGCGTCACCCTCGAAAAGGACGGTCGCCGCGAAGGCGGCTATTCCGGCGCCGGCGGCCGCGCCGGCTTCGAAAAATGGATTTCGCCGGAGAGCTGGAAGGAACAGGTCGACGAGGCGATCCGCCAGGCCTCCGTCAATCTCGACGCCATCGCCTGCCCGGCCGGCGAGATGGACGTGGTGCTCGGTCCCGGCTGGAACGGCGTCCTGTTGCACGAGGCCGTCGGCCACGGGCTCGAGGGCGACTTCAACCGCAAGGGAATCAGCGCCTTTTCCGGCCGCATCGGCGAACGGGTCGCCTCGCCCGGCGTCACGGTGTTCGACGACGGCACCCTCTATGGCCGCCGCGGCTCGCTCAGCGTCGACGACGAGGGCACGCCCACCGACCGCACCATCCTGATCGAGGACGGCATTCTGGTCGGCTATATGCACGACCGGATGAGCGCGCGGCTGATGGGCATGAAGGCCACCGGCAACGGACGTCGCCAATCCTTCGCCCACATGCCCATGGTGCGGATGACCAACACCGGCATGATGGGCGGCGATAAGCCGATCGCCGAGATGATCGCCTCGATGAAGCGCGGCCTCTACTGCGCCAATTTCGGCGGCGGCCAGGTGGACATCACCAACGGCAAGTTCGTCTTCCAGTGCACCGAGGCCTATCTGGTCGAGGACGGCAAGATCACCGCTCCGGTCAAGGGCGCGACCCTGATCGGCGACGGGCCGTCGGCCCTGACCCGCGTCAGCATGATCGGCGACGACTTCTGCTTCGACAACGGCGTCGGCGTCTGCGGCAAGAACGGCCAGAGCGTCCCGGTCGGCGTCGGCCAGCCGTCCCTGAAGATCACCGGCCTGACGGTCGGCGGGACCAGCGTCTAGGCGTCCAGCGGCCGCACGTCGCTGGCGCCGTGGGCCAGGCGTTTCAGGAAGGGCGAAGCGGCGGCGAGCGCGACGCCGAGGCCGACCGTGATCCAGCCGGCGGCGGCATAGACATGCACATAGGTGGCCAGCGCCTTGGCCGGGTCGAGCACCTTGCCGGCCACGGTCTCGGCCGCGGTCAGTTGCGCCACGAACCCGCCTAGCCATTGCGCCCATGAGACGGCCAGGAACCAGGTCGCCATCACCGTGGATAGGAGCAGCGGCGGCGACAGCTTGGTCATCTGCGACAGCCCGACCGGCGACAGGCAGAGCTCGCCGGTGGTCTGCACCACATAGGCCAGGGCCAGGAAAACCAGCGGCTCGCGGAACTGGGCGTCGGCGAAGCGCGAACCGAACACGATGATCAGGAAGGACAGCCCCACCTGCGTCAGGCCGAGCGCGAACTTGATCACCGGATTGGGATCGGCCCCGCGCTGGCCGAGAAAGGCCCAGAGCGCGGCGAAGACTGGCGCGCCGATCAGGATGAAGCCGGCGTTGAAGGACTGGATCTGTGGCGCGTTGATGGACTGGGTCGCTGTCAGCTGCAGCTGGGTGTTGCGCGCGGCGAACTGGTTCAGCGACGAGCCGGCCTGTTCGAACATGGTCCAGAAGATCACCGAGGCGGCGATGAGGATCAGCGCCAGGATCATGCGGTCGCGCTCTATCCTTGTGCAGCGCGTCGCCATGAACCAGCCGAGATAGCCCAGCACGACGACCGAGCCCGCGCCCAGCATGACGCCGATCAGCTGGAAGCGCTGGACGATCAGCCAGACCACGCCAACCCCGGCGATGCCCGCCAGATAGAGGCTCCATTCGGCATTGATCGGGCCGAGCAGCGGCGCCTTGAGCCGCTCGGGCGCCGGCGGCTCGCCGTTGCCTTCGAGCAGCGGTTTGCCCAGGACGAAGACCAGGTAGCCGGCCAGCATGCCGACCCCGGCCGCGCCGAACCCGGCCCACCAGCCGATATGGGTCCCCAGCCAGCCGCAGGCGATGGCCGCCCAGAAGGCGCCGAGATTGATGCCGTAATAATAGAGGGTGAAACCGGGATCTCGCCTGGGATCGGCCTCGCGGTAGAGCTGGCCGACGATCGAGGAGATGTTGGCCTTGAGAAAACCCACCCCCATGATGATTAGCGACAGAGCCAGATAGAAGACGCCGACGAAGACCGGATCGCGCTGGGTGACGCCGAGGCTGTAGCCGCCCTTGGGCAGGACGGACGGCAGGGGCGCGGCGGCCGGAAGCCCCATGATCTGCATGCCGCCCCCGGGCGCGGCGCTCACCGCATAGCAGCCGGGGCCGACCTCAAGGCAGACGCTGCGCGCCTCCATGCGGCCCTCGG
>Ga0302314_10016676_pt1 | contig 12386 bp, 12 predicted proteins | sample III_Palsa_N2_3_FD_200533 | JGI IMG/M metagenome (GOLD analysis project Ga0302314, IMG submission 200533) | Peat permafrost microbial communities from Stordalen Mire near Abisko, Sweden - III_Palsa_N2_3 | ecosystem: Environmental > Terrestrial > Soil > Palsa > Peat permafrost | place: Sweden...
CACCCTTTCAGCCACCCGAGCCGGGTCGAACAATCATCGTGTGTAGTTTTGGGCGCTATACGACCAGAACTACACACAATCATGGTGTTGGGACGTTATGTCGGAATCGCTGGACGCGGCGGGAGGACGCGGCACGCTTGCGGGCGGCGGTGTGACTCAGGTCACCGGAACTTCCTGGGTCGGGCGTGACAGTTGAAGGGCATGGAGCATCCTTCTGAGGGCTTGCCTGTTCCCGTAAGACCGGCCGCCCCCGGGAGGTAGACCCCCCGCGTTGAACCCGGATACGGTGAGGCCGCCGGGCCAGAGCCCTCGGCGGACAGGGTCGAGAGGACCGACATGGGGAGTGACACGGTGACGCCGGCGATGCCCGTGACCACGGTGCTGTGGGATATCGACGGCACGCTCCTGCGGTCGGGCGGGGTGGCGGCGCAGGCGTTCCTCGACGCCGTGGCCGAGGTGACCGGCGTCCGGCCGACGCCTACGTGGCGAGACTATGGTGGGCGGCTCGATACGGAGATCGCGGAAATGCTGCTTTCGGCCGTGGGGGCGACGACGACCCCCGTTGCCGACGTGCTGGCGGCGCTTCAACGTCTCGTTGACGAGCGACTTGGCGAGCTTCGAGCGCAGACAAGCACCTATCCCGGCGTCGATGCGCTAGTCGCCAAGCTGGCGGCAGCGGGCGTCCGGCAGACGATCGTAACCGGCAACGTTGCCGCCGTCGCCCGGCATAAGCTCGAAGCGGGCGGCCTGATCCCCCCGATCGAGCCCGAGTTCGGAGGATACGGGGACAGCGCGCCCAATCGCGCCGCCGTGGCCCAGGTGGCGCTGGACCGATTGGCGGCCGCCGGGTGGCAGCCGGACCTGGGCGGGGTGTGGGTGGTCGGGGACACCTACCGCGACCTTGCCTGCGCGCGGGCCGTCGGCGTGCGGTGCGCGCTGGTGGCAACCGGACGCAGGCCGGTTGAGGAACTGGCCGGCCTGGGTGCGGACATCGTCCTGCCCGACCTCTCCGACCCGCGGCCCCTCCTCGATCTCTGGCGGATTTAGTCCCCGGGCTCCTGACGATCCGGTCAGTTCGTGAATGTCGGCCGCTGCGGGGTAGTAGGCGCCTTCGTGGCGAAGGCGTTCGCGTATCTCATTGTCGGGTTGCGGTTTCCGGTCGTCCTTGGCTGGGCGGCCGCGGTGGTGCTCGCGGTGCTGTTCCTGCCGCCGCTGCCCTCGTCGGGCGGCCTGTCCGATCTGATCCCGGCCGGGTCGGCGGCCGCGCAAGCGGATGCCAGCGCGGCGCGGCTGTTCGGGTATCCGCTTGAGGCGGGCATCGCCATCGTGCAGAGCCACCCGCATGCGCTGTCGCAGGCGGTGGTGGACAAGACGGCACGAGCGGCCGACAGGTACGACCACCACGCGAGCATTCCCGGCCTGGTCGCCGTCATCCCCATTCCGAACGGAGCCGGCATCCCGCAGGCGATCACCGTCTCCCCCGCCAGCGCGGCCGGGCTGCTGGCGGGGGTGCGTCAGCGCACCTCGACGATCGTCACCTTCCTCGAGTTCAGCGCTGACTCCTCGATGCAGCAGCAGGTTTCCGACGCCGGCCTCTACGCGCACCGCTACCTGGCGGACGTCGTCGGCGTCACCGGGCCGGTGGCCGCGCAGTATGAGCAGGGCCTGATCATCGACCGCGACCTCCCCTGGGTGGAGCTGTTCACGGTGCTGGCGATCGCGCTGATCGTCGGCGTCCGGTTCCGGTCGCTGCTCGCGCCGCTGGCCGCGCTGGCGTGCGCCGGGACCGCCTACGCGCTCGCGGTCCGGCTGGTCGCGTGGGGCGCGCAGCGGACCGGGGTCGCGCTTCCGCAGGAGGTGGACCCGGTCCTGGTGGTGCTGCTGCTCGGCGTGACCACGGACTACTGCGTGTTCTTCCTGGCCGAAATGCGCGCCCGGCTGGCCGAGGGCGCCGACCGCCTGCAGGCCGTGCGCGACTCCACCGCCGCCTCGGCCCCGATCGTCTTCACGGCCGGGCTGATCGTGGCGGCCGGCACCGGGGCGCTGCTGGTGGCCCGTGGTGGCCTGCTGCGCTCCTTCGGCCCCGGGCTCGCCGCGACCGTGCTGGTGTCGATGGCGGTCTCGCTGACGCTCATGCCGGCGTTGCTCGGCGTGCTCAGCGGGTTGATGTTCCGGCACGTGACCCCGGCCAGGTCGCCGGGATGTGGCCAGGCCACCAGCACGTCAAGGGGGTCTCCCGGGCCGCCCCTGAACTGACGGATGCCAGCCAGCAGGGATAGGTCAAGCGGCAGATCGTCAGCGGCCCGGGAACGAGTCGAGTCCGCTGTTGATGAGGCGGGCGGCGCGCTGCACATCAGCGGTCACCGCCTGGTGCACCTCGGCCGGCGTGCGGATCCCGTCGAGGTATCTCGGCAGGGCGCGGTACTGTACCCGCCACAGGCCGAGCAGGGCGGTGGCCGCGATCTGCGGCTCCGGGTCGTCCGCGCGCATCCCCGCGCGCCCGGCCAGGATCCCCGCGACCATGGCGGTGACCTGGTCCATCACGTCGCTCTGGTACGCCCGCAATGAGGGAGTCTCCCAGATCAGGGCGCCGAAGCGGCGGATCGCGGCGCTCGCCTGAGCCGGGTCATCCTGGGCGGCCAGCCAGGACGTCATGGCGCCCAGTTCACCGTCGAGGATCCGCAGCGCCGCCTGCACCGACGAGACGCCGCGATCGGCCAGGCCGGTCTTCAGCGAGGCCATCGTGGCTTCCAGGCGGTCCAGGATCAGCGCTTCCTTGGTCGGGAAGTAGTTGAAGACCGTCTTCTCCGATACCCCGCACGCTTCGGCGATCTCCGTCACCCGGACGGCATCGAAGCCCCGCTCAAGGAACATCCGCGTTGCGGTGTCGGACAGCTGCTGGCGCATCAGGCGCTTCTTGCGCTCTCGCAGCCCGCCGGTCTCCGGCGCCTCGCTCCCCGGCAGGGGCGGCGGCACCGGCCATTCCACCGTGCGCGATTCCATGCCCACAGCCTACTCATAATTTAGCTGCAGTATTTTTTCTGTTACTATAAATTTCTAGCGGCTGAACTAGTCTGTGTGGACGCCGCCCCTGGCCACCGAGGAGTTCCCATGTCCGAGATCCGCATCGTGCGCGACTATCCGCAATCCCCCGAGAAGGTCTGGCGGGCGCTGACCGACCCGGCCCTCATCCCGCTGTGGACGTCCACCGGCGCCGGCGGGCGGGCGGAAGGCCTGGTCCCCGTCGTGGGCACGAAGTTCCAGTACGTCGCCAAGCCGAAGCCAGGCTGGAAAGGCATCGTCGACTGCGAGGTGCTCGAGGTGGACGAGCCCTGGCTACTGCGCTACTCGTGGGCGGACGGGAACGGCGGCGGCGACGTGACTCAGGTCGCCTACCGGCTCGAGCCCCGCGCGGGCGGCACCCGCTTCAGCTACGAGCACACCGGCTTCACCGGGGTCGGCGGGCTGTTCATGTCGACCCTGCTCGGCCGCGTCCGGACGAAGATGCTCGACCAGGGTTTGCCCCCGGTCCTGCACGACCTTGACGACGACGGCAAACTCCGCCCCGGCAGCGCCCTCAAGCCCGGACCGCGGTGATCTGCCCGCCGGTATTAGAAGGGTCTTGTTTCCCGACCGGGTGGCGTATTCCCGCGGCCTGGCCGGACGATGGCGTGCTCGTAGGCGTAGACGGCGACCTGCACCCGGTCGCGCAGGCCGAGCTTAGCCAGGATGCGGGCGATATGGCTCTTGACGGTGGCCTCGCTGAGGTAGAGCCCGGCCGCGATCTCGGCGTTGGACCGGCCCTGGGCCACGAGCCGCACGACGCCGAGCTCACGTTCGCTGAGTCCCCCGGCAGCACCGGCAACCGGGGTGCCGGGGGCGGGGCCGTGGCAGAAGTCCTCGATCAGCCGCCGGGTGATGGCCGGGGCGAGGAGGGTCTCGCCGGCCGCGACCGCGCGCACGGCGCCGGTCAGCTGCTCGCGGCTGGCGTCCTTGAGCAGAAAGCCGCTCGCACCCGCCTTCAGCGCGTGGTAGACGTACTCGTCCAGGTTGAAGGTGGTCAGCATCAGGATCCGGGCCCGGGATCCGGCCTGGACGAGCCGGGTGGTTGCCTCGATGCCGTTCATGCTCGGCATGCGGACGTCCATCAAGATCACGTCGGGGTCCAGCAGCCGCGCCTGCGCCAGCGCCTGGCCGCCGTCGCCGGCCTCACCGGCGACGGCCAGGTCCGGCTCGGCTTCCAGCAGCATCCGCAGGCCCTCGCGGATGAGGTCCTGGTCGTCGGCGATCAGGACGCTGATCACGACAGGACCCGCGCTGGCAGGCCATCGCCCAGCGGCAGCCGGGCGCGCACGGCGTATCCGCCGCCGGGCCGGGGCCCGGCCGCCAGCTCACCGCCGAATACCGCCGCCCGCTCGCGCATCCCGGCCAGCCCGTGCCCGTCGGCCGGGGCCAGGTGACCGGGTTCGCCAGTACCGTCGTCGGTGACCTCGATCGTGACCGCGTCCCGGCCGCAGCCGATCGTCACGTCGGCGCGGGCCGGGCCGGCGTGCTTGAGCACGTTGGTCAGCGCCTCCTGAACGATCCGATACACCGACACGTCTATGGTCGCAGGCAGTGCGGCGAGGTCGCCGTCGATGACCAGGTTCACCGGCAGGCCGGCTGCCTGGACGCTGGCGGCCAGCGCGTCCAGGTCGCCGATGCCCGGCTGCGGCGCGAGCCCGGTCTGCTCATCCGGGTCGCGCAGGACGCCCAGCAGGCGGCGGGTCTCGGCCAGCGCCTGGCGGGCGCTGTTCTCGATCTTCTCCAGGGTCGCCTCGGCCGGCTTCCCCGACGCCCGGGCGCCGGCCGCCTGCAGCACGATCACGCTGAGGTGATGGGCGACGATGTCGTGCATCTCGCGCGCGATTCGCGCCCGTTCGACCGCCGTGGCCTGCTCGGCCTGGCGCTGCAGGGCCGCGCTCCGCGCGGCCTGCCAGGCGGCCTGCCTGCGGGCGTGGACGAACACGCCAGCGAGCCAGAATGCCAGCAGCTGGATCGACGACAAAAGCACGGCCGACTTGCCGCCATGCCCCTGCGAGAAGGCCAGCCCCAGCTCGCCCCGGTGGCTGATCACGGCCACGACCGGGGCGGTGAGGACCAGGCCAGCGACCGCGCCGCGCAGGCTAGCGTGCGCGCCCAGTGAGTAGGCGGCGACGAACAGCACGAACATGAACGCCAGTCCCCGCACCGAGATGACGGCGAACAGGGACAGCAGCTCTAGGCCGGCCCAGATCGCCAGCCACATCAGCAGCGGGCTGCGCCGGCGCAGCACCAGCGACGCGCCCACGAGCAGGGGCAGCAGCGCCAGCAGCCACGACGGCCCGGCGATGGCGGTGCTGCCGATAAGGCGGGGCGAGCCCCACGCGGCGACGGCGATCAGCCCGGCCCCGGCGATCCCCAGCCCGGCATCGGCGATGACGCCCGGGTCACCGCTCGCCAACCGCCCAACTGCCCGCATGCCACCGAAGGTATCCCCTGGCCAGGCCCTGCGCATCATCCCTGCGGCGGCCTTGATTCACTCTCGCGGATGAACGGATGCGTTCGCGCGACCGCAGACAACCGGCCCGGATCCCAGGGACAGTGGGCGGCGGACACACCAGATTCGGCATGAGAGGACACCAATGAACGTCGTCGAGGCCAGCGGCCTGGGTAAACGCTACGGTCGTACCTGGGCGCTGCGCGAGTGCACGCTGGAGATCCCGGCCGGGCGGGTGGCGGCGCTGGTCGGGCCGAACGGGGCCGGCAAGAGCACGCTGCTGAACCTTGCGGTCGGCCTGACCGCGCCGTCAGCGGGCGAAGTCACCGTGCTTGGCCACCTCCGGGCCGGGTCGCCGGCCGCGCTTGACGGGATCGCGTTCGTGGCCCAGGACACGCCGCTGTACAAGACCCTGTCGGTCGCGGACATGATCTACGTGACCCGCAGCCTGAACCGGCGCTTCGATCAGCCCTACGCGCAGGCGCGGCTGGAGGATCTGGGCATCCCGCCGAAGCGGAAGGCCGGGAAGCTGTCCGGCGGCCAGCAGGCGCAACTGGCGCTGACGCTGGCGCTGGCCCGCCGACCGCGACTGCTCGTGCTTGACGAGCCGGTGGCGGCGCTCGACCCGATCGCCCGGCACGACTTCATGGCCACGGTCCTGGCCGCGGCGGCCGCCGACGGGGTGTCGGTGCTGCTGTCCTCGCACGTGCTCACCGAGTTGGAACGGGTGGCCAGCTACCTCGTGCTGATGTCACGCGGCCAGGTACTGCTGGCCGGGGAGGTCGATGACCTGCTCGCCACGCACGGCCGGGCCAGCCTGGAGGAACTCGCCCTGCACTACCTGCGCGAGACCACGCCGGAGGTGACGCGATGACCGCGCCGACCGTGACCGCGCGCCGGGATGAAGGCGACGCCGCCCCGCGGCCGGTGCCGTGGCGGCGGATGGCCGGGGTCATCTGGCGGCAGCACCGAATCGCGCTGGCCGGCGTGGCAGTGCTGGTTGGCGCGGTGGCGGTGTGGGTGTGGATCGAAGGCGCCTCGGTGCATCACGCCTGGGATGCCGCGATCGCCTGCCACCCGGCAAGCTCGGCCGCCTGCCAAGACCTTGCCGGCACATTCAACGGCACGTGGGACCAGATGGGGTATGCAGCTATCTTCCTCCAGCTGCTGCCCGCGCTGATCGGGGCGTTCGTCGGCGCGCCGGTGTTGGCCAGGGAGCTGGAGACCGGCACCTTCCGGTACGCCTGGACGCAAGGCTTCGGCCGGTGGCGCTGGGCGCTGGCCAAGCTGGTGACGCTCGCGGTCGTGCTGGTCGCCGCGACCGGCGCGTTCAGCGTCCTGTTGTCCTGGTGTTACCAGCCGTATCTCGCCGCTGGCAACCAGGCGCGGGGGCTTTACGGGAACTCCCCGCTCGTTACCGTGTTCAGTCTGCGCGAGGTCACGTTCCCGGCCTGGACGCTGGCCGTCTTCGCGATCGGCGCCCTAGCAGGGATGCTCATCCGCCGGGTCGTCCCCGCGATCGTCGCCAGCCTGGCCGTCTACGCGGGGCTCGCCATCGCGGCGGCGGGCCTCCTGCGCGAGCACTACCTGACACCGCTGGTCACCGGCAGCCCGAATGTGGCCGGCACCGCGTGGCTCCTCGGCCAGTCGTGGACCAAGGGCGGCCGGTTCGCCTTCGCCGGCAATCCTCCCCTCAACCTCCTCAACCAGTTCTGCAGTTTTCCTCAATCCCCAGGGGGGAAGGGCGGCGCCTCCGGTGGCGGGCCTTCTTCCTCGGCGAGCCCATTCGCGCAGTGCCTCGCCCCGCACGGCTACACGATGTGGACCAGCTACCAGCCCGCCAGCCGGTTCTGGCCCTTCCAGTGGATCGAGGGGGGCTGGCTACTCGCGCTGTCAGCGCTGCTCATCGCCGCAACCATCTGGCTCGTCCGACGCCGCGCCGCCTGACGGACGTTACTCAGGTGGCTGACGGGGTCAGCGGCGCGGGAGGGCGTCAGTGACCTCGGGCCCATCGGGCACGGGCGCGGTCGGGGCGCCGCCGCCATCTGAGGACAGCCGCAGGGTGCGGCTGAGCACGGTGACCGGCTGGGCCGCCGTGGACAGCCGGAGCCACCAGTAGGGGCCGTAGCGACCGACCGCGTCGAGCCCGAGGATCCCGCCGTCGCGCCGAGCCCGGGAGAGCAACGCAACGCCGACCGGCGCGAGTGGACCGAGCACCAGCCGTCGGTTGCCCAGTCCGATCCGCGCCGTGCGCCCGGCCATCGGGTCAACTTCGACGCCGGTGACGACTGGATGCCGGGCGCAGAGTTCGTCGAGGGCCGCCAGCAGGTCGCGCTCGTAGGCCGCCACGGCGCGGCGCTCGAGGCGGCGCCACTGCCTTGCCCGCACCGGAGCTCAGCTTTCCAGCTCGGGCGACGCCAGCGGCAGCCCGGCGTCGACGTCGACCAGTTCCGGTTCGAGGACCTTGGTGACGGCTCTGGCCTTGGCCGATGTGCGCGGGATGAGGGTGGCGATCAGGCCGGCGCCGAGCGATGTGATCGCGCCGAAGGTCCATACGTGGTGGAACTGCACGAGGGCATCGGCCAGGCCGACTGATTTGGCGGTGAGCAGGACGAGGATGGCGATGCCGAGGGAGCCGCCGACCTGGCGGCTGGTCTGGTTGACGGCGCTGCCGATGGCGAAGCGTTCGGAATTGAGCGAGGAGACGGCAGCGGCGGACATGACCGGGAAGCTCAGCCCGATCCCGAGTCCGACGATCAGCGTCCCCGGTAGCCATTCGGCCAGGTAAGCCGGGGAGACGCCAACGCGCAGCACGTACCAGGCCAGGCCGACGGCCATGCAGGCGGCTCCGGCCATGATCACCGGGCGGAAGCCGATGCGCGTCGCCAGCTTGCCCGCGGGTCCGGCCACCGCCGCCACGACCAGCGGCCCGGGCGTGACGGAGAGCCCGGCCCGCATGATCGAGTAGTGCCACACACCGGTCAGGAACAGGATGTTGCCGAGCAGGATGGCGAAGAAGCCGGCCGCGTAGACCAGGGTGGCCGCGTTGGCGGCGGCGAAGGACCGCTCGGAGAAGAGCGTCAGGTCGATCACCGGCTGCGGGTGGCGTCCCGAGCGGTAGACGAAGGCGACGGTCAGGATGACGGCGCCGACGAACGCGGCGATGATCCGCGGATCGCTCCAGCCCCATCCGCTGCCCTCGGAAACCGCGGCGACCAGCGCCGCCACCGCCAGGGAGACCAGGACGACGCCAAGGTAGTCGGGCCGCGCCGCGCTCCGCTTGCGTTCGGACTCGACCAGGATGCGGCGGCCGACGACCAGGATCGCAAGCCCGACCGGGACGTTGACGAAGAACACCCACCGCCATCCTCCGGCCGAGACCAGGGCGGCGCCGAGGGAGGGCCCGGTGGCCACGGCCAATGCGCCGATTCCGCCCCAGAGGCTGATCATCTGGGTCCGGCGGGCCGGCGGGTAGGCCCCGATGAGGAGCGCGACGGACGAGGGCACCAAGAAGGCGGCTCCGACCGCTTGCAGGACGCGGCTGGCAACCAGAACCGGCACGTCGGGCGCGATCCCGCAGAGGAAGGAGCCGACGATGAACACCGCGGTCCCGATGAGAAAGGTGCGTTTGCGGCCCTGACGGTCCCCGGTTCGGCCCCCGGTCACCAGCAGCGCGCCGAACACAATCGAGTAGGCGGTGATGATCCAGGCCAGCGAGGCCTGGCTGGCCTGGGGATACGACGTCTTGATGTCGGGGAAGGCGATGTTGACGATCGACAGGTCGAGCGACGCCATGAACGCGCCCAGCGCGGTGATGACGAAGACGATGGTGCCGCGATGACGCGGACCGGACGGCTCGGCGACTCCGGGTTGCTCTGGTGCGGTGTGCATGCGGTCAGACCCCTGTACTCGGCGACAGTCCTCACTCTAAGGTAGTGAGTTCTATAAAGCAACGGACTATGATGGGGGCATGCAACGGACGAGCTTCCGCGAGATGAACTGCTCGGTCGCCCAGTGCCTCGAGGTCGTCGGGGAGTGGTGGTCGATGCTGATCGTGCGCGACCTGTTCCTCGGGATCACCCGTTTCGAGGACTTCCATCAGCGCTTGGGCATCTCGCGCAACATCCTCAACCAGCGGCTCGAGCACCTGATCGAGCGCGGCGTGGTCGACCGGGAGCCGTACTGCGAGCACCCGGTCCGATACGACTACCGGCTGACCGAGAAGGGCAAGGACCTATGGCCGGTCCTCACCGCCCTGCGGCAGTGGGGAGACCGCTGGGAGGCTCCCGAGGGCGCGCCGCTCGAGCTGGTGCACACCGACTGCGGCCACGTCGCGCAAGTCGTCACCGCCTGCTCGGTATGCGGCGAACCAGTCAGCCGGCGGGACATGCGTGCCGTTACTGGGCCTGGTCATCGCGCGAACGCCGGCGAACGAGCCGACGGCGCGCCGGTTACGGCTTGACCATGAAGTCCAGGAAGCTGCTGTCGGCATCGAGGTTGGACGTGTCCTTGCCGCGGAGGTAATCGGCGCGGACCCGGTACGGGACGCCCTGGGCGTACTTGCCGAGGGTCAGATCGTCGCTCGCCTCGCTCTTGGCGTTGAGCGTGGCACAGCCGGTGGTGATGACGGTCTTCCATGCCTTCTTCACGTACTGCTGCACCTGGAACTCGACGCACTCGCCCTTCTTGACGGGGGCGACGGCGGCGCTCAACCGCAGGCGCGCGGTGTGATGGTAGAGCCGGTAGCCGGACTCGGTCTTGTAGTAGCCGCCAATCGAGGCGCTCACCTTCGCACCCACGTTCACCGTCTTCGTCACCGTCGCCGCGGTGTTGTCGGAGTTACCGGGGTAGACCGCGTACAGCGTGGTGCTCTTGTCGAAGTGCGCGGTGCCGCTGATGATGCTGAGCCCGCCAACCCGACCGCTGGCGATCTTGGTCTTGGTGCTGCTTCCGGCCGTCTGTGCGTACACGGTCACGATGCCGATCGGAGGATTGCCCAGCCGAGCGGAATCGAAGCGGGCGTCGAACTTGACCGCCTCACCATAGTTCGCCGTGGTCGGCGTCACGGTCAGCGACAATGACGGCACCTCCTTGACCACCGTGACCTGAGCGGAGGCGGACGAAGCGGCGCTCGTCGCGGTCGCGGGGTAATTCGCGGTGTAGGTGTACGTGCCGGGCGGCTGCGGGGCGTCGATCCAGGTGAACTCGCCAGACCTCACATCGGGCGAGAAGGTATCGGCGGGCTGCCCTGCACCGGTCCTGGTGATCTCGATCGTGGTGTCCGGAGGGATAGCCCCGTCGATGAGCAAGGTGCCCGTCACGGTGACCCAATTCCCGACCGTCACGGTCGTCGGCTTGGCGGCAAGAGTCACCGAGGTCGGCGTGATTCCCGGGTCTGGGTCGTCCGCGCTGTCGGCAGCCATCTGGTAATAGCTGGTGATCGGCAGCGACGCCAAGGAAGAACCAGCAACCGTTGCCGCCCGGGCGCTACCAGCGGCGCCTGCGCCAGCGCCCGCCGTCACTACTGCCGACACAACGACGGCGAAGGCAGCAATCAAGGGTCTGTGGCGCATGATTCTCCTGTGAGCTCGGGCGGCAGCGAGATCTTAACTCTTGAGAAGAAGTAAGTTCTGGCAAAAACGCGACCAAGCCATCAAGAGTTACCAAATACGCCATAGCGTCGTCTGGAATCCCGGTCAGGAGATGCGAAGCGGCAGGGCGCGGGGACCTCGGATCTGACCGGTCGACCAGGACACCGCGGACGGATCGGCGAGGCTGAACTCGGGGATCCTGGACAGCCAGACCTCGAGCGCGACCCGCAGTTCCATCCGGGCGAGGTGCGAGCCCAGGCAGCGGTGAATGCCGAGCCCGAAGGCCGCATGCCGGTTGATCTCGCGGTCGATGACCACCTGGTCGGCCCGGTCGAAGTGCGCAGGGTCGCGGTTGGCAGCCGGGAACGACAGCAGGATCCAGTCCTCGGCCTTCATGTCGACGTCGCGGAAGTGCAGGTCCTCCTTCACCAGCCTGGCCATCGTGACCGGGGCGTAGGCCCGGAGGAACTCCTCAAGGGCGGTCGGCAGCAGGTCGGGAGCGGCGAGCAGGCGCATCCGATCGGCCGGGTGGCCGGCCAGGTGCCACAGCGAGGCGCCGATCGCGCTCCACGACGTGTCGATGCCGGCGATCAGCAGCAGCACGATCGTGCCGACGACGTGGTTGGGGTCGAGCTTCTGGCCGTACAGCTCCGCGTTGATGAGGTAGGTCGTGAGGTCATCGCGCGGGTTGTCCACGTGCTCGCGGACCTGCTCGTACAGGTAGTCGAACATCGGGCGCATGCGTTCGCCGCGTTCTTCCGGCGGCAGGTTGACGGTTTCGAGCGTGTCCTCGACGAACTGGGCGAACCGCGAGGTGTCGTCGGCCGGGAGGCCGAGCATGTCCCCGATGACGCGCATGGGGATGTACTTCGCGTAGTCCTGGGCGGCGTCGACCACGTCCTGCCCGTTGAGCTCGTCGATCAGCGAGTGGCAGAACGCCCGCGTGGACTCCTCGTACCGGCTGATGGCCGTCTTGGTGAAGGCGGGAAGCAGGAGCTTGCGCGCGTCGTGGTGGAACGGCGGGTCGGAGGAGATCGGCGGCGTGCCGCCGACCGGGGCCAGGTCGAGCGACGGCCGGAAGTTGCTGATGACGATCGACCGCGAGGAGAAGCGCTCGGTGTCGTAGGCGATCGAGGCGACGTCGTCGTAGCGTGTTGGCAGCCACACGCCGCCGAACCGCTCGGTGTGCGCCACCGGGCAGCGTTGCCGCAGGTCGTCCTGGATCGGGAACGGGTCGGCGGCCCACTCGGGGTCCGCGTGGGAGAAGTCACTCGCCC
>Ga0302314_10016677_pt1 | contig 12385 bp, 12 predicted proteins | sample III_Palsa_N2_3_FD_200533 | JGI IMG/M metagenome (GOLD analysis project Ga0302314, IMG submission 200533) | Peat permafrost microbial communities from Stordalen Mire near Abisko, Sweden - III_Palsa_N2_3 | ecosystem: Environmental > Terrestrial > Soil > Palsa > Peat permafrost | place: Sweden...
CTGCCATGCGACGATGGCAGGAGTCTAGCGCCGGCCTGCGGCATGTGGGAACAACTGTCTCAGAGCGTCCCGTTGATGGCGTTCTCAGCAGTGGACAGGTGCTTTGGGCCACAGATATGGACGATTCGAAAGTCGGCCTTGCCTGGGGCTGGGCTCGCCTTCGTGGCGAAGTCGTAGTGATGACCGATCCGATGGCGGTCGCGACGAACTTGGCTTTGGTTGATGACGATTCGGGCGAGCCCCTTTCGGCCAGCCAAGTGATGTGCTGCCTGAACTCCGTGATCTACAGTTTGCCGTGGCAAGAGAACGTCATGAGCACCATCTAAGCAGCCAACGCGAGAAGCCCTTTTTCGGGCGGCACAGGCGTCCGAAGGCGTACGAGCCGCAGATGCTCTTGATCAGACCGTGTGGAAGAACACCCGTCGCGGAGCGTTATGGGCGAAACGGTTCACCGACCTTCGATGAGGCCCAATCTGATTGCTCGGAGAACGGTCTCGTACTTCGTCGAGCACCCGAGCGCGTCTGCAGACTTCCGAAGTCTTCTAGCGACATCCCACTCCGACAACCCCAGCTTCCGGCCGATCTCCCAGTTTGTCAGGCCTTCCATCGTCCAACGAAGAGGCTCTAGCTCGTAGTTCGTAAGATCCCATCGGTTGTCCGCGGGAGGATTGCAAGGCAAGGAGAGGTCGAAGGCCGCAGCTTGCGCATGCGCAGCAAACAGAAATATTTCCTCGGCGAGCCGCTCGGTCTCTTCTCGCTTGCAACAGGCCATGGTGTCGCCGTCGATACCAAATAGGAAGTGGCGCCCTCTTGCGAGGTGGAAAGCCACAGAAATGCCGCTGCGATAGCCGAATTGTGCTTGGTGCTCCCAGAGCTTAGCCCTACCGCACTTGACATAGAACGATTGATCCCAGAACAGCGGCATAGAAGATCGCTTGCAATACTGCGAGACCGGATCTATGCGGCCGCCGGCAAGGTCCTCGAAATCTGCGCGGTATTCCTCTGGAGCGTTCGTGATGTACTGAAATTCGGTCAACGTTGGCGAATGGTCGGTGATCACCGTTGCCCCGAAGGTGCGCAGACCTAGACGATGCGTGAACGCCACCATGAGCTTAGAAAAGTCCTTCACCGACTTCGAATGAAGAACTTCGATGCAATGTCGGTCCAGTTGCGTATCCATCGTGACCCTTCGCACACGGTTGTTCGCCGTTCCGATGGAGTTCGCAGTCCGTCGTCAGCGCGGGAGTTCTCGATGGGAACTCCCCGGAGCGACGGTAGAAGCTGAACTCTAGCTGAACATCACCTGGGCAGGCTATCCACACCCCCTAACTCGCGAAGGCCGGGTCGGCTACTGCGCCGCGCGCTTGGTCAGTTGCCGGCTCACGAATGTGAGTGCCGCAATGGTGAGCACGATGCAGATGAAGAGGCTGGGCAGGACGTCCAGCGGGCTGATCGGGGCGTTCTTGAGGACGCGGTTCATCAGCGTGGTCTGGGCGAGTGCGGGCACCCAGAGGTTCCAGGCGGTTTCGCCTTCCTGGTTGAACAGGCTCACGAGCGGCATCGTGGAGATGGCCAGGGTCAGCACGACGTTGTTGGCCTGGGCTTCCTTGGCTGTCTTGCAGCGGATGGCGATGGCCATCATCAGCGCGGACAGCGCGGCGGCGAGCGGGGCGAGCAGGCCGATGAACCAGGCGGCCTCGACCCAGCCGAAGCGAAATAGCGCGGCCAGCGACTCGCTGCGCAGCAGGCTTTGCGCGGGGATGAAGCTGAGGCACGACAGCACGGCAATCAGCAGGCCGAGCGAGAACACGGCGCCCCACTTGCCGATCACCAGCGCGCCGCGCGCCGCGGGCGTGGCGAGCAGCGGCTCGAGCGAGCCGCGTTCGCGTTCGCCGGCGGTGGTGTCGAGCGCGGCGTTGAGCGCGCCGTAGACGACGGCCATCATCACGAAGTACGGCAGCATGCCGGTGAGCTGCGCGGCGCGCGAGGCGTTGTCGGCGATGTCGTGTTCGTCGATGCGCGACACGCTCATCACGCTCGGGGAGACGCCGCGCGCGATCAGGCGCAGCGCACCCTGTTCCTGGTCGAAGCCCTGCAGCAGTTGCACGATGGTGCCGACGCCGCTCTGCGCGCGCTGGTTGGCGCTGCTGTAGACGAGTCCGATGCGCGGTGGCTCGCCGTGCGCCAGGGCGTCCTCGAAGTCGCCCGGAATGACGACCACGGGATCGCCCAGCTTGCTGTCCTTGAGCCGCGCCTCCCAGTCCGCGGGCGCGGACTTGATGACGTAGGTCTGGCGCTCGAGGTAGTTGCGCAGGGTGGGCGCGTTGTCCAGGCCGACGGTGACGATCTCGCGCGCCTCGGCGCGCTTCTCGAACTTGCCCACCAGCGTCGACAGCAATACCAGCACCAGCGGACCCATCGCCACGGACGTGATGAACACCACCATCAGCGTGCGCCGGTCGCGCAGCGCGTCCTTCAACTCCTTGACGAACACCGTCCCCATTGCGCGCCAGTTGTTCATTGCGGGGTGCCCTCCGGGCCGAATGCCAGACGGACGAAGGCGTCCTCGAAGTCGGTGCAGCCGGCCTGCTCGCACAGGCTGGCGACCGTGCCGTCGGCCACATGCCTGCCGTGCGAGACGACCACCACGCGGTCGCACAGGCGTTCCACCTCCTGCATGATGTGCGTCGAGAAGACGATGCACTTGCCGGTCTCGTCGCGCAGCACGCGCAAGGCCTCGCGCAGGGCGCGCGTGGCGACCACGTCGAGGCCGTTGGTGGGTTCGTCCAGCACGATGTTGTCGGGGTCGTGCACGAGAGCGCGCGCGAGCGCCGTCTTCATGCGTTCGCCCTGGCTGAAGCCTTCGGCGCGGCGATCGAGCAACGCTTCCATTTCCAGCAGGCGCGCGAGGTGTTCGCAACGCGCCTGCACCTCGTCGTCGGGCACGCCGTGCAGACGGCCGTGATAGACGATGTTCTCGCGCGCGGTCAGTCGCGGGTACAGGCCACGGGCATCGGACAGCACGCCCAGGCGGGCACGCACCGCTTGCGGGTCGTCGCGCATGTCGATGCCGTCCACGGCAATGCTGCCGCTGTCAGGCGTGACCAGCCCGACGAGCATGCGCAGGCTGGTGGTCTTGCCGGCGCCGTTGGGGCCCAGCAGGCCCGTGATGGCGCCGTCCTGCGCGTGCAGGGTCATGCCATCGACGGCCATGACAGTGCGGGCGCTGCGGCCACGGCCGGTCGTGAACTGCTTGCGCAGGTCGTCCATCGCGATCATCGCGTGTCCTTCGTTGCGGGCGGTATGGCCTGGGGCGTGCGCGGCGACGGGTCGTCGAAACGATTCGGGTCGTTGTCGGCCGGCACGGCGCGCTCCGGCAGCGGCGGCTCGAAGGCGAGCGGACGCGGCAGCTTGGCGGCACAAGCCATGTCCACCGCCTGGGCTTGCGCGTCGGTGGCGGCGTTCAGGTAGTGGAAGACGGCGTCGCGCATGCACGCGAGTGCGGTGACGTTGTGGCCGTTGTTGGCGACGAGCACGGAGCGCGCCTGCGGGCCGAGCGCGCGCGCGACGCGATCGGCGTGGCGCGGCGGGGTCACCGGATCGAGCCCGCCGGACAGCAGCAGCACGGGCGACGCGCTCGGGGGGATCGTGTAGAACGCGGGCGGCACCGCGCCGCGCGGCCAGTGTGCGCAGACGGCGCGGTACAAGCCTTGTGCACCCTGGTCGTCGGCCGGGCCGGTGGCGGCGGGAAGACGCGGGAAATCTTCGGCGCACACGACCGAGAAGTGCTGGCCTTCCGAGAGGTCGGCCGGCTGGCCGCCCGGCGAGGCGGCCAGTGCCAGCAGGACGTTGAAGTTGCCCGCGGCGGCCTGTTCGATGGCATGCGGCAGCATCGCGCCGAGGGCCGGCGAATACAGCGCGGGACGCAAGAGGCCCTTCACCGCGTCGCGGGTCAACGTGACCCGGCGCGGCGTGCCATTGATGGGGCCGATGGTGTCGACGGCCTTGGGCAGCGACGCCAGCAATTTCTGCCACGTCTGCGCCAGGTCGGGATGGGCCCTGGCGCACGCCTTCTCCGCGGCGCAGTCGTGGAACAGCGCGGCGAGCGCGGCCTCGCCATCGACATCGAAGCTTTCGGGCAGCACCATGTCGGGCGGAGCGACGCCGTCGATGACGGTGCGGCGGACGTGCTGCGGATACGCCCGCAGGTATTCGAGCGCGGCGCGCGTTCCGTAGCTGACGCCGATCAGGTCGACACGCTCGGCACCGAGCGCAGCGCGCACGGCATCGGCGTCCGCCATCGCGATCGTGGTCGTGTAGAAGCGCAGGTCGCCCCAGGGCAGCTTCTGCAGCTTGGCGCGGCAGTCGTCGAGCGCCGCCACCTGGCGCGCCCGATCGAGCGCGCGCGCCTCGCCCTCTTCCGGCGTGGGCGTATCGCACTGCAGCGGCGCGCTGTGGCCGGTGCCGCGTTGGTCGATCAGCACCAGGTCGCGGCGGGCGCCGAGCCGCGACGTCAGGCGCTCGAGGGTGCCGGCCAGCCCGATGGCGCTCTGGCCGGGACCGCCGGCAAAGAAGAAGATCGGGTCGGGCAGCTTCTGGCGTGCCAGCGCGGGCACCACCACCACGTGCAGGTCGATCTGCGTGCCGTCGGGCCGGGCCGGATCGAGCGGACGCTTGAGCACGCCGCACTGCGCGTCGTGATCCAGGCCGACGAGACGGCAGGAATGCAGCGGCAACGCGGGGGCGCTCCAGGCGCTGCCGCAGGCGAGGCCGAGCGCCGCGACGAGCGGCGCCCTCCAACGCCCCGCGCCGTTCACGTGCGTGCGGACGTGGCGCCCGCGCCCTTCTTCAGCGTGGCCGGATCGAGCCGCGCGAGATCGTTGAAGCCACCGATGAACTGGCCGTCGACGAAGATCATCGGGAACGTGGTCCAGCCCGTCCACAGCTTCAGCGGCAGGCGCTTGCGCCATTGGCTCACGTAGCTGCCGTACTCGAGGTACTTGTAGGGCACGCCCGCCGCGTCCAGCCACTTGCGCGCCTTGCCCGGGAACGGATTCCACGCCATGCCCACCACCACCACGGCATGCGCGGCGGCCGCGGCCTCCACTTCGGCGATGACCTCCCGGCCTTCGTCGGCGATGCGTGCGCGGATGGCGGGATGCAGGCGGGAGTCGTCGAGGATCTGTCTGGTCACGATGGGTCGCCGTGGTTGAGCTGGGGCATCAGCGTAGCAGACCTTGGCGCCGCCGCTGCGCGCGCTCGACCGCCTTTGGCGCCGTTTCGCGGGAGGCCTCGCGCTGCAGGGCCGTTCCGATTTGGGCATCATGGGTGGTTCGCCGCGCCCCTCGTCACGCGCGCCCATCACCCTTTCGAAAGCCCGTCATGAAGCTCTACTACAGCCCCGGCGCCTGCTCGCTGTCGCCCCACATCGCGCTCTGCGAAGCCGGCATCAAGTTCGAACTCGTCAAGGCCGCGCTGAAGACGCACACGCTGGCCGACGGCAGCGACTACTACCAGGTCACCGCCAAGGGCCAGGTGCCGCTGCTGGAGCTCGATGACGGCGCGCGCCTGAGCGAAGGGCCGGTGATCCTGCAGTACATCGCCGATCACGCCCCCGCCAGCGGCCTGGCGCCGGCCGCCGGCACGATGGAACGTTATCGCGTGATGGAGTGGCTGAACTTCATCACCAGCGAGCTGCACAAGGGGTTCTCGCCGCTGTTCAATCCCAAGATGCCGCAAGAGGCCAAGGAGATCTTCGCCGCCCGGGTGAAAGCCAGGTTCGCCTACGTGGACGACAGGCTCGAAGGCAACGACTACCTGATGGGCAAGGAGTTCTGCGTGGCCGACGCCTATCTGTTCACGATGACCCAGTGGGCCGAGGGCCAGGGCATCGACCTCTCCGGCTTCAAGAACATCGAGGCCTTCCGTGCCCGCATGCTGGCGCGCCCCGCGGTGCAGGACGCGATGAAGGCCGAAGCGATGGCCAAATGAAAGTCAGCCGACCGCTTTCGGCGTGACCTTGCTCGCGGCTTCCTTCGCGAGCGAGCGCGCGCGCTCCACGTCGGCGTCGTGCGCCAGCGCCACGCCCATGCGGCGCTTGACGAAGCTCTCGGGCTTGCCGAACAGGCGCACCTCGGTCTGCGGCACGCGCATCGCGTCGGCCAGGCCGTCGAACCGCAGTGCCTTGGCATCGACGCCGCCGTAGATCACCGCACTGGCGCCCGGGCTCTTCAGCGACACGTCCACCGGCAGGCCGAGGATGGCGCGGGCGTGCAGCTCGAACTCGTTCTGCCACTGCGTGATCATCGTCACCATGCCGGTGTCGTGCGGGCGCGGGCTGACCTCGCTGAACCACACGTCGGCGCCCTTGACGAACAGCTCGACGCCGAACAGGCCCTGGCCGCCCAGGTCGTCGGTGACGGCCTTGGCGATGCGCTCGGCGCTGGCCAGCGCGGCCGGATCCATGCGCATCGGCTGCCAGCTTTCCACGTAGTCGCCCTTGACCTGCACGTGGCCGATCGGCGCGCAGAAGCTGGTCTGCACGGCACCGTTGGCGCCCAGCGAACGCACGGTCAGCAGCGTGATCTCGTAGTCGAAATCGATGAAGCCCTCGACGATCACGCGGCCGTGGCTGACGCGGCCGCCGGCCATCGCATAGTCCCAGGCGGTGGACACGTCGCCCGGGCCGTCGATCTTGCTCTGGCCCTTGCCGGAGCTGCTCATCACCGGCTTGACGATGCATGGATAGCCGATCGCGGGCTTGCCGCCGGTGCCGTCGATCGCGGCTTGCAGCTCGGCCAGCGAATCGCAGAACACGTACGGGCTCGTGGGCAGCGCCAGCGTCTCGGCAGCCAGGCGGCGGATGCCTTCGCGGTCCATCGTCAGGCGCGCGGCGCGTGCGGTGGGGACGACGCGCACGACGCCTTCGGCCTCCAGCGCCTGCAGCTCGTGCGTGGCCAGCGCCTCGATCTCGGGCACCACCAGGTCGGGCTTCTCGCGCTCGATCAGCGCGCGCAGCGCCACCGGGTCGCTCATCGTGATCGTGTGCGCATGGTGGGCCACCTGCTGGCCGGGCGCGTTCTCGTAGCGATCGACCGCGATGGTCTCGACGCCCAGGCGTTGCAGCGCGATCAGCACTTCCTTGCCGAGCTCGCCGCTGCCCAGCAGCATCACACGGGTGGCGGCGGGGCTCAGGGGCGTGCCGAGGGTCTTGTTGTAGGTGGTCATGGGAGTCTTGGCGGTACGGGAGAAAAGAATCAGGCCTTGGTCGACGCGGGCTTGAACACGCCGTCGCAGGTGGCGCGTTGCGGCTCGCCGACCGGCAGCTTGGCGCAGATGCCCTGCAGTTGCGCGGCGAGCTGGTCGATGACGGCCTGGTGCTTGCCGCCCGCGTTCCACTTCACCAGCTTGGCGCCCACGTGCTGCAGGTACTGGCCGCTGCGTTCGTAGAACGCGTCGGGTTGCGCCGCGGCCTCGGCCAGCACGGTCCGGGCGGTGGCCTCGATCCGTTTCGAATCCTGCGGCGCCAGTTCAACCAGCGCGCTCAAGTACGTGTTTCCCCAGCGCAGGCGCGTGGAAGGCCCCTCGCTCTTGTCGAAGGCCTGCTGGTACCACTGCAGCGCCTCGGCGTTGCGGCCCTGCTTGCGCGCGTTCGAGCCGAGCTCGCTCATCAGGTAGTACGGCGAATGGCTCTTGGCGAGGCTGGACCTCAGCAGCGTGGCCGAGTCGTTCCACAGGCCCGCTTCTTCCAGCAGCTGCGCGGTGGTCGGGATCACGGCCTGGCGCTCGAACGCGTTGGTGGCCTCGCGGTCGGTACTGGCGGCGGTGTCGCGCACTTCCTTGACGAGCGCCGGCGGCAGCTTCGGATGCATCGTGTCCTTGGGCTGGTCGAGGCGGGCCAGGTCGACGCGCGCGAACAGGGCATCCAGCCGATCGCCGCGTGACAGCGTCGTGTCGGCCTGCAGCCGCACCAGCGCGGCGTCGAACGCCGCGACGAGTTTCGCGCGCTCCGGGCCTGGCTTGGGCGCCAGCGCGGTGACGATGTCGGATGCGCTGATGGTCAGCACGTCCATGTAGGTGCGGCTCAGCGCCGGATCGGCCAGCACCTGCTCGACGCGGACGCGCGTGGCGGCGTCGGGCGCCGGGGCGTTCTTCTCGTCGCTGTCGCCGATCGACTTCAGCGCCAGGCGCGTGCACGCCGCGGCTTCGGTCGACGGACAGGTGGCCGCCAGCTTGCGCAGCAGCGGGCCGCGCTCGGCCGGCGGCACGGCCTGCGCGCCTTCGTCGGTGTCCCACGAGTAGAACGCCAGCAGGCGCCACTCGCCGCCGGACAGAGGCTTGCCGGCACGCGCGTCGGCCAGCACCGTCGCGATCGGGCGGCCGCTGGCCATGCCCAACTGCAGCAGCTGCATCACCTGCGCGGCGTCGACCTCGCCCGGCAGTCGCATCAGTTCCTTGCGCTCGGGGTTGAACAGGATGAGCGTCGGATAGCCCGCCACCTTGAACTTCGTGCCCAGCTTCTGCGCGCCGGGCGTGTCGCCGTCCAGGTGCACGGCCACGAAGCTCTTCGACTGCTCGGCAAAATCCTGGCGGTTGAACAACGTGGCCTTGAGCTGGTTGCACGGCGGGCACCAGACGGCACCCCAGTACAGCAGCACCGGCTTGTTCTGGGCCTTGGCGGTGCTGAACGCCTTGTCGATGTCGGCGTCGCTGGTGGCGTCCTGCCACGCCACATTGGTGGACGGCGGTCCGTCGATGGCGTGCGCGGCCGCGGCGAAGCCGGCCAGCGTCGCGGCGAACGCGATGGCCAGGGCGGACAGCTTCAGGGTGCGGATGGACGAGTGCGGCAGACGGCTCATCGAGGAAATCTCCAGGGATATGGATGTGCGGCCGCGGTCGCGACTGCCACGGGTGGCGGGCAGCGAGACGCTCGGGCTGGGCGGCGCGGACGCTTATTGTCCGCGACTGCGTGCGCGCTCGCACGCGTGTGCTCATGCGTCCCGTGCACGAGCGCGGGAAACGCTCAATCCGTCGGGCCGACTGGCGGCGACGGCGAGTCGGCGTCGCCCAGTGCCTGCTGGGTCGGTTCTTCGGCCGGCTCCGGCGTGGCGCGCGCCAGTGCCATCCAGGTGGCGAACGGCAGCCGCAGCGGGCGCCGCGGCGCCGGGCGCAGCACGTCCAGCACGCCGTCGCGCGCCATCATCACGCCGTAGTCGTCGGGCACGTCGTCCGCGCCGCCGATGCCCTCGGCCAGCACGTACCAGCATTCGCGGCCCATCTGGCGATAGGCTTCGCCCTTGGCCGGCCGGCGCAGGTCGCCCAGCAGGTCGGCGCGGCGCACCTTGATCTCGTGGACGATCGGGTCCAGGTAGTCCTCGACCGAGGTGTTGCGTACCGAGAAAAGATCGGGCCGCGCGATCGTCCACTGCCCGGTGCCCAGCGCGTCGTCGCCCACGCGCACGCGCAGCGACAGGCCGCGCCACGCGATGCGCCCGGCGCGCTGCATCGCGGTGGCCACATGGCCGATCAGCGCCTCGTGCGCGTCGCGCGCGGCGCGGTTGCGCGCGAGCGTGGCGGCCAGCACCGCGATGCCGGCGTCGGTGACGCGCAGCGTCTCGCGGCCCTGGCTGTCGCGCAGGCGCTCCACCCAGCCGGCGGCGAGCAGCTCCACCTCGACCAGATCCTGGCTGGGCCAGCCGGCGGAGCGCCAGATCGCGCGCAGGCGGCGGCGATGCAGTTCGGTCAATACGGAGGAGGTTTCGGCGAGCATCAGAAAAGTATCCGTTTACTACCCGCTCATGGCGTGAGCTTCGAACAATAGGGACATCAGCAACGACCAGGAGACAACCATGGCAAAGAAGATCCTGATGATCTGCGGCGATTTCGGCGAGGACTACGAGACGATGGTGCCGTTCCAGGCGCTGCAGGCCGTGGGCCATGTGGTGCATGCGATCGCGCCCGACAAGAAGGCCGGGGACTACGTGACGATGGCGATCCACGATTTCGACGGTGCGCAGACCTATAGCGAGAAGCCCGGCCACCGCTTCGTGCTCAACGCGAGCTTCGCCGAGACGCGCGCCGAGAGCTACGACGCGCTGGTGGTGCCCGGCGGGCGTGCGCCCGAATACCTGCGCATGAACGCGAAAGTGGTCGAGATGACGAAGCACTTCCTGGCGGCCGACAAGCCGGTGGCGGCGATCTGCCACGGCGCGCAGCTGCTGGCGGCCACCGGGCTGATCAAAGGCCGCAAGGTGTCGGCCTACCCGGCGTGCCAGGTGGAAGTGGAACTGGCCGGCGCCGAGTACATGGGCATCGCGGTCGACCAGGCCGTCACCGACGGCAACCTGGTGACGGCGCCCGCCTGGCCGGCGCATCCGGCCTGGATTGCCCAGTTCCTGGCGGTGCTCGGCACGAAGATCACCCTGTAGCGCGACGGGTTCGCCCCTGGCGACGGCGCGCGCTCGGGCGTACATTGGCCGGCGGGCGCTGTGCTTTGCGGCGCCTTCCCGGAGAGCCGTGCTCGACGCGGCCTGGCCAAGGAGACATGCATGTGTGAAATCTTCATCAGCGCCGATCCTGCGAGCTACGAGAGCCGCACCCGTTCCGTTCGCCTGCACGGCGTCGTCACGAGCATCCGGCTGGAGCATCTGTACTGGGAGGTGCTCGAGGAGATCGCGCGCCGCGACGCCATGAGCGTCGTCCACCTCATCGAGAAGCTCTACGACGAGCTGGTGACGGCGCGCGGCGGCGTCGGCAACTTCACGTCGTTCCTGCGCGTGAGCGCGTTGCGCTACGAGGCGATGGTGGCGCAGGGCCGCATTCCGGCCGACGTCAGCATCCCGATTCGCTCGCTCGACGCCAGCACCGTGCTGCGCGAACTGCCCAGGGGCTGGAGCGTCCAGCCGCCGGCACCGGCCGCCGGCACCGATGCGCCGGCGCAAGGGCGGGCGCTGCAGCGGGCGTTGACCCGGTTGCCGCACTGACCTGCCGCAGTCGTCTTCTGAAGCAGGCGACGTCCGCGTCGGCGTTCAGTCGACGCGGAACCGGCCCGGCGAGGTGCTGACGGCCGGTGCCGACGCGTCCAGCGCTTGCGCGCACGTGCTCATCGTTCTCGACAGCATGTCGATGAATGCGCGCGTCTTCGCGGGCATCAGGCGGCGGCCCGGGAACACGGCCCAGCACTCGGCGTCCGGCAGGCACCAGTCCGGCAGGATGCGCTGCAGCTCGCCACGCGCCAGGTAGGGTTCGGCGAAGAAGTCGGCCACGGCCACCACGCCTGCGCCGCTACGGGCCAGACGGATCAGCACTTCGGGTGAATTGGCGCGCACGTGCTGGTGCGGGACGATGGCGTTGGACGACGTGTCGGAGCCGTTGCGACGGCTCTTCGGGGCGGGCGGCGTCGCTCCGTCCGGGCTTGCCGATTCGCGCGCAGACAACTCCCAGGCCAATGCCTCGCCCGATCGCGACAGCAGCATCAGCGCCGGCATCGTCACCAACGCCTCGGGCGTCAACGGCTCGCCGTGCTCGCGCAGCAGCGAGGGCGCGGCGTAGAGCCCGGTCGTGAAGACGGCGAGCCGGCGCGCGGCCAGCTGGGTGTCGTCCGGCAGCGCGCCCATGCGGATCGCGAGGTCGAAGTTCTCGCCGATCAGGTCCACGCGTCGCGGCGACAGGTCGAGCTCCAGCGCCACCTGGGGATAGTCTCGGATGAAGCCGGCCAGCGGCGCTTCCAGCGCGATGCTGGCGAAGTCGCCCGGCATCGACACGCGCAGTCGCCCGCTGGGGCGCGCCTGGCGCGACAAGGCAAAGGCGAGTGCCGCGTCCACCTCGTCCGACAACGCGCGGGCGTGATCCAGCACGCCCTGGCCGAAGTCGGTGATGACCAGCTTGCGCGTGGTGCGTTGCAGCAGTCGTTCGCCGAGGCGCTTCTCGAGCGCGGCGATGCGGCGCGATACCGTGGATTTGGGCAGCTGCACGCGCTCGGCGGCGCGACTGAAGCTGCCAGCCTCGGCCACGCGGGCGAACAGCAGCAGGTCGTCGGCGTCGGGGCTCATGGCAGGAAGAGGTTCGTGGGGCGGGTCATGCGAATTTCCTGGCCGTGGCGCGACCGACGATGGGTCCGGATGACGCCGCAGGGCAGCGGAAGCGGTGGCTCGATCATGGCATGGCCTTCCATGCGTCGGCGAGCCAGATCCGATGCAGGGTCGTGGTGCATCGCCACCGAAACGTCCGTCTCAATGCGCGACGGTTTCCGTGACCTGACTTGCCGTCGCGCCGTCCTGAGGATGCACCCACTGCTTGACCAGCAGCGCCACCGCGGCGATGACGCCGGGGACGGCGACGATGGTGAAGATGTCCGCGAAGCCGACCTGGCGGCGCGCGAGCTCGG
>Ga0302314_10016679_pt1 | contig 12384 bp, 12 predicted proteins | sample III_Palsa_N2_3_FD_200533 | JGI IMG/M metagenome (GOLD analysis project Ga0302314, IMG submission 200533) | Peat permafrost microbial communities from Stordalen Mire near Abisko, Sweden - III_Palsa_N2_3 | ecosystem: Environmental > Terrestrial > Soil > Palsa > Peat permafrost | place: Sweden...
CTGTATTCGTTATACATGGCCAAAACGTAACATTTCGGAATTGCTCCGCGGCTGATACACCGTCCAAATTTTGCTACGAAATCCGGGGTTTGGGGGCAGAATTAATACCTTGCACGGTTCTAAAAGTTTAAATATACCAAGCGTTAGGTCGCCTAAGCATTATAAGGGCGGCATAAGACGCGGACGAGGGCTAGTGAGAGCATGCCGGATTCGACATTGGACCAAAACTCCATCAAACAGGATCAAGTCAACTGCACGACCCCGTCGGGGTTCGAGTTTGATTATGCCTGTAATGTGATCTTTTGCCAGGGGCAGACGATACGGTTGTCGCCCCATGAGGCTGATGTTTTCCGTGTTTTGCTTAATAACCGATCGCGACCGACGCCGAGCAGCACGCTGATCCAACGAGTCTATGGCGCACACGAGCCCGACGCGGCGGCGACCTCGGTTCGCGTGGCGATCCATTCGTTGCGCAAGAAACTTCAAACCACCGGTATGAATATCCAGACCAGGCCCGGAGTCGGCTACGAGGTCGATACCTCGGGGATCCCGGAACTCAACCGTTTGCTCGCCGACAAGATCCTGATGGCGCTCAATCATGCCCGAGCGGCGGGACAAAGCAATATCGTGCAGATTCTGCAGAACGCCCTGAAGCTTTCCGAGTCTACGCACGGGATTGTTTAAGCCGGAGCTGCAGTTAGTAAGTCTTCTTTTTTGAAAAAAAGAAGCAAAAAACTTTTGTACGTTTGGGCCGGAGCGACCACCCGCCGGCCCCGTGTGCTGAAGTCCCTCTAATTGACAAAGTTTTTTTGCTTCTTTTTGTTCACAAAAAGAAGACCTGCCTTTACCTTAACCTATTGATTCCTCTCATGTCGAACCCGATTCCCGCTCTATTCGCGTCGGCCAGGAGCGGCGATTGGCTGAACCGCCAGCGGTTGTTCGGCTATTGCGCAATCCTGTTGGGATTTGAACTGCTGGTCTTCCTGTTTCTGGTGGCCGGCGTGAACGGCTGGATCGTTCCGCTGGGGAAGCCGACCTCGACTGATTTCGTGAGCTTCTATGCGGCGGGGCACCTCGCCGGCGCCGGGGATCCCGCCGGAGCGTATCTTCAACCGGTCCACTACGCGGCGGAACAGCAGGCGATCACCAAGGGCATCGCTTATGTTTATTTCTACTACCCGCCGGTTTTCATGTTGTTGTGCGCGATGCTGGCGAGGCTGCCCTATCTGGTGGCGTTTCTGGTCTTCGAGGGCGCGACGTTATTGTCCTGGCTTGCAGTACTTGGGCGCATTCTGGTTCGGGCGCCGGGGCGGGTGCGCGAGCTGGTGGTGCCGATGCTTGCCTTTCCGGCGGTGTTCATCAATTTCGGAGTCGGGCAGAACGGGTTTCTGACCGCCGCCCTGTTCGGCGGGGCGACGTTGCTGATCGACGAGTCTCCGGTCCTCGCGGGGGCAATGATCGGGGCGCTTTGCTATAAGCCGCAGTTTGGCCTGCTGATCCCGGTGGCGCTGATCGCCGGGCGGCGATGGCGGGGCGTTGCTGCCGCTGCTGCCGTCGCCGCCGCGTTGGTGGCGCTGTCTATATATCTGTATGGAGTGATTACCTGGCGGGAGTTTCTGGCGGCGATCACCGCTTCGCACGCGACCTACGAATCCGGGAAGGTCGACTTCGCCGCCTTCGTGAGCACGTTCGGTGCGTTCCGCTTGCTGGGCGCCAGCGCCGCGGTCGCATACGGAGCGCAAGGCGTGGCGTCGTTGGCGGCTGCGGGGGTGGTCGCGTGGGTCTGGTGGAAGGATCTGTCGCTGCCGACCCGGGCCGCGACGCTGGCAGCGGCCACACTGGTCGCGGTGCCGCTCACTCTGTTCTATGACCTGGTGCTGGCGGCGGTGGCGGCGGCGTGGCTGGTCCGCACCGGGTGGGAGCGGGGCTTCTTGGCCTGGGAGAAGACACTGTTGGTGGCGATTTTCGTCTCGCCGCTGCTGATCCGTAGTGTGGGGCGGGCGTTCCATTTTCCTCTTGGTGTGCTGGTCGCGTTGGCGCTGCTGGGTCTCTGCGTCGCGCACGCGCGCCGGGAAGGGAAGGAGCATCTTTTTTGAAAAAAAGAAGCAAAGAACTTCTGTCACTTGGAAGCGCTTGCCCATGGATCAGCGCATCCCTAATTGACAAAGTTTCTTTGCTTCTTTTTGTTCACAAAAAGAAGATTCCTTCTGTACCTCAACCTATTGATTCCAGGCACGTTCATTTCGGACGGACACTGATACTTGCCATCAACAAACAACGCCATAAGAGCCGAAACTTTTGTCACTTGGAGCGCACCGGCCAGGGTCGGCGCGCTTCAAGTGACGATGCTTCTATTGGTTCACAAAAAGCAGATTCTTCGAGCCGCAAGAGCAGCACGCTCGCGATCGACGCCACCGCCACCGCGGCGCCGCCCAGCATATCGACGAGGTAGTGGCCGCCCACGGGCGAAATGGAGATCAGCATGACTGCGTTGAGCGGTCCAAAAACCAGTAAAGCCCAACGATTTGTCCTCGCCGCGACGTAGATAAAGATGAGTGCAAGCGTGGTATGAAAAGATGGGAAGGTCACCAGGCCTTCGGTGTGGTCATAACTGAATGTTTTCCACGCCCCGGCTCGGATGTGCCTTAGGATATCGATGTGGCTCGTACCAATATATCCCGTTCCGCCGAGGGCGGGGGTAAAGATGGAAATCGCCGCGGTGAAGGTCACGACGGCGATGGCAAGCCAGATCAATTCGCTGTTGCGGTCGTGAGGTCGAAGAAAACTGCCGATGATCAATAGGATCACCGCCTGTGCCCCGGTAGAGGAATAGACCTTCGCAAGGGTCCAGGCGACCGCGGGGCGAGCGTCAACCCAGTGCGCGAGCGCAGTCCGGGCGGAGCCGAACAGGAAGGCATCCCAGCCGGCCAGCCTGTCATCCATCAGCGGAAAGTGTCTGCTCAGATCGGCGGCGATATAACTGATCGGCAGAAATACCTGCACGACCGCGGCCAACTGCACAATCGAATGCACGAGGTCGATCGGTGTTGCGGTGAGGTGAGCATATTTCGGCGCTCGCCACGCCAGCATCATAAACAAGGGGACAAGCAAGAAGAATTCCCCGAGCACCCGGGTCACGCTGATGGTGGAAGGACGGTCGAGCGATACGCCCAGAAGTTTTAGGCCGATAATTGCCAGGAGAGCGAACACCGCGATCACAACCCATCGGATTGCGTAGTCTGTGGTTCCTCGACGCATCTGGGGGTTCCTCTCGGATGGCAACATCAGGCCGCACTTGCGGCTGCCCGGTCGCTCCAGCGAGCCCGTGCGTCTTAGGAAGACTATTGGCTGGATAAATTAAAGACAAGGTGTAGCGCCGATCATGCGGGGCAGAAGGACGTTATCAGTCGTGGGCATGGATCGGTTTCCCAAAGGTGAATTCGGATCAGTTACCGTGCGCGATAACGCAGATTTAACGCCGGCAAAACTATTGTTGCCGTCGTGCGGAAGATGCGGGAGAGGCCGCGTGAGTTGCCTTTCCGCGCCTTGCGCACACGCGATGATCGCTAACGGGACGACTGCTAACAGCCGTTACCTAAGAGATGCTTGAAATAGCTGGGATTAGCCGCCATTCTAACAATAAGCGCCGCCTTGCCGAGGATAAAGCCGGCGCCACCGCGACTTTATACGGACTGATCGCGCCTTTGGTTGCCGTGGTCGTGAACGGCGTGCTTACCTTGCCCGGTCAGAGTCTGCCGACGGTGCTTGGGGCCTCGCCGCCGACATATGATCGGCGATGCCTCCGGAGTGGAGCTATTTTTCGAGATCGCCGCGTCACTCGCGATCGGGGAAACTTCGAGTTTCTCCTTGTATAAATTGGAAGAGTCGCGGGGACGTAAATTCCAGGAAGGCGCGGCGCGATTTGGCGCAGGTCAGCGCCAGTTTTGTTTTTGAGACAATTTCATCCCAAACAGTGGCGTTCTTTCGATTTGTCAACGAAACTGGATTTTAACGATTGGTGCGCTAGACTTTTGGCGTGAAGCGAGGCGCGTCGGCAACGTCGCTGCGTGGAACGTCGATTTAGCATCTAATCGCCGCGAGGAATCATTCATCGGACCATAACGCTGCTTTAACAGTCCTTGATCTAACCTAATGGTCGAGCGTGGTCGGGTATCAAAAGGCCTCCGCGCTAGGATACCGACCCACACAGTTAAACAGTTAACCAGAGTCACAAAGGAAGTCTAAAATGTCTAATCTTATTGCTCGCCTTGCCAAAGACGAAGACGGCGCAACCGCCATCGAATACGGCCTGATTGCAGCCCTGGTCGCCGTGGTTTTGATTGGCGTCTTGACGCTGCTCGGAAAGAACCTGTCGTCCGTGTTCAGCACCGTCGCCACCGATCTCTAATATACTGACACTACCGCGCCGGGGGCAGGGGAGCCTAGCTCCTGCCCCTCGGCCGCAATTTCGTTATATTCGTGATTTGAATGCAGGTAGCGCGCGGAGTATTTTTGTTCTTGCGGGGAATCCGAGCGGCGCCGTAGAGTCGCGTGGTGTGACGTAATTGGACACGGGCACCTAATCGGAACGTAAATCTTCCGTGCAATGCTTTTGCTTTAAGAAATTGAGCCACACACGAAAAACGGATACGCACTATGACACGCATCGTGACCCAGCTTTTGGAGTTTCGCTCGCTTCCTGGGGATGAGAACGGTGCTACGGCGATCGAATACGCCCTCCTTACGCTTTTTATCGCGATCGTTATTGTCGGCGCGGTTACGCTCGTGGGTGGCAATCTGTCGACCATCTTCGCCAACCTGGACCCGCAAATCTGACCGCGTGCGCGCAATCTGCCGGTCGATTTACCGGTCGATTTAGCGACTCGGGGGCCACGACGGCGGCGTTGCGGGTCGGTTGCGTGGCTATCGCCGCCGCGACGGGAGATCAGGAGAGGCTTACCAAAATGCCGGTTGGGATTTTAGTTAACCAAATCGCATTGTGCGGTTTCTTCGCGATGGCGCTCTACGCGGCACTCAGCGACGCGGCCACGTTCCGCATTCCCAATCTGGCGTCCCTGGTCATCGTTGCTTTGTACCCGCTGCATGTTCTGGCGAGCCCGGTCGAGGTTCACTGGGTTTGGGCGTTGCTGGTCGCGGGCGCGGTCTTTCTCGCCGGATTGGGTCTATTCGCGCGCGGTTGGGTCGGCGGCGGTGACGTCAAATTTCTCAGTGCGATCGCACTTTGGGCCGGTGCGCCATTGCTCATGCCGCAATTTCTGGTCACGGCGCTGGCCGGCGGCGTGCTCGCCACCGGGGCGGTGGTGCTGCAGCGGGTGCGGCGCTTTCGCACCGAAGGCGCCGCCGGGGTGATGGCGCCCGCGCCGATCGATACCTCACAGAAGATACCCTACGGGGTGGCAATCGCAGCCGGGGCCGGCTTTGTCGGGTTTAGAATCCTGGTGGGCTTTGGGGCGGGAGGAATCGTCCATTGAGAATGCGCGCCATATTTCTGATCTTGCTGGCATTCGTGCTTTCTTTCGTGGCGGTGAGACTGCTGAACCAGCGACTCCATCAGGTCGCTGCACCGGCCGTGGTAATCCCGCAATCTACCGGAACCTATGTGCTGGTCGCAGCCAATGAGCTGGGGTCGGGGACGCTGCTCGATAACGGCGATATGCGCTGGCAAAGCTGGCCCGACGGTAAGATCGACGCCAGCTATCTGGTCCAGGGCAAGGCGACCATGCAGTCCTTGGATGGCGCCGTGGTGCGCGAGCATATCGCGCCGGGTGAGCCGATCGGGACCGGCATGGTGATCCAGCCCGGCGAGCGCGGCTTTCTTGCGGCGGTGCTCGGGCCGGGCATGGACGCGGTTTCGGCGCCGCTGAGCCCGGTCACCGGCGCCGGCGGCCTGGTACTTCCCGGCGACCACGTCGATCTGATCCTTGAGCACCAGATTTTCGACCCGGGCGCGACCAATACCGCGCCGCATATCGTGGGCGAGACCATCCTGGTCAACCTTCGCGTCGTGGCGATCGACCAGAGCATCAGCGACGCGGATAAGAAGACTATCGATGGCAGAACCGTCACGCTCGAGGTGACGCCGAAGCAGGCCGAGGCGGTGGAAGTCGCGAAACAGCTTGGCAATCTGTCGGTGGCACTGCGCAGCGCCGCGACCGGTGACCCGGCTCTCGCGGCAGTGGTCGGCAGCTACACCTGGGACAGCGACGTGAGCCCGCTGCTGGAGCGCAAGGTCGCGGTCCGGACCGGCGGCGGCGTGGGGGTGACCGTCGTCCGCGGCGACGTCGGGGGTGGGGCGGCTACCACGACCCTTTCGACCGTCGGAAGTGGCGAGACGGTCCTGCAGGGTAACTTCACCGCGGAGAAGAACGGCGTAACAGTGCAGGGTAGCTTTACCAAAACCGTGCCTGCTACCACGAGTTCGCAGAGTGGTTCTTGAGGACATTATGAAAAACCCAAATTTTCCAATCACTACTTTAGCCCGCCTGATGGTCTGGGCCGGCGTCGCACTCGCGATGGTCGGGGCCGGTATTGGTTCGGCGCGATCCCAGACCCTGGTCACTGCTTCGGGCGAGCCGATCGATCTCGGGGTCGGCCAAGGCATGCTGATTAGCCTGCCCAGGGCGGCGGCGACGATCTTCGTCTCCAATCCGGCGATCGCCGATATCCAGGTCAAGACGCCGCGGCTGATCTTTCTTTACGGCAAGGCTGCCGGCGGCACCTCGATCTACGCGATCGACGCGGGTCAGCAAATGATCATGAACCGGCCGATCGACGTGGAGGCCGATGTCTCGGGCTTGCAGGATGCGCTCTCCGCGCTCTACCCACATGGGTCGCTTAAGGCCAATTCGGTTGGCGGGTCGCTCATGATCACCGGCAACGTGGCGTCGCCGGTGGAAGCCGATGTGGTTAAACGCCTGGCAACCAGCTACGTGACGGGTAACGGGCAACTGGTTGATCGCGTGCAGGTCACCGCAACCGATCAGGTCAATCTGCGGGTCCGGATCGCCGAGGTGGATCATACCGTGGTGAAGGACCTCGGCCTCAACTGGGATCTACTTTTGCACCCGGGTAGTTTCGTCTTCGGCATCGCCAATGGAAGTCAGGTGTTGGCGGGCGCCACGTCCGGAGAAACGCCGGGGTCCGCGAGCGCGATCACCAGCATCATCGACCGCAACGCCGTGGGTAGCAGCACTACCGACAGCATCATCGCCGGCTTCAACGCGGGAGGCACCTTGATCGACAGCGTGATCGACGCGCTCGATCAGAACGGTCTCATCAACACACTGGCGGAGCCGAACCTGACCGCGACGTCGGGCGAGACCGCGAGCTTTCTGGCCGGCGGTGAATTTCCGATCCTGATTCCATCAGGAACCTTGGGGACGGCGACGATCGAATTCAAATCCTACGGCGTGTCGCTTTCGTTTACGCCAGTCATCCTGGCCGATGGCCGGATCAGCCTGCGAGTGGCACCCGAAGTGAGCGAACTTACCACCCAGGGGGAAATCGAGATCTCCGGCTATGTCATTCCGGCCTTGACCACGCGCCGCGCGGAGACCACGGTGGAACTTGCCAGCGGTCAGACATTTGCGATCGGTGGCTTGCTGTCGAATGACACCACCAATACCGCCAACGAACTGCCGGGTCTCGGTAATCTGCCGGTGCTCGGGCCGCTTTTCCGCTCGACCCAGTTCCAGCGCGGGGAAAGTGAACTGGTGATCCTGGTGACGCCTTATCTGGTCCGCCCCTCGTCTGGGCCGCTTTCCGCCCCGACCGATGGCTATACGCCGCCTACCGACGCCGATCTGTATCTCAATCGCAGCGACACCCATGCGACGCAGGCGCCGGCCGTCGCGGCACCAGTTGGTGCGTCGGGAAGTGGTTTGATCGGTCCCGCCGGCTTCATCCTGAATTGAGGCATCCTGTCATGAACGCGCGCAAATCAAGGTTGACGGCTTCCATCGATGTGGTGCCCGTGAACGTTTGGCCCGCTGCTCACCGGCGGAACAATGCCGTGCGGAGCAATGTGAGGGAAGCGAGGTTGCTTCGCAGCCCGGCGCTTGGGTTGGCCGCCCTGCTGCTGATGCTTGCCGGCGTGACCGCGTGTTCGCCACAAACCTTGTCCGCCACCCAAACCGAAGTTCCCAAGCAGATCAAGCTCACCTATTCGGTAATAAGCTGGCCGGTCCAGTTCGAGCCGGGTACGGCGACACTTAGCGCCGGCCAGGAACAGGCGCTTTCGAATTTTCTGTCGACGGTTAAAACCGGGGACGGCGATGAGGTAACGTTCGAGGCAGGCCCGGCGGCCTACGGAACGAATGCGGCGCTGGTAGCCGAGCGACAGGCCAGCGTAGATCTGGTGCTGCGGTCGCTGCTGATGCCTGCGAGCGTGGTCGAAACGCGGTCGCTACTCGGCGCGAGCGGAGCCGAAAACGAGGCGCGCGGCGGCGTAGCGGGAAGTGAAGTACCAGGAGCCGATGTCGTTGTGGTAAACGTCGGTCGCTATATCGTGAGCGGTCCAAGCTGCCCGGATTGGACCAAGCCTCAGGCGGACGATTTCAGCAACACGCCGCCCAGCAACTTCGGCTGCGCCACGCTTACCAACCTCGCCCGGATGGTTGCCAACCCGGCCGATCTGGTGCGGGGCTCAACGGAGGGCGCCGCGGACGGGGATTACGCAGCGCAAGGCGTCGCGGCCTATCATGCCGGCACGCTCGACAAAGCGGTCGGCTTTGTCTCGGACGTCGGGGGTATTCAGTGATGCCGGCGGTTCTATGCGATGACCGCCCGCTTCTTCATCACCCGCTTCTTCATCAAGCGTATCGCGCGCGGGTTGCCGGGCGGAGCGGCCTAGGTTCCGGCCGCGCTCGTCGGGCGAGTGGAATGCCGCTTCGGTGCCGCGCGCAGAACAGAGACTCATACCAGCCGCCCGGACGGCTGATCACGAGTCGAAATTTTGGGCGGCTGGTATGACGGCTTCCGGCGAAATTCATCCGGATACGCCGCTGGGAAAGTTGGGACTGCCGCAAGGCTCGGTGCTGGCTTTTCTGCGTGATCCCGATTTGCGCGAGGTGGTGGCGCGGGCAATCGACGTGACCCCAGCGAGCGATCAGGTCGTCATGGGCGGTATCGAACGGGCGATCGAACTCATCGCGCACGATCCTTCGCCACTTACGCTTCTGGTCGATCTCACCGGGGCAAGCGAGCCGTTGGCGGCGCTCGATCGGCTCGCCGAGGTTTGCGTTCCGGGCACCCGCGTCATCGCGCTCGGAGACATTAACGACATCCACTTCTACCGGACACTGCGGGGGGCCGGTGTGGTCGAATACCTGCACACGCCGGTAACCGAAGCCCAATTGCGCGCAGCACTGGTGCCGCCGGAGCCGCAACTGCCGAAGGAGACCGTGCTGGCGACCGCGACGGGCTTCGGCCCGGTTGCCGTGGTCGGCGCGCGCGGCGGAGTCGGCACCACGATGATCGCCGTAGCGCTGGCTTGGCTGGCGGCGGAACGCGACCACCAGCGCACCGTGCTGGTCGACCTCGATCTGATGTGCGGATCGGCGGGTCTCGCGCTTGATCTCGAAGGCGGACGGGGACTCGCCGACGCGCTGGCGACGCCGGATCGGATCGACGGCTTGCTGGTAGCCAGCGCCTCGACCAAACACGGCAAATATCTGTCGCTGCTGTCCGCCGAACCGAGCTTCGACCTGCGCCGGATGCTGGCGGAAGATGCGATCAAGCGTCTGGTCGGCGGATTGCGCCAAGGCTTTCAGCGCACCGTCCTCGATGTTCCGCGGTCGGACCCGAATGTGTTGCGCCAGTCGCTGGAACAGGCGGCGACCATTGTGATCGTGACCGATTTCTCGCTTGCCGGTATTCGCGACACGGCGCGGTTGTATGGACTTGCCGGGAAACTCGCGCCGACCGCCAAGCGGCTGGTGGTCGGCAATCGATTGGGCGTCGCCAAAAAGGGTGAAGTGTCGCCGGCGGAAGTGGAAAAGGCGATCGGCGTTACTTTCACAGTCAAGATCCCGGAAGATGGGCTTTACATTCCGCACGCGATCAACGCCGGCAAGCCGGTGCCGGAAGCGGCCCCCACCAGTCCCGCGCTGCCCGCGTTGCGGGCGCTGGCCGAAGCCGCCGGCTGTCTTACCCTGACGCGACCACCAAGTTTACTTGAGCGCTTGTTTTCATTCGGCAAACCGAAGGGAGGCCAATCATGAGTTTCGGACGTCGTACCCACGAGGCGCAGCCTCCCATTCCGTTCGTGCAGCGCGACGTGGACATCGCGCCGCCGGTGAAGCTGCCCCCCGGCACCACTGCGTTCGAACCAGGGTCGTGGGAAACCGCGATCGTCCCGGAACTGAGCGCGGCGCTCAGCAAGCGGATTCCGGTGAGCGAGGGCCGGACGCTGGATCGCCGCGAACTTTCGAGCCGGATCGAAGCCCTGGTCCGCGCCTATGCGCAGCGGGATAAGGTCGAGCTCGAGACCATCGGAGCGCGCCACCTGGTGACGCTGCTGCTGAACCAGACCATCGAGAACGCGAAGCTTACCCACGCGCAGACTTTTGCCATGCCGCAGAGCGGACCGGGCACGCCGCCGCCGGTCGAGGCTTCGCACCTGCGGATCGAAATGACCAAGGAGATGATCCAGCCGAAACTGATGTCGCGGCTTGATTTCGGGGTCGCGTCGAACCTGCCGCGCGGGGATCTTGCCCAGCAGCTCGACGGACTGGTCGGCGAAATCGTGCTGGAAGAGAAAATTCAGCTCAATGCGGTAGAGCAGCGCGATCTGGTTACCAGTCTGCTCAGCGATATGCTGGGCCTGGGACCGATCGAGCCTTTGCTCGCCGATGAGCGGGTGACTGAAATTCTGGTGAACGGAGCGCAGCGGGTTTACGTCGAACGCGCCGGCAAACTTGAGCTCACATCGGTGCGGTTTCGCGACGACGCCCATGTGATGAATATCGCGACCCGGATCGTGACCAGGATCGGCCGGCGCGTCGACGAATCGAGCCCGGTCTGCGACGCGCGCCTCCCGGACGGCAGCCGTGTCAACGTGATCATTCCGCCGCTTGCGATCGATGGGCCGACGATCTCGATCCGGAAATTTTCCAAGCGGAAGATCACGCTCGACATCATGGCGCAGAACAACAACATCTCGCCCAAAATGGCCGCACTGCTCAAGATCGCCGCGCGCTGCCAGCTTAATATCTTGATCTCGGGCGGCACTGGTTCCGGCAAGACCACGCTGCTGAATGCGATCAGCCAGAATATCGATCCGGCCGAACGCATCGTTACCATCGAGGACGCCGCCGAATTGCAGCTGCAACAGCCGCACGTGGTGCGCCTCGAAACCCGGCCGGCCAATCTGGAGGGCAACGGCGAGGTTACCATCCGCGACCTGGTGAAGAACTCGCTGCGCATGCGGCCGGATCGGATCATCCTGGGCGAAGTCCGCGGCGCCGAGGCGGTGGACATGCTGCAGGCGATGAATACCGGCCATGAGGGCTCGCTCGGCACGATCCACGCCAACCGGCCGCGCGAGACGCTGACCCGGCTTGAGAACATGATTGGTCTGGCGGGGATCAATCTGCCGTCCAAGGCGGTTCGCACCCAGATCTCGTCGGCACTCGACATGATCGTGCAGATCGCCCGCATGCGCGACGGCGTGCGGCGGATCACCAGCATCACCGAAGTGCTCGGCATGGACGGTGACGTCATCATTACCCAGGAGCTGTTCGCGTTCGAGGTCGACGGCGAACAGACCGACGGCATCCTTACCGGGAAATTCCGCTCGTCGGGGCTGCGGCCCCATTTCGCGCCCAAGGCCGCCTACTTTGGGCTTGAGCGGGCGCTCTATGAGACGATGCAGTGATGACCGCGAAATGAGATTTGGGCGATGATGGGCGCTTCTGGTCTTTTGGGTGGGGTCGACTGGCTGATGCTCTCGATGGGCGCGGCGGTGTTCTTTATCATCTGCGGGACCGGGTGGGGCGTCTTCGCGCTGGTCGAAACCGTTGGCAAGAAACGGCTGAAACGCCGGATTAACGACGCCGCCGAAATGGGCACCAACCCTGGGCCCAACTCCATGAAAATGGCGATGAAGGCCACGATCCGGCGCGATACCGCCGACGATAACGCCGGCAGTCTCGACACTGTGATCAAACGAGTGCTGCCGCGCATGTCGCTGATGCGACTGCGGCTGGACGCGACCGGCAAGAATATCTCGCTCACGGTCTATTTGTTCGCCTCCCTGGTGGTGGCTGCGATTGCTTTCTTTCTGTTCGCCAAATTCGGCTTCGCCATGTCGGTCAATGTTCTTGCTGGCTTGGCCGCGGGGATCTTCCTGCCGTGGAAGGTGAC
>Ga0302314_10016680_pt1 | contig 12383 bp, 14 predicted proteins | sample III_Palsa_N2_3_FD_200533 | JGI IMG/M metagenome (GOLD analysis project Ga0302314, IMG submission 200533) | Peat permafrost microbial communities from Stordalen Mire near Abisko, Sweden - III_Palsa_N2_3 | ecosystem: Environmental > Terrestrial > Soil > Palsa > Peat permafrost | place: Sweden...
CACCGTAATTCCCGGCTGCCACCATTTTCGTCGGAGACCGAAAAATGACTTCTCGTCATAACGCCACCGCTTTGCCTGCACCCGCCCGCGGCTTCATCGCCGATAACATCTGCTTGGCGCCGCTGCCCATTCCGCCGGCTGGCCCCGACGCGGCCATCTTCCAGGCGTGGGCCGACTACAAGGCCAGACTCGAGGCCTATGAAGCCACGCCTGAAGAAATCCTGATCGAGACGGATGGCATGGAGGAACAGCTCGCCGAACAGATCACCGAGGCGGAATTTCGGCTTCTGGCGCTTCCGGCGGCGACCCTCGATGGCCTCGCGATGAAGCCGCGCATGCGGCTCTTGGGCGAGACGCTCACGGGCGACCAGCACAAGGCGGTGATGAACGGCCGGCTCCCTTCTATGAGTTCGCTGACCAACATCGGAGCGCGGGAAACGCTGGGCGTGCTGCTCGACATCGAGCGCATGATCAAGCGTCCAGTGCCGCTCTCCTTGGCCGGCCGCAACGTCTTGGCAGCGGAGTGATGGCGATGGCCCAAGCAATTCATGCCTTGGTCCCGACGAGGATCAACTTGGTCCTGGTCGCGGCACTTCAGGCCCGTCTCGACTGCCTCTATGCCGAGTGCCAGCGCTTCTCGCGCATGACGAAGGGCTGCCCGGACGAAGGCGACCCGATTGCCGCCGAGTGGGACGCGGTCTTCGCCAAGAGCGAGCGGACGCGGAAGGCGCTGGTCCGGGCGAAATACGGGATGCCTTACTGGCAGTTCAGCCGACGTGACCGGCAAGACTGGCCGCGCGATATCCCGATCATTCGTGTGGCATGGGCCGATGCGCCGATCGCCTTCGCTGGGGAGTGCTGAGCGATGGTCGCCACGAAGAACGTCGAAATCACCCTGCCGCAGCAGACCTCCACCCCTTCGCCCGCGCCTAGCCGGCGCAGCTTCATAGGTCAGGTCGCCGTCGCCACGGCCGGCCTCACTGGCATAGTCGCATCGCGCGCAACGTCGGCAGCCAATCTTGCCGATCCGGACGCGCATCTCGCCGCCCTTCTGATGCAGTGGCGGACGCTTCAGGAGCGGGATGACGATCTCGACTGCCGCGAGGACGAAACATTTTTCGCCTGCCATGACGCGATACCAATCCCACCCGAGATCCGCAGCCGCGAACCAGATCCGGTGAGCGGTCGATTTTCCATCCGTGATCGGCGGATTCTGGAGCAAGTCCTGGAGCGACGGATTGAGCCCGAACCTGGATTGGCCAAGAAAGTGCGGCGCCGCCTTGCGCTGCACGACGACTACGAGGCCAGGATCGAGGCGGAAATGGTCAGGAACGGCCATGCCGCCATCGAGACGGAGCGCGCAGGGATCCTGGCCGAGTGCCGCCAAATCGAGGCGGAAATCGAATGCACGCCCGCAGCCGGCCTCGCCGGAATAGCGATCAAGCTTTTCATCCTTTTTCAAACCGGTCCTTATGGCGTCGATTTTAATGGGGATGCAGATCCAGAAACCCGGATGCTCTTGGCGACGGTGCGCGACGCCGAGCGCCTGGCCGGGCTGCCATTTTCGATCGTCGACGGCGCGTTGACGGGGGAGGCATAGATCATGCCCCTCCCGATCGTGGCCTATCTAGATGGCATCCCGCTTCGGGGCGAGGTCGACCCCTCGGTGCCGGTCACCAGACTGTCACCAAAGTTCACGAGCCTTGTTGATCTCGAATGGCGGGTGAGGGAACGAGGGGAAGATAGGTATATCTCCATCATGGCGCCTCTCTCCCTGGAGCCGGGAAACACGCGGTTTAAGCGGAAGGCCGAGTTCTCATTCACCGATAATCGCTTCCAGGACGCGCACATCGATATTGTGGTCGGGGCCGATCTACTCCGCCGCCCCAAGCGCGTCCCTCGGCGTCTGCCGCCGAATGTGGTGATGTTTCCGCTACCGCGGCGGAAACATCCGGCCGCGTCGTTCGAAGGGGTCTCCGTAACGGAGACGGCGGCCACGGCTAAATCGGTAGAGGGGACCATCTAGGGGATAACCGAAATTCTCCGTAAAATATCCCCAGAAACCCTAGAAGAATGGCGGAGGGAGCGGGATTCGAACCCGCGATACAGTTTCCTGTATACACACTTTCCAGGCGTGCGCCTTCAACCGCTCGGCCACCCCTCCGCAATGCAAAGCCATGGTAGGGCAGATGCAAGGCGGCGGAAACTAGCGAAGCGCGGGGCGGCGCGCAATCCCCTTGGCCGTGCGCGCCGCGAAACGCAGCCCTTCGCAGGGCGGCCCGCATCGCTTAAGACCAGGAACTGGCCGCCGGCTTGCATCGGCGCCGATGGGGTTTGGCACGGGGGAATGATGGATATCGCGGATCGCGGGACGGCGGCCGGACCGGCGCCGGTCGATGCCTATGCCAGGCGGGCGCTGTGGGCGTCGATGCTCGGCTATGCCATGGACGGGTTCGACCTGCTGATCCTGGGCTTCATGCTGAAGGCGATCTCGACCGAACTGGGCCTGACCGGCGCCGAGGCCGGCTCACTCGTCACCTGGACGCTGGGCGGCGCCGTCGTCGGCGGCATCGGTTTCGGCATCCTCAGCGATCATGTCGGCCGCATCCGCGTGCTGACCTGGACCATCCTGATCTTCGCGGTGTTTACGGGGCTTTGCGCGCTCGCGACCGGCTACCATGACCTGCTGGTCTATCGCACCATCGCCGGCATGGGCCTGGGCGGCGAGTTCGGCATCGGCATGGCGCTGGCGGCCGAGGCCTGGCCGGCGCATCTGCGCGCGCGCGTCTCGTCCTATGTCGGGCTCGGCTGGCAGGCCGGCGTGCTGCTGGCGGCGCTGGCGACGCCGCTGCTGCTGCCGCAGATCGGCTGGCGCGGCATGTTCGCGCTCGGCCTGGTCCCGGCGCTGGTCTCGTTCCTGGTGCGCCGCGCGGTCGGCGAGCCCGAGAGCTTCCTGGCGCACAAGCCGGCGGCCGGCTGGCTGGCCTCGCTGCGGCTGCTGGTCAAGGATTGGGCAACGGTGAAGCTGAGTTTTGCGCTGTTCGTGCTCTGCTCGGTGCAGAATTTCGGCTATTTCGGCCTGATGATCTGGCTGCCCAGCTATCTGTCGACCCGGTTCGGCTATGGGCTGACCCAGTCCGCGATCTGGACCGCGGTCACCATCCTGGGCATGGCGGCCGGTATCCTGCTGTTCGGCCAGTTGGCCGACCGGGTCGGCCGGCGGCCGGTCTTCTTAGGGTATCAGGCCGGTGCCGCGGTGATGGTGCTGGTCTATTCGCAATTGACCGATCCGATGGCGCTGCTGATCGGCGGGGCGGTCATGGGTCTGTTCGTCAATGGCATGCTGGGCGGCTATGGCGCGCTGATGTCGGAACTGTATCCGACCGCGGCGCGGGCGACGGCGCAGAACGTGCTGTTCAACCTGGGCCGCGCGGTCGGCGGCTTCGGCCCGCTCGCCATCGGCGGCCTGGCCGCGGCCTACAGCTTCAGCGCGGCGATCGCGCTGCTGGCCACGATCTATGTGCTGGACATGATCGTCACCTACCTGCTGATCCCCGAACGGCGCGGCGCGGCGCTCGATTAATCTTCCTCGCTGACCACCGCCGCGACGGCCGAGCGCGGGTGGGTCGCCCCGGAATTGATCCCGGTGCCGGTCGCGCGCATCACCGCCGAGGGCACGGCGAAATGGCTCGGATAGACCTGGTCCGGCACGATCTGGATCGGCTGCGCCGCGCCGATCTGCTCGATCCAGTCCGGGTCCATCGCGTCATCGACCAGCACGGTCTCGGCGCTGGCGTCCAGCCGGGGCGTCGCGAAGGCGCTGTCGAGCGACAGGCCGTAATCGACCAGCATCGAGGTGAGCTGCGTCACCGCCGACAGGATCTTGCGTCCGCCGCAGGCCCCGAGCGCCACCCAGGGCACGCCGTCGCGCGTCGCCACCATCGGGCACATGTTGGCGAGCGGCCGGCGCCCCGGCGCCAGCGAATTGGGCCGGCCGGGCCGCGGGTCGAACCAGTTGATCGCATTGTTCATCAGGATGCCGCTCGACGGCAGCACGATGCGCGCGCCGAAGCGGGCGAGCAGCGTGACGGTCAGCGCCACCATATTGCCGTCGCGATCGACCACCGACAGGTGGGTCGTGTTGCCCGAGGCGCCGGCCCCCAGCGTCGCCAGCCGCGTCTCGTGCGCGCCGCGCAGCGCCTCGGCATAGGCACGGAAGCTCGAGCCGTCCGGCCGGCCGAGCGGCAGGTCGGGCAGGCGGCGGCCGATATCGTCCAGCGCCTGGATCACGGTCGGTCCGCCGCTCAAAGACCCGGCGAAGTGCAGCCGCACGCCCTTGTAGTCATGGGTCAGCGGCTCGCGCAGTTCGGCGTGGTAGCCGGCCAGATCGGCGGCCGTGATCACGCTGCCGCCGGCCGCGAGATCCTTGGCGATGCCGGCGGCGAGATCGCCCTCGTAGAAATCGCGCCGCCCGGCCGCGGCGATGCGCTTCAGGCTGCCGGCGAGATTACCGAGCGGCAGCGACCCGGCCGGCCGGTCGGACGGCGGCACGGCCGGCAACCCGCCGGGCAGATAGGTCGATGCTGCGGTCGGGTCCTTGGCCAGATCGGCCGCGGCGAGCGAAATCGCCAGGCTCGACTGCCAGTCGAGCGGCAGCCCGGCCTCGGCCAGGCGGATCGCCGGCGCCAAAACCTCGGCCAGGCTCTTGCGCCCCAGGCTTTCGACCGCGAGACCCAGACCATCGACCGCGCCGGGCACGGTCGAGGCCTCGTAGCCGCGATCGTTGCGCGCGCCCTCGACCGCGGGCCAGCCGAAGATCGACCCGGTCGCGGTGCCGCCGGCCAGCGGATAGCGCGCCGGATCGAGTCCGGCCGGCGCCACCGGGCCGAAATCGACGAATGTCACCTTGCCGGTCCTGGCCTCGGCCGCGACCATGAAGCCCACGCCGCCGATGCCGCTCATCCAGGGTTCGACCACACCCATCGCGAAGGCCGCGGCCGCGGCGGCATCGACCGCGTTGCCGCCGGCGCGCAGCAGCTCGACGCCGGCCATCGCCGCCAGCCGGTGCTGGCAGGCGACCAACCCGCGCCGGCTGGTGCGCGCGGGTTTGGTGACGCGCCAGGTTTCGGTCTGCCAAGTGGGGTTCGTCATGATGGTCTCCCGCCCGGTCCCCCGTCGACGGGGACGCGATTTATCATATAGCATCGGCCCCGACCGCCGCCAGCCGCGGCGCAAAATCCTCGCACCAGGACACCGATTCCCGCCATGCCGCTGCTGACTCCGCTCGAAGCCGAGGCCTTTGGCCTCAGCCTGCGCATCGGTGCCTGGAGTGCCGGGATGAGCCTGCCGCCGGCGCTCGCCGTCGCCTGGGTGCTGGCGCGCGGGCGGTTTCGCGGCCGGACGCTGCTGAGCGCGATCGTGCATCTGCCGCTGGTGCTGCCGCCGGTCGTGACCGGTTATGCGCTGCTGCTGCTGTTCGGCCGGCACGGGCCGATCGGCGCCTGGCTGGAGAGCTGGTTCGGCTTCACCTTCGCCTTCCGCTGGACCGGGGCGGCGCTCGCCGCGGGCGTCATGGGCTTTCCGCTGGTCGTGCGCGCGCTGCAACTGTCGATCGAGGCGGTCGAACCGGGGCTGGAGCAGGCGGCCGCCACGCTCGGCGCCCGGCCGATCCTGGTGTTCCTGACCGTCACCCTGCCGCTGATCGTGCCAGGCTTGCTGGCCGGATTGCTGCTGGGCTTCGCCAAGAGCCTGGGCGAGTTCGGCGCCACCATCACCTTCGTCTCGAACATCCCGGGCGAAACGCGCACCCTGCCGATCGCGATCTATACCCTGTTGCAGGTGCCGGGCACCGATGCCGCCGTGCTGCGCCTGTCGGCGCTGTCGGTCGCGATCTCGGTCGTGGCCGTGTTCGGCTCCGAGCTGGTGGCCCGACGACTGCGACGCCGGACGGCCGGCGCATGAGCCTGTCGGTCGACATCAGCCTCAGCCGGCCGGGATTCACGCTCGATGTCGCGTTCGACAGCCCCGGCGGCGTCACCGCCCTGTTCGGCCGCTCGGGTGCCGGCAAAAGCACGATCGCGGGATTGCTCGCAGGATTGGTCAAGCCGGACCGCGGTCGCATCGCCATCGATGGCGAGGTGCTGGTCGACCGCTCGGCCGGCATCTTCGTGCCGCCCCACCGCCGCCGCATCGGCAGCGTGTTCCAGGACGGCCGGCTGTTCCCGCACCTGACCGTGCGCCGGAACCTGCTGTATGGCGCCTGGTTCGCCGGCCGGCGCGCCGGCGGCAAACCCTTGTCGGACATCGTCGAACTGCTGGGCATCGGGCCCCTGCTCGACCGCCGGCCGGCGACCCTGTCGGGCGGCGAGAAACAGCGGGTCGCGATCGGCCGCGCGCTGCTGATGGGGCCGCGCCTCTTGGTGCTGGACGAACCGCTCGCCGCCCTCGACCAGGCGCGCAAGGACGAGATCCTGCCCTATCTGGAGCGGCTGCGCGACGAGACCCGGCTGCCGATGGTCTATGTCAGCCATGCCCGCGACGAGGTCGTGCGCCTGGCCGACCAACTGGTGGTGATCGAGGCGGGCCGGGTCGTCTCGTCCGGCCCGATCGCCGAGGTCTCGAGCCGGTTCGATCCCACGACCGGTGCCGAACCTGCCGCCGTGCTGGCCGTGACGGTCGGCGCGATCGACCGGGCCCACGGGTTGGCGACGCTGGATTTCGCCGGCGGCACGCTCCGGGTTCCGGTCGGGCGCCTGGTGCTGGGCCAGCAATTGCGCCTGCAGATCCGCGCGCGAGACGTCGCGATCGCGACCGGGCGGCCGGAGGGGTTGAGCATCCTCAATATCCTGCCGGCGACGATCCTGGACATGAGCGACAGCGGCCCGACCGCGGTCGGATTGCGGCTCGATTGCGGTGGGACGGTGCTCGTGGCGGAGATCACGCGGCTGTCGGCGGAGACCCTGGGCCTCGCGCGCGGCCGGGCGGTTCACGCGCTGGTCAAGAGTGTGTCGTTCGATCGCCCGGCGGCGGATTAATCTTCCGGCACCAGCGCCGCCGCCGCGTCCCGGCCCTCAGCCCGCAGTCCCTCGGCCACGCCGATCCGATCGGCGGCCGGGCGGTTCTGGCTCATCTTCCATTTGCCCTCGAGCCGCGTGATCGGCATGCGGAAGCCCACGATGCCCTTCAGATGCGCCTGGATGAAATCCGGCGGCGCGTCGCTGACGGCCCAGGGTGCTGGGCGCGGGCCCTCGTGCAGGGTTGTCAGGCGCGTCACCACTTCCAGCAGTTCCGCGGCGTCGTCGAAGAATTCGAGCGGGCCATAGACGTGGATCGCGACATAGTTCCAGGTCGGCACGACCTTGCCGGTCTCGCGCTTCGTCGCATACCAACTGGGCGTGATATAGGCGTCCGGGCCCTGGAAGATCGCCAGCGCGTCGGTTCCGACCACGGCGCCGCGGCCCTGTGGATTGCCCTTGGCCAGATGGCCGACCAGCGTGCCGTTCGGCCCGGCCGCGGCATCCAGCATCAGCGGGACATGGCTCGCGATCAGCCCGTCGGCGCCAAGGCTGACGAGCGTGGCGAGGCCGGCGCCGCGGATGGCGTCGTGCAGGAGGGCGAGGTCGGATTGCTGGAAATGCGGGGGCACGTACAAGGCGGGAATCCCGTCGCTGGAGCGGAGATCCGGACCATGGCGGCTTGCCGCCCGGCCTGACAGCACCGCTGTAGCATAGCATGAAGGACCAGTTCCGGTGCTTGACAGCGCGCGTCCCGCGCCGTGCTGTGGCCGCATCGAACGAAAGGGCCGGACATGCGCGTGGCGATTGCGGGACTGGGACGGATGGGGCGGGCCTTCGCCGCCAAGCTCGCGGCCGAGGGCCTGGCCGTGACGGTCTGGAACCGCACGCCCGGCCAGGCCGGCGCTTGGGCCGAGGCGGCGACGCCGGCGGCGCTGGTCGGGGCGGCCGACATCATCCTGACCAGCCTGACCGACGATGGCGCGGTGGAGGCGGTCTATGCCGAATTGCTGTCCGGCCCGGTCGCGGGTCGGTTGTTTGTCGAGATGAGCACGATCCGACCGGAGACGGTGCGCGCCATCGCGGCCCGGGTCGAGGCGGCCGGCGGTCGCCTGATCGACGCGCCGGTCGCGGGCGGTCCGGCGGTGGTCGCGGCCGCCCAGAGCCTGGCCTTCGTCGGCGGCACCCTCGATGATGTCGCGCGCGCCCGGCCGGTGCTGGAGCGCTTCTGCCGCAAGATCGCGCCCATGGGCCCGGTCGGCAGCGGCACGGTCATGAAACTGGTCGCGAACCTGCCGATCGGTGTCTATTTCCAGGCGCTGGCCGAGGGCCTGGCGCTCGGCCGCAGCCATGGGCTGGACCTGGCGACGATGCTGGGCGTGATGCTGGACAGTCCCGGCGCGCTGGCGGCCTTGCCGCGCAAGGTGCCCGCGATCCTGGGCCAGGGCGGCGCCGTGCCGTTCGACATCGCCGGCGTGCGCAAGGATCTGTTGGCAATGACCGCCGCCTGCCACCGCGCCGGCGTGCCGACCCCCGCCGCGACCGGGGCGCTCGGCGCCTATGCGGGGGCGACGGCGGCCGGCTGGGGTGCCAAGGATTTCGCGACCATCGTCAATTTCTGGGCGGAAGAAGTGGCGGGCGTCGAAAACCCTCCACCGCCATTCGCGGGAGAGGGTGCCGAGCGACAGCGCGGCGGGTGAGGGCGGTAAAAGCAGGACCCGGGTTTACCACCGAACTGCGGCACCCCCCTCACCCATCCCAACGCTCCGCGTCGGGCCCCTTCCCTCTCGCGCAAATTGCGGTAGAGGGCAAACCCGTGGTTACGACTTGGGCTGGGCCGCCGGGGTCTTGGTATCGACCTTGGCGTCGCTCTTGGTCTCGGCCTTGACCGGGGTCTTCTTGGCGCTCTTGACCTTCTTCGTGCCGGTCTCGGTCTTGGACGTGGTCGCGGCGGCCTGGGTGTCGAGCTTCGCGTCGGGCGCCTTGACCGTGGCATCCTGCTTCACGGTGCCCGTGGCGGGGCTCGCCGACGGGGTGGCGCTGACGGTCGTCGGGGTCGCGGTCTGAGCGAAGGCGAAGGCCGCCGGGGCCATCGCCAGAACACCGGCGACGAGAAGAGTACGCGGCAGGGTGATGAGCTTGGCAACCATGGTCTCTATTCCGTCCATCTGATCCGTCTCGTGGGTGAGACGCCATGATAACGGGCGGTCCAAGCGGGATAGTCCGCGACGAAGCGATGGTATTGTCGTGGCGGAATTGCGGCGGTTTCGGACGCGAATAAGGCCGGACACATGGCTCGCATGCGGGGCGGCTCTGCCCCGCCGGACTTGACTCCGACACCCCCCTCCTCTATCCCTCCGCCCGTGTCGCGGGCCCTCAATGGGTTTGCACGCCAGTCCGCGAGTGTCGCGCACTGGCCTTTTTGTTTTGTCCGGACGAGGCTGCACGATTGTTCGATAGTCTGACCACACGGCTTGGCGACGTTTTCGACCGGCTCCGCAAGCGCGGCGCCCTGTCGGAAGCCGACGTCACGGCGGCGCTGCGCGAAGTGCGCGTGGCCCTGCTCGAAGCCGACGTGGCGCTGCCTGTCGTCAAGGATTTCGTCAATGCCGTCCGCGACAAGGCGATCGGCCAGGACGTCGTCCGCTCGGTCAGCCCGGGTCAGATGGTCATCAAGATCGTCCATGACCATCTGGTCGAGGTGCTGGGTTCGGAGCAGGTCGAGCTGTCGCTGGCCGCGGTCCCGCCGGTCGCGATGATGATGGTGGGCCTGCAGGGCTCGGGCAAGACCACGACCTCGGCCAAGATCGCGCTGCGCTTCAAGAACCGCGACAAGAAGAAAGTGCTGATGGCGTCGCTGGACGTCCATCGCCCGGCCGCCCAGGAACAGTTGGCCATCCTCGGCCGCCAGACCGGCGTCGATACGCTGCCGATCGTCGCCGGCGAAAAGCCGCTGCAGATCGCCGAGCGCGCCATGAAGGTCGGCCGGCTGGAAGGCTATGACGTCGTCATGCTCGACACGGCAGGCCGGCTGCATATCGACGAAGCGCTGATGATGGAGGTCGCGGCCGTCCGCGACCTAGTCAAGCCGCACGAGACCTTGCTGGTCGCCGACGCCATGACCGGCCAGGACGCGGTGATCGTCGGCAAGGCGTTCAACGACCGCATCGGCCTGACCGGCATCGTGCTGACCCGGATCGACGGCGACGCGCGCGGCGGCGCCGCCCTGTCGATGCGCGCCGTCACCGGCAAGCCGATCAAGCTGCTGGGCACGGGCGAAAAGCTGGACGCGCTCGAGACGTTCCATCCCGACCGCATCGCCGGCCGCATCCTGGGCATGGGCGACGTCGTCAGCCTGGTCGAGAAGGCCGCCGAGACGATCGACCAGGAAGAGGCCGCGAAGCTCGCGGCCAAGATGGAAAAGGGCAATTTCGATCTGGACGACATGGCGGCCCAACTGCGCCAACTGCGCAAGATGGGCGGCATGTCCGGCATGATGAACATGCTGCCCGGCATGGGCAAGATCAAGAAACAGATCTCCGAGGCCAACATCGACGACAAGATGATCAAGCGCCAGGAAGCGATCATCTCGTCGATGACCAAGGCCGAACGGAAGAACCCCAAGGTTCTGAACGGTTCGCGTCGCCGGCGGATCGCCGTCGGCTCCGGCACCTCGGTGCAGGACGTCAACAAGCTCCTGAAGCAGCATCAGGACATGGCGACGATGATGAAGAAGGTTCAAAAGCTCGGCAAGAAAGGCTTCATGCGCCAGGGATTGGCGGGCCTGATGCCGGGTGGTGGCGGGAACCCGTTCGGCCGGTAACGGCCCGGGACCTGTCGATAGGATTGCGACCCCGTTTCGAATTTCGGTTTTTGTAAAGAGAAGGAACCTACATGAGCCTCAAGATCCGGCTGGCGCGCGGCGGCGCCAAGAAGCGGCCGTTCTACAGCATCGTCATCGCCGACGCGCGCAGCCCGCGCGACGGCCGTTTCATCGAGCGTGTCGGCACCTACAACCCGATGGTCGCCAAGGACCACCCGGAGCGTCTGGTGCTGAAGCTCGAGCGCGTCAAGCATTGGCTGTCGGTCGGCGCTGCCCCCACGGACCGCGTCGAGCGTTTCCTGGCCGATGCCGATCTGGTCGCCAAGAAGACCCGCACCGAGACGCCGTCCCAGTCGGCACCGAAGGCGAAGGCTCAGGAACGCGCCAAGCAGAACGCCGCCAAGGCCGACGCCGCGGCGAACGCTTAACCCATACGACGCCAAGCCTGACCCATGCTCGATCGTCAGAAGCATCTCTGTATCGGCGTGATCACCGGGGCCCAAGGCCTGCGGGGAGCCGTCCGCATCAAGAGCTTCACCGCCGATCCGGCCGATATCGATGCCTACGGGCCGGTGTCGGACGAAAGCGGCAAACGGACGTTCGAGCTGAAGGCGATCGGCCAGTCGAAGGGTGTCGTCGTCGTCACGCTCGCGGGCGTCACCGACCGCAACGCGGCCGAGGCGCTCAAGGGTCTGCAGCTCTTCGTTTCCCGGGACCGGCTGCCGCCGGCCGAGGACGAGGAATATTACCACGCCGATCTGTTGGGCCTCGCGGCCGAGCTGGTCGGCGGCGAGCCGCTGGGCCGGATCACCGCCGTCTATGACTTCGGTGCCGGCGACGCGATCGAGGTGACGCAGGCCGGTGGCGCCGTGGTCATGGTGCCCTTCACCAAGGCTGCCGTGCCGACCGTCGATCTGGCTGCCGGCAAGGTCGTCATCGACCCGCCGGCCGGGTTGTTCGACAAGCCGGAACCGCCGCAGCCCTTGGAGCTGCAAGCGGAACTGGCCGAGACGATCGACGCGGAGGTCGGATGACCTGGTCGGCGGCCGTGCTGACGCTTTTCCCGGAAATGTTTCCGGGGCCGCTGGGCTTGTCGCTCGCCGGCAAGGCGATGGAGCGCGGACGCTGGTCGTTGAAGACGGTGGATATCCGGTCGTTCGCGACCGATGCCCACCGGACGGTCGATGATACGCCGTTCGGCGGCGGGCCGGGCATGGTGTTGAAGCCGGATGTGGTCGATGCCGCTTTGCGCGCCGAGACGACGCCGGGACCGCGGATCTATCTCTCGCCCCGCGGGCAGGTGGTCGATCAGCGGCGGATACGGGAATTGGTCGAAGGCCCTGGGGTCGTGCTGCTGTGCGGCCGGTTCGAGGGGCTCGATCAGCGGGTGATCGATGAACATGCGCTCGAGGAAGTCAGCCTCGGCGATTTCATCCTGTCCGGCGGGGAACCGGCGGCGATCACCATTCTGGACGCCTGTGTCCGGCTGTTGCCGGGCACGGTCGGCGCGCCGGAAACGCTGATCGAGGAAAGCTTCGAGGCCGGTT
>Ga0302314_10016682_pt1 | contig 12383 bp, 8 predicted proteins | sample III_Palsa_N2_3_FD_200533 | JGI IMG/M metagenome (GOLD analysis project Ga0302314, IMG submission 200533) | Peat permafrost microbial communities from Stordalen Mire near Abisko, Sweden - III_Palsa_N2_3 | ecosystem: Environmental > Terrestrial > Soil > Palsa > Peat permafrost | place: Sweden...
ACCGTCAGCTCTGCCCTTCTGCCCAGTCGCAGCCTGCCGCTGCCCGCGCCCACCGGCGATGCCATGAATCACACATACCGCACGGACCTGTCGCAGGTCCGTGCCCTGGTGCTTAAGCATGCCAGGGAAGCAGGCCTCTCGGAGAGCCGGGCCAACGATCTTGTGCTCGCCGTCAGTGAGGTGGCCGCCAACACGCTGCGGCACACCAAGTCCTCTGGGACGCTGACCCTGTGGCGCGACGAGGACGAGGTCGTCGCCGAGATCCACGACGAGGGCATGATCACCGACCCACTGGTCGGCCGGCACAGGCCGCCGCCAGACGCGTCAGGAGGACACGGTCTCTGGCTCGTCCACCAGGTCTGCGACCTGGTGGAACTGCATTCCGACGCGGACGGGACCACGATTCGCATGCACATGGCCATCCAGCCTGCTGAGATGAACGGCTGAGCAACACCGATTGTGTCGTTCGTATGGTAAAACACGGGTGTGGACCTGCTCACCACGTCCGTTGCGACGGCCGAATCGGACAGCGAGACTTACACGCTCGTGGTGCTCGACGGCGAAGCCGACGTGACCAACTGCAATGCGCTTCGCGAGGTACTCGAGGCCGAGGTGGCCAAGCAGCCGCGGACGGTGATCATCGATCTGTCCCGGCTGCGCTTCATGGACTCCTCCGCCCTGCACGTGATCTTGCGGGTCAACCGGACGATGGACCGCCAGGGCGGCGTGCTCGCGCTCGCAAGCCCGCGCGAACCGGTGGCGAAGATGCTCCGGCTCACCGCCGCTGACCAGCTACTTCCCGTTTACGCCAGCGTGGACGATGCTACCGCCGGGTAATTTTTGATGGCGACCCCTTGTTTAGCGCGGGTACCTCCGGATAAACTGGCTACCAGTGGTGCCTACGACGCAGGCACGATCCACGCCATTCTCGGCGTGCGTGCTCGCGTGGCCACTATCCTCCCTCGCTGAAGCTTCCAGGCCCCTTGATGGCCGGAGTTCCGCAGGCCTCCCGAACCGCTCGCTGTGATGGTCCCCGCGGTGAGGAGGCTTCACATGAAGATTGCCCTGGTAGCTCAGCACGCAACGCCGACGACCGGTGACAGCGCCAAGTCCGGCAGCGACACCCGACTGATCGAGCTGAGCAGGAGCCTGGCTGGTAAGGGCCACAAGGTGACCGTGTACGCGGGACGACACGACTCGTCGCTGCCCGAGCGGGCCAAGCTTGAGCCTGGCGTCAAGGTCGAGTACATCGGGCCGACGGACGGCGCCGACTCCCATGACGACTCCGAACTGCTCGCACAGGTGCCCGCCTTCAGCCAGCCGCTGCACGAGCTATGGCGCAAGGACCGCCCCGACGTGGTCCACGCGCTGCGCTGGACCAGTGGCCTCGCGTCCCTCGCGGCTGCCAGGGATCTAGGACTCCCCGTGGTCCAGTCGTTTGACTCTCTCGGCGTCACCGAACGGCGGCACCACCGCACGACACCGCTCGACGCGGGCACCGAGCGGATGAGGCTCGAGCCGGCGATCGGCCGCAGCGCGAGCGCCGTGGTGGCCGGCAGCTCCGACGAGCAGTCGGACCTAACCAGGCTTGGCGTCCCGCGCCGGTCGATCAAGGTCGTCCCGTGCGGCGTGGACACCGACGAGTTCACCCCGGAAGGACCGGCGTACGAGCGCAACACCCGGCACCGCCTGGTGACCGTGGCCGACCTTGAGGAGCAGGACTCGCTTGGCACGCTGCTGCGCGCCGTGTCCCGGGTGCCGAGCGCGGAGCTTGTCATCGCCGGCGGACCACAGCGCGACGCGCTCCACGATGACCTGGGCTACCGCAGGCTGGCCAAGATCGCCAGCTCCCTGGACCTGGCCGGACGGGTGTTCTTCGCGGGCCACGTCGGCCGCGCCGACCTGCCGCCACTGCTGCGCTCGGCCAACCTGTTCGTCAACATCAGCGAGTACGAGCCGTCCGCGATGACGTCCATCCAGGCGATGGCGTGCGGCAACCCGGTCATCGCCACCGCGGTCGGCGGCCAGCTCGATGCGGTGGTCGACGGGACGACCGGCATCCTGGTACCGCCGGGACACCCGGCGCTGCTCGCGCAGCGGATTCGCCAGCTCCTCGCCTCCCCGATGCTGCTTGAAGCGTTCAGCCTGGCGGCGACCGACCGGGCCCGGTCACGGTACTCGCTCGACAGGATCGCGCACGAGACGCTCGCCGTCTACGACAAGGCACTCGACTCCGCCGCGATGTCCTCGATGGCTGCATGACAGGCGGCCAGGGCCACCGCGGCGGTGGCAAGCCCGGCCGCCGGGACCGGCCGTTGGTTGCGCCCATCGCAAAGAGCACGCCGATCTCGCGGTTGATTCAGGACCCGAGGGTAGGGTACGGGGCATGAAGAAGGTTCTCGAGCTCCTGGTCTGCATCCTCCACCCCCTCGCCGTGATCCTCGCCTGGATCAACTTGGCGGGCCGCCGCGATATCGGGGGCGGCGTGAAGATCATCTGGGCGGTGTTCTGCCTGATACCGCTCGTGCCGTTCCTCTACGTGCTGACCGGCGGCGACCTGTGGTGAGGCCGTCAGCCCGTCATGTTGAAGGCGGCAAGCACCTTGGTCGGGCGTAGCCGGACCAAGGTGCTTGCCCGGGCCACTGTTGCGCTTGGCGATGTCCCCGGCACGCGCGGCGCCCATGTAACGGGCGGCGATCCGGTGTCCGGTGCTTCCGCGGTGCTGCTCGTCACAGGATCCGGACGACTACCAGGCAGGCATCGTCGCCGGTGTCCGATAGCGCGGCACGCAGGATGCGGTTCGCGTGGGTTCCCGCGTCCGTGTCGGCGGGGGCGGCGGTGACCGTGAACTCGTGCAGCGCGTCGCTGATCGATCCCGAGCGGCGCTCGATCAGCCCGTCGGTGAACAGCAGCAGGGTGTCATCGACGCGGAGCTGACAACTGGCCTCCTCGTACTCGGCATTCGGGTCAAGGCCGAGCAGCACGCCCTCGGGCAGCGGCAGCATCTCGGCCACGCCGTCGCGCACCAGAACGGGCGGCAGATGCCCGGCACGGGCCCAGCGCAGCACGCGGGTCTGGGGGGCGTACTGCCCGCAGATGACGGTGCCCGCGATGCGCTCGGTGAGGTGGCACGCCGCGTAGTTGAGGTGCCTGAGCAGCTCGCCAGGCCCCGCGCCCGTCGCGGCGAGCCCGCGCAGCGCGTTCCGCGCGGCCACCATGCCGGTCACCGCGTCGATGCCGTGCCCGGTGATGTCTCCCACCACAAGCAGCAGGTCCCTGTCCGCGAGCAGCATGGCGTCGTACCAGTCGCCGCCCACCAGATGCCCCGACTCGGCCGGCCGGTAGCGCACCGCGACATCTACTCCCGCGACATCGATCGGCCTCTCGTCGGGCGGCATGATGGCGCGCTGCAGGCGGAGCGCGAGCAGGTGCTCCTCCGCGGCGCGCTGCTCGCTGTCGGCGAGCTGGTCACGGGTGGCGGCGAGCGCGACCTGGGTGTGGTACTGCGAGGAGACGTCCTGGAAGGCGCCGCGCAGCGCGACGAGGTCCTCGCCGACGACAACCGGCTCGGCGAAGACCCGTATCTGCCTGATCACCGTGTCATCCGGCCGGACGATGCGGAACACCGCCACGGCCGGCTCCCGCCGGCGCAGCAGCGCCTCCTGGAACCGCCGCACGGGCACGCGGTCCGCCGCGATCACGAAGCTGTGCAGGTCCGCGATGGGGATCGGCGCCGCCTGCGCGGGATCAAGCCCGAAGAGGGCGAACGCGGACTCGGTCCAGTGGATGGTCCCCACCGCGAGCTGCTCTTGCCAGCCGCCGATGCTGCCGAGGCGCTGCGCGTGATCGAGCAAATCGGCGAGGCGCTCGGCCTCGCCGGGTGTCCGCCAGGTAACGAGCACCCCGGCGAAGAACGGAATGGCGTGCAGGTCGGCGATCGCGGCAACGTCCACGCCCTCGGCCAGTGGGGCGCTGACGAGGCCGGGCACGTGCTCAGCCTGCCCGCTTGTGAGTACCCGCTCGGCCCGCGCGAACAGGCCATCACCCGACGTCGACATGGGGTAGGCCGCAAGCAGGGTAAGCGCGCCGAGTTCTGCCGCGGGCCGGCCGGCGGGGTCGGCGAATCCGGGGCTCAGGTAGACGATGGCGAAGTCGGTGATCTCCCCGCCCGCGCCGCGCAGTGGCCGGACGAGCAGCACAGAATCCGCGATCTGGTCAAACGCCGCGAAGACCGCGAGCGATGGTGTCACGGAACCGAGCGGGCCATACGCGAGACGGACGCCAAGCACGTCGGCGAACCCCGCGAGGACCGCGGTCAGCTCACCCCTGATGCTCGCGTCGAACTCTCTCCATGGCGACGGCCACCATAGCTCCACCACGCCGAGCACGCCCCCGGAGCGATCGCGCAGCGCGAAGACCGCGCGGGCCGCGTCCCTTCCCCAGGGGGCCGCGACGGGCACCAGGTCGGGCGGCGGCGGCCCGGACTCCCACCACAGATCCGTTCCGCTGGCCGCCACTCGCTGCTCCGGGCAGTCGAACTGCGGCGGCAGCCGCCGCCAGCGGCTCGAGTCTGTGCCACCGAGGCCGTCCTGTCCAAGCAGCTCAAGCGCGCCGTCGGCATCGAGCAGCCAGATCGCGATCGCCGCGACGCGCAGTCGCTTGCTCAGTTGCCCGGCAAGCGCGGCGACGAGTTCGCCGCCGTCCCTGGCCCGCACGGCCGCCGCCATGGCCAGCGGGTCGTCCGCCGCCTCAAGCGGCTGACCGGGTTCGAGCCACTCCCCCGCCGCTAGCCACTCGGGTGACGGCGCCTGGTCCGCGGAATCGGGCCTGGGCGGCTCGGGATCGTGCCCGTACGGCCGCGCCAGTTCCGGCTGGGGTGGTTCCTCCCTGAGCACGGCGGACGCCATCTCGGCAAGCGGCATGCCCGCGGCGGCGGCCATGTCCGCGAGCTGACGGGCCGCCTCCGTCGGTGACCAGCCATGCCGTTCCATCAGCATGCCCCTGGCCATCGCCACGACCTCGGCCACCGCCGCGTCGCCGCGTGCGAGGGCAAGCTCACGCCGCTGGCGCTCTACTACCGCGGCCAGCCGTGGCAGATCCTTGTCGCCGTCCGTCGCGTTCACCGCCTTCCCGCCGCCAGGACGCCGCGATTCGGAAACCGTACCATCAGCCAACACGTCATCGACGGGTCCGTCGAGGCAACAGAACAGGTATTGGCTATTGTCGATTTTTATTTCATATGACGGCGGCGCGTGGCGAGGATGCAACATATCCGTGGTTTGGCGACGGCGGCACGTTACCCGGCGGTTATCGTAGAACAGTCACTCGTTGCGGATTCTCCACAGCGGGCGAGGAATGGGAGCAGCCGATGACAGACGTGGACCACCAGCGGCCCCGGCTCGACCGGGCGGCACTTGAACAGCTCCTCGCTGGACTGACCGCGGTTCGCGGCGGAGACTTCAGCCGACGGCTGGCGCCGAGCGGTGATCCGCTCGTCGACGAGATCGCCACCGTCTTCAACGGCATGGCCGACCAGCTCGACCAGTTCACCTCCGAGGTGACCAGGGTCGCCCGCGAGGTGGGCACCGAGGGCAAGCTCGGCGGGCAGGCTCACGTGCCCGGGGTCTCAGGCACCTGGAAGGACCTCACCGAGTCCGTCAACGCGATGGCGGGCAACCTGACCACGCAGGTGCGGAACATCGCCCAGGTAGCCACCGCGGTGGCCAAGGGCGACCTCACCCAGAAGATCGCCGTGGACGCGCGCGGCGAGATCCTCGAGCTCAAGACCACCATTAACACGATGGTCGACCAGCTCTCCGCGTTCGCCGACGAGGTGACGCGGGTGGCGCGCGAGGTGGGCACCCAGGGCAACCTCGGCGGTCAGGCGGTGGTGCATGGCGTGTCGGGGACGTGGAAGGACCTGACCGACAACGTCAACTCGATGGCGGGCAACCTCACCAACCAGGTTAGGAACATCGCGCAGGTCACCACGGCGGTCGCGCAGGGCGACCTGTCGAAGAAGATCGACGTGGACGCGCGCGGCGAGATCCTCGAGCTCAAGACCACCATCAACACGATGGTCGACCAGCTCTCCGCGTTCGCGGCCGAGGTCACCCGGGTGGCCCGCGAGGTGGGCCGGGAGGGCAAGCTCGGCGGTCAGGCAGAGGTCGAGGGCGTGTCGGGCACCTGGAAGCGGCTGACAGAAAACGTCAACGAGCTCGCCGGAAACCTGACCCGCCAGGTGCGCGCGATCTCCCAGGTGACAAGCGCGGTCGCGGCCGGCGACCTGACCAGGACGATCTCGGTGGAGGCCGAGGGCGAGGTCGCGGCGCTCAAGGACAACATCAACGCGATGGTCCGGTCGCTGCGCGAGACCGTGCAGGCCTCCCGCGACCAGGACTGGCTGAAGACCAACCTGGCAAGCATCGGGTCGATGCTGCAGGGCCACCGTGACCTCGAGGTCGTCGCCGAGCTGATCATCGAGGAGCTCGCGCCGCTGATCGGGGCGCAGCACGGGACGTTCTTCCTGGCCGAGGAGGCGGGCGGGGAGACCAGGCTGCGACTGATCGCCGGGTACGGGCTGCGCGCCGACATGGACGCACCGATCCAGTACCGGATCGGACAGTCGCTGATCGGGCAGGTGGCCAAGAGCAAGCGGCCGGTGGTGGTCGACGAGATACCGTCGGGCTATATCAGGATCTCATCCGGGCTCGGCGACGCGCCTCCGGCCAACCTGGCCGTCATGCCCATCCTGTTCGAGGACCAGGTGCTCGGCGTGGTGGAGCTCGCGTCGTTCAGCAAGTTCACGCCGATCCACCTCGCCTTCCTTGAGCAGCTCGCTGAGACGCTCGGGGTCAGCGTCAACGCGATCATCGCCAACTCCCGCACCGACACCCTGCTCGGGCAGTCGCAAACGCTGACCGCCGAGCTCCAGGCGCGGTCTTCTGAGCTGCAGGCGCGTTCCGAGGAACTGCAGCGGTCCAACGCCGACCTGGAGGACAAGGCCGAGCTGCTCGCCGCGCAGAAGCAGGACATCGAGGCGAAGAACGCCGAGATCGAGCGGGCCAGGGCGGAGATCGAGGAGCGCGCACGGCAGCTCGCGCTCGCCTCGCAGTACAAGTCGCAGTTCCTCGCGAACATGTCGCATGAGCTGCGGACGCCGCTGAACAGCCTGCTGATCCTCGCCAGGCTGCTCGCGCAGAACACGGGCAGGAACCTCTCCGCCAAGCAGGTCGAGTACGCGAACGTGATCCACTCGGCCGGCTCTGACCTCCTCCAGCTCATCAACGACATACTCGACCTGTCGAAGGTTGAGGCCGGGCACATGGACATCCGCTCCGAGCGGTTCACCCTGGACGCGCTCATCGAAGATCTCCAGGCCACGTTCCAGCCGCTGACCACGGAGAAGGGCCTCGACTTCGAGGTATCGATCGCGCCTTCCGCGCCCGCGGAGCTCGCCACGGACCGGCAGCGGCTGCGTCAGGTGGTCGGGAACCTGCTGTCCAACGCGGTCAAGTTCACCGAGCGCGGGCGGGTCACGCTGCAGGTCACTGCGGTGCAGGCCAACGCCGACACCGTCAGGGACCCGGCCGCGGCGAGCGGCACGGGGGATGTCACGCGATACGGCCCCGCCTTGGCGTTCTCCGTCACCGACACCGGAATCGGCATCGCGCCGGAGAACCTGGCCGTGATCTTCGGCGCGTTCCAGCAGGGCGACGGGACGCTGAGCCGCCGGTACGGCGGCACCGGGCTCGGACTATCGATCGCCAGCGAGGTCAGCGCGCTGCTCGGCGGCCGGATCTCCGCCACCAGTGACCTTGGCCGCGGTAGCACGTTCACCCTGTACGTGCCTGCCGCGCTTCCCGAGTCTCCCCCGCTTCCCGTCGCGGAGCCGACCGCCTTCGAGACCGCTGCGGAAGGCTCATCAGGGGTGGCCGGGCCCAGCGGAGGTGACGGCCGCGCCTGGCTTGATGACCTGCGGCAGGTGGACCCCCGCATGCCGGACGGGCCGAGCGCCGTCGCCACGCTCGCGGCGGCGTCCGCTACCAAGCCCGCTCCCGCCGAACGCGACGGCGATTTCGCCTTCGCCGCCTTCGGCGCGGGCACGCCGGTCGCGGGGACCGGCAGATTCACCGCGCACGACAGGAACGTGCTTGTGTTCGAGGGCACAAGCGGCGGCCTGCTCACGCTGCTCGCGCACAGCGCGATCTCCGACCTCGCCGATATCAGCACGGCCGTGCGCGTGAGCACGGCCACCGGACCAAGCCAGGGTGTCGCCCTGCTCGCCGCCGAGCCGTTCCGTTGTGTGGTTGTCGACCTGGGCATACCCGCCGCACTTGAGTTCCTCGAGCAGATACAGGAGAAGCCGGAGCTGCGGGAGATTCCCGTGCTCGCGCACGTGACCGGGCAGCGGGACAGCGTCAGCCTTGGCCAGCTCGCGACGCTGCGATCCGACTACCCCACGCTGGAACTGCTGTCATCACTCGACGAGCTCCGCGAGCGAATCACGCTGCATCTGTCGGCGGCGCAGCCGGGCCTGGTGCCCGCGCTCGTCAGCGACACCACCCCGGCGGCCGTCGGGGCGGTGAGCGCCTCCGCGGCTGAGACCGAGGTGGAAGGCCATCCCGGCCTGCACGGCAAGCGGGTGCTCGTCATCGACGACGACGCGCGCAACGTCTTCGCGATCACGAGCACGCTCGAGCTGCACGGCATGCGGGTAACGCAGGCCAACGACGGCGGGCGGGGGATCGACGTGCTGCGCGCCCACCCCGATACCGGCCTCATCCTGATGGACGTCATGATGCCGGGGATGGACGGCTACGCGACGATGACCGCGATCCGCCGGATGCCGGAGTTCGAACTGCTGCCGATCATCGCGGTCACCGCCCGCGCGATGCCGGGCGACCGCGAGAAGAGCCTGGCGGCCGGCGCCAACGACTATGTCACCAAGCCCGTCGACACCGACGAACTGCTCGCCTGCATGGAGCGCTGGCTGTCCGGCAGCTAACGGGACCGGCCGGCCCGCCGGGCCGATATCCTTGCCTCTCATCGGGCCGGCGGGGGTACGAGGGCTCCGGGAGTTAGCAGAGCGACATGCGGGATGGCGGAAATATGCCGCAAGGCAAATGGCCGGATGGGGCGCTTGCGGACCTCGCGGCCCGGCGCGACGCGTTGCGTCAGGCGGTGGGCCTGCCAGGCGCCGATCCACGGGCGCTGATCGGCGCCGCGCTCACCGAGCTCGATGGTGCCATCGAGGCGCTCGCGGCCGCGGTGCCCGCGGGCGGCAGTGAGGAGCCGGCGTCGGACGGTCTCCCCGACGCCTTCCGGGCGGAACGGCGGCTGCTACAGGTCGCCTTCCAGCGAACCCCGGTCGCGCTCTTCCTGCTCGAGCAGAACGGGACGATCCGGCGGGCGAACGACAGGGCCGCAGAGCTGCTCGGGTTCCCATCGGGTTACGCCACGGGCAAGCCGCTGACGTCATTCGTGGACCTGCCCTTCCGTGCCGCCGTGCAGACTCAGCTAGCCGCGGTCACCCGGACAAGCGCGGCCCGGTCAGCCGATTGCCGCATCCTGACGTCGGACGGTTCGGTCAACGCGACGCTGACGGCGGCCGCGATCGAGCTGCCAGGCGATCCGGCGCTGCTCATGGTCGCCGCCGCGCCCGTGGGTGAGGCCCGCGTCGGCACGGGGACCGCGGCGGCCGGGCGGGGTGCGGGCGGGCGGGCGGAGGCTAGGGCCGCCGCGGCCTCCCCCGTCGACCCCGCGATCGCCTCCATGATCAAGCGGCTCGACATGGTGACCGCGGTGACCAGGCTGCTGCTCGACAACAGCACGTTCAGCGAGGCCGTCACCCTTCAGCGGTGCGCGCGGCTGCTCGCGGGCGAGATGGCCGACTGGGTCATCATCGACATCGACCGCGGCGGCCAGCTACGGCGCCAGTTCGCGGCCGGGGCGCGGAACGGCCAAGCCGACCAGCTCACGCGCGCCGTGCGAAATGTCGATCCAGAGCCTGAGTCGGTGCCCTGGCAGGTGCACTCGACGGGCAAGTCCGTGCTGCTCGCGCACCCCGACGACCCCGCGCTGCTTGGCACGAGGCCCGACGGCACACCGCTGCTCATGGCCCTGGGCGCCGGCTCGCTCATCTGCGTCCCCATCGTCGACCAGGCGACGGGCTACGGCACGCTGACCCTGGCGCTACAGGCGGGCAATGGGCACTTTGGCGTCGCCGACCTCGGGCTCGCCGAAGAGCTCGGCAAGCACCTCGCGATCGCGATTCGGGTCGACCGGATGTTCCGCCAGCGGTCAGAGGTGGCCGAGGCGCTTCAGGCCAGCCTGCTGCCCGCTACCCTGCCGACGGTGCCTGGGCTTGAGTTCGCCGCGGCGTACATCGGCGCCACCCAGTGGCAGGAGATCAGCGGGGACTTCTACGACGTGTTCCCCGCCGGAGACGACTGGGCCATCGCGATCGGCGATGTCTGCGGCAAGGGCCAGGACGCGGCCGCGATGACGGCCGCGGCCAGGCACTCGATCCGCGCCCTCGCGCACGTGCACGACTCGCCCGCCGAGGTACTCAACGGCGCCAACGAGGTGCTGCTCGACGGGGACTACGGCGAGCGCTTCGTGACCGCCTCGCTCGCCTTCCTGCGGCGGCACGACCGCCGTGTGCAGGTACGGCTCGGCGGCTGCGGTCATCCTGGCCCCGCCGTCGTCCGCGCCGATGGGCGGGTGGAGATCCTGGAGGTCGACGGCATGCCGCTCGGGCTGTTCGGCAACGCGGAGGCGAGCCGGATGAAACTCGAGCTTCGCCAGGGCGACCTGCTGTTCTTCTATACCGACGGGGTGACGGAGGCGCGGAGCGCGGACCTGACGTTCTTCGAGGACCGGCTCGCCGACGAGCTCGCCGCGGTCGCGGGGCGCTCGGCCGCGGAGACCGTCCGCGCCGTCCAAGAGCTCGTGACCACGTTCTCCCGCGGCGAGCTCAGGGACGACGTGACGATCCTCGCGGTACGGGTGACGCCGTGACGGGTCACGGCTGCTCGTACAGGTCCTCGATCACCTCGGTGCGGCGCTGGGCCGGCGGGTGGACCGTCCGGTAACGAGGCTGCGCCGGGTCTACCACCTCTACCACCGGGTCGATATCGGCGTCCTCGAGCAGCGTCGGCTCCGGCCCAAGGCCCGCGTCGATGCGCTGCGTGCCCGGGTTGGTGGCGACATACGGCGGCACGGGCACTTCCTCCACCACCCGGCCTCCCGGGGACGTGCTGCGCCGCACAATCCGCCTGCCAAGCCAGCCGTAGGTGCGCCTGGGGACCACGAGCCCGATCAGGCCGATGATCATGAGCACCCAGCCGACCGTGTGCAGGTTCAGGAACGAGGGGCTGCCCTTGACGGCGAACGCCAGGATCGCTCCCAAGGCGATGAGCGCCAGCCCTATTCCGGTTCTCATGAACTGTCCTTTCCAGAGGCGGTCTCGGGCCGCCGAGCGGGTTTTGCGGCCGGTGGACCGCTTATTTCGGCTTCAGGACGCCAGGGCCTCGTCGAGCAGCCGGTTCCTCAGGTGGCTGAGCGCGCGGGTGAGCAGCCTGGACACGTGCATCTGGGAGATGCCGAGCTTCTCACCGATCTCGGCCTGGGTGAGGTTTCCGTAAAAGCGCATGACGAGGATGCGCTGCTCGCGCTCGGGAAGCTCATCCCAGTGGGTGGCGACGGCCTCCATGTCGACCGCGTGCTCCATGCCCGGGTCATCGCCGCCGAGCACGTCGCCAAGCTGGGACGGGTCATCACGGTCCGACAGCGGCGCGTCAAGCGAGTACGCGCTGAACACCATGTCCGCGAGCCGCGCCTCTAGCAGGTCATCGGCGCTGACGCCGAGCCGCTCGATCAGCTCGCTATCGTCAGGATGACGGCCAAGCTCCTGGGTAAGGTCCTCGGTCGCCTTGCGCAGCCCGAGCACGAGCTCCTGAGCGGCCCGCCGAACGTGGACCTGCCACCGCTTGTCGCGGAAATGCCGCTTGATCTCGCCGCTGACGCACGGCGCCGCGTACGCGGACAGGCCGCTGCCGAAGGCCGGGTCATAGTTGTTGATCGCCTTGAGCAGGCCAACGTAGCCGACCTGCATCAGGTCCTCGACCGGCTCGGGGCTGCCACGGTACTGCCTGACGCAGGAGCGAACGAGCTTCTCGTTGCGCTCGACCAGGATCTCGCACACCGCGGCCCGCTCCGCGCTGTCGGCCGGCAGCGCGCGGAACCGGGCGAGCAGCTCGTCATCGGCCAGGGCTCTCAGCTCCACGCGGGAGGTCGGACTGCCGATCATTGCCTTCGTCATCGTTATCTCCGGGGGATCTGGAATGCCGGACGCAACTTGGTGTGCCCTCACCCCGGCA
>Ga0302314_10016683_pt1 | contig 12382 bp, 8 predicted proteins | sample III_Palsa_N2_3_FD_200533 | JGI IMG/M metagenome (GOLD analysis project Ga0302314, IMG submission 200533) | Peat permafrost microbial communities from Stordalen Mire near Abisko, Sweden - III_Palsa_N2_3 | ecosystem: Environmental > Terrestrial > Soil > Palsa > Peat permafrost | place: Sweden...
ACGGGCGAAGGGAAGTACGCGGAGCAAGCATCTTTACTTCTTCATGCGTGGTATCTCAATGCCGATACGCGGATGAACCCGAACCTCCGTTATGCCGGCGCGGTCCCTGGTAAGACGGACAGCCCCACCAGCGCCATCATCGACGCGCGCTCCATTCCAGACGCCATTGACGCCGTCGGCCTGCTCGCCGGTTCCCCTGCGTGGAAGCCGGCAGACACCGCCGCCATGGTCACATGGTTCACCGCTTATTTTGATTGGCTGCAGAACAGTCCAAACGGCCGCGCGGAAGCGAACACTGTAAACAACCATGCCAACTATTACGATCAGCAGGTTGTCAGCATCGCGCTCTTCCTCGGCAAGGACGACGTCGCGCGCGGCATCATCGAGACGGCAAAGACCAGGCGCATTGCCGCGCAGATCCAGGCTGACGGCAAGCAGCCCTTCGAGCTCAAACGCGCACATGGGCTCTCGTATAGCTTCTTCAACCTGACCGCGCTCGTGGAACTCGCCGAGATGGCGGAGAACCTGCAGATCGATCTCTGGCACTACACCGCGCCCAATGGCGCATCGCTGCAGGCTGCCACGGACTATCTCATCCCCTTCGTCTCCGGATCGCCCGCGACGGTCGCAGCCAATCTTGAAGGTATCGATCCTGAGACCGTGCGGCTGCCTTTTCTTCTCGCCAGCATCCATCTCGGCGATCCGAAGTACGCCGCCATCACGGCGCGTCTCGGTCCACCGGGCAACACCGATGCGCTGGTTCTTGCAGCGACATACTCAAAGCATTCGAAGTAGGCTCTGCGGAGTTACTGACCCAGCCTCTGCCAGAGCTGCGCCTGGTACAGGCTCGCCGGAAATACATTCGTGCCCGACGAATCGATCGAACCCTGCGGCATCACAGGGCCGGTGCCCGGTGGGGCCGTGAGCGTTCCCTGCGTGCCGATGCAGCCGATGCACCAGTTGTTAGAGCCCGGCGGCTGCTGGATCACCAGCGTACCGCCGCTGGTGTTCCACACCACGCCCCAGCCGATCGTCCAGCCATGGCCTGTGCCGTAGTCGCCACGGTTCCTGAAGTTGACGCCGCCCTGCGTGCTAAGTCCCTTGGTGATCGTCGTGCTCTCCACCAGCAGGCCGGTCGCCCAGCGTTGATGCGGCTCGATCGTCAGGTCGCCGATGAATGTCGCGTTGCGCAGAACATTCGGCCCCTGCGTCTCGCTGCTGGTAGCGAAGAAGTACATATTGTCGTCCGAGTCGCTGACGGTATCCATCAATATCTGGGTGGCGCTGGCAATATAGAAATCTTCAAACTCATCGCTGCCCGTCTGCGTGATGGTATGTGTGATAGCGACGTTATTCACCGTTACTTGCTTGCTCTCGGTGTTAATGTCCACGCTCTCCAGCGTGTCCTGCGCGGCAATGTTGCGTACCCATGCATTGATCACTGCGCTGGTCATCACTACCTGATAGGTCGGATCGCCCACGGGGATGAGCGTTGCCGGTGCGATGATGCTGAAGTTTTCCATGCCCACCTGGGATATCCGCCCGGTGAATGTGTAGGGCGCCAGCGTCGCTCCTGGCGTATACGTTGTGTCGATGGAGTCGCTCATTGGCGCATCCAGTGTGATCTGGTTCCCGCTGATCGCGGTGATGGTGCGCTCGGTCTTCAATCCGGTATTGCCGACGGTGATCCAGCTGCACGGGCCGCCGGTGCAGGTCGTGCCCAGGTCGGCCGCGGTCATTCCCATAAAGCTGACCCACGCCGACGTCACCGGCCGTTGCACGATGACGTTCGTTCCCACCGCCAGCCCCGTTGTACTCGCTACGTGCAGCGTCAGTGTGCCGGAGGGTACATACGTGTCCGTGATGGCGGTAGACGAGCTAGTTACCGCCGAGCCGGTCCCAGCCATCAGCACCAGAGCATACGGCGTGCTGGCCGCAACCATGTTGATCACCGTGCCGCCTGTCCCTCCATTGCCGCTGCCGCGCAGCACGACACCGCTGGCATTGATATTGAGGGAATTGTCGACGTAGAAAGTACCAGCCGCCATCAGTACGGCCCCACGCAGACCGGTGGTTGTATTCAGCGTCATCGCGGAGACGGTGTTGATCGCATTCTGTAGCGCGGTTGTGTCCGTCGTGCCCGTCGTATCGCCGGATGGAACGACGGTAATTGCCACGGAAGCCGTTGGGATCGCCACGGCACCCTGCATGTAGCCGGCGGTGGAGAAGTCCATGACCTGGTCGTAGCCGTCACTGCCGCTGTTGTCGCTGTTGGTCATGGCCTTATAGGCAAGATTACCGCTGGAGTTGTAGTACACCCACTGGCTCGCCGGCGCAGTCGGGGCCGTCAGCGTGATCGTCGCCGTTGCATGCTTCGTCGTATCTGTCTTGCTGGTGGCCGTCAGCGTCACCGTGGTCGCGGCCGGCAGACCATGCGGCGCGGTAAAGGTGGCCGCCGCCGTGGTGGTCGCGCTCAGCGTTCCCGGGCCTGTGCCGATGCTCCACGTCACGCCGGCACCGGAGGAATCATTCGCCACCGTCGCTGTGAACGCCTGCGCCGCGCTTGCTGCAAGAGTGACCGTGGTCGTGCTCAGGCTGACGGAGATTGGACCCAGCGTAATCGTGGCCGACGCGAACTTCGTTGTGTCCGTCTTGCTCGTCGCCGTCAGTGTCACGGTAGAGGTCGCGGTAATCGTTGTCGGTGCGGTATAGGTGGTGCTCGTCGTAGTCGTGCTGCTTAAAGCGCCTGCGCCAGTGCCAATGCTCCAGGTCACACCCGCGCTTGCGGGATCATTGCTGACAGTTGCTGTGAATGCTTGCGTTCCGTTGCCACCCAGGCTCACCGAAGTTGTGCTCAGGCTGACGGAGATTGGATTCAGCGTGATCGTTGCCGATGCCGACTTCGTCGTGTCGGTCTTGCTCGTCGCGGTTAATGTCACGGTGGAACCAGCCGCAATCAACGCCGGGGCGGTATAGGTCACGCCCGTCGTGGTCGTGGCGGTTAAAGTGCCAGCTCCAGCTCCAATGCTCCAGGTCACACCCGCATTGGCAGAGTCATTCGCGACCGTCGCCGTGAATCCCTGCGATCCGCCGCCCGATAAAGAGGCCGTAGACAGATTCAGGCTGACGCTGATGGCCGGGGTGGTGGGTGTTGCAGCTTTGCTTCCGCAGCCGATAATCAAAACCGTTGTGAGGGCAAGGCAGGGGAGAGGAAGATATGCTGCTATGTGACGGAATCTCATACAGTTTATGTACCTTGCGACCGGTTGCATTGGCAAGTAATATCGCTTTCATCAGTTTATGCCTCCATGCCGGAAACGCAAATATCCCTTTCTATTGCCATCAAAACGAATTTCCCGCTTGTAATGCAACCGGTCGCATGAAAGGATACTAGCTATGCCGCACCCGCCAACAGGTATGAGTTCTCTGGACTGGGCAGTCCTCAGCATCTACTTCATTCTCATGCTCGTTATGGGTCTATGGGCGCGTACGAAGGTCAAAAATGCCAGCGATTACTTCACCGCCGGCGGTGCCATGCCCTGGTGGCTCTCCGGCATCTCGCATCACATGTCCGGATACAGCTCCGCCGTCTTCGTCGGCTATGCCGCCATCGCCTATACCGTAGGGTTCTCCCTTTACATCTGGTGGGCCTGTACCATCTGCCTCGCCCTGCTGATCGGCTATCGCATCTTCCCCCCGCGTTGGGCGCGTCTTCGCCAGCGCACCGGCATGATCTCCCCGCTTGAGTACCTCGTCGTCCGCTATAACCTGCCCACGCAGCAGGTCCTGGCATGGAGCGGCGCTCTCCTCAAGATCTTCGACGTCGGCGCCAAGTGGACCGCTACCGCGATCCTGCTCAACGTCTTTGCCAACGTGCCACCGGTCCTTGGCGTCCTGCTCACCGGCAGCGTCACCCTCGTCTATGCCGTCGTCGGCGGACTCTGGGCCGATGCGCTCACCGACTTCAGCCAGTTTGGCATCCAGCTTGTCGCCGGGTTCGCCATGCTCATCGCCGTGCTCGGCCACCTCGGCGGCATCTCCGGGCTATGGACCGTCTGGCACCGTCTCCCGCCGTCGCATCACCATGCGTTTGTGGCGCCCTATACGCCCATCTTTGCCATCGCCTTTCTGCTGATCAACACGCTCTCCTACAACGGCGGCACATGGAACCTTGCGCAGCGTTTTATCGCCGCGCCCACCGGCAACGATGCGCGCAAGGCCGCGCTGCTCTCCGCATCGCTCTACCTGGTCTGGCCGCTGGTTCTTCTTTTTCCCATGTGGGCGGCACCGCTTCTTCTGCCCAATCTCGCCGACCCGTCCGGTTCGTACGGGCTGATGGCGCAGATGCTTCTCCCGCACGGTCTCATCGGCCTTGTGCTCGCCGGCCTCTTTGCGCACACCATGGCCATGACGTCCTCTGACGCGAATGCCATCTCGGCCGTCGTTGTGCGCGACATTCTCCCCGCGCTGCGCCGCGATCACTCACGCCCCAGCGATACCGTGCAGCTTCGCGCAGGCCGTATCTGCACCTTTATTTTTCTCGCGCTCAGCATGGTCATCGCCATCTTTGCCAATAACTTCGGCGGCGTCCTCGGCCTGTTGATCCTCTGGTTTGCCGCGCTGATCGGGCCCATTGCTATCCCCATGCTGCTCGGCATGCTGCTTCCATTCCGCCGCAGCGGGCCGGCTGCGGCGCTGACCGCGTGGAGTGGTGGCGTCCTCACCTTCGCCCTCATTAAATTCGTCTTCCCGCGCTATATCTCCGGCCTTACCGGAGAGCTCTCCATGGCCGTCAGCGTCGGTGGCCCTGTAGTCATCTCACTTCTTCTCTATATACTTGTGGGCCTCTTCACGCGCACGTCAAAGCCCGCGTCGGACGAACTGCTGCGAAGCATTAATATTGATTTCACCGCCGAGCAGGAACTGCAATTCAAATCGCAACAGCATACTCACTGATAAGGATTCACATGACCACCCTGGAAAAAGCCTCATTGAGCACCCTCAACATCCACGTCGCAGACTCACGCACCGCCATGGGCGCACGCGCCGCCGAGGAGATCGCGCAGGAGATACGCGCCTGCCTCGCTCGCCAGCCCATCGTGCGCATCGTCTTTGCTGCCGCACCCAGCCAGGCCGAGATGCTCGACGCTCTCCGCCAGCAGCAGGGAATCGACTGGTCGCGCATCGTCGCTTTCCACATGGATGAGTACCTCGGCCTCTCCGCCACTGCGCCGCAGCGCTTCGGTCTCTGGCTCCGCCGGCACATCTTCGATCATCTGCCCTTTGGCGAGGTCAACCTGCTGGAGCCGGGTGACAGTCCTGATCAGACCGCCGCGCTCTACGCCGCGAAACTTAATGCCGCGCCCATCGATATCGTCTGCTGCGGCATCGGCTCCAACGGCCACCTGGCCTTCAACGATCCGCCCGCCGTATTTGATGATGCGCTCACCGTCAAGGTCGTCGATCTCGACACCGACTGCCGCCAGCAGCAGGTGGATGATGAGTGCTTTGCCGCATTGGCCGACGTGCCTACCCGCGCGCTTACCATCACCATCCCCGGACTTCTCCGCGGACACGCGCTCTTCTGCTGCGTTCCCGGCGCGCTGAAGAAAGAGGCGGTGCGCCGCACCATCTCCGAGCCCATCAATCCCATGTGCCCGGCCACCATACTGCGCCAGCACCCCCGCTGCATGCTGTATCTCGACCCCGAATCGGCCGGCGAGGTACGCTAGCACGTATGCAGCAACTCGATGCAGATGCGCTCTCCGGAGAGTTCCTCGCCGCTTCCGTCGCGGTGATGCAGCGTATCCATGTTGAGGAGCGCGAAGCGCTCGCCCGCGCCGCCGCCCACATGGCCGATCAGATTGCGGGTGATGGCCTCATCCACATCTTCGGTCCCGGTGGACACTCCAACCTCGCCGCGCAGGAGATCTTCTACCGCGCCGGCGGCCTGATGCACATCGCGCCGATCCTGGATGAGGCCACGCTGCTCTCAAACGGCGCACTCCGCTCCACTGCCAGTGAGCGCACGCCCGGCTATGGCAGCCGCGTGATCGCCGAGTGGAACCTCGGCGCGAACGATCTGCTTATTCTTGTGAACGCATTCGGCGTTAACGCTGCCGTCATCGACGCCGCCACGGAAGCGCGCACTCGCGGCGTCTTTACCATCGGCCTCAGCTCCCGCGCCTGCGCCGATGCGATTCCAGCTGACCATATCGCGCGCCATCCCTCCGGCAAAAATCTCCACGAGCTTGTCGACGTTGCCATCGACACCAAGGTCCCGCTCGGCGATGCCGTCCTCGCCGTCCCCGGCGTTGCAGAGCGCGTTGGCTCCATCTCCACCTTCGCCAATGCCACCGCGCTCCAGCTTCTCGTCATCCGCACCATCGCTATAGTGGCCGCCCGCGGCATGGAACCGCCCATCTGGCGCAGCCGCAATGCTCCTGGCGGCGATGAGGCCAACGCCCGTTTCGTCAATCAATTCCAGAAACGGGTACGATTCCTCTAATGCCTCAGACGATCACAGGCCGCGATCCACGCACCGGCAGATCATTGGCCGTGCACTATGCCGATGGCCGCATCATCTCCATCGCCGACGGCCCAGCACACGAGACCGCATGGCTTAGCCCCGGCCTGATCGATCTGCAGGTCAATGGCTTTCACGGCGAAGACTGCAATGCTGACGATCTCTCCATCGAAATTCTTCAGCGGCTCGCGCAACGCATGCTCGCCACCGGCGTCACCACGTTTCTTCCCACGCTCATCACCGCATCCGAAGAAAAGATCACGCAGAACCTGCGCATCATCGCCGGAGCGCGCAAGGCAGACCCGTTGCTCCAGCACATGATCCCCTGTGTCCATGTGGAAGGTCCACACATCGCGCTGGAAGATGGCCCACGCGGCGCGCATCCACGCGAACACGTCCGCCCGCCCTCCATCGCCGAGTTTGACCGTTGGCAGGCCGCCTCCGGCAATCTCGTCGGTCTTGTCACGCTTTCACCGCACGCGAGCGATGCGCCTGCGTACATCCAGGCCCTCACCCAGCGCGGTGTTCACGTCTCACTCGGCCACTCCAGCGCCACTGCGGAGCAGATACATGGTGCAGCAGCAGCCGGGGCGCAACTCTCCACCCATCTCGGCAACGGAGTCGCCAACCCGCTCCCGCGCCATCCCAATCTCATATGGGCGCAGCTTGCCGACGATCGCCTCACCGCCATGTTCATCGCAGACGGCCATCATCTTCCGCCAGACACGCTCACCGTGATGCTTCGCGCTAAGACGACTGCGCGCGCAATTCTCGTCTCCGACCTCGTCTCACTCGCCGGTCTCCCTGCGGGCGCGTATGACACTCCCGTTGGCGGCGCAGTAGAGCTGGCTGCCAGCGGCCGCCTCAACGTCGCCGGCACAAACTATCTCGCCGGCGCCACCGCAACTCTTGCCGACGGGATCGCTTACATCGCCTCGCAGACGGAGTTCTCCCTCGGCGATGCCGTGCAGATGTCCACTGAAAATCCCGGCCGCTTCCTTCATGGGCGTGGCGTGCTTCGCGTCGGTGCGGATGCGGATTTAGTTCGCTTTAATTGGGAGCAGGGCGTGTCCGCGCTGCAAATCGAGCAGGTGGTTGTTCAGGGGCGTACCTAAGGCGGAGGCAATCCGCCCCACTGCCAGTACGCTTTGTCCGAAACGCGTCCCAGCGCATCATGTATCGCAGGCGAAGGAAATCTCCGCGCATACGGCACCGCCCAGCCTATATCCGCAGACTGCACCGGTTCGATTCTCTCCTGCCGCACACCTGCCGCATGATCAAAGTACTCCGGCTGCGTGATGCCGCTTATCGCGCGCTCCACCAGCCGATGCAGCGCGCCATCTTTCTCCGCATACAGATCAAGATGGTTCGCCTCACCCATCTCCGCCAGCATCACCAGCGGCGCGGCGGCAAAGAGATGATAGTGCAGCGAACGCACGCCCCGCGCCATCTCCAGGGGTAGTGTTCCCTCCGGCGTTATCTGCGCGATACCGTCGCGATACCGCGCCACGCCCCACGCAAACATCGCATCGTCATTCGCCGCGATGCCTGCCGCCGTCACAGACATTCCCTCCCAGTACGCCAGATTATTGTGTGCATCTGACTCATGGTCCGCGGCGCACGCATCGTAGAACGCCTCTACCTGCCGCGCCATCGTCCCCAGCCATGCTGAAATCTCTTGCTCTTCTTCGGTCGATGCAGGTTTTTCGTCGCGCACCTTCAGCCATGCCATCGCCACTCCACCCAGCAGCCAGCTCTGCGCATAGTTCGCCTGCCGCGAAGACATCTTTCCCGTAAATGCGTGCTCCGCCGCAGCTGCGGCAAGCATCTTTGCTACACACTGCGCAGCCTCCGCGCTTCCACGCTTGCGATAGGCATCTGCAGCCTCGGTCACCTGCCGCCCAAACAGCTCCGGAGCGGCGGCGGCGGCTTCATAGGCAGCCTTCTTCGCTGGGTCCGCCACGGAATACTGGGCATCGCTGTAATACGGATCCATCACCAGATCGCGCGGAAGAGCTTGTACCGCCGGACACGCATACGCCGCCTTCGTCACCGCAACCGCTACACCATCCCATGGCGAGCGCAATCCTGTGCCATGCACCGGCATCGCTATCAGCAGAAATCCCCATGCCAGTCTTCGCATGCAAACCATCATCCAGCATCCTCAATTGCTTTATGCGGCGGTCTGAAACAAGCTCAGACCGTCTCCATTACACTACCGGTTGCACCTTGAGAGGAATTTTACTGCTTCAAATTGTCGAGTGAAATTATCGTGAGTTCGATGTTGATTTGCGGCTGACAGGTCTTGGCGCCGTCGTAGCCCGCACCACCAGTTGCGTATCCAGCACGCAGCGCAGGTCCGTCATCTTGCCGCTCTGCAGAATGCTTAGCAGCATCTCCATGGCCATCCGTCCCGCCTCGCTACACGGTGCGGAGATACTGGTCAGCGCGGGATGCGTGGATGCGCCCAGCACGTCATCGCAGCCGATCACGCTGAAATCTCGCGGCACGATCACACCCTGTTCGTCCATTCCTGCCAGTAGTCCCTGGGCAACAAAGTCGTCAAATGTGATGGCCGCCGTGGCCTTGGTCTTCAGTACGGCCATGGTTACGGCCTTGCCGGCATTGAAGGTCGGCCTCTCCGCTGCGACCGGTTCCATCGTCAGCTTCTGCCGCGTGACTGCTCGCCGCACCGCCTGCCGCCGCTGCTGATCCGACCATGACGCCGCCGGTCCGCTCACATACACCAGCCGCTTGTGCCCCAGCTCCGCAAGATGCATTACGGCTGCGTCGATTCCCGACGCAGTATCGATCAGCACGCGCGGTATGCCCGGCGTGTCCCGGTTTACCAGTACCAGCGGATGCCGTGCCGCCAGCTCCTGTATCTTCTGGTCCGGCATGCGCGACGACGCCAGCACAAAGCCCTCTGTCTGCATCATCAGCCGCTCCAGCAGAACGCTTTCGCGCACCGGGTCCTCATCGGAATCGCCAAGAAACAGGCTGAATCCGCCGCCATCCGCCGCTACCTGTGCCGCACGAAGCAGGGGAGGGAAGAACGGGTTCGCAATGTCCGGCACCACGATCGCGATATTGCCGTGCCGCCCCGTGCTGAGCGCGCGCGCCACCTGGTTGGGCTTGTACCCCAGCTTCGCGGCCGTCGCATGGATGGCCTTCACCGTCGCTTCGCTCAGCAGCTCCGGCCGGCTGTAGGCCCGCGACACAGTGGAGCGCGAAACATCCAAGATCTTTGCCACATCGCTGATGGTTGGTGCGCGGTTAGGGCTTCTGGGAGGCATCGCCCAAGTGTATGCGAAAGCGGGGCGCTCTCAAAACCTCCGGTTTCCACAGCGCATACAACCGGTTGCATAACACTGGTTCTACAGCAGGTTATCTCCCATGGCTCTGCCGGCAGATGATCTTTCTTGAGGACAGCCCACGCGTTCCTTGCAGAACAAATGCCATCACCACATTGACCCAGGAGCGGCAGGCACGATCGCTGTTTCGCCTTTATTGGCAGTATCAATCACGTTACATGTGCTATTCATGCGATGCAGTTCCCCTTGCATCACACGAAAAAGTGCTCTGTATCATTTGATACACGTTTAATAAAGAATGAGAGCGTTATCTTAAGGCACCGCGAAAATAATCCGATTATTTTCGCGGTTTTCCTTGCTATGCAACCGGTCGCATGATACACCCATTGCATGAAAAATTCAGCCGGATCGCCGCTCTGCATTTTAGGGACTCGTTGGACATCCAAAGGATTGCTCACTGCCTTGCTGGTGTTCGCTGGACTCTTCGCCTCCACACTAACCGCCTCGGCCACCATCACTGTGAGCATCAGTCCCACCGTCACCACGGTTTCCGGCGGCGGCTCCCAGCTCTTCACCGCCACCGTCACCGGCGATTCATCCGGCGATGGCGTCACCTGGAGCATCGGCACCGGCATCGGCACGCTCTACGCTCCCGCAAAGTTCACCGTCACCTATTACGCTCCCAACGTCGTACCCACCAGTTCCAATGTCACCCTCACGGCGACCAGCGTAGCCAACACGTCAGTACACGCATCCGAGACGTTTTCAGTTCCCGTCACCGCGCCCGCCAGCGCATGGGTCTACTACAACGGCAGCAACGTACTCACCTACAAGACCCTCACCAACAGCGATAACAGCGGCAGCGACGGCTATGACCAGATCATGGACTTCTCCAGTGCCGGTTACGAAGGTGGCAACGCCGCAATTCCAGCTGCTCCAACCAATAATGTTGCCAATGTCAGCGCCTCGGGTGATACGACTGGTGCGACCGACACCGCCGCAATACAGGCAGCTATCAATACCATCTCCGGCGACGCACTCAGCAGCGGCTTCCGTGGTACGGTGCTGCTCGCTGCCGGCAACTACTACGTCAAATCTTCGCTCACCATCTCCGCCAGCGGCGTAGTTCTTAAAGGCGCCGGCGACGAAGTAGGCGATACAGTGATTACGATGGTCGCGAACGCCACGACGGCCTATCCCTTCCTCGTAATCGCCGGCACCGGTTCGCCTGCGGCCTCCGGCAGCTCCGAATCCATCACGGACGCCTACGTTCCTGCAGGCGCAACAATAATCCACGTCAACAATCCCTCAAACTTTACCGTTGGTGAGTCCGTGCTGGTCAAACGCCCCATCACGTCCAACTGGGTGAGTTACCTGGGCATGACCACGACCGACCTCGGTGGCACGGAAGTCTGGCTCACCCCCGGCTCAACTCTGCTCTCAGAGGACCGCAACATTACTGCCATCAACGGAAGTGCCATCACCCTCGATGTCCCTGTCTCCGACTCCATTGACAGCACCTATGTACCCGGCGCCACCTTGCTGGGCTATACCTTCACCGGCCGCATCTCCAATGTCGCCCTGGAGTATGTACGAGTGATTGCTCCACCCGTTCTCACGGGGGGAGTCGGTGGGATTGTCAATGATCCAAGCTATCAACTCGTCACCATGACGGACGTTATCAACGGTTGGGTGCATGACGTCATCGCGCAGGATACTCTTGAAAGCGTGGCCATCGGCACCTACACCAAGGACATTACCGTGAGCAACGTGGACCTCACGCACACCGTGACCCAGGAACCCGGCACCGGCGCTCTGTTTGAGGAGTTCTCGGTCGCGGGCACGCAGGTGCTCTTCGATACGGTCCGGTCAACTGCCGACAATCAATTCTTCTTCGTCACCGACGCCACCACACAGGGCCCCAACGTTCTGCGTAACTCGGCGTTCACCGGCAATGAGAACATCGAACCCCATCAGCGCTGGGCCACCGGTCTGCTCATTGAGAACACCACCATCACGGGCGACAGTTTGGGGCAGGGCAGCATCTACCTCCGTAACCGCGGAGACTTAAGCGATCAGGGTTGGACCATCGGCTGGGGCGTAGTCTGGAACTCAACAGGCGATGACCTCGCCATCCAGATGCCGGAAGGCTCCGAAAACTGGTGCATCGGCAGCACGGGCACGCAACTATCCGTACCCGAACCCGGCCCCGGCACTACCATGCCCTATGGGATCTACGAATCCCTCAACGCGGTTGTCTCGCCTGCCAGCCTCTATCAGGCGCAGCTCAACCAGAGACTTGGACTTCCATGAGCACAAGCACTGTACCGTCAGCCCGTCTCACCACGCTGGATGTGGTGCGCGGGCTGACGGTTGCTGCAATGATCCTGGTGAACAACAACGGTGACAGTGCGCACACCTGGCCTTTTTTTGAACATGCCCCGTGGAACGGCTTCACCCTGGCGGACTTCGTCTTCCCCTCGTTCCTCTTCATGGTCGGCATATCCATTGAGTTTTCGCTGCGCTCGCGCCTGGCGAAGGG
>Ga0302314_10016684_pt1 | contig 12381 bp, 10 predicted proteins | sample III_Palsa_N2_3_FD_200533 | JGI IMG/M metagenome (GOLD analysis project Ga0302314, IMG submission 200533) | Peat permafrost microbial communities from Stordalen Mire near Abisko, Sweden - III_Palsa_N2_3 | ecosystem: Environmental > Terrestrial > Soil > Palsa > Peat permafrost | place: Sweden...
CGGGTGGCCTCCGGATCGTCGGCCGCCGCGATCTGCTTGCGGAAGATGACGTTGGCGGCGCCTTCGGCGCCCATGACCGCGATCTCGTTGCCGGGCCAGGCGAAGGCCAGGTCCGCTCCGATGGAGCGCGAGTCCATCACGATGTAGGCGCCGCCGTAGGCCTTGCGCAGCACCAGCGAGACACGGGGCACGGTGGCGTTGCAGTACGCGTACAGCAGCTTGGCTCCGTGCCGGATGATGCCGTCGTGCTCCTGGTCCACGCCGGGCAGGAAGCCGGGCACGTCGACCAGGGTGACCAGCGGGATGTTGAACGCGTCGCAGAACTGGACGAAGCGCGCGGCCTTCTGGCTGGCGTGGATGTCCAGGACACCGGCGTAGGAGGCCGGCTGGTTGGCGACGAAGGCCGCCACCTCGCCGTCGAGCCTGGCCAGGGCGCAGACCACGTTGGTCGCCCAGCCGGGGTGGATCTCGAAGTACTCGCCGCGGTCGACGACCTCCTCGATGACGCCCCGGATGTCGTAGGAGCGGTTGGGATCGTCCGGGACCAGGTCGAGCAGCGTGTCGTTGCGCCGGTCGCCCGGGTCGTCGTTGACGACGGACGGGGGCAGCTCGCGGTTGTTGGGGGACAGCAGGGAGAGCAGGAAGCGCACCTCCTCCAGACAGGTCTCCTCGTCGTCGTAGGCGAAGTGGGACACCCCCGACACCTCCGCGTGCACGTCGGCGCCGCCGAGGCCGTTCTGGCTGATGTCCTCCCCGGTCACCGCCTTCACCACGTCGGGCCCGGTGATGAACATCTGCGAGGTCTCCCTGACCATGAACACGAAGTCGGTCAGCGCGGGGGAGTAGGCGGCCCCTCCGGCGCACGGGCCGAGCATCACGCTGATCTGCGGGATGATCCCCGAGGCCCGGGTGTTGCGCTGGAAGATCCCGCCGTATCCGGCCAGGGCCGAGACGCCCTCCTGGATGCGGGCGCCGGCGCCGTCGTTCAACGACACCAGCGGCGCTCCGGCCGCCAGCGCGAGGTCCATGATCTTGTGGATCTTCTGGGCGTGGGCCTCGCCGAGCGCGCCGCCGAAGACCCGGAAGTCGTGCGCGTAGAGGAACACGGTCCGGCCGTGGACCTTGCCCCAGCCGGTCACCACGCCGTCGTTGTAGGGGCGGCGGTTCTCCAGTCCGAAGCCGGTGGCCCGGTGTCGCCGCAGCCGTTCGATCTCGGTGAACGACCCCTCGTCCATCAGCAGGTCGATCCGCTCATGGACCGTCAGTTTGCCTTTGGAGTGCTGGCGTTCGGTGGCGTCCGGATCGGTTCCGGCCCGCGCCTCCTGCTGGATCTCATTGAGCTCCGTCAGTCGCTCGCGCGACGTCCAGGCCGTGCGCTGCCCGTCGTCGCGGGCGGTCGGGGGTTTCTCCGGGATGGTCATCAGGGGTTCGCTCTCCTCTGATCGGTAGGGCGGGCGGGCAGGTCACCGGGCCGCTGCGGAGCCGGCGTCGAGCGGCGCCGGGTCCAGGAAGGCGTCCCCCAGGCTGTCGTCCGCCATCAGGATCGCCTGCTGCAGCTCCCGCAGCCGTGGCGAGGGCTCCAGGCCGACACCCTCGGCGAGGGCGGTGCGGAAGCCCTGGTAGCTCGACAGCGCGTCGTTCCTGCGGCCCGAGAAGTACAGGGCGAACATCAGGTACTCGTGCAGCAGTTCGTCGTACGGGTCGAGGCCGGTCAGCTCGCGGAGCTCGCCGATGATCTCGCTGTGGCGGCGCATCCGCAGGTCGAGCGAGATTCTGTGCAGCAGCCCCGACCGCTTCTCCTCCTCCAGCCGCAGCACGTGGGCCTGCAGCACGGAGCCGGTGGCCAGGTCGGAGAGCGGGGTGTCGCGCCACAGCGCGAGCGCGGACTTCAGCACCGCCGACGCCCGGGTCAGCTGTCCGACGCCCTCGGCCTGCTCCGCCTGCCCGACGAGGAGCCGGTAGTGTTCGATGTCGAACTGTCCGTCCGGGGCGTCCAGCCGGTACCCCGTCGGTTCGGTGGCCAACAGGTCCCTGGCGACCGTGGGTCGGGTCGTGCCGGTGGGCGCGGAGCCGTCCATCGCCCGGCGGATCCGCATCACCTGGTTCTGCACGCTGGTGGCCGCGCTCCTGGGCGGGTTCGCGCCCCAGAGCTCGCGTTCGATGGTGCCGATGCGGACGACCCGGCCCTGGTCCAGGACGAGCAGGGCCAGCACTCTGCGGGCCATGGGCGCGGTCGGCACGATCGAGACGTCGTCCAGGCTGGCGCGCAACGGGCCGAGTACCTTGGCGATCACTGGTTCTCCCTGCGAAGAGGATGTTTCCGGATTGCGCGGGAATGTCATCGGCTTCGGTGAATCGTGGGAGCCAGTGTTCAGCCTGTCGGGACCGGGTTGGCCGGTCAACGGATTCCGTGTCAAGCGGAGGTCAGGTCGTGTCAGGGATTCTCAGCGGCTGCTCGGGCCGGGCTTCCTCCGGACCCTGCTCCGGACTCCGCTCCGGGGGAGCGGGGCGGGTGGGGCGCACGGTCACCAGCGCGACCAGGACCAGGGCCGCGGCCACCAGCGCGGTGGTGTGCAGGGCGCCGAGTCCGATCGGGGAGTTGGCGATGCTGCCGAGGACGGCGACGCCGAGCACGTAGCCCGTCTGCCGGCCGGCATTGAGCAGACCGCTGGCGATGCCGGCCTGCTCGCCGGGCACACCGCCGATGACCAGGGTGATCTGCGGGCCGACCGTCAGACCGACACCGCAGCCCAGCAGCGCCAGCGCCACGGACAGCGTCAGCACACCGGTGCCGGGCCCGACGGCCAGCAGCGTCAGCGCCCCGGCCGCCGCCAGGCAGAGTCCGGCGACGACCACGGGGCGTGCGCCCCAACGGGTGGTCAGGCGTCCGGTGAGCACCGGCAGCAGGAAGATCGGCAGCGCCGAGGGGAGGAACTGGAGCCCGGTGTCGAGGGCGCTGAGATGCCGGACCTGCTGCAGGTACAGGCTCAGCGCGAACACCAGGCCGTAGTAGGCGGCGAACAGCAGCAGCCCGGTGTTGACGTGCGAGAACAGCCGCGGGGCCCGCAGCAGCGACGCGGGCAGCATGGGTGCGGCGGCCCGGCGCTGGCGCAGCACGAACAGCACCGCGCCGACCACCGCCACCAGGTCGGCCGCCAGCGGCAGCGGCGCCGTCCAGCCCTGGGCGTGGCCCTGGATCAGGGCGGCGGTGAAGGCCGCCATGGTCACCACGACCGCGAACTGGCCGGGAAGGTCGAGGGCGCGGGCCCGGTCCGGCCGGTTGCGCGGCAGCCCCCCGGCGGAGGCCAGCAGCAGGGTGAGCGCTCCGATGGGCAGATTGATGAAGAAGATGGAGCGCCAGCCGACGGTGCTCACCAGCAGGCCGCCCAGGACCGGGCCGAAGGCCTGCGGGCTGCCGGCCGCGGTGGTGAACAGCGCCACGGCCCGCGCGCGCCGCGCCCGGTCCGGGAAGGTCTGGGCGAGCAGCGCCATGGAGGCGGGCATCAGCATGGCCGCGGCCACTCCCTGCAGCAGCCGGGCGCCGACCAGGACCGAGATGTCCGGGGCGACGCCGCAGAGCGCGGAGGCCAGGGTGAACAGCACGACGCCCATCCGGAAGACCCGGAGGGTGCCCCAGCGGTCGACCAGGGTGCCGCCCGAGAGCAGCAGGCAGGCCAGCACCAGCACGTAGCCGTCCACCACCCACTGCAGCGCGTCCAGACCGGTGTGCAGGTCGCGGCCGATGGCCGGCAGGGCGACGTTGACGATGGTGGTGTCCACCACGACCATCGCGTAGCCGATGCAGATGACGGCGAGCGTCAGACCGGGACGCACCCGCTCCGCCGGCTCCGGTCCTGCCTGGCCTGGGTGGGCTTCTGTCGCCACGGGCTTCTCCTCGTCCTGCTGTCGTCCGGTCCTGCTGTCGTCCTGCCGTCTGTGCCGGGGCCGCGCGGCGGCCGTACCGGCGGCGGGGTCAGCCGGGCCACTTGCTGAGCAGGCCGCCGTCGACCCGCAGGGAGGTCCCGGTGATGTACCGGGCGTCGTCGGAGACCAGGAAGGCGGTGGCCGCCGCCACGTCCTCCGGGGCGACCCAGCCGATCGGGAGTTCGTGCCATGCCTGGGCCGCCTTGCCGACCTGTTCCCGGTCGCCGTCCCCGCCCGGCGCCAGCAGGGCGTAGGTCTCCGGATTGTGGAACATGCCAGTGTCGATGTTGGTCGGGACGATCCCGTTGACACGGATGCCGTGTGGGCCCAGTTCGGCGGCGAGGGAACGCATCAGTCCCAGGACCGCGTGCTTGCTTGCACTGTAGTGCGCCGCGGTCGCCACACCACGCGCCTGCGTGGTCGAGCCCATCACGACCACCGATCCGCCGGCTCCCCGGCGCAGCAGATGGGGGACGGCGGCCCGCAGGACGTGCCAGGTGCCGAGGACATTGGTCTCGATCACCGCGCGGAAGGTCTCGGGCTCCAGCTCCCACAGCGGGGCGTTGCCGCCGTTGAGTCCGGCGGTGGCGCAGACGACGTCCAGTCGGCCGTGCAGCTCGGCGGCGGCGTCGACGGCCGTCTGCACGGCGTCGAGATCGCGCTGGTCGGCGCGGTGGACGCTGGCCCGGCGGCCGTGCCGCTCGACCGCGTGGAGGGTCTCCTCGGCCCGGCCGTCCAGGGTGAGCAGGGCGACGTCGGCGCCGTCGGCCGCGAGCCGGACGGCCTGCGCCCGGCCGACGCCCCGGTCCGCGCCGGTCACCAGCGCCACCCGTCCGAGCAGCGGTCGAGGGAGGGCGGTGGCGCCGGGCGTGTCGGCGGGCATGGTGTAGGTGGCCGGGGTGTAGGTGGCCGGGGTGTCGGTGGCCGTGGTTTCGGTGGTCATCGGGCCTCGTCTCCTGAGGGGTTGTCGCGGCTGTGTCGTGACGGGGTGTCAGTGGGTGGCCGGTGCGTGGATTCCGGGCAGCCGGGCCCAGCGGCCGGTGCGGGCCCGGTCGAGGAGGACCGGGTCGTCGCCGACGACCACGGGGTGTCCGACCTGCCCCAGCAGGGCCAGGTCCGAGGCGTGGTCGCCGTAGGCGTAGGACTCCGCCGGGTGGAGCGAGCGCTCCCGCAGCACCTCGGCGGCGGTCTCGGCCTTGCCGGCGCCGATCCGGGTGCGCAGGACCTCACCGGTGTAGCGGCCGTCGGCGACCGCGGGGAGGGTGCCGAGCGCCAGGTCCGCACCGACCCGGGCGGCGATGGGATCCAGGCAGGCCGAGAACGAGCCCGACACCAGCACGACCAGCAGCCCGGCCTGCTGGTGGACCCTCAGCGCGTCCAGGACCGGGGGGTGGAACAGTCCGCCGGCGTGCATCCGGTCGGCGAACCACCGCTGCCCGGCCTCGGCGACCTCGGCGGTCCGCTGCCCGGTGAACAGGCGGTAGTAGGCCCGGTTGGACTGCTCGCGGGTGCCGCCCCGGTCGGTGATCTCCCGGAGCGAGCCGGTGGCGTCCGCCGCGGCCCCGTCCGGACGCCCGGACTCCCGGTAGTAGTGGACGAGGAACGACAGCATGCTCTTGCAGGTGACCAGGGTCTCGTCGACGTCGAAGAACGCCGCCCCGCCGGTCACCCGCGGGCCCCCTGAGCGGGGGTCAGCGCGCCGACCCGGTCGAGCGTGCGCCCCAGGAGCTCGGGCTCCACGGACGACTCCAGCGCTGCGATGTGCCCGTCGGGCCGGAGCACCACGGCCCGGGGACGGGCGCCCAGCGAGCCCCGCAGCACCGACCACGCCGACACGTCCAGCACCGCGCACCGGGATCCGAGGGCCGAGCGCACCGCCTCGACACCGCTCTGCCACCGGGCGCCGCGGCGGCCGCCCGACCACAGCAGCAGGCTGAACCCGTCGGCGGCCACGGTCGGCCACGGGTCGTTCCCGTCCGGGCCCGCGCCCTGGTCGGCGACGAACACCGGCAGCCGCTCGCCCACCCGCAACGGGCGGTCGCGCCAGCGGACGTCGACCTTCGCGTCCGCCCGGTCCGCCGCGTAGTCGACGCTGAGCTGGCTCATCAGCGGTGTCACCAGGCGCTGGAGCACGCCGGTGCGCCGGGCGCCGCGCACCAGGGCATCGCGGAACGCGACCCGCACCGGCGTGTCGATCAGTCCCCAGGTCGTCTGCTTCGCGGTCACCAGGGAGATCCGCTCGGCCGAGTGCCGGCGCTCCGGGTCGTAGGAGTCCAGCACGCCGGCGTCGACGGTGCCGTGGATCACGCCGCCCAGCTTCCAGGCGAGGTTCACCGCGTCCTGGATGCCGGTGTTCATCCCCTGGGATCCGGCGGCGCTGAAGATGTGCGCCGCGTCGCCCACCAGGAAGCAGCGGCCGGCCCGGAAGGTGGCGGCGGTCCTGCGGCGGGCTCGGTAGACCGTGGTCCACTTCAGCTCGCCGAGCCGGGCGGTGAAGGGCACCACGCGGTCCAGGCTCTCCTGGAACAGCTCGCGCGGGGGCGCGTCCTCGTCGTTCCACACCGGGACGCTGCACGCCACCCGGTAGGTGCCGTCGCCGAAGGGCGCCAGGCCCATCGCCCCGCCCCCGGTGTAGCAGTAGACCATCTCGTCGGGCGGCAGCGGTCCGTCGAGCGGGCCGTCGCCGATGGCGAACAGGACGTCGGCCCCCCGGCCCTGGAACTCGATGCCCAGCAGCTCCCGTACCGCGCTGTGCGCGCCGTCCGCGCCGACCACCCACTCGGCCTCGACCTGCTCCGTCGATCCGTCGGCGTGCCGGAGGGTCGCCGCCGGGCGTTCGCCCGAGTTGTCCAGGCCGACCAGCGAGACCTCGGTCTCCACCTGGCCGCCCAGCTCGACCAGGCGCTTGCGGATGATGTCCTCGGTCTGCCACTGCGGGGTGCACAGGCCGTAGGGGTACGGGGTGTCGCCCAGCCGGCTCATCTCGATGGCCCCGAGCCGGCGTTCGCCCGAGTAGAAGGAGACCGCGTCGATGTGCTTGCCGGTCTGCGCCAGTTGGTGCGCGACGCCGATGCGGCGCAGCAGTTCCAGGCTGCGCGGCCACATGATGACCGCCCGCGAGTGGACGGTGGCGCTCGGGGACTCGTCGATGATCCGGACCGGGATGTGCTGCCGCATCAGGTCGCAGGCCACGACCAGGCCGACCGGGCCGGCGCCGACGACCAGGACCGGAGCGGTCCGGGTACGGTCGCTCGGTTCAGTGTTCACAGGCTTGCCTCTCTGTCCGTGCTTGCGGGGGCCGTGCCTGCCGGGGCCGTGCCTGCCGGGGCCGTGCTCGCCGGGGCCGGGCGCCGGACGACGGCGCAGGACCAGGTGAACCCGCCCCCGGCGCTGAGGACCAGGGCCGTCTCGCCGGGAGCGATCAGCTTCTGGTCGACCAGGGCGGCGAAGCCGGCCAGCATGTCGCCCGCCCCCAGGTGCCCGGTGAGCCCACCCAGGTCCAGGGCGGGCGCGCCGGTCGCCAGGGCCACCGCCGGCACGTACGCGGACTCCAGTGCCGTCCGTCCGATCCGCGGCAGCACCACGCAGCGCAGGCCCGGGTCGTCGGCGGCGATACCGGCCTCGGCCGTGCTCGACCGGATCAGTTCGGGGACCCGCTGCCGCACGGTCCGCGCGAACGACTCCTTGCCGTTGGCCTCCAGGAACGCCTTCTTGGTCCGGCGGACGTCGACCGTGCCGCCGTGGGCGTGCGGGGCCCGGCTGAACCCGTCCCGGCCCCGGTGCATGGTCTCCAGCTCGGCCGCCGTGGTCGAGCGGAGGGCCAGCAGGTCCAGCGAGCCCTCGTCGGTCCAGTCCGCCCGTCCCGCCTCGCCCGGGAGGGTGGACCGGAGCAGCGCCGCCGTGGCCCCGTCGCCGTACCAGAGGCCGTAGTCACCGCGCCAGCGGTCGAATCCCGGGGTGCAGAACCGGTCCGCGGTGGTGACCACGGCGGTGTGCAGCCGGGGATCGGCCTGCAGCCAGGCGGCGGCGGTCTCCAGGGCGGCGGCGCCGCCGTTGCACATCTGCTGGATCCCCAGCGCCGTGGCCCGGAGCGCGCCCAGACCGTGGGCGACGTAGTGGGCCGGGGACCAGAAGTCGTGGCCCTGGTGGTAGGTCCAGGCGTGGACCAGCAGATCGACGGCCCCGGCGTCGAGGCCCGCCGCGGCCAGACAGGCCGCGGCCGCGCGCACGGCCAGCTCGGGCGCCGCCTCGGTCTCGGAGACCGGGAGCTGCCGGTAGCCGGTGGCCGACACGTCCTCGGCCGCCAGTGCTCCGCGGGCCACGGCCTCGGTCACGGTCTCCACCGTGTCGGGGACGACGGTGCGCGCGGCGACGATCCGGAGCGGCCGGGTCAGTCTCACTGCGCGGCCCCGGCGCGGGGCACGAGTCCGTCGGTGACCGTGAACGAGGCCTCGGCGACGGTCCTGCCGTCCTGCGCGAACACGGTGTGCAGCCGGGTGCCCTCGTCCTGCCGTTCCTCGGCGGTCGGACGGCGGGCGCTCACCGTGAGCGGGCTGTCCAGCTCCGCGTAGCTGGTGAACGAGGCGTCCAGCCCGGTCACGACGCAGCGGTCCGCCGCCGCTATGCCGAACTCCTCGGCTGCCAGCACGCTCAGTTGGCGGCCGGCCTCCATCAGCACCATCCCCGGATGGTGGTCCTGGGCGTGGTCGAAGAGGCTGGGGTGCGCACCCGCGACCCGCAGCCGCGCCCGGACCGAGTCCGGCTCGTGGACCGGGTCCAGCAGGACCACGTTGTCCGGCTGGTTGCGCCCGACCCGGCCCGGCTCCACCGGCTCGCCCGCAGGATCGGCGCGGAACGCTTCGGAGGAGGGCAGCCGACTGGTGCGGTACCGCTCGCGCATCGCCTCGTAGACCTCGGTCGGCAGGTAGCCGGCCTGGATCCGGGTCTCGCCGACGTGCTGCTCGGAGACGTACAGCTGGATGGTGTAGCCGAGGGCGCGCAGCACCCCGTCCCGCCACTGGCCGTCGTGGGTGGCGACGGTCATCGCCAGCTCCAGCGGACCCGGTTCGAGCCGCACCGACGCGAGCCCCGGCAGCTCCATCGACCAGGAGGCCAGCACGAACTTCTGGCTCTCCGGCGCCCCGAAGTGCGCGTGCACCGCGTGGGTCTCGGCCTGGCGGCAGCATTCGAGCAGGAGCAGCGGATCGATCGGCGAGGGACCCGTGTGGTCGCTGTAGTAGGCGTGGGAGGAGGGCAACTGGGCGGCGGAGACGAAGCCGTCCTGGTCGACCCGCCTGCTGTCGGTCAGGAAGAGTTCGGACAGGGCGCTGCGGTGCACCAGGTCGCGGTCGACGGTGCGGACGAATTCGAGCTCGGACATCTTGGAGCGGGTCTTCTCCCACTCGGAGGTGACTGCCACGCTGATCCTCGCTTCCCGTGGGGCTCGTACCGGTTGGTGCCAGGGACAGGGACTCCCTCCACCCTGGCCGCCCGCGCCACTCCCTCCCTCAGCCCCCGCCCACGGCGGCGGTGGGCCGGGGCTGAGCGCCCGGTGAGCGGGGGCTGAGCGGGGGCGGAGCGGCGGAGGAGCGGCGGCGGACAGGATGGGAGCAGGCGAAAGCGACGAAGGGAGCGAGACGGTGACCGAATTCCCCTGCGGACCCAGCGGACCCTGCGGACCCAGCGGACCCAGTGGCCGCAGCGGCCGCTGCGGCCCCGGATGAACCGGGCGGCGGTGGTGGCCGGTCTGGGCGCCTGGGTGCCGGAGACGGTGGTGACCAATGACGACCTGGCCGCCCGGTTGGACACCTCGGCGGAGTGGATCAGCACCCGCACCGGGATAGAGCAACGACACATCGTCGCCCCCGGCGAGTCCACCGGGGACCTCGCGGTCGAGGCCGGGGGACGGGCGCTGAAGTCGGCCGGGACCGAGCGGGCCGACATGGTCGTCCTGGCGACGAGCACCCCGGACCGCAGCTGCCCCGCCACCGCTCCCGAGGTCGCCGCCCGACTGGGCCTCGGCGGGGCCGCGGCCTTCGACATCGCCGCGGTCTGCACCGGCTTCGTCTACGCGCTGGGCGTCTCGGCCGCCCTGGTCGAGTCCGGAACCGCCGGGACGGTGCTGGTCATCGGGGCGGACACGTTCTCGACCATCCTCAACCCCGCGGACCGGACCACCCGGGCGATCTTCGGCGACGGCGCCGGAGCGGTGCTGCTGCGGGCCGGCGCCCCGGCGGAACCCGGCGCGCTCAAGGGACTCCACCTGGGCAGCGACGGCACCCGCAGCCGCCTGCTGGAGGTGGCGGCCGGCGGATCCCGGCAGCGCTCGACCGGCCGGCCGGCCGAGCCGGACGCCGAGTTCTTCACCATGGAGGGCCGGGCCGTGTTCGCCGAGGCGGTCCGGCACATGGCCGCGTCGGTCGAGACCACCGCGCGGCTGCTGGACTGGCGGCTGGACGACCTCGACCGGGTGGTGCTGCACCAGGCCAACTCCCGCATCCTGGTGGCGGTCGCCGAGCGCATCGGCCTGCCGGCGGACCGCTTCGTCCGCAATATCGAGCGCGTCGGCAACACGGTCGCCGCGTCGATCCCGCTCGCCCTGGCCGACGGAGTGCGCCGCGGCGAACTGCTCGCCGGGCAGCGCGTCGTCCTGGGCGGCTTCGGCGGCGGGCTGACCTGGGGCTCGGTCGGACTGGTCTGGCCGGACGTGGTCGCGGCCTGAGCCGCCCCCTCCGGGCCACCCGCCCACCGCCCGCCCCGATGCCCGGCCATCGCCCGCCCCATCGCCCGGCCGCCCTCCGAACCGTGCGACCGCACGGACACACCGTCAAGGAGTCCTGCCATGAACGCGACCGAAGAACGCATCTCCGCGCTGCTCACCGAGCGGTTCAAGGTCAAGAGCGCCGCCATCGGCCCCGAGGTGACCCTGGGGAACCTCTCCTTCGACTCCCTCGTCCTGATCGAGTTCGGTCTGGTGCTGGACAAGGAGTTCGACGTCCTGATGGAGGACGGGGAGCTCACCGAGGAGATGACCGTGGCCGCCCTCGCCGAGCTGCTCCGGACCAAGGGAGTGGCCGGCTGATGCCGCGCGACGACACGGAGGTCGTGGTCACCGGACTGGGGCTGGTGACGCCGGCCGGCATCGGCGTCGAGAGCAACTGGGAGCGCGTCACCTCGGGGGTTTCCTGCGCCACGACGGACGCGGCGCTCAGCGGGCTCCAGGTCGACTTCGACTGCCGGGTGCCGGGGTTCGACCCGGAGGCCCTCCTCGGCGGCTTCTCCTCCTGGCAGCTCGAACGGTTCGTCCAACTCGCCATCGTGGCCGCCCGGCAGGCGATCGCGGACGCCGGCTGGGAGCCGGGCGCCTGGGACGGCGGCCGGGTCGGCGTGGTGCTCGGCAACTCCCTGGGCGGCACCGCCACCTTCGAGGAGCAGTGCCGCACCCTGCGCGAGGACGGACCCACCAAGGTCTCGCCGCTGACGGTGCCCAAGTACCTGCCCAACATGGTCGCCGGCTACGTCGCCATCGACTGCGGCGCCCGCGGGCCCAGCCTGGTGACCGCCACCGCCTGCGCGTCCGGGACCACCGCCCTCGGCGTGGCCCGGAGCATGCTCCGCAACGGGGAGTGCGACATCGTCCTGGCCGGGGGCAGCGAGTCCGCGCTCACCCCCACCGCGATGGCGGGTCTGGCCAAGATGGGCGCCCTGTCCCGGCGGCGGGAGAGCCCGGAGAGCGCCGGCCGCCCGTTCGACATCGAACGGGACGGCTTCGTGGCGGGCGAGGCGGCCGGGGTGCTGGTCCTCGAACGCGCCGCCGACGCCCGGGCCAGGGGTGCCTCGGTCCGCGCCGTGGTGCGCGGCTACGGCGCCGCCTCCGACGCCCACCACCCCACCGCGCCCAGGCCCGACGGGGAGGGCATCGAACAGGCGCTGCGCACCGCCCTGGCCGACGCCGGCGTCGCCGCCTCGGACGTCGACCATGTGAACGCGCACGGCACCGCCACCCCGATGAACGACGTGATCGAGGGCCGGATGCTGCGCCGGGTGCTCGGCGACCGGCCGGTGGTGACCTCGACCAAGGGCGTGACCGGCCACACCCTCGCCGCGGCGGGGGCGATCGAGGCCGCCTACACCGTCCTGGCCATCGAGCGCGGCCTGGTGCCGCCGACGGCCAACCTCAAGAACCAGGACCCCGAGATCGACCTGGACATCGTCAGCGGCGAGCCGCGCAGCGGCCGCATCGAGGTGGCAGTCAGCACCTCGCTCGGCTTCGGCGGCCACAACGCCGTCCTGCTGCTCACCGCGGCCTGAGCCGCCGAGTGAGCCGCCGCGTGAACCGTCGAACAGGGAAGGACGCACCATGAGCCGATCGGTCTTCATCACCGGAGGCAACCGCGGCATCGGCCTGGCCGTGGCCAAGGCGTTCGCCGCGGACGGCGACCGGGTGGCGGTCACCCA
>Ga0302314_10016686_pt1 | contig 12381 bp, 8 predicted proteins | sample III_Palsa_N2_3_FD_200533 | JGI IMG/M metagenome (GOLD analysis project Ga0302314, IMG submission 200533) | Peat permafrost microbial communities from Stordalen Mire near Abisko, Sweden - III_Palsa_N2_3 | ecosystem: Environmental > Terrestrial > Soil > Palsa > Peat permafrost | place: Sweden...
TCCAAGAAAGCGCACACAAACAGGATTTGGTCGTTTGAACGGTTTTGCAGGACCGCGCGGAATTCCACCACGCTGGACATCGAGCGCCAAGAGCGCGGTGGGCACGGCTGCGCGCGCGGAAAGCCGTGTCTGGTTCACCATCAGCCACGGTATTCTCAACGAAATCTACGCGCCCCGGCTTGATACCGCCTGTATCCGGGATTTCGGTTTCATTGTCACCGCCAGCGAATATTTTTCGGAAGAAAAGCGCGACACCCGTCAAACCGTCGAGATGATCGAAGACGGTGTCCCCGCATTCCGGCTGGTCAACACCGCGATCGACGGTCGCTATCGAATCTCCAAGACGGTTTTTTCCGATCCATTGCGCGAAGTGGTGCTGCAGCAAATTCACTTCGAAGCGCTGGTTGGCGTGCAGTCCGATTATCAGGTTCATGTCATCGTTGCGCCGCATCTGGTCAATGCCGGTGCCGACAACACCGGCTGGTGCGGCAATTTCAAGGGCCGGCAGATGCTGTTCGCCGAGGGCAGGGGTGCCTCGCTCGCGGTGGCATCCTCGGTGCCATGGCTGGCACGCTCGGCCGGCTATGTCGGAATTTCCGACGGCTGGCATAGCCTGTCGCGAGGCGAGGGCTTGCGGCAGGAACAGCAGCGCGCGGAAAGCGGCAATGTCGCCATTTCCGGAACGCTTGATCTCGCCGCACATGACGGACGCGCCGTGCTTGCGATCGGCTTCGGCACGCTGCCGGAGGAAGCGGCATTGCGCGCGCTGCTCAGCGTGCAACAACCGTTGCGGCCCGCGCTCGAGCATTATTGCGAGGGCTGGCGGCAGAAGCAGGCCGAACTGCTGCCGCTCGATGAGCCGCGCGATCCCAACGGATTAAATCGCTACCGGATCAGCACGGCGGTGCTCGCTACGCATCGCGATGAAGCCTCGGGTGCCATCATCGCCAGCCTCTCGATTCCCTGGGGCTTTTCCAAGGGCGATGACGATCTCGGCGGCTATCATCTGGTCTGGCCGCGCGATCTCGTCGAAACCGCGGGCGGCCTGCTGGCCGCCGGCGCCATCGCGTCGGCGAAGTCCGTGCTGGATTATCTGGTCGCGATCCAGGAAGCGGATGGGCATTGGTCGCAGAACTCGTGGCTGGATGGCCGGCCTTACTGGGGCGGCATCCAGATCGACGAGACCGGCTTTCCGATCCTGCTGTATGACATGCTGCTGCGCGCCGGCGCGATCGAGCCGGCGGACCGCGCCCGTTACACCGGCATGATCCGCGATGCGGCGGGCTATATCGTGCGCAACGGGCCCGCGACCCAGCAGGATCGCTGGGAAGAGGATGGCGGCTACTCGGCCTTTACGATTGCGGTCGAAATTTCGGCGCTGCTGGCCGCCGCCGAGGCCATGGCGGCCGCCGGCGAAAGCGCGATCGCGAAATATTTGACGGAAACGGCTGATGGCTGGAACGAACAGATCGATGATTGGGCCTACGCCAAGGATACCGAAATCTCGCGCAGACTCGGCGTCGACGGCTATTACATGCGCATCGGTTACTCATCCGGCGACGCCAATGCGCGGTCGCACGGGCTGATCCCGATCAAGAACAGGCCGAATGGCGACGAAGCGCTGGAAGCCGGGCTTCTGATCAGCCCGGATGCCCTGGCGCTGGTGCGATTTGGCCTGCGCGCCGCCGACGATCCGCGCATTCTCAATACCGTGAAGGCGATTGATGCGCTGCTGCGGCGCGATCTGCCGGCGGGCTCCTACTGGTATCGCTACAACGGCGATGGCTATGGCGAGCATGAAGACGGCGCACCATTCGACGGCGCGGGCATCGGCCGGCTGTGGCCGCTACTGACGGGCGAGCGGGCGCATTACGAACTCGCCGCCGGCCGCCCCGACGAAGCGCGGCGGCTGCTCGCAGCCCTCGAAGCCTCCGCGAGTTCGGGCGGTCTGATCCCGGAGCAGATCTGGGACAGCGAAGATATCCCGCAGCGGGAATTGTTTCTCGGCCGGCCCTCGGGCAGTGCGATGCCGCTGGTCTGGGCCCATGCCGAACATATCAAGCTGTTGCGGTCGCTTCGCGATGGCGCGGTGTTCGACATGCCGCCGCAGACGTTCAACCGTTATGTCAATAACACGCCGCCGCCACCGCCGGTGGTCTGGCAGCTCACCTCAAGGATCGAGCGCATCGCGCCGGGCCGCGGGCTGCGGCTGGAATTCATGGAGCAAGCGCAGGTTCACTGGTCGACGGACAACTGGGCCACGATTGCCGATAGCCCAACCGTCGGGACCGGCCTTGGCCTGCATGTATTCGATGTGCCGACCGAACGTCTGGCCGCCGAAAGCATTGTTCGTTTTACGATGTTCTGGCCCAGGCAAAACCGCTGGGAAGGCGCCGATTTCGTGGTTGCGATTGTCAAGGCGGCCTGATGCCGGGCTTCCGCACGCGCGACCGGATGGATTGAACAAATGAGCATGAACCGGAGCATAAAATTGCTGCTGGCGGACGTCGACGGCACGCTGGTGACGCAGGACAAGGCGCTCACCGGGCAGGCGGTGGCCGCTGCCAACGAATTGCGCGAGGCCGGCATCACGCTGGCACTGACCAGCGGCCGGCCGCCGCGCGGCATGAGCATGCTGATTGCGCCGCTCCAGCTCGAAGGCGCGATCGCAGGCTTTAATGGCGGCGTCTTCGTCAATCCCGATCTGTCAGTGATCGAAAGCCATTTGCTCGATGTCGCGACCGCCAAGGAGACGCTTCAGCTGATCCTCGATCAAGGCCTCGACGCCTGGCTCTACACGGAAAGCGAGTGGCTGATCCGCGATGCCAAGGCGCCGCATGTGGCGCGCGAGGCGTGGACGGTGAAGTTCGACGCCAAGGTCGTCAGCACCTTCACCGATGCGCATCTTGCCGACGCGGTCAAGATCGTCGGCGTCTCGGACGATCTCGAGAAGGTTGCGGCGTGCGAGAAGCTGGCGCAGCAAAAACTGGGCGCGCGGGCCAGTGCCGCGCGCTCGCAACCTTATTATCTGGATGTCACCGATCCGCAGGCCAACAAGGGCGCGGTGGTGCTGACGCTGGCAAAGCTGCAGAACATTTCGCCTGAAGAGATCGCGACCATCGGCGACATGCCCAATGACGTCCTGATGTTCCGCAAAAGCGGCTTCTCGATCGCGATGGGCAATGCCAGTGCCGAGGTCAAGGCGCAGGCGTCGGCGGTGACCGACAGCAATCAGGACGAAGGGTTTGCCAAAGCGGTGCGGAAATTCATTCTGAAGACCGCCGGGTGAGGGGATAATCCTCACCAGGCCATGCGTTCAGGTCAGCCGCCCGGGCGCTCAGCGGCCCGAATGCCCGTTGCCTGAGGAGAGCCCGGGCTCAGTAGCCGCAAGCGCCGCAACGCGGCCGCACCGGCGCGTAGTAGCTGTAGCCGGGGGAAACCATCTGGACGTGTTGCTGCGTTGCGTATTCCGGCGGGATCTGCTCATAGGCAACGCCTTCAGGCGCGACCATCACGGTTTTCGGCACCATCACCGTCTGATATTGCGCCGGCGTGCGGTGGGCGATCGTGCGGCCGGGAGACACCATGACGGTTTCCTCGACGGTGCGATATTGCGGGGGAACGACCTGCTGCTGATAGCAGGTGCCGCACGGCTGCGGCGGCACGTAGCAGCTGTAGCAGCCGGCGGACGCGGCGGTCGGGATGGCTGCGGCAACGAGCGTGGTGGCGATAAGCGCGGCAATAACGCGGGACATGAACATACCTGCTGGCTTGAGATGGCTCCGAGGCTGCTCTGCAACCCCACTGAGGTAATGATCTAACCCGGGGGCAGGACCCGTCAACTTGAGTCGGCTGTTTACCTTGACGAACATTGCTAACGGTCGATAAAGCCGCGATGCATTCAGGCCGCCGGTTCACTGGCGGCGTTTTCGTTCCGGCTCCCGGCAAAAGTGAATCGGATATTAACGATTCAACTTTAATTTGACGTCCGGATCACGGGCCGCATGCTTCGCCCGTTCGCCGCGCGCCCACCGGATGGATGATGATGACAAAGCTGCTCAACCTGTTCTCGAACCGCTCGATTGCCTCGAAGCTGGCCGCGATGACGATCGTCGGCGCCGTCTGCATGGGGCTGGTCGCGACCTCCGTGCTGCTGGTGGCGCGCAACCAGTTGATCACCGAGCGTACCGAGAAGGCGCAGGCGATTGTCGATACGGTCTGGCAGATCGCCGATGGCTTTCAGCAAGCGGCCGCCGCGGGCAAGATGACGGAAGAGGAGGCCAAGGCGCGGTTCTTCGCGGTTGCCAGTTCCGTCTGGTATGAAGGACACACCAATTACGTCTTCATCTACGACACCGAGACCGGGATTTGCGTCGCCAATCCCGGCGTTTCGACGCTGCTCGGCAAGGACATGCGCAACGTCAAGGATGCCAACGGGCTTCCGTTTGCCGCCATGCTGATGGATATCGCTCGCCAGGGCGGGGCCGGCTCCAGCATTCGCTATACGTTCCTGCGCAGCAGCACCGATCCGACGCCGCTCGACAAGGTGGCGTGGGGACGTGGCTTCGCTCCGTGGCATCTGATGATCGGAACGGCGCAATATATATCGGCGATCGACGCGTCGTTCTGGTCGATGGTGCGGACCGCCTCCGTCGTCATCGCCGCGCTGATGCTGCTGTCGATTGCGATCGCCTGGGCGATTACGCGCAGTGTCGTGAAGCCGCTGTCCGGCCTCAAGGAGCGCATGGCCTCGCTGAGCACAGGTGAACTCGATGCACCCGTCGCCAATGCCGATCGTCGGGATGAGATCGGTCAGATGGCGCGCACGGTGGGTGTGTTCCGCGATGCCATGATCGAAACCAATCGCCTGCGCGAGGCGCAGACGGCGGTCGAGAGCCGCCAGGCGCAGCAGCGCAAGACCGACATGAACCGTCTCGCCAACCAGTTCGAAAGCGAGGTCGGCGAAATCATTACGTTGGTTTCGACCGCGGCGAATCAGCTGGAAGCATCGGCCAGCACCTTGAGCAAAACGGCCGACACCGTTCAAAAGGTCAGCCACCGCGCGACGAATGCGTCGAACGACGCCTCCGCGAGCGTGCACTCGGTTGCCGCGGCCAGTGAGGAACTGGCCTCTTCGGTGGTTGAGATCAGCCGCCAGGTCGATGCTTCCGCCCGTATTGCCAGCGAGGCGGTCGACCAGGCGCAAAAGACCGATGCGCGTATCGGTCAATTGTCGCAAGCCGCCGCGCGGATCGGCGACGTGGTCAATCTGATCAAGACCATCGCGGAACAGACCAACCTGCTCGCGCTCAACGCGACCATCGAAGCGGCGCGCGCCGGCGAGGCCGGCCGCGGCTTCGCGGTTGTCGCCGCGGAAGTCAAGACGCTGGCCGAGCAGACCGCCAAGGCCACCGGCGAGATCAGCCAGCAAATCGCCGATATCCAGTCGGCGACCGGGGATTCGGTGGTCGCGATCAAGGAAATCGGCGCGACCATCGGCCGTATCTCGGAAATTTCCTCCACGATCGCATCCGCCGTCGAGGAACAGGGCGCCGCCACCCAGGAAATTTCCCGTAACGTACAGCGCGCCGCCGAGGGCACTTCGCAGGGGGCGGCCGATCTCGCCGATGTCCAGCGCGGGGTTTCCGAGACCGGGGCGGCATCGTCGCAAGTCCTCTCGGCCGCGCAATCGCTGTCGAACGAGAGCAACCGGCTGAAGCGCGAAGTCGGGAAGTTCATGGACACCGTTCGCGCGGCGTAAGGCGCAATCTCGGCTTTCATCGCCGCAGGAGGTCTTGCGCATAACGCGGCAATTAACGCGACGCCGCGGGACGCAGCAGAGGTAGATGCTCTATGACGCCACGACCTCGTCGATGGTGTCATAGACGGCATCAAGCTCGCTCTCGCTGCTGCAATAAGGCGGCATGAGATAGATCGTGTTGCCGAGCGGTCGGATCAGCACATCTCGCGCGAGAAAGCCCTGGTAAAGCCGAGGGCCAATATTGGCGAGATAGCCGGCATCCGACGTCACGATGTCCAGCGCCGCAATGGTCCCGATCTGACGAGTGTTGGCGAAGCGCCGATCCCCGCGGAAGCGATCCAGCCGTCTTTTGTGCGTGGCGGCGATCCGGTCGATACGCGCCAGCACCGGCTCTGTTTGCCAGATTTCGAGGTTAGCCACGGCAGCGGCGCAGGCAACCGGATTGGCCGTATACGAGCTGGAATGAAAGAAGGTTCGGGTCCGGTCCGATGAATAATGCGCCTCAAAAATATCCGCGCGGCACAGCGTCACGGCGAGCGGCAGCGAACCGCCGGTCAGTCCCTTGGAATAGCACCCGATATCGGGCGTGACGCGCGCTTGCTCGCACGCGAACAGCGTGCCGGTCCGGCCCCAGCCCGTCATCACCTCGTCGGCGATGAACAGAACGCCGTAGGCCTGACAAATCCGCTGCATTTCGGCCAGCACCCAGGGCGGATAGATCAGCATTCCGCCGGCGCCCAGGATCAACGGCTCGACAATGAGCGCGGCCACCGCGCCAGTCCGGCATGCCGTCTCCAGGGCATCGAGCGTCGCCTGTTCCGAGCCGGCACGCGGAAAAGGCAGCCGCTCCACATCGAACAGCAGGGAATCATAGGGCGCATTGAACACGCCGCGTTCGCCGACCGACATGCCGCCGATGGTGTCGCCGTGATAAGCGCCTTCCAGCGCCAGAATCCGGCTGCGGCGCTCGCCCCGATGGCGCCAGAAGCCGAGCGCCATTTTCAGCGCGACTTCGACCGAGGTCGATCCGCTGTCCGAGAAGAAGACGTATTCGAGTTCCGGCGGCGTGATCGCGATGAGCTGGCGTGCCAGGGTTTCCGCCGGTTCATGCGTGAAGCCGGCGAAGATCACCTGATCGAGGCGATCGATCTGGTTCTTGATCGCCTGCACGATGTGCGGATGACGATGGCCATGGGTGACCACCCACCAGGACGACACCGCGTCGAAGATCCGCCGTCCGTCTGCCGCGTGCAGCCAGGCCCCCTCGGCTCCGGAAACCAATGTCGCTTCGGGCTGGACGGCGTGCTGGGTGAAGGGGTGCCATACCGCCGACTTCGAACGCATCACACATCATCCTTTATAGCGTTTTCGAGCCAACGGGTCGCGCGAATGCGCGCCCGATGACAGGCTCCCTGGCAGCCGGTTCGCGGCGCAATCAAGTTTACGCAGATTGCGTAGACTTATCTGCGTCAGAAAACGCGTCCAAACAAAAACCTAGAGCCCGGTTCTGATTCAATCAGAACCGGGCTCTAGAAAGTCGGCAACGCTGAAGTGATTGATAAAGGCGTCCTGCAGCGCATGAGGGGTCAACGGTTCGAGACGGGGCATACGTCCGAGCCGCCGGGCGCGTCCCATGTCGATGATGATGCGTTCGGATTCGACATTCTCCTCGCCGATGAAAGCGATGCCGAGCAGCGCGATGCCGCGGCTGCGCAGCGCCTCGATCGACAGCAGGGAATGATTGATCGTTCCAAGCGTGGTCCGGGCGCACAGCACCACCGGAATATTCCACCGTGCGATGACGTCGATGTAGGTGACGTCTCTCGTCAGCGGTACCAGCAGGCCGCCGGCGCCCTCGACGATCAGCGGCCGGTCGGTATCCGGTAGAACCAGCATCTCCGGATCGATCTTGATGCCGTCGATCTCCGCGGCGAGATGCGGCGAAGCCGGTGTTTTCAGCCGATAGACCTCGGGCAATATCCGCTTTCGGCTAAGGCCCGACAGCCGCAGCACGACATCCGTGTCGGTGTGGTCGAGATCTCCGGCCTGGACGGGCTTCCAGTAGATGCCGTCCAGCGCGCCCGCCAGCGCCGCGGCAAAGGTGGTTTTTCCAACGCCGGTATCGGTGCCGACGACAACGAGGCGTTTGTTCATGCGGCGGCTCGCATGTCCTCGGCCAGCGCCTCGAACAAATGGGCCACGGTTGCCTCATCGACGGCTGTCGTGAGTGCGATGCGCAGCCGCGACGTTCCTTCGGGCACGGTCGGCGGACGGATCGCCCTGATATCGAAACCTCGGCGTTGCAGCGATGTAGCCACGCCCACGGCGGCCTGATCGGAGCCGATGATGATCGGCATGATATGGCTGCCCGATGGCTCGATGCCGCATTGGCGGCGAAGTTCGTGGCCGGCGAATTCGACCAAGCGGGCGAGCTGCTCTCGACGCGCTGGATTGGTCCGGGAGATCTCGAGCGCGGCGCGGGTGATCGCGGCGATCAAGGGCGACGGCGCGGTCGCAAAGATAAAGGGACGGGCGCGGTTGACCAGAAAGTCGCGGATGGTTCGCGGCGCCAGCACGAATCCGCCGACGGTCCCGAGCGCCTTGCCGCAGGTGTGCAAGGTAATGACGTTTTCGCGCCCTTCGAAACCGGCGGCGAGCCCGCGGCCCTGCGGCCCGAGCACGCCGGTCGCGTGCGCCTCGTCGATCACGAGCATGGCCTCATGACGGTCGGCGACGGCAAGCAGCGCGGTGAGATCGGGGCTATCGCCATCCATGCTGTAAAGGCTCTCGACCGAAATCCAGGGCCGGCCTTTGCCTCCGGAGGCGCGCCAGCGAGTGATCGCCGAATCGAAGGCGTTGATATCGTTGTGGGGAACGCGCACGGTTTCAGCGCGGCCGCGGCGCAGGCCCTCATGGACGCTGGCGTGGATCAATTCATCGTGGACCACGAGGTCGCCACGTTGCGGCAGCGTCGAGAAGATGGCGAGGTTCGCCACATAGCCACCGCCGAAATACAGCGCGGTCTCGGCGCCGAAATAGCTGGCCGCTTCATGCTCCAGGGCTTCATGCTCGGGGTGATTGCCGCGCAACAGGCGCGATCCGCCCGACCCGACCGGTACACCGCGCGCGATGGCGGCCAAGGCTGCGCGCTTCAACTCTTCCGATTCGGCCATCCCGAGATAGTCGTTCGATGTGAAATCCGCCCCGGCGCGCCCGCGCAGCGCGCGCAATCTGCCTTGTCGGGCGAGTTCAAGCAGATCCGTTTCAAACACCTCAAGCATGGTCTGTTCCAGAGTTGCCCAAACGGCGCTCTCCGGCGCCGTTTGAGGACTTCGCCGCGAGACGCGCTATTGGCGATGGTCAGCCGTGACGATTCTTCTTCTTTGGCTTCTTTTTGAAAGCGGGCCTTTCAGGCGTCGCGCCGGGATGCCGTGGTCGCCCCGTGTTGTCGGGCCGATCCCGGTGTTCCGCGCTCTTCTTGGGGCCAGATTCCTTGTCAAATCTATGGCCGGTCTCGCGGTGAGGCTTGCCATGCGGCTTGGCGTCTCGCTCTTCGCGCGGTCGGTCGTTGTGGCGAGGGCCGCGATCGGCCGTCTTGTCCTCGCGCCGAGGTGCCTGCCATTTCTTTTCCGGCGGCGGCGGCTGGTTTGCCGGGGCATCCGCCAGCAACTCGATACGGATATTGTCTTCCTTGTCGGGCCGTTTGATTTTGGCCGCAAAGGATTCGGCGACCCGCTCGGAGATTTCGAATTCGGTGGTGGTGTCGTGGATGCGGATGGCGCCGATGTCCTGTTTCTCGATGCCGCCGCGGCGGCAAATCATCGGCAACAGCCAACGCGCTTCCGCGTTCTTGCGCTTGCCGATCGCGGCGCGAAACCACACGCTGCCTTCCGCCATGTCGTTGCGCGGAGATTTCTTCTTCGATGGCGGTCTGGTGTCGCGATCGTCGCCGCGCGACGGCCGTCCCTCTTTTCTCGGACCGCGATCGTCGCGGGAGCGGCCGCCCTGGTCCGGATCGAGAATATCCTCAGGCGAGGGCAGCCGCGCGCGATAAAGCCGCGCGAGTGCTGCGGCAATATCCTCAGGCGAACGCTCGGCGAGCAAGGCCCGCGCCAGCACCAGATCCTCGTCGGTGGTGGCTTCGGCGAACAGCGTGTCCTGCAGCATGCGCTCCTGGTCGAGCTTGCGGATTTCATCGGCGCCGGGCGCTTTGCCCCAGATGGCGTCGATGCCCGCCATGTTGAGCAGCAATTCCGCGCGCCGCCGTCGCGCCGGCGGCACCAACAACACGCTGACACCCTTGCGGCCGGCACGGCCGGTGCGGCCGGAGCGATGCTGCATCACCTCGGCGTCGTTCGGCAGATCGGAGTGAATGACGAGATCGAGATTCGGCAGGTCGATACCGCGCGCTGCCACGTCGGTGGCGACGCAGACGCGCGCCCGTCCATCGCGCAGGGCCTGCAACGCCTGGGTTCGTTCGTTCTGGGTCAATTCTCCCGACAGTGCTACCACCGAGAAGCCGCGCTCCAGCAGCGCGGTCTGCAGATGATTGACGGCATTCCGCGTGTTGCAAAAAACGATCGTGCTCGGCGATTCAAAGAAGCGCAGCACATTGACGACGCCGTGCTCGACGTCACCGGCCGCGATCCGGATGGCGCGGTATTCGATGTCGGCGTGGCCGCCTTCGTCGCCTGCGACGTCGACCCGGAACGCCTGTTGCTGATACTGCTTGGCCAGCGCGACGATCCCGCGCGGCAAGGTCGCCGAGAACAACAGCGTGCGCCGGGTGGCCGGCGTGGTCTTGAGGATGAACTCCATGTCCTCGCGAAAGCCGAGATCGAGCATCTCGTCGGCCTCATCGAGCACAACGGCCTTCAATTCCGAGACATCGAGACGGCCGCGCCGCAAATGATCGCACAGCCGTCCCGGCGTGCCGACCACGATATGCGCGCCCGCGGCCAGTTCGCGTTGCTCACGGCGCGGATCCATGCCGCCGACGCAGGAAACCACCCGCGCATCGGCATATTGATAGAGCCATGCGAGTTCGCGATGCACCTGAAGGGCGAGTTCCCGGGTCGGCGCGACGATCAAGGCGAGCGGTGCGGCAGCTCGCGCGAACCGCTCGGCGTCACCCAGAAGATCCTTTGCGATGGCAAGCCCGTAGGCGACGGTTTTGCCCGAGCCGGTTTGTGCCGAAACCAGCAGGTCGCGGCCGGTCGCATCGTCCGCCAGCACGGCGGTCTGGACCGGCGTCGGCTGGTCGTAATGGCGTTCCGCCAGCGCTCGGGCGAGCGGCGGGCTTGTGGGCATGAATGTCACGAGATGGCCGATCTTGGTTCGTGGTTAGCCAGGAAATATCGAACGGCTTCGAAATCGAAGCTGCGTTGCCCGGCTGATGTGAATGGAGTAGCGACGCTTTAAGCCATCAGCGGCCAAAACGCCATCGTTGAATGCGAAAGAAGGCTATTTTGTCTGGAATCATGGCCATTTGGCGCACCCGACACGATTCGAACGTGTGACCTTTGCCTTCGGAGGGCAACGCTCTATCCAGCTGAGCTACGGGTGCAGTTGGGCTTGATTTAGCCGATTGGCCGGGCCTCGGCAAGAACCGCCATGCGGCAGCCTTGCGCGCTCACGCCGGGACGATCACTTTGCCGATCGGCCACAATGCGATCCCCGCAAGCTTCAAATGGGCCCACGCAAAGGGTAGGCCGACGATGGTTACGGCCCATACGAACGCGGTCACAAGATGCCCCAATGCAAGCCACCAGCCGGCCAGCACCAGCCAGATGAGGTTGCCGATCAGGCCGAGCGGGCCGGTGCCGATATCGTGCTGGCCGGTGACATGCTCGCGGTTGACGGCCTTCTGGCCGAACGGCAGCAACGTGTAGATCGCGATGTTGAACGCGGCCCTCGCCCAGGGCAGGCCGATGATCGTGATCGCCATGATGACGGCCGCGATCAGCCAGGCGAATGCCATCCACGCGCCACCGATGACGATCCAGAGGATGTTCAGCAATATCGAAACAACGGGCATGCGATGACTTTTTAAAATGAACCTATGCCACGATTATAGCCGATTGAACCAAATCTCCATAAGAATAATCTGTCGAAAGGGCTGGGAAGGCCAACGCGGCGGAAGCCCGCGACGTCAGGGAGAGAACGATGAAAAAGCTGTTGGTCGCTGTCTGCATGGCGGCGTCGATCGTGTCCGTGCAGGCGGTCCGCGCCGAAGATATCACCCGCTTTGCGCCATTGAAGGCCGATGAGCTGTCGCCGTCGCAAAAGGCATGGGCCGACGTGATCGCCGCACCGCCGCGCAATGCCAAATTCGGCAACCCGCCCTACCGCGCCTATATTCGCAACCCCGATCTGGCGCCGCGGCTATCGGCCCTGTCGGATTATCTGCGCTGGAATACGACGCTGGCGCCTCGCTTGAGCGAATTCGCAATCCTGATCACCGCCCGGCAATGGACCGCGCAATATGAATGGTTCGCGCATTATCCGCTCGCGCTCAAAGCCGGGCTTGATCCGAAAATCCTCGGCGACCTCTCGGCCGGGCGGCGTCCCGACAATATGCGAGACGATGAGGCCGCACTTTATGATCTGGCCACAGCGCT
>Ga0302314_10016687_pt1 | contig 12380 bp, 13 predicted proteins | sample III_Palsa_N2_3_FD_200533 | JGI IMG/M metagenome (GOLD analysis project Ga0302314, IMG submission 200533) | Peat permafrost microbial communities from Stordalen Mire near Abisko, Sweden - III_Palsa_N2_3 | ecosystem: Environmental > Terrestrial > Soil > Palsa > Peat permafrost | place: Sweden...
AACGTGTAGGTGTAGGCCTTCTCGGCGCTGGGTTCGGCGAAGTTCAACACCCCCTCGACGGCGGCGGGGGCTGCGGCGGCGGTTTGCGGTCGTTCGGCGACTTTGGTGGACATCTCTGACCTATGGCATGACGGCGGTACGCTAAACTGGATGTAGGGGCGCCGCCAACGGACCACATCCCGCCGCCGCTTCAAATATCCTATCGGCGTTGTCAGGATTACTTCGCCGGGAGCGACGGTCATAAGGTCCTGTTTTGCGAGGGTGTCCGCCGTGCGCCCTTGGCTTGGCCCCGAACGCCACTAACTGACAGCGCAATCAACCGCCGGAGCGCGTCGACATGGCCGAGATCCCCTATTCCACCGCCCTGATCGTCGGGGCGGGACCTGGCATCAGCGCGTCGCTCGCCAGGGCGCTCAGATCGGCCGGCGTCGAGGTGGGTCTGGCGGCGCGCAATGTCGGCAAGCTGACGCCACTGGCGGCGGAGATCGGCGCGGCGACTTTCGCCGCCGATGCGGCCGACCCTGACGCTGTGGAGCAGCTCTTCGACGCAGCCGAGGCCAAGATCGGGACGCCGGATCTGGTGGTCTACAATCCCAGCGCCCGGGTGCGCGGCCGCATCGTCGACATCGACGCGCTGGAGGTGCGGCGCGCGATGGAGGTCTCGGCGTTCGGCGGTTTCCTGGTTGTGCAGCAGGCGGCCAGACGGATGGTCCCAAAGCAGCACGGTGCGATCCTGCTGACCGGCGCCACCGCGAGCGTGAAGGGCTTCGCCCTCTCCTCCGCCTTCGCCATGGGCAAGTTCGCCCTGCGTGGCCTGGCCCAGAGCGCGGCGCGCGAGCTGGGTCCACAGGGCATCCACGTTGTCCACTTCGTCATCGACGGCGGCGTGCGCAGCGCGATTCGACCCGACCCGGCGGACAGTCCGGACAGCACGCTTGACCCGGACGGCGTCGCCGAAAGCTATCTGGCCGCTCTGCGCCAGCCGCGCAGCGCCTGGAGCTGGGAGATCGAGTTGCGGCCGTGGGTGGAACGGTTCTAGGTCGCGGCGCCGAAGGCTACCCCGACGCGCCGTCAAACTGGATGACGGGAACGGTCGCCAGCACCTCGGGCGGCATCAGACGGGCGTTGACGCCCATCCGCGTGTAGCGACGATCGACCGCCACCCAATGGGTGAGGCAGCCGCAGGCGCGGCAGCGGTGGAACTCGAGCTGCCGACGCCCCCACAGATAGGCATCGGTCGGGCCGTTCGCAGCTTCGAAGCGGATCTGCGGCGCCTGGTAGTACGCCCAGAGCGCGCCGTAGCGCCGGCAGATCGAGCAGTTGCAGTCGTTCACGTCCGGCGGCGCGGTCTCGACCGCGAACCGCACCGCGCCGCAGTGGCAGGACATTTCGATCAAGCGCGCCTCCTCAGGTCGGCCAGAACCAGCTCGACGGACTCCGCGATGCTTCGCCCAGCGGTATCGATGGCCAGCCGGTCGCGATCCCACTCATGATAGTCCCGACCGATCACGGCCTGCCAGTCGGGCAGCGGCAGGCCGGGGGTTTCGTTGTTCCGCGTCTCGATCCGGCGCCGGTGTTCTTCCCTGTCGGTGCAGAGGATCTCCACCCAGACGACTTCAACGCCGGCCCGGAGACCGACCGCCTGCCAGGCGTCACGCGTGATCTTCCAGTCGTTGACGCAATCGCCGATAACGTCTCGCCCGAGCCGCAGGTTGTCTTGGGCCACCGCGTAGGCCGCGCGGTAGGGGGCATCCCTCAGGTCGCCGACCACGACGCCGGAGTCCAAGATCGCCTCGCTGATCGAGTCGACCCGCAGCCAGACGGCACCCGTCCGCAGCGCGAGTTCCCGGGCGATGGCGGATTTGCCGCTCCCCGGCAGCCCAGCGAAGGCGATCAACAAGGCCACGCCGCCGCCCTACCCCAATCCGGCGATGCGCTTGGCGGCCGTCACGGTGTTTTGCAGCAGGCAGGCGACCGTCATCAGCCCCACGCCCCCCGGCACCGGCGTGATCCAGCCGGCGACCTTGCTGGCGGACTTGAAGTCGACATCGCCGACCACCTTGGTCTTGCCGGCCGCCGCAGCGACCGGGTCGCGGAACGGCACGCGGTTGACGCCAACGTCGATCACCGCCGCGCCGGGGCGGATCCAGTCGCCCTGGATCATCTGTGGCCGGCCGATCGCGGCGCAAAGGATCTCGGCCTCACGGCAGCGCTCAGGCAGGTCGACAGTCTTCGAATGGGCGATGGTCACCGTGCAGTCGGCCGCCAACAGCAACTGTGCCAGCGGCTTGCCGACCAGGATCGAGCGCCCCACCACCAGCGCCCGCTTGCCGGCCAGCGCGCCCAGAGTCTCGCGCAGCATGATCAGACAGCCCGTCGGCGTGCAGGGAACCAGCGCCGGCAGGCCACTGGCAAGGCGCCCCGCGTTGGTCACGGTCAGGCCATCGACATCCTTGTCCGGGTCGAGCACCGCCAGCACCTTGGCTTCGCTGATATGCTTCGGCAACGGCAGTTGGACCAGAGTTCCGTGAATCTCCGGATCGGCGTTCAGCGACCGCACCAGAGCGATCAGATCCTCTTCGGAAGTCTCCGCCGGCAGCCGATGGGTGACTGAATGCATGCCAGCCGCCTGGCTCTGCTCGCCTTTGGAGCGCACGTAGATCTGGCTGGCCGGATCCTCGCCCACCAGCACCACGGCGAGGCCCGGCTTCAGCCCATGGTCACGTACTAACGCCGCCACTTCAGCCGTCACTTTCGCTCTCAGCCCCTCGGAGAGAACCCTGCCGTCGATGATCTCTGCCGCCATCCGAATCCCTGTCTGCCTGGCGCGCTCCGCCTACGCCCGCCGCCCGTCCGAGGCAATCGCGCCACGTCGCCGCCCCTGGGCTCGCCCGCCGAAACGCGTTAGAGGCGCCGCATGTCTCAACCCGCGACGCGCGATGTAGTGCTTGCCGACGTCCTGCTGGTGGGCGGCGGGCTCACGTCGAGTCTGATCGCGCTCAGACTGAAACGCTCGCAGCCCAGTCTGCGCATCATCATGCTGGAACGCGAGGGCCGCATCGGCGGCGAGCACACTTGGTGCCACTTCGCCACCGATGTCTCGCCGGCGATCTCCGAGTGGCTGGGCCCGCTGATCGTGCACGACTGGGCCGGCTACGACGTGCGCTTTCCCAAGCATCGCCGCACGCTGGCGACCCACTACCGCGCCATCACCTCCGGCCGGCTGCATGCGGTGATGAGCGAGCTGCTCGGCCTCGACGCCTGGCTTGGCGTCGAGGCCAAGGAGGTCAAGGCCGAGAGCGTGCGGCTGGTCGACGGTCGAGAGCTGGCCGCGCCGCTGGTAATCGACGCCCGCGGACCGCGCCGCTCGATCCGCCTGGCGCTGGGTTGGCAGAAGTTCCTCGGCCAGGAGGTGCGCCTGGCCGCGCCGCACGGGCTCACCCGGCCAATCGTGATGGACGCCACCGTCGCCCAGCTCGACGGCTATCGCTTCCTCTACGTGCTGCCGACCAGCGCCAACACCATGCTGATCGAGGACACTCGCTACAGCGACGGCCCGGCGCTCGACCGCGCGGCGCTGGAGGCCGATATCGCCGCCTATGCGCTGGCCCAGGGCTGGCAGGTGGTCGAGACGACGCGCGAGGAAGTCGGCGTGTTGCCGATCGCCCTCGCCGGCGACATCGAGGCCTATTGGGCCGACGAGAAGCCGGGTGCGGCCGACGCCGGCATGCGCGCCGCCCTGTTCCATCCGACCACGGGCTATTCGTCGCCCGACGCCGCCCGCACCGCGGAGCTGATCGCCGGCCTGCCTCGGCTCACCACCGCCGCGGTCCGCGAAGCGATCGTGGGCATGTCAAAGACCGCCTGGCGGGGGCGCGGCTTCTATCGCCTGCTGAACCGCATGCTGTTCCGCGCGGCCGAACCGGCGCAGCGCTACAAGGTGCTGGAGCGGTTCTACCGTCTGCCGGCGCCGCTGATCGAGCGGTTCTACGCAGGCGAGGCGACGCTCGGCGACAAGCTGCGGATACTGTCCGGCAAGCCGCCGGTGCCGATCGGCCGGGCGCTGTCCTGCCTGTCGGAGGCCCCGCTTCTGGCCGAAAGGGCCGCCAGCGCATGAGTAAACGCGTCGCCGTCGTCGGCGCCGGCTTCGGCGGGCTCGCGCTCGCCATACGGCTGCAGAGCGCGGGCATCGACACCACCCTGATCGAGGGCCGCGACAAGCCGGGCGGCCGCGCCTACGTCTGGCGCGAGGCGGGCTTCACCTTCGACGCCGGTCCGACGGTGATCACCGATCCGGGCTGCATCGACGAGCTGTTCGCACTCTCGGGGCGCAACCGCGCCGACTACATCGAGCTGCTGCCGGTCAGTCCGTTCTACCGCCTGCTCTGGCCTGACGGCTCGCGGTTCGACTACGTCAACGACCAAGCCGAACTCGACCGCCAGATCGCGGCGAAAAACCCTGACGACGTTGAAGGTTATCGCCGGTTTTTGAAGTTTTCGGAGGAGGTCTACGCGGAGGGGTACCGTCGGCTGGGCCACGTGCCCTTCCTGAAGATCACCGACATGCTGGGCGCTGCGCCGGAGCTGATGCGGCTGCAAGCCTGGCGTAGCGTCTACGCAAAGGTCTCGACCTTCGTGAAGGACGACCACCTGCGCCAGGCACTGTCGTTCCACACCCTGCTGGTGGGCGGCAGCCCGTTCGCCGCGTCCTCGATCTACGCCCTGATCCATGCCCTGGAGCGCGACGGCGGGGTCTGGTTCGCCAAGGGCGGCACCAACGCCTTGGTCTCCGCCATGGCCAAGCTGCTGGAAGACCTCGGCGGACGGCTGATCGTCTCGGACGCCGTGCAGCGCATCGTCACTGAGTCGGGCCGCGTCACCGGCGTCGTGCACAAGGACGGGAGCTTTGAGGCCTTCGACGCCGTCGCCTCCAACGCCGACATCGTCCACACCTACGACCGGCTGCTGGCCGACGACCGCCGCGGCCAGGCCGTCGCCAAGAGCCTGAAGCGCCGGCGTTTCAGCCCGTCGCTGTTCGTGCTGCACTTCGGGCTGAAGACAACCCACCCGGACCTCGCCCACCACACCATCCTGTTCGGGCCGCGCTACAAAGGGCTGATCGACGAGATCTACGGCAAGAACGCCCTGGCCGACGACTTCTCGATCTACATGCACGCCCCCTGCGTCACCGATCCGAGCCTCGCGCCGGAGGGCTGCTCAACCTACTACGCCCTCTCGCCGGTGCCGCACCTGGGCACGGCGCCGATCGACTGGGACGTCGAGGGGCCGCGCTACGCCAAGCGGATATTGGACGCCATCGAAGCGCGCTATATTCCGGGTCTCAAGGCCGATCTGGTGACCCAGCGCATCTTCACCCCAAAGGATTTCGAGCGCGAGCTGAACGCCTGGCAGGGCTCGGCCTTTTCGCTGGAGCCGGTGTTGACCCAGAGCGCATGGTTCCGCACGCACAACCGCGACGATGTGATCGGCAACCTCTACTTCGTCGGCGCCGGCACGCATCCCGGCGCCGGCGTGCCGGGCGTAATCGGCTCGGCCAAGGCGACGGCTGGGCTGATGATCGCGGACGTGGCAAGCAAGGCTTGGGGAGGCCAGGCTTGACCACCGCAGACCTCGTCCAGAGCAGCCGCGAGACGATCCAGAAGGGCTCCAAGAGCTTCGCCGCCGCCGCCGCCTTCTTCGACGCCGAAACCCGCGCCGACGCCGAGATGCTCTACGCCTGGTGCCGGCACTGCGACGACGTGATCGACGGCCAGGAGCTGGGCCACGGGATGGCGACGCCGGATGAAGCGAGCGCCAACCAGCGGCTGACTGGCCTCTACGAGAAGACCCGAGCCGCCCTCGCCGGCCAGCCGACCGACGATCCCGACTTCGCCGCGTTCCAGCGGGTCGCCCTGCGCCGCCACATCCCCGAGCGCTACGCCATCGAGCTACTCGACGGCTTCGCCATGGACGTCTCGGCCCGCCGTTACGAGACGCTGGAGGACACGCTCGACTACTGCTGGCACGTCGCCGGGGTGGTCGGGGTGATGATGGCGCTGGTGATGGGCGTGAAGCCCGACGACCTGCCGACCTTGCGCCGGGCGCAGGACCTGGGTCTCGCCTTCCAACTGACCAACATCTCCCGCGACGTGGTCGAGGACGCCGCCAACGGCCGCATCTACCTGCCCGCGGCTTGGCTGGCAGAAGCCGGCGTGCCGGAAGCCGAGATCGGCCTCAAGAAGCATCGGGCGGCCGTCTTCGGTGTGGTGAAACGACTGTTGGCGCAGGCCGAGCCCTATTACGCCTCGGCCATCGCCGGCCTCTCGGAGCTTCCGTTCCGCTCCGCCTGGGCCATCGCCGCGGCGCGCGGCGTCTACCGTCAGATCGGGATCATCGTCCTGCAACGCGAGTCCAAGGCCTGGGACACCCGCGCCTCAGCTAGCAGCCCCATGAAGGCGGCGCTGGCGCTGGGCGGTGGCTGGACCGCGCTGACCAGCCGGGGCGCGAAGTCCGCTCCCCGGCCGCAGCTCTGGTCGAAGATCTGAGCTAGCAGGGACCTCAGCCGAGCGGTTCGCGCTCCATCGCACCGGGCTCCTGGCCGGCCCGCGCTGATTGGATCTCCGCCAGCTGGGCCTTTAGCTTTCTGACCGGTTGGGCCAGCAGGAAGCCGTAGGAGACGCAGTCCTCCTTGGTGCTCACCGCGTGGTGGATGCGGTGGGCCTGGATCAGCGTCTTCCAGAACCGCGACTTGCCGTTGAGCGGCGTCGGATAGCGGCGGTGCACCAGGCCGTCGTGGAACATGGCGTAGACGGCGCCATAGGCGGTGATCCCGATCCCCAGCGGCAGCAACAGCGGATAGCCGTGGACGCCGAAGTAGATCGACACGATCGCCGGGGTGGCGAACACCACCGCGAACAGGTCGTTCAGCTCGAACCGGCCGGTCCGCGGCGTGTGGTGCGAGCGGTGCCAGACCCACCCGAAACCGTGCATGACGTACTTGTGGGTGAACCAGGCGAACCCTTCCATGAACAGGAAGGCGCCGGCGAAAATGATCAGGTCGAGGGCGAAGGCGGCCATTTACCGTTAGGTCCGGATCCGGCGGGCGGCGATCTGCGCCACGGCAAACCCCACCGCCCCGATCAAGGTGAGTACGATCCATGGCTTAAAAAGGACAGCTGCGCCAGCGTCGCGCCAGAGCAGGCCCTGGTAGGCTTCGATCACCCACGCGTGCGGCGTGAACCAGCCGACGCTCTGCAACCACGGCGGCATTAGAAAACGCGGCACCATGCTGCCGCCGACGGCCGCCAGGATCAGGATGACGAAGGTAGAGAGCATCTGCGCCTGCTCCCGGGTGCGACATAAGGCGACGAGGCCGAGCGCCAGGCCGCCCGAAGCGGTCGCCGCTGCGGCGGTCGTCACTAGCCAGAGCCCGAAGTGCTCGGTTACCGCGACGCCGTAGACGATCTGGGCGGTGGCGAAGATCACCGCCGCCTGCGCCGCGCCCTGGACGATCAGGAACAGCAGTTTGCCGGTCACCACCGGCCCGATGCCGGCGCGGCCGGCAAGGATGCGGTCGGAGATGCCGGCCCGGCGCTCGTCGACCAGGGTCAGCGCGCCGTGGATGGCGGCAAATAGCGAGAACAGCACCATCACGGCGCCGGCGTAGTAGGCGATCGAGGCGCCGCCCTTCTTCGAGATCACGTTCACACGCTCGAACAGTTCGTCGCTCTTGGGCACTGACTTGGGGTCCTGCACCGCCTGGTCGGTGGCGATGGCGATGTTCTGCTTCTGGTCGGCGGTCAGATCGCCGATCGCGGGGGCCAGGTCGCGCAGGGTGCGGGTGATGAGGGCGTCGGGCGCCGCCTTCGGCAGCACCTCGCGCACCCTAGCTTCGGTCAGCGGCGCGGCGACCGCGCGGCTGGGGTCGGCCAGGATCACCATCGGCGCGCCGACGCTGGAGGGATCGGCGCGGATCACCAGGCCGGCGTCGTCGCGCCCGGCGTGGACGGCGGCGCGGACGCCGTCGAGGCTGGCAGGATTGGCCGGCTCGGCGCGCAGGTCCGGATCGGCCAGGATTGCCGTCGTCAGTCGGGTCGAGGCCGGGGTGTGGACCAGGTCGACGACCGCCAGCTTCAGCTTCACGTCCGTGCCGGTGGCGCCGGAAAACACGGCCGAGAAAATCAAGAACACCACCGATGGCAGGACGAAAGTCATCACCAGCGCGGGCCGATCCCGCCACAGGTCCAGCACCATCACCCGGAACATCGCGAAGCTCACGCGGCCCGCCTTGCCTCGGCGACGCGGGCGAACAGTTGCTCGAGCGACGGGCGGCGCACCCGAATCTCCCGCGGCGTCAGGCCCTGGGCCTTCAGCCGCTGGCCCAGTTGCCCTGCGAGCGCGTAGCCGTCCGGCGCGAGACGGCGCCAGACGCCGTTCTCGTCGCGGCTGAGCCCTTCGTCGGCAAGATGGCCCGCGTCGGCGGCGTTGGCCTCGCCGACGTCGACCTCGACTTCCACCTGGTCGCCAAACGCGTCGGCGATCAGCGCTTCGGGCGCGCCTTCGAGGACCTTCTCGCCTTCGCGCAGAAAGCCAACCCGATCGGCGAGGCAGCCGGCCTGGTCGAGGTCGTGGGTGACGAGCAGAATGCCGACCCCCTCGGACTTCAGGTGCGTCAGCGCCTCGCCGATCGCCAGCTTGGCCGTCTGATCGACGCCAACGGTCGGCTCGTCGAGCACCAGCAACTTCGGGTCGGCCAGGATCGCCGCGGCGATGTTCACGCGGCGCTGGAAACCGCCGGAGAGGCGGCGCACCAGTTCGCCGGCGCGCTCGGTGGTGCTGGTGACGGCCATCGCCCGCGCCACCGCCGCGCCGACCGCCTTGCCCTTCAGGCCGGCCAGGCTGGCGAAGGTCTGCAGGTTCTCCGCCACCGTCAGCTGCGGATAAAGCGCCACGGCCTGGGGCGCCAGGCCGAGCGCCGCTCGGGCCTCGCCGTCGCTGAACGGATCGCGGCCGACCAGTCGCACCTCGCCGCTGTCCGGCTTCAGCCGCCCGCAGATCGCCCGCACCAAGGTGGTCTTGCCGGCGCCGTTCGGGCCTAGCAGGGCGTAGATCTCGCCCGGCCGCACCTCCAGGCTGACGCCCCTCAGCACCTGACGCGGGCCGAAGGCGTGACGGACAGCTTGGACTTCTAGGATCGGGCCTGGGAGGATCGGGCCGGGTCGGCCAGCGTTCACGCGGCCGCCTTGCGCCCCGAGAACAGGCTGCGGGCGAACACGCCGAGCCGGCCATCGCAGCCGGCCCTGGCCAGGGCGGCGTCGGCGGCGTCGAGGTGGGCCTCGATCGCCGCGACCGCGGCTCTGGGTCCGAGCGCCGAGACCACCGTGGTCATACCGGCGTCCTTGCCAATGTCCTTGCCGACGTGGTCGCCGCCGTCGACGTCGATCAGGTCGTCGCGGATCTGGAAGGCCAGGCCGATGCGGCGAGCGAATTCGCCGAGTTCACGCCGCGCCGCCGGATCGGCGCCGCCGATCAGCGCGCCGGCCTCGGCCGCGGCCATCATCAAGACGCCGGTCTTGCGATGATTGAGGGCATCGAGTTCGGCGACGGTGCGCGCCCTGTTGCGCTCGGCCAGATCCAGCGCCTGTCCGGCGACCAGGCCATGGAAGCCGACAGCTTCGGCCAGTGACATCACTAGTTCGCTGCGATGGTCGGCCGGCAGGCAATCGGCCGCGGCGATCACCCCGAAGGCTCGCGTGAGCAGGCCCACCGAGGCCAGGATCGCGTCGGCCTCGCCGTAGACCCGGTGCGTGGTCGGCCGGCCTCGGCGCAGGCGCGCATCGTCCATCGATGGCAGGTCATCGAGCACCAGCGAGGCGGCGTGCACCATCTCCATCGAACAAGCGACATCGAGCGCCCGGGCGATCGGCGAGCCGAACGCCTCGGCGGTCAGCAAGGTCAGCAGCGGCCGGAAACGCTTGCCCGGCGCCAGCAGCGCATAGTGCGCGGCTTCGCCGAGGCGGCCCGGCTCTTCGCCTGGCGATGGTATCAATTCGGCAAGGCGCCGATCGACGTGGAGGCGCAATGCCTCGACGCTATGGAGAAACATGCCCGTGTCGTCCATGCGCCCCCCCGACGCCAGCGGGGCTACCACCCCCGCTGTCGAGTCTTTGCGAAATCTGAAAGGCTTATTGGGCGGCGTCAACCCGCACTCCCTGCGGCAAGTGGCTTTGCTTGCGCTCCTGCATCGTCGTGTGCCCGTGCAGACACTGGACGATGCTCCGCATTCCGAGCATCCGGCCTATACACGACTAAAGTTCAGTCGTCGCCGTATAGGCTCTCGTACGGATCAACTTTACCCGATTCGACGTCGCCGACGTCCAGTTCCGGTTGGTAGCCGATCTTCTCGGCGGTGCTGGCCCGCCAGGCAAGCACGATCTCGTCGCGGAGCTCAGATGCGCCGGCGGCGACTCGGCCTGTGGTGAAAGCGACGCCGCTGCCGACGCCCGGCTTGAACGCGCCGGCCTTTTCCAGCTCGTAAAACGGGGTCACCGCAGCCAGGTCGTCGCTCAGATAGGCGCCGACGCGTTGTTCGATCGGACAGCTGCAATCATGGAACGGCGTCATCGCCGCCTTCAGCGCATCGAGCGTGACGACTTGGCGCACGTAGAGACCTTCCCAGGGCACGTGCACCTTCTCCAGCGTGTACCCGTTCGGATTGGGGAAGGGTCCCCAGCCGTTGTAGTGGATCGAGACGTGCAGCGGCATGCTGCCATCGCCGACGAAGTGCGAGAGCAGGCCGATGTCGACCAGGATCTGGCCCTCACGGCGCGAGCGGTCGGTTTCCAGCCAGGCCCTGTGGTCGGGGTTTGTCGTGAGGCGCGCGCCGGCGTCGTCGACCCGCCAGTAGGCGAAGTCCTTCGCCAGCTGCTGCCAGTCGGCGATGATCGAATAGGGCAGATACCCCATCTTCCAGCTGGTGACGCCGGCGCCGCGCAGCGCCGTCTCATACTCCTCGCGGGTCGGCGGCAAGGCCGCGAGCGGCAGCACGCCGGCGATCTTGCCGTCGTCGCCGCCGTCGACGAAGTGGCCGGGGTCGCGGTCCGCATCGTGGGTCCGGCCCGAGTTGCGCGAGCGGTCCGGCTCGCGGCTGAGTTCGCCGACCGCCGTCGCCGACGCCGCGCTACGCAGGAATGGCGGTAGTTCGGCCGGCAGCGCTTCGACCGCCGCCTCGCCGATCATCCGGTGACCGCTCGAACCCCAGGCCAGCGCCTGGCCGCTCGCGCCGAGGGCCAGCCCTACCGTCAGCGCCGCGCCGACACCTGCTCTCATCTGGGATCCCTAATCGGAAGCTCTTGCTCGACGCGCCGCACCCAGGCCTCGACGGCCGGATAATCGGCCAGGTCGAAGCCGCCGTCGGCGGCGAAGCGGGTGTAGGCGACCAGGGCGATGTCGGCCAGCGTCAGAGTCTCGCCGACCAGGAAATCGCGTCCTGCCAACGCCGCGGCCGCGAGGGTCCGATCCATCAGCGTCAGCGCCGCCTCGGCCTTGGCGATCAGCGCGGGATCCACATCGCCGCGCGGCCGGCTGAGGTACTTCATCTGGAAGCGCACGACGGCGACGGTCGGCTCGTGGTTGTACTGCTCCCAGAACATCCACTCGAGCATCTTGGCCCGCTGATAGGGATCGGCGGGAATCAGCGCCGAGCCTTCGGCCAGATGCAGGATGATGGCGCCCGATTGCGCCAGCGGCCGCCCGTCTTCCAGCACAATAGTGGGGACTTGGCCCGCTGGATTGATGGCTAAGAACGTGTCGGTGCGGGTCTCGCGCTTAACAACGTTCACATCGATCCAAGTGAATGGAATCCCGACCCTTTCGGCGGTCCATTTGACCTTCAGACAATTGCCCGAGATGGGATCGCCGTAGATCGTGATCATGCCTGCGACCTTGTTTCTGGTTGCCTGAGGTTTGTGACGACTGTACGATTGCTGTCACAACGCGACGAGAAACAACAGGGCAAGAGCTGATGAAGCACTTCCTGGCATGCCTCGCCACGCTGGCGTGCGCCCTGGCCGCGTCATCTGGGGCATATGCCGAGCCGGCGTCACCGTCGATTCCGGTCAAATCCGACCAGACCCTGACCCCAGCCCAGACTCAGATTCCCGCCGATCCGCTCGGCGACATGGTCACCGCGGCCATCACCGGCTCGCTGCCGGGGTCGGCCGACTACTACCTGAAGGCGACTCTCTATCACGCGGGCGAACGCGGCCTGCGCGCCCTCGACTCGCTGGGCTGCAAGGTGGTGGCGATGCGCACCGCCGCCGTCGACGGCATCGACCTGCCCCGCCACACCATCCTGTTCATCAAGGAAACAGTGGGCCTGC
>Ga0302314_10016688_pt1 | contig 12380 bp, 10 predicted proteins | sample III_Palsa_N2_3_FD_200533 | JGI IMG/M metagenome (GOLD analysis project Ga0302314, IMG submission 200533) | Peat permafrost microbial communities from Stordalen Mire near Abisko, Sweden - III_Palsa_N2_3 | ecosystem: Environmental > Terrestrial > Soil > Palsa > Peat permafrost | place: Sweden...
GCGCGTGGTCACTCCCGCCGAGGCCGCGGCCGAGGCCGACGTCATCATGATCCTGGTGCCGGACCCGATCCAGGGCGACGTCTACAAGGAGGTCGTCGAGCCCAACCTCAAGGCCGGCGACGCGCTGTTCTTCGGCCACGGCCTGAACATCCGCTACGGCTTCATCAACCCGCCGGCCGACATCGACGTCTGCATGGTCGCCCCGAAGGGCCCGGGCCACCTGGTCCGCCGTCAGTACGAGGAGGGCCGCGGCGTTCCGTGCATCGTGGCGGTCGAGCAGGACGCCACCGGCAAGGGCCTGGAGCTGGCGCTCTCGTACGCCAAGGGCATCGGCGGCACCCGGGCCGGGGTCATCAAGACCACCTTCACCGAGGAGACCGAGACCGACCTGTTCGGCGAGCAGGCCGTGCTCTGCGGCGGCACCTCCGCCCTGGTCAAGGCCGGGTTCGAGACCCTGGTCGAGGCCGGCTACCAGCCGGAGATCGCGTACTTCGAGTGCCTGCACGAGCTGAAGCTCATCGTCGACCTCATGTACGAGGGCGGCCTGGAGAAGATGCGCTGGTCGGTCTCCGAGACCGCCGAGTGGGGCGACTACATCACCGGCCCGAAGATCATCACCGCCGACACCAAGGCCGCGATGAAGCAGGTCCTGGCCGAGATCCAGGACGGCTCTTTCGCCAACACCTGGATCGCCGAGTACAAGGCCGGTCTGCCGAAGTACAACGAGTACAAGAAGGCCGACAGCGAGCACCTGCTGGAGACCACCGGCAAGAAGCTGCGCAAGCTGATGAGCTGGGTCGACGAGGAGGCCTGAGCCCCGAATCGGCTCGGTGACGGCCCGTTGGCGGCCTGCACCGGCTCGGTCGGCGGGGGTGTCCGTAAACGGACGCCCCCGCCTCTTTACACTGTGCCGGTCGCTCGTTTGTACGCTTTGGCGGATCCCGTGCGGGTGATTCCTCCGCATGGGCGGCGGCTCAACCGCCAACCCTCGCTAGACTCCGATTGCGCGTCAGGCTCACAGCGTCGTGCGTCTCCAACGCGGTATGCCACCGTCCCCACCATGCCGTCGGTGTCCACGGCCCCGCCGTGGGCGCACCAAGGTGCCCACCCGCACCCGAGCGGCCGGGGAGACCCGGACAGTAAGGACAACTGTCGTGAGCGCTGCTACCCCTCAGAAGAAGCCTGTCGTTCTCATCGCGGAAGAGCTGTCGCCTGCGACCGTTGACGCCCTGGGCCCCGACTTCGAGATCCGCCACTGCGACGGCGCCAACCGCGCCGAGCTGCTCCCCGCCATCGCCGACGTCGACGCGATCCTCATCCGCTCCGCCACCAAGGTGGACGCCGAGGCCATCGCCGCCGCGCGCCGGCTGAAGGTCGTCGCCCGGGCCGGTGTCGGCCTGGACAACGTGGACGTACCCGCCGCCACCAAGGCCGGTGTGATGGTCGTCAACGCGCCGACCTCCAACATCGTCACCGCCGCGGAGCTGGCCTGCGGCCTGCTGATCTCCACGGCCCGGCACATCCCGGCGGCCAACCTCGCGCTCAAGAACGGCGAGTGGAAGCGCAGCAAGTACACCGGCGTCGAGCTCGCCGAGAAGACCCTCGGCGTGGTCGGCCTCGGCCGCATCGGCGTGCTGGTGGCCCAGCGGATGTCCGCGTTCGGCATGAAGATCGTCGCCTACGACCCCTACATCCAGGCTGCCCGCGCCGCCCAGATGGGCGTCAAGCTGCTGCCGCTGGACGAGCTGCTCCAGGTCGCCGACTTCATCACGGTGCACCTGCCGAAGACGCCGGAGACCATCGGCCTGATCGGCGACGAGGCGCTGCACAAGGTCAAGCCGACGGTCCGGATCGTCAACGCCGCCCGTGGCGGCATCGTCGACGAGGAGGCCCTGGCCTCGGCGCTGAAGGAGGGTCGGGTGGCCGGCGCCGGGCTGGACGTCTACGTCAAGGAGCCCTGCACCGACTCCCCGCTGTTCGCCTTCGACAACGTGGTGGCCACCCCGCACCTGGGCGCCTCCACCGACGAGGCGCAGGAGAAGGCCGGTATCTCGGTCGCCAAGTCGGTCCGACTGGCGCTCGCGGGCGAGTTGGTCCCGGACGCGGTGAACGTCCAGGGCGGCGTCATCGCCGAGGACGTACGCCCGGGCCTGCCGCTGGCCGAGAAGCTCGGCCGGATCTTCACCACCCTGGCGGGCGAGGTCGCGGTACGGCTCGACGTCGAGGTACGCGGCGAGATCACCCAGCACGACGTCAAGGTGCTGGAGCTGTCCGCGCTCAAGGGCGTGTTCGAGGACGTCGTGGCCGAGACCGTGTCCTACGTCAACGCCCCGCTGTTCGCCCAGGAGCGCGGCCTCGAAGTCCGGCTCACCACGACCAGCGAGAGCCCGGAGTACCGCAACGTCATCGTGGTCCGCGGCACCCTGAACGACGGCCGCGAGGTCTCCGTCTCCGGCACGCTGACCGGCCCCAAGCGGATCCAGAAGATCGTCGGCGTGGACACCTTCGACGTGGACCTGGCGCTCACCGACCACATGGCGTTCTTCCGCTACGACGACCGCCCCGGCGTGGTCGGCACCCTCGGCCGCCTGCTCGGCGAGGCCGGGATCAACATCGCGGGCATGCAGGTTTCCCGCGACGACGAGGCCGGGGACGCCTTGGTCTCGCTCACCGTCGACAGCGAGATCCCGCAGCCGCTGCTGGGCGAGATCGCCGCCGAGATCGGCGCCAAGTTCGCCCGCTCGGTGAACCTCACCGCCTGAGCCCGGCAGGGCATTTGGCACTCATGCGGCGCGCCACCGAGGTTGTCGGTGGCGCGCCGTGCTTTCTCCAGGCGGTCAACACCCGCGCCGGGTTGGCACCTTGGAGTGAGACTGTGCTGCACACGCCAAAACGGTTGCCCTGCGCCGGCGGGCCCTCCGTATGATGGATCCGGAGGAAACCCGGCTGTGCCCTTCGGCCCGCCGGGCGCACGGGGGAGGGGAATCCGGACATGGGCCAAGACTCGCCGAACAAGAGCAGCGGCGGTTACCAGGTCGACGTGAGTGCCCTGGAAAAGGCCGTGGCACGGCTGAACGCGGTCGCCGCCGATCTCGCTCCCGCGAAGGACAGTGCGGCCTACAACACCACGATCGGTACCGGCACTCTCGGAACCGGCTTCGAGGGCGCGACCGGGCTGCTGGGCACACATGACGCGATGCAGACCTGGATCACCGGGATGATCAGTGCGCTGAAGGGCTTCATCGAGGAGTACGGCGGCCAGACCAAGCAGGTTGCAGCCAACTACACCGACCTCGAAGACCAGACGACTCGGAACATGTTCTGATGAACCGGGGGCGATGATGGGGGCGATCGACGACTCCCGGGAGCTGCGACAGGCTCAGAGCCAGCAGGCCCGGGCGGAGATCCTGGCCAGGACCCGCGGCGGTCACGAGGGGCCGACCGGTTACACGACGGACTTCACCGCCTCGGACGTTGGCGGCCTGGACGGTCTGCGGGCGATGATCGAACACGCCGATCCGGGACCGCTGCACACCGTCGCCAAGGAATGGGCGACCATCCACGAGACCTTGACGAAGGCTCAGGGCGACTTGCAGACGAACTCCGCAACCGCCCTGGAGAGCTGGAAGGGTACGGCGGCGGACAACTTCTCCACCCGTGCCCAGCAGCTCTACGAGTCGCTGGGCAACGGCGCGGCGTACGCCCAGAACGCCAGCCGGGGCGTCACCGCGGCGGCATTGGCACTGGCGACGGCGAAGAGCACAATGCCGACAGCCCCGAGCGAGTGGCAGAAGATCTCCCGGAAGGCGACCAGCGAGCAGGGCGCCGACCAGTTCGACGCCGACCTCAAGGCCGGTATCAGCCGCAAGGTCGCCCTGGACCTCGACGGCGGCCAGCTGTCCGCGATGGAGGAACGCCACCAGCAAGCGATCGTGGTGATGCAGACGCTGGAGGCGTCGTACAACTCGGCGGCGACGACGGTGGGGAAGCCGCCGGGTGCTATTGAAGACGGCACAATGTGGCCACCTCCTCCGGCGACAGCCACCCATGAGCCGGTCACCCAGCCCGATGGGCAGCCGGTGGACGGACCAAGTGCCGCCGGGGCATTGAAGTTGCAGCAGGACGGTACGCCGGGCAGCGGAGGGTCAGTCAACGGCCTGATCCCTGGCCAAGGCGTTCCAGGGAAGGTTGTCGGCGGTGGTACGCCGAGTGAGGGAATCACCGGCGGTGAGAAGCTGCCGACCCCACCCGGCCAGGGCACCACCCTCACTGGAGTCTCCGGCGGCTTGGGCTCCGGTTCCGGCGGGGGATGGGGCGGCGGCGGTGGGACTGTCGGCGGAACGATCCCACGGATCGGGAACGGAGGCGGCGGTCGGGCCAACTCCGGTTCTGGCTTCGGCTTCGGCGACGTCGCAGCCGGGTTCGATGCTGTCGGCAGTGGCGGCGCGAACGCCTTCGGCAGCGGACTGGCGGCCGGAGCCGATGACTTCGCCGCGACCTCCGCCACCACCGGCTCTGGCGCTGTGACCGGTGACGACGAGTCAGCGGGACAGCAGCCCGGAACTGAATCCACCGGCGCTTCGACCGAGGACGAGATGGCCATGGGTGGCCTCCCCGGCGGTCTGGGCAGCCAGGACAGGAAGCGCAAGCGCCGTCCTCGCCCGCACTACCTGGTGGAGGACCCGGACAGCTGGGCCTCCGGCGTGACCGTGAATCCACCCGTCATCATGTGACACGGTGCGCGATCCCCAGGGGTGACGATGTGTAGGGTCCTGGGGGACCGTCCAGCGGATCAGGGAACGGGGATCAGAGCATGGGGTTGGCCCGAACACGGCGCGCGGTGGGTGTGTTGGCGACGCTGGGGACCTTGCTGATGGTGGCGGCCCCGGCTGCGCACGCCGACGCGGCGCGGGACAAGCAATGGCCCTTGCAGGCATACAGTGCCGCCTCGAAGATCTGGCCCATCACGACCGGTAAGGGTCAGGTTGTCGCGGTCATCGACACCGGTTTCCGGACCACCCATGTCGACCTGGTCGGTCAGTTTCTCCCCGGCAAGGACTTCGCGCCCAAAAGCTACAACGAGGCTGCGAACGCCAGCCACGGAACGATGATGGCCAGCCTCATCGCCGGACACGGCCATGGAGCCGATGACTCGGACGGCATTATGGGTCTGGCGCCGGGAGTCAAAATCCTTCCCTTGGTTGTGGACCTACAGGCCGACGTTGACGGTCGGGAAGTCTCCGGAGCCATCCGTTATGCGGTGAGCCACGGTGCGAACGTGATCAACATGTCATTTGCGGGTATCTCCTCCACTCTGGTCGAACAGTCGGCTGTCGCGTACGCAGAGGCGCACAATGTCGTCCTAGTCGCTGGCTCCGGCAACGACGGTATCGAGGCGGACAATTACCCTGCCTCGTATGCCGGAGTGGTGGACGTCAGTGGTGTGAACCAGAACGGGAGTGTCTGGAGTGGTTCCGACTACGGTTCCCACATTGTCCTCGCGGCGCCCGGCAGCGACGTGCTCGGCGACGACAGCGGCACGGACACGCAGTATGAACTGGGCAATGGCACCAGCGGTGCCACGGCCTACGTCTCCGCAGCTGCCGCGCTGGTTCGGGCCAAGTTTCCGAACCTCACTGCCGGTCAGGTCATCAACCGGCTGATCAAGACGGCCGACGATCCCTCCGCCAAGCCCGGGCAGACCACCCCGGATCTCCACTACGGCTACGGCATTGCCCGCCCGGAGAGGGCGCTGGCCGAGGACATCCCGGCGGGCCCGGCGCAGGGGCCGCTGGCGCAGGCGAGCGACCCGTTGGCGCCTTCGCCCGTACCGAGTACCGCGCTGGCGGTGACCGCTGGCGACTCGACGTCGAACGGCGTGCTCTGGGTCTCGGCCAGCGCGGCCGTGGTGGCGGCCTGCTTGGTCATTCTCGGAGTGGTCCTGCTGCGCCGTCGCCAGCGCGCGTGACCGCCTGAGCCAACCCAGAGCCAAAGGCTGAGGGCCCCTCTGCCGAAGCGGAGGGGCCCTCACTGTTCTGCCTGCTGTGCGCCGCCAGGGACTCGAACCCCGGACCCGCTGATTAAGAGTCAGCTGCTCTAACCAACTGAGCTAGCGGCGCTTGCTGACTCGGAAAACACTACATGATCTGGCGGGAAACGCCGAATCGGTATCCTGGGCGCGTCGGGTGATCGCCCGTACCTCAGCCCCACCCGACCGAAGGAACATGATGAGCGAAGAGTCCGAGCACGCGGCGAGCGCGCAGGTGGACACCGATGCGCTGGCCGAGTTGGCCCGGCTGCGGGGGAGTATCGACAACATCGACGCCGCGATCGTCCACATGCTCGCCGAGCGCTTCAAGTGCACGCAGGAGGTCGGGCGGCTCAAGGCGCAGTTCCGGCTGCCGCCGGCCGACCCGGCCCGCGAGCGGGACCAGATCGAGCGGCTGCGGGAGCTGGCGGAGAGCGCGCGGCTGGATCCGGCCTTCGCCGAGAAGTTCCTGAACTTCATCATCGCCGAGGTCATCCGGCACCACGAGACGATCGCCCGGGCCTGAAGCCCGCCCGCAGGGGTTCCGTGCGGGGGGTTGGCGGGGTGGCCATCTCAGATAGTAGGAAATCCAAGTAGTTGTGCAGACAGCTCGGGTCCACTGTCGTACCGTGAAGGCAACAGGCAGTCCGCTGTATCGCCAGCCAGTGCTGAGCGGCCCGTGTCGCAGGTGACCCCTGCGTGGCCATGTACTTCCCCAGCCCCGCCGTGACGTGCGTCTTCTCGCGCTGCGTCATGTGCGTCATGTGATCCGAGTGATCGTTCCGAGTGATCGGAGTCCCCTGATGGACCAGCTGCGCCAGCAGACCCCCGCCCGCCCCATCCGCCGTCCCGTGCGCACCAGTGAGCGGGCCAATGCCGCCGCCGCGTTGCAGCGCGCCCTCGACCGCCGTGACAACGGCGGTGCCACGGGCCACGGCTCGCTCTGACGCCCGTCGACCGAACCGCTGACCGAACCGCTGACCGAATCGCCACCGTTCGTCCATCATTCGGACGGTGGCCGACCGACAGGTGAAACCAGGAGTATGGTCGCCGCCATGTCTCGTACACTCCGCCTCGCAGTTATCCCCGGTGACGGTATCGGCCAGGAAGTCGTGGCCGAAGGACTCAAGGTCCTCAACGCAGCGCTCCCCGCCGACATCAAGGTGGAGACCACCGAGTACGACCTCGGCGCCCGTCGGTACCACGCGACCGGCGAGACCCTGCCGGACAGCGTGCTGGCGGAGCTCAAGGACAGTGACGCGATCCTGCTCGGCGCGATCGGCGACCCGTCCGTGCCCTCCGGGGTGCTGGAGCGGGGGCTGCTGCTCAAGCTGCGCTTCGCCTTCGACCACCATGTCAACCTGCGCCCGAGCAAGCTCTTCCCCGGCGTCGACTCGCCGCTCGCGGGGCGTGCGTCGACAGGCGCGTCTCCGACGCGACCCGAGATCGACTTCGTGGTCGTCCGCGAGGGCACCGAGGGCCCGTACACCGGCAACGGCGGCAGCGTGCGCACCGGTACGCCGCACGAGGTGGCCACCGAGGTCAGCCTGAACACGGCCTTCGGGATCGAGCGGGTCGTCCGCGACGCCTTCGCCCGGGCCCAGGCCCGCCCGCGCAAGAAGCTGACGCTGGTCCACAAGAACAACGTGCTGGTCCACGCCGGGCACCTGTGGACCCGGATCTTCCAGCAGGTGGCGACCGAGTTCCCCGAGGTCAGCACCGACTACCTGCACGTCGACGCGGCGACGATCTTCTTCGTCACCCAGCCCGAGCGCTTCGACGTGATCGTCACCGACAACCTCTTCGGTGACATCATCACCGACCTGGCCGCCGCCGTTACCGGCGGTATCGGCCTCGCCGCGAGCGGCAACATCAACCCCTCCGGCGCGTTCCCGTCGATGTTCGAGCCCGTCCACGGCTCGGCCCCGGACATCGCCGGCCAGGGCAAGGCCGACCCGACCGCCACCGTCCTCTCGGTCGCGATGCTGCTCCAGCACCTCGGCCTGAACGAGGCCGCGGCCCGGATCGAGGCGGCCGTCACGACGGACCTCGCCGAGCGCATCGGTCAGCCCTCCCGTTCCACCTCGCAGGTCGGCGATGCCCTCGCCGCCCGAGTAGCCGGCTGACCCAGCCGGCACCTGCGATCCACGGACCGAAAGCGGTCCGGAAGACAGCGAGCCCAACCCGGCTGGTCAGCAGCACACTGTGACCCCGCCGCCACTGGCACGCACCTTCCGGGCCGCTTTGTCGTACGTTCGCCCGAACGGGCTGTCGTACCAACCCGGGAAAGTGCGACCATCGACAATGGACCGCCGATACGTTTCGCGCGGCCCGCCATGACGACACGGTGAAGGATGTATCCGCCATGACCTCCCCCATCGAGATCGAGCTCAAGCCCTCGGCTCATCCCCTGGCCGCCGAGGAGCGCGCAGCGCGGCTCGCCAATCCCGGCTTCGGCCGTTTCTTCACCGACAACATGGTGACCATCCGCTGGACCGAGGGCCGTGGCTGGCACGACGGCCAGCTCGTCCCCTACGGGCCGCTCGAACTCGACCCGGCGACCGCGATCCTGCACTACGGGCAGTCGATCTTCGAAGGGCTCAAGGCGTACCGCGCCGAGGACGGCAGCATCCAGACCTTCCGTCCCTTCGCCAACGCCGCCCGGTTCCAGGCGTCCGCCCAGCGGCTGGCGATGCCGGAGCTGCCGCAGGAGACCTTCGTCGCCGCCGTCGAGGCACTGGTCCAGCAGGACGCCGACTGGGTGCCCGGCCAGGACGAGGCCAGCCTCTACCTGCGGCCCTTCATGATCGCGACCGAGGTCGGGCTGGGCGTCCGGCCCGCCAACGAGTACCTGTTCCTGCTGATCGCCTCCCCGGCCGGGCCCTACTTCCCGGGCGGCGTCGCGCCGGTCTCGGTCTGGCTCTCCGAGGAGTACGTCCGGGCCGCGCCCGGCGGCACCGGCACCGCCAAGTGCGGCGGCAACTACGCCGCCTCCCTGGTCGCCCAGGCGCAGGCCAAGACCCAGGGCTGCGACCAGGTGGTCTGGCTGGACGCGATCGAGCGCCGCTGGATCGAGGAGATGGGCGGGATGAACCTGTACTTCGTCTTCGGAGAAGGCGAGAACGCCCGCGTGGTCACGCCCGAGCTGTCCGGCTCGCTGCTGCCCGGCATCACCCGCGACTCGCTGCTCGGGATCGCCGCGGACCTCGGCTACGCCACCGAGGAGCGGAAGATCTCCACCGACGAGTGGCGTGACGGCTGCGCCGACGGCACCCTCACCGAGGTCTTCGCCTGCGGCACCGCCGCCGCGATCACCCCGGTCGGCTCGGTCAAGTCCGCCCGCGGCGACTGGACGGTCGGCGACGGCACCCCCGGCCCGGTCACCCTCAAGCTGCGCGAGACCCTGCTCGCCCTGCAGACCGGCCGCCGCGAGGACACCCACGGCTGGATGCACCGCATCGCCTGAGCCCGCCCCCGGGGTCCCGTCGTCCGCAACCCGGGCGGCGGGACCGGGATCGTGGGTAACCTCGACGTAGACCACTCGTTGAGCAGTGAGCACCGGAAGGGAGGGCCCATGTCCGCAGCGACAGTCGACTTCGCTGACGTCGACCGGAGCGAGGGCGACGGCCTGCTGGAGGCGTTCCTTGCCCTGGAGACCCCCGAGGGCTTCAAGGCAGAGCTCATCGAGGGGGAGATCGTCGTGACACCGCCGCCGGACGGTGACCATGAGACGGCCATCGGCCGGATCGTCTGGCAGGTAGCCCGACGGTGCCCGGAGGAGCTCGACTTCGCCGGCGGCAAGGGACTGATCGTGCCTGGTGGGCGGTTCATCCCCGACGGCACCTTCACCGACCGCGACGCCATGGTCGGTCGGGAGTCCTGGTCCAAGCCGGACGGTGTGCTGCTGGTGCTCGAAGTCACGTCCCGTCGCCCGCAGAAGGACCGAGAGCAGAAGCGTCTTGGTTGCGCGGCCGCCGGCATTCCGCTTTACCTGCTGGTCGACCGTCAGCGGGAACTGGTGGTTCTGCACAGTGAGCCCAAGCACGGCGACTACGCGGCCACGGTCACCGCCGTACCCGGTGACCTGCTGAGCCTGCCGAAGCCCTTGGGCTTTGACCTCGACACCACCCGATTGTTCTGAGCGCCAAGGTCGCGGGTCCCGCATCCTGAGACGATCCGTCCATTTCGGCCCGGCTGTGGCATACTCCGAATGTGTCCTCGCTCGCGCTCATTATTGGCAGCAGGCGCGCCGGTCCGCAGTGACCGTTCCGTACGACAGACCCGTATGCGGAACGGACACCTTGTGCTCAGACCCGCGCGCAGACCTCTCGCATCCGCGAGGGGTCTTTTTCGTTGCCCGGCGTGCTTCCCAACAGGAGGGCGACCGGGGACGGGATCCGCGCGGCGATGGTGGACAGTGGAGTCGGAGCCCCCGGTAGGCAGGTCGGCCTGCCGGGGACCACCACCCCTGGACAGGAGACCCCAGGCCATGACCCTCAAAGACGAGTTCCACGTCTTCGATACCACCCTGCGCGACGGTGCGCAGCGCGAGGGCATCCATCTCACCGTAGCCGACAAGCTCACCATCGCCCGCCACCTGGACGACTTCGGCGTCGGCTTCATCGAGGGCGGCTGGCCCGGCGCCAACCCCCGTGACACCGAGTTCTTCGCCCGCGCCGCCACCGAACTCGACTTCAAGAACGCGCAGCTGGTGGCCTTCGGCGCGACCCGGCGGGCCGGTGGCAGCGCCGCCGAGGACGCACAGCTGGCCGCGCTGGTGGCGTCCGGCGCGCCGGTGATCACGCTGGTCGCCAAGTCCCACGACCGCCATGTCGAGCTGGCCCTGCGGACCACCCTGGACGAGAACCTGGCGATGGTCGCCGACAGCGTCCGCCACCTGCGGTCGCTGGGCCGCCGGGTGTTCATCGACTGCGAGCACTTCTTCGACGGCTTCAAGGCGAACCGCGAGTACGCGCTCGCCGTGGTCCGCACCGCGCACGAGGCCGGGGCCGACGTGGTGGTGCTCTGCGACACCAACGGCGGCATGCTGCCCTCGGGCGTGCGCGCGGTGGTGGCCGAGGTGCTCGCCGAGACGGGGGCCCGGCTGGGCATGCACGCCCAGGACGACACGGGCTGCGCGGTCGCCAACACCCTGGCCGCGGTGGACGCCGGCGCCACCCACGTGCAGTGCACCGCGAACGGCTACGGCGAGCGGGTCGGCAACGCCAACCTGTTCCCGGTCACCGCGGCGTTGGAGCTCAAGCTGGACCGCCGGGTGCTGCCGGACGGCGCGCTGGCCGAGATGACCCGGATCTCGCACGCCATCGCCGAGGTGGTCAACCTGACCCCGTCCACCCACCAGCCGTACGTCGGGGTCTCGGCCTTCGCGCACAAGGCCGGGCTGCACGCCTCCGCGATCAAGGTCGACCCGGACCTGTACCAGCACACCGATCCGGCGCTGGTCGGCAACAGCATGCGGATGCTGGTCTCGGACATGGCGGGTCGCGCCTCGGTCGAGTTGAAGGCCAAGGAGCTGGGCTACGACCTGTCCCGGGACCGGGAGGCGGTCGGGCAGCTGGTCGCCACCGTCAAGGAGCGGGAGAACCTCGGCTACACCTACGAGGCCGCCGACGCCTCCTTCGAGCTGCTGCTGCGCGACCAGGTCAACGGGCACCGCCGGCGCTTCTTCCGGCTGGAGTCCTGGCGGACCATCAGCGAGCAGCGAGCGGACGGCCGGCAGGCGAACGAGTCCACGGTGAAGCTGCTGCTGAAGGGCCAGCGGATCGTCGCCACCGGCGAGGGCAACGGACCGGTCAACTCGCTGGACCGGGCCCTGCGTACGGCTCTGGAGCCGTTCTACCCGCAGCTGGGGAACCTGGAGCTGGTGGACTACAAGGTCCGCATCCTGGAGGGCCAGCACGGCACCACCTCGATGACCCGGGTGCTGGTCTCGACCGGTGACGGCAAGGACGAGTGGTCGACCGTCGGCGTGGCGGAGAACGTCATCGCCGCGTCCTGGCAGGCCCTTGAGGACGCCTACACGCTCGGCCTGATCCGGGCCGGCCTGGAGCCCGACGAGGCCGGCGGTGACGAGTCCGCGCCCGACGAGGTCTGAGCCGGTCCGGGTCTGAGCCGGGCGGAACGCGACGAGGCCGTGGGATGCGGCGGCAACGGATTGCCGCCGCATCCCACGGCCTCGGCCTGTGTGCGCTCCCGCGTACCCGGGCCCCGGGTGGGTGGTTCAGCGGAGTCGGGCGAGGAGGGCGTGTTCGACGAGGGTGATGAGGGCGGATTTGGCGCTGTCGCGGCGGCGGGCGTCGGTGGTGATGATGGGGGTTTCGGTGCTGAGTTG
>Ga0302314_10016689_pt1 | contig 12380 bp, 11 predicted proteins | sample III_Palsa_N2_3_FD_200533 | JGI IMG/M metagenome (GOLD analysis project Ga0302314, IMG submission 200533) | Peat permafrost microbial communities from Stordalen Mire near Abisko, Sweden - III_Palsa_N2_3 | ecosystem: Environmental > Terrestrial > Soil > Palsa > Peat permafrost | place: Sweden...
GGCTCGCTATCGACGATGGCGGTCATTGCTTTGATGAACCGCCGTGTGTGCGGCAGGTCCGCGTGAGCGTCGAAATCTGATTGATCACGCCATACCGATGTGACCACGAAGAGGCGGGGATCGGCGAAGCTGCAGAAGCCATGCCATTCCAGGCAGCCGGCCTCGCCTCGCGTGGACGGGCCGACGTCGACGAGCGCGGCCTCGGCGTCGCTGTCCGTGCCGGCGCGAACGTGAAAGCGGGCAAGAAAGTAGAGTTCCATAGGGCTTTCCTAATTGAACAAAAGTTTTTTGCTTCTTTTTTTCAAAAAAGATGCTTCCTCCCTATAACTTCCTTACCGGCGCCTAGGCGATCTGCAGCGACTGCACTGCCTGCTCAAGTTCTTGAAAGCTCGGCATGTGTTGATTCGGGGCCATCTTACGGCCGGTCTCAACGCTCACCTGCGGTGCATTACCGTGCAGGTGCGCCACCAGCACGGCGCGGATCACTTCGTAGAATTTCGCCTCTTCCTCGACCAGGTTCTTCAGGCAACTGGCGATCGGACCGACCATTCCATACGACAACAATACACCCAAGAACGTGCCGACCAGCGCTCCGCCAATCATCTCGCCCAGGACCGCCGGCGGTTCGTCGATGTGCGACATGGTCTTTATCACGCCTAGCACCGCCGCGACGATGCCCAAAGCGGGCAACCCATCCGACATGGTCTGCAGGGCATGGGCGGGATGAAGCTCTTCGTTCAGGGTCTTTTTCAACTCGCGCGCCATCACATCTTCGATCTGGTGCGGATCGTCGGCGTTCATTCCGACCATCCGAAGGTAGTCGCAAATCATCGTGCTGGCGTGGTGATTGGCGAGAATTTTCGGAAATTTCTGGAACGCGGCGCTTTCCTCGGGCTTTTCGATGTGGGGTTCCAACGCCATCGCACCCTTGGTGTTCGCAAGACGGACGAAGTAGTAGAGCAGGCTTAGAAGATCGATGTAGTCGGATTTTTTGAAGCTCGCACCTTTGACGATCTTACCGACGCCGGCGCCGGTGTGCTTGAGCGCGTTGACCGAGTTCGCCATCACGAAGGTGCCGATCGCAGCGCCCAGGATGGTCAGCATCTCAAACGGCAGCGCCTTCATGACCGCGCCGACGTTGCCGCCCGTGGCGGCGAAACTGCCGAACACACACGCCAGAACAAATACCAGACCGCCGATCGGTAACATGCTGCCTGCTCAGTTCTTGGCCGGCGGTGCGGGAGCAGGGGTGGGAGGCGCGAGGATTACGGGCGCCGATTTGACGGAAGGGGGCGGAGTGGCGGCTTGGCGCAGTACTACGATCGCAATACGCCGGTTGGCCGCCGCCAAGGGCTGATCGGGCAATAGCAACTCGCGATCCGCGTTGCCGCTTACCGAGGCTACCCTGCTTTCCGGCAATCCGTTCTGTTCCAGGAAACGCCGGGTGGCGTTGGCGCGATCGGCGGATAAATCCCAGTTGGTGCGGTCGCCCGCGGCATAGGGGCGCGCATCGGTGTAGCCGGCGATGGATACCGACTCGGTGAGCTTTTGCAAAACCGGGCCGATTTTCAGCAGCAAAAGCTTCGCCTTGTCGTCGAGGTCGGCCGATCCGCTGGCGAACATCGCCTGCTTGTCGGCGTCCATGATCTGGATGCGCAGGCCCTCGCTCGTCATGTCCACGGCCAACTGCTGGCCCAGATCGACCAACGCCGGGTCGGAAGCGATCGCCTGTTTGATCTCGTTGGCGGCGGCCTCGAAGGTCTTCTTCTCGGATGCGGCGCGATCGGCGGCTATTTGGGCTGCAGTCGGTGCGCGGGTGCCGGGCTGTATTGCGCTGCCCGTGGCGTTGCCGGTGGCGCTGTCGCTGCTATCTTCGTCGGTGCCGTCGCCCGAACGTAAGGGGGTCGCGACGGTGCTGAGGGTGTCGTCTTCCTCGACATCCGGCTGTGGCTGGGCGGTGCCCGGTATCACTTCGGTCGCGCCGTTGTCGGAAACCATCTGGCCTTGCGCGTACGGCGTGCGACCGCTGAACGGCTTGCCGGACCCTGAACTGGTGGGGGCCATCAGGTTGTTGGGGCTGAAGTAATCCGCGAGCCCGCGCCGCTGCGCTTCGGTGGTGGCGTTCAGCAGCCACATCAACAGAAAAAACGCCATCATCGCGGTGACAAAGTCGGCGTAGGCTACCTTCCAGGCGCCGCTATGGGATCCGCCCTCGATAATCTCCTCCTTTCGGATCACGATGGTGGGTCTGTCGGTTTTGCGGTTGTCGCCTTTCTTGGCCATGGATGTTTCAACCTCGGGGAAATCGAGGTTCCAACATGGACGGGCAAGCTTAATGTGAGACTAATTGGGGATGAAAATGTCGCGGCGCGGTAGGATGGCGCCGGGGATTTTCCAGTTGCCGGGCTTAATTCCGCGCAAACGATAGAGCAATTCGGTCTGCCCGCCACGCACACTCGGGACCCGCGCGAACAACAGCTTGTCGGCCCAATGCGAACCGGGATCAGGACGCAGACGTAACATCAGAATGCCCGGTCGGGACCGCATCACCGGCTCGGCCGGCGGAAGATCGAATTCGGGCCAGCGATAGTCGAGGGCCAGGATTTGCGTGTTCCCGGGCAGATACCACGCCAGCAGTGCTGCCAAACCATAGTCGTCGGTGGCGATGTAGGGCGCATCGCCGGCGGCGCGCGCAACGCTTGCGGTGAATTGCCGGACCGCCTCCGGACGCATCGGCAGCACCGACCAGTTGCTCGGCAGGCGTACCAATCCGAGGACGAGTTGCGCCAGCACCAGTACGCCGATCCCCGAGCCAAGCCAGATCGCCGCCGAGCGCCAGCGGCTCGCCACCAGACCTGTCGAGATGACGGCGGCAGGGTAGATTACCGCCGGCCAGTTCGCTTGCACGCGATCGCCCAGCGCATGTTCCACGAACAACGCCGCACCTGGCCAGATCATCGCGGCCAGCAAGCCCCCCGCCGGCTCGCGCCAGCGGCGGGCCGCCGCGACCGCGCCGCAGCCGCACAAAAACGCGACAATCGGGGTGGCGGCGGCGATCTGCCCTAACACCAGACCGACCTCGGATGCCAGCGCCCGCGAGAGCCTGAACTTCCCGAGCCGCGCGCCTTGGCGGACGAAACTGGCCCAGTGATGCGAGTAATTCCACCACAGCACCGGCAGGAACAACGCCAGCACCAGAGCGCCGGCCAGATACGGCCACGGACTCCGCCACCAGAAGCGGCGCCCGGGCTCCAGCATCCAGATCAGAATCCCGGCCGGCAACAGCGCGGCGGTGTATTTGCTCACCATCGCGAGTCCTACCGCGAGGCCGACCGCGAGCCACCAGACCGCCTGCGCGGTCGCGATCAACCGCCCCAGCGCCCAAAGCGCCGCCACCCAGAAGAATAGCAGCGGCACGTCGGGGGTCATCACCTCGCCCGCGACGCCCCAGAACAAGGTGGCGTTCATCAACAGCGCAGCGCCGAGCCACGCTGGCGGACCCGCTTCGGGGAGCAGATCCCGCGCGGTTTGCATGATCAGCCATGTCGCGATCAATTCCGAAATCGGGCCCAATAGCCGCACGCCGAGAGCGGTCTGGCCGGCGATCGCGGTGCCAAACCGGATCCAGAGCGCTACCATCGGCGGATGATCGAAATAGCTCGGCGCCAGAGCGCGCGACCAAACCCAGTAGTAGGCTTCGTCGGGTAATAGTGAGACCCGGCTCGCCGCCCATAGCCGGTAGAGGCAGAGCACAATCAGCCCGGACCAGATCCACACCGAAGGCCGCCCGAGCTTCATCGGGCAAATCACCTGGATCGCCAGACCAGCGTCGCCGATACGGCGTAATTCCACACCGCGCCTACCGCGGCACCCACGACGCCGGCGGCGCTCCAGCCGGAATTCTCGGCGTAGAGCGCGCGGGCGATGCCGATGTTCGCCACCGCCCCCAGGCCGCATACCAGCATGAACAGGATCCAGCCCTGGAACAGCTTCGCTCCGCGCAACCGCCGATAGCGGTAGGTGAGCGAATTATTCAGCTGAAAATTGCTCGCCATCGCGATGAAAGTACCCAACGTCTGGGCTTGCGAGAAATCGAGCCCGGCCCGGCGCCCGACCAGCAATACCACGTATTGCACCAGCACGCCGAACGCGCCGACCAGACAAAAGCCGACGAAATTGAGCGGGACCACCCCGCCGGTGAGTTTCTGCAGGAGAAGCCCGAGAAACTCCAGCAGCACCATGCCGTCGAGCTTGCTCTCGCCCGCCACGCGCGCACCGAAGCGCGCCGGCACTTCCGCCACCCGTAATCCCTTCGGCGCCGATAGGATCAGATCGACCAGAATCTTGAACCCCTGGTTGGCGAGATGGGGCGCCGCCCGGTCGTAGACTTCACGGCGGAGCATGAAGAATCCGCTCATCGGATCAGTTACGCGCACTGGCAAGACCGCTTGGGCAAAACGGGTGCCGAGATTCGAAAGCCCCTTGCGATAGGAACTGGCGAGACCCGCACTATCGCCGCCATCCAGATAACGACTGGCGACGATGAGATCGACGTTGCCCTGGCGCAGCAATCCCAGCATCACCGCCAGCCGAGTCTCATCGTGCTGCAAGTCGCCGTCGATCACCGCGACGAACGAGGCCGACGAGCAGAGCGCGCCCTCGGTCACCGCCGAGGCAAGGCCACGCCGCCCTACCCTGCGAATGCAACGCACGCTGGGATCGCGTGCTGCGATCGCGCGGACCACTTCGGCGGTGCCGTCGGGACTGTTGTCATCGACGAACACCGCCTCCCACGCAATCCCGGACAGCGCGGCACGGAGCCTTTCCACCAGCACCGGCGCGTTGGCCCGCTCGTTGTAACAGGGCACCACCACGGTGAGTTCGGCCGCCGGCGTGCCAGGAGACACCGGCACGGAGTGGCCTGAGATGAACAACGGCTGGTCGGTCATCAGATCAGAGCGGCACGCCGGCCAGATCGCGGCTGGTGCGAATCGTCTGCAAGGTCTGGACCCGGGTTACCGACGGCGCGCCGGTCAGGCGCTGCGTCAGCTGGTTCTCATGCGCGGTGTCGCGCGCCACCAAGCGTAGCAGGAAATCCCCGCCGCCCCGGATCATATGACACTCGCGCACCTCCGGCCAGCCGCCTACGAATTGCTCGAAGGCGGTCAACACCACTTCTTTCTGACTGTCGAGCCCAACAATGGCAAAGAACACGATCTCCCAATCCAACTTATGGGGGTCCGTGTTGGCATGGTAGCCGCGAATGACGCCGGCTTCCTCAAGCCGCCGCACACGTCGCAAACAAGGAGGCGCCGAAATCCCCGCCCTGCGAGCCAGCTCCACATTGGTCATCCGCCCATCGGCCTGCAACTCGGCCAAAATACGGCGATCAATCGCGTCCATCTCGAACGCTTCCGCCAGATTATCTTTCATGAGCACCAAACAACCAAGTCTTTCCAGCCCCGCGACACGGAGTTTTCAGGACAACCCCTTGCTACGCAATATTGTTGCAAGAACGCCCCGAGGCAAGAGGAGATGTAGTGAAGGCGGGGTTTCACCCCGGACCCCGACCAGGGGGGCTTTGTGCCCCAGGCTGTGCCAAAACCCGCTTTAGCAATGTCGAGGACATGCTCGCTGGAAGCCCGTCCTTGTTGTTTTGGTGGAGAACGGCCGCAAGAGTCCCAGAGAAATCGAGGCTGACCGAGCTAAGATTATTACTTGCCGGCGCGCACACGAAAACCCAGCCGCTCGTCCATTTCCCCAACCTGATGAATGAGCAGCCCAACCTCCAGCACGATGGCCAAAGCGATCCCAACCACATGATGATGCGAGGCCACCTGTTGGGGGGCGTCCATCAAGCGATGGCCGATGTCAGCGATGAGGCCCACTGTCAGCAGCACCCTATAGCTGCGGCCGAACCGGGAATGGAGCCACTCGTCGATACGATAGGCAGTGGAGGTGACAAACTTGACCACTTGCGTTCCCTGATGCCGCCATTGATGGAGAAGAGATTCCTCGTTCAGGCACGACCTTATTGGCCGCTTCGCCCAACGGTCCGATTGGACGGCGCGTCAGACCGCAGTGATCGCCGGCACCCGGTAATGGCCATTCAGCAACTCGGGCTTGGGAAGATAGGCGCGCAGGATCATGGCGAAGGGACCCGCCTTGGGGGCGGGCAACCAGTTCGAGGACCGTGCGCCGCCTGGGTCGTTTCGCGAAATCCACACATCCACGCCGCCGTCGGCGGATTTGATGACCCCCGGAGTGCGGTCGCCGATGGAGTAGCGGTCAATTGGGTTTTCGGTGAAAAAGAACTGACCGTCGGCCGTCGCCTCATACATGGTCAGCGACCAGAAACCGTCAACCGGCAGGGCCGCTGGAAGCGACAGCCGATAAAGCCTGTCGCCGTGGAAGAGGACGCCGTCCTCGCCCTGAGCGCGCAGATACATGGCCTCCTCCGGGACAAGGGCGGCGATAGCGGCCACAGCGACGATCGCGCGATAGGCGATGTCGTCGCCGAAGTTGCCCAGATCGGCCTTCGGATATTGCCAGCCCTGTTCGAACGCGACCGATGCGGCGGCCAAGTGCGCCTTGGCCTTCTTGAGCCCAGCCTCAACGATAGTGGCGTCGGACCCCAGCGCCGCCGGATCGAAGGTGGGCGCGCGGGCCTTGAGCGCGGCGAAACCCGCCAGCCCCGCCTTGGTCGGCGGTGGGTCAGCGGCCATGAGCATGGCGGCGGAGCGGAAATAGTCTGACCAAGTGGCGCCCCGAAGGGCAGCGGCAGGCGTATAGGCCGCCGCCGGACCACTCAGGATCAGACCATCCTGCGCTTTGTGGGCGGCGTCGAGATCGCCCGGTCCATCGACGAGGGTGCGCGCTAGTAGCCACGCATGGGGCGTCGCGACGTTGACGACCTTAGCGCCGGCAGGCGCAGACATGCCGGGACCGACGAGGGTCCAGGTCCCAGCTGCGCCGCTGGGGGTGCGGCGGCCCAGCACGGCGTTGTTGTTGGTGTACATGTCCATGATCGCCACGGACTGGTAGCGGGCACCCGCATCCGAAATGGTGAGCGTCACAGGGCCCTTTGTGAGGTCAACGAAAGCTTGGGAATAGAGGGTGTCATTATTGGGCGTCGTTATGGCGTGGAAGCGCGCATTGACCAGCACTCGCGCGTGAACGAAGGCGTTGAGCCCGGCCATCTTCAACCGCGCGTTCGGGTCGGTCATGCGGGCTCTGGCCGCGGACGCCTCGATTAAGGGGAGCGTGGCCAGCCAAGCCGCAGCGATGCTGTCTTCAGTCAGGCCAGCGCCGGAAGCGGCGCTCACTGGAGAAGCGCCACCCATAACGGTAGCTGCGGCGGCCAGTTGGGAAAAGCGACGACGGTCCATGGCCGGCTCCGATTTCGAAAGGAAAGAGTCTCGGGTTTGGCTTCAAGCCTCATGAGCCGAACTGACCTGTCATAACGCGCCCCGCGATCAGCTTCGCCAACTTGTCTGCGTCTGCTTTCAGGTTGAGCTTCCGCCCCCTGATCCCGTGCACCGCCAGGCCGACGGGACCGATCGGGGGCAGCTTGTTCTCGCCCTGCACCTCGGTGTCGAACTCGCCGATCAGATCGGCACGGGGTTGGAGGCCGCGATAGACCTGGACCTGAACCGCCAGGACACTAGCCCCCATCCCCAGGCCCACCAGTCGTTTGGCCGGATCACCGGGATCCGCACGCACGATGCAGCCCGCGATGATCACGGCTCCTGGCGGCGCGCTTTGCAGGTCGTTGTAGACCGCGCGCGCGCCGTCATGGACATTACGCGAAAGGGCTGCGGTCAGCAGCCCCGGCAGGCCTGACTGAACCGCTGCGGTGATCGCATCGGCGCCTGCGGGCGGCGGCGGCGCGCCTTGCGGCGGAATGCAGGCACGGTTGGGCAAGGACGCCTCATCCTGAGGCGGGGAGCCTAGCGTAGCGAACGGTAAGACGACCACGCTCGCCGGCGCCCCTTTTGGCACGTCTTGCGCTAGGGCGGACTCAAACACCCCTAACGAGGCCGCCACGCCGAACGCGACCATGACCGGATTGAATTTGAGCATCCCGCCCTCCTGGCCGCAGGCATGTCTACTGATCGACGTTATACTACCAAGCGGAGCAGAAGTTCGTCGAGAGTTGGGACTGAGGTCGCGACCCAAAAGCCAACCGTTCAGGTGCGGGCCAGTGGCGGCGATTTCTGCATTCAAGAAATGATCATCCAGAGTTCGGCTGTCGATCGGGGACGACAAGCGGAATACTCATGATTTGGGACGCCGCCAAATCACTATAGAATCAATCTGCTGAAGGCGAGGGAGGCAAGACGTGAGCTTCATCGAGGGCGATAGCCGAAATCAGATCAGCATGCTGCCAGCTTGCGTCGATGATTACGTTGCGATGGGCGCTCTCGTCCGTGTCGTTGATGCGTTCGTCGCCAGTCTTGACCTCGCCGAGCTGGGCTTCAATCGAGTGCTGGCCGCGGCGACAGGTAGGCCAGGCTATCAGCCTAGCGACATGCTCCGCCTGTACATTTGGGGATATCTCAATCAGGTCCGCTCCTCGCGGCATTTGGAGAAGGCGTGCGTCCGCGATCTGGAGGCTTTGTGGCTGATGCGTCGCCTCGCGCCCGACTACCGCACGATAGCAGCCTTCCGGCACGACAATCCGGAGGCGATCGTCGCGGCAAGCGCGGCCTTTATCCAGTTCTGTCGCGGTCAGGGGCTCATCGGTGGGCGCATGGTGGCGCTGGATGGCACGAAGATGCGGGCCGTCGCGAGTCCGAGGAATATCGCCGGCGCCGAGCGTCTCGGCCGCGACATCGCGCACACCGAGAAAGAGATCGCCTATTACCTCCACCGGCTCGACATCATCGACGAGACCGTGGCTCAGGGCTTTGCGGATCAGCCGTTGCACAGGGAGGGGTTCACTGCAGCCATCGCCTCGCTGCAACGCCGGAAGGACCGGCTGGCGCGGCGACAGCAGGACCTGGAGCGCCGTGATGAGAAAGTGCTTGTCTTCGGCGAACCGGAGGCCAGGCCGATGGGCTACGGCCGCGCACCCAAAACGCCCTCGTACAATCTCCAGAGCGTCGTCGATGTTGAGAGCGGGCTGATCATCCACCACGATGTCTACAACGACGCGAACGACAGCCATCTACTGCATCCGATGTCCGTCGCGACCAAGGAAGTGCTGGAAGTCGAGAAGCTTCAGGTGCTGACTGACGGCGGGTACTCGAACGCCGAAGAGATTGCTCGATGCGAACGTGAAGACATCGAGGTAGCGGCGCCGATCAAGCGCGGCGCGATGAACTCGGATCACTTCCGGCCGGCGCAGTTCATCTATGACGAGGCAAGCGACACCATCCGATGCCCGGCCGCGCAAACTCTGCGGCCGTCGGGCCTCCACACCCGCAACCGAGCAATGCGTTATCGGACTTCAGCCTGCGGCAGTTGCGCTTTGAAACCGAGATGCACACCCGGCGTCCAGCGCACGATCCACCGGCTGGTTGATCAGAGCGCGCTGGATCGCATGGGAGGCGCGTATCCACGCAGATCCGAGCCTGATGACAATCCGACGATGCACCGTTGAGCATCCGTTCGGCACGATACAGCGAATGTCGAGCGGCGGAAGGTTCCTGACGAGGGGACTAATGGCGGTCAAGGCGGAAGCGGCTCTTTCCATCCTCGCCTTCAACATCCTCCATGCTGGAAATGCGTTCGGGGCGAAGGCAATAACCCCAAGCTGAGGCTCGACCTCGCGTCGCCTCAGCGCTCGCTTTCGATTGGCGATGCCGCACCAGTTTTGACACAGCCTGCCCCCTGGGCCCCCAACCAGGAGCCGAGGGGCCCCTGGACCCCCGGGACTTTAGATTGGGGGAGTGGGTGGGCACGCGCGGGAGTTTTCATACCGGCACGCAGCCCACCTACTCCCCCAACCTAAAGTCATGGGTTCCAAGGACCTCTCGGCCTTTGGTGGGGTCCAGGGGGCAAAGCCCGCCTGGCGGGGTCCGGGGCAGAGCCCCGCCTTTCCTTACTTCCCTCCTTGCACCGCCGGCTACCTGACCGATATGTTGGTTGTCCCAAAGCGAGGTTTCGAGTCGGTTCATGGCTGAGTATCGCACTAAACTGTTGGTAATCGGCGCCGGGCCGGCCGGCTACACGGCGGCGATCTATGCGGCGAGGGCCAATCTGGCGCCGTTTCTGGTGGCGGGTTTGCAGCCTGGCGGTCAGCTCACCATTACGACTGACGTGGAAAACTATCCGGGGTTCGCCGAGGCTATTCAAGGGCCTTGGCTGATGGACCAGATGGCGGCGCAGGCTCAGCATGTCGGTACGCGGATTGTCCATGATCTGATCGTCGAGGTGGATTTCAGCGCACGCCCGTTCCGTTGTTTAAGTGACAACGGCGATCTGTTTGTGGCCGACGCGGTAGTGATCGCGACCGGGGCGCAGGCGCGGTGGCTGGGGCTACCTTCCGAAAAGCGGCTGCAGGGCGGGGGGGTTTCGGCGTGCGCGACTTGCGACGGATTTTTCTATCGCGGCAAGCGAGTCGCGGTGATCGGCGGCGGTAATACTGCGGTCGAGGAGGCACTTTACTTGAGCCATCTCGCCGAACAGGTGACTTTGGTGCACCGGCGCGACAAATTGCGGGCCGAAAAGATCCTGCAGGCGCGCCTGTTGGTCCATCCGCGCATCAACGTGGTTTGGAACGCTGAAGTTGCAGAAATTATTGGCGATAAGATAGTAGAACAGATAGCATTGCGCGACCGGATCAGTGGGGAAGTGATCCGGCTGGCAGTCGACGGCGTATTTGTCGCGATCGGGCATTCACCGCACACGGAAATGTTCAGAGGTGCGGTGGCGCTGGACGCGGAGGGCTACGTCGTGACCGAACCGGGGACCACCCGCACCTCGGTGCCGGGGGTGTTTGCAGCGGGCGACGTGCAGGATCGGATCTTTCGCCAAGCCGTCACGGCGGCGGGAACCGGTTGCATGGCGGCGTTGGAGGCGGAGAAATGGCTCGCAGAGCAAGAAGATGTTGCACTGCTGGCGGCGGAGTAACTAGGCTTTCAATTGCTGCGCCCGCGTGACCGGGCTTCGGAGGGTAGGGTAATCATGGACTGGGACAAATTGCGTGTGTTTCACGCTGTGGCTGAGGCTGGGAGCTTCACTCACGCCGGCGACACCCTCAATCTCAGCCAATCCGCGGTCTCGCGTCAGATTTCGGCGCTGGAAGAGGCGCTGCAGGTGCCGCTGTTTCACCGCCACGCGCGCGGGCTGATCCTTACCGAGCAGGGCGATCAACTCAATCGCACCGTACGCGAGGTGTTCGCCAAACTCGCGATGACCGAGGCGTTGCTTACCGAGAGCAAGGAAAAGCCTGCAGGACGGTTGAAAGTTACTACCACGGCGGGATTTGGCACTACCTGGCTCGCGCCACGGGTGGGCGATTTCCTCGCGACCTACCCGGAAGTGTCGATTTCGCTGATCCTGGACGACATGGATCTCGATCTGGCGATGCGCGAGGCGGATGTCGCGATCCGCATGCATCCGCCCAAACAGCCCGACCTGGTGCAACGCCATCTGATGGCGATCCATTGGGAGGTGTTCGCGGCGCCCTCTTATTTGAAGAAACATGGGGTGCCGAACCGGCCCGAGGATCTGGATAATCACCGCATCATTCTGTTCGGCGATTACCATTTGCCGGTGCCCGACATCAATTGGCTCGCCGAAGCGGGCTGCAAGCCGGGGATAACGCGGCGGGCATTGCTGGAGGTGAACTCGCTGCACGGGATACTACTCGCGATCCGGTCGGGACTTGGGATCGGAGTGCTGCCGGATTACATGCACGCCGAGACCGAGGGGCTGGTGCGGGTTCTGCCTGAAGTGAAGGCACCACGGGTGGACGCGTATTTTGTATACCCAGAAGAGCTGCGCAATTCCAAGCGCGTGGCGGTTTTTCGGGATTTTCTGCTGGCGCAGTTGCACGACAGGTACTGACGGTATACAAGATTTAATCGTAACAGGTGGTTTTATAGGGTTGACTCAGTATAGTTCTGTCTCATAAGTTATTCGCGAGTGACCGGGCTTGTCGCCCGGCCGTTCCCGGTTTCATGGTTTCCATGTGACTGGTGTGGGCCCTAGGGCCCGGACGCCCCTTCGCGGGGGCGTGCCTCCCTCAGTGACTTGCCCCGCGGGCCTATGCCTGCGGGGCTTTTTCATGCGGATAAGTTGAAGCGAAGGAAGAAGCATCTTTTTTGAAAAAAGAACCAAAAAACTTTTGCTTTATAAGGTCGGAACCCACAGACCTCAGACCTTTGAATTCCCGGGTAGTGGGGGGGGGGGGTGTGTTGGTTCGGACGGCG
>Ga0302314_10016691_pt1 | contig 12380 bp, 11 predicted proteins | sample III_Palsa_N2_3_FD_200533 | JGI IMG/M metagenome (GOLD analysis project Ga0302314, IMG submission 200533) | Peat permafrost microbial communities from Stordalen Mire near Abisko, Sweden - III_Palsa_N2_3 | ecosystem: Environmental > Terrestrial > Soil > Palsa > Peat permafrost | place: Sweden...
GCTGGGCCGGTAGCGGCGCCAGGATGACGAGCGGCAGTCGGGCCGTCACCTCCAATTCTCCGCCGCTGCCGTCGGTCGCCGCCTGTTCGGGGTCAAGCCGCTTGGCTCCACAGCTCTCCTGCCAGACCAGCGAGATCCCCGCTCCGCGTGGACCGAATGCGATCAGCTCCACCCGGTCGGGACGGTTGATCACGGCCGTTGTGACTGCTAGCGCGTGGTGCAGGTCCGGGGTGGGGTCAATGGCCTGTACCAGAGTCGATTCGGAGAAGACGTTCAGGGTGTGCGTGTCGAGTTCCGCCGGCAAGAGCAGACCAAGTGCTCCGACGCGGCGCCGCACGTATGAGCCCAGATGAATTATTCGCTGACTACCGAGGTAGATCTCTGGGTGCGCAGGGGCGGGCACCGATGCTGTGGAGCCGCAGCCAGTAAGAAGCATGGCAAGCGGGACCAGTAATAAAGCAAGGCGACGCACCGGCGAGAATCGTATGGCAACCACTAGCGGCACAACACATCACGGTCAACATGACTGCGGACCAACCAGACATCGATAGCGTGCCCTGTTCCCTCACCCCACAAGACAGCCCGCCAGACCACTCCTCTGCCCGCTTCTGGGGTCGCCAGGCGGGGTGGCCGCTTCAGCCAGCGGCGGTCTTCAAGCAGCCATCGCACTAGGAACTGCTGCAGCGGACGAGCCTTCGCGTGTATCGGTCCTCCTGTGGTGGGCGTGGCTCCTGGAGCTCGGTGCCGCGAGCTCAGCCCTCGCGCGTCTAATCATCTGTGACATTCGGGTCGAAAGTGGCGACGCCGAGGCGGTTCCAGGCGTCAAGAAGCTGGCCATCACCCGCCGCCGCGACGAGGTCCTGGTCGGTCAGCTGCTCGGCGCTTGCGCAGTGGACCGCGTCATAGCCGCGCAGACCAAACCGGGCTGCCAGCCCCGCGGCTTGCCGGATGAGCACGTCGTCCACCTCGACGACATTGATCTGGTCCCATAGGTCGTCTAGCCGGGTGAGGCTGCCGGCCTGATCCTTAGGCGTGAGGCGCCCCAAGCGTTGGGCGTGGGCTAGTGCTGCGGCTGCCTCCACGTAAGCCAGACGGCAGGACACGATCGTGTCCGCGTCGTCCCAGAAGCGCCGGCAGGTTGAGCTGGTTGGCTCGCTGACGAGCAGCGGCACCAGCGCTGAAGTGTCGAAGTATCCGACCAGAGCTTGGGTCAGCGTCGCTGATCGGCGACCAGGTCGCTGATCGTGCTTTCTGTCTTCAGCGGGGCGGGTGCGACCTGCTTGGGACGTTGGGCGGGGCGGACCCTGCCCTCGGCCAGCAGCTGCTCCAGCCGGGTTGGGTGGTTTACGGGCACGATCCGCGCGATCGGCTGGCCATGATCGGTGACTGTCACGGTATAGCCAGAGCGAACCTCGGCGAGGTGTCTGCTCAAGCCGTCACGCAACTCTTTGATGCCTACGTTCACATCCCACCTCTGTCGCCACTTTGGATAGGTAGATTATAGCCACTTACCCGGCTCCGCCAGGCGTAGCCTTGTCCGATTGGATAACCCACTGATCCGCGGTCATCACGGCGGCAATGGTCGGGAACAGCTCTGCCAAGAGCAACTTGTGTAGGGCGGCGCCACTCGGGTTGAAGCAGGCATCGGACAGCACGGTCAGCTCGAAGTCCAGATCTGCGGCCGCCAACGCGGTCGACAAGACCGCCGTGCTGGTCGATGCGCCGGTCAGAACGAGGTGTGTGACGTCCAACGAGCGCAGCAGCACATCCAACCCGCTGCCAGCGAAGGAGCTCACTCGATGCTTCGTCAGTACGAAGTCGTCCGGCAAGGGCGCTACGGCAGGCAGGATGTCCAAGCCGGGCGCGCCTTCGGTGAGCATCTCGTGAAGTCTGGTCAGCTTCTTGTTCCGTGGTGACACGCCCGCGCGACCCGGACGCAGCAGCACCTGGATGTAGACGACCGGAATGCCGGCAGCATGGGCTCCATCCAGCGCGACGCGCACCGCTTCAAGCATGCTGGACGGCGCTCCGGCGACTATCGCCGTCTGGACGTCCATGACGAGCAGCGCCGTACGCTCCACGACCCACATTATGGAGTCCCGGCCAAGATTCAGCGCGAGCGGATCAAGCTTTGTGGCGCCCAGCCGCCGAGGCGTATAGGGTCGCGTGCGACCCAACGTACCTACGGAGGAGGAAATCTGATGAACCTGTACGCAATCATCCGTCGCGACGGCTGGCCTACCCCCGGCGACCTGCAGGAAGCGGCAGCTCGCTCCACTGAAGTTGGCGATGAAGAGATGCCTTCCGACATTCGCTGGATTCGTTCATACGTACTTGCGGAGGACGCCGGAGGACTCGGGACGGTCTGCATCTACGAGGCGTCGAGCCCCGAGAAGATCCGCGAGCACGCATCACGCGCCGACCTCCCAGTGACCGAGATCATCCCGATCGCCGACACGGTGATCGTCCGGCCTGATCCCACGGCGGCGGCTTAGCGCAAGCCCGACTTCGCTCGACAGGATTCGAGCGGATGTAGCCACGAGATCCGCACCTGTCGCGACTGATTCATCGCGCGTCCAACAATCCAAGCTCGCGCAGGCTGTCCGCGGTGTCGGTGATCGTGGTCCTGGCTGGGCGTGGCTGCCAGCCGAGTTCCTGTTTGGCACGGTCGTTGCGGATCGTCAGTGGCGCTGGTTCCTCGCCGGGTGCCTCTTCGGTCGTGATGTGGACGCCGGCAGGTCCGAGGTGGTCGCGAAGGATTTGCGCCAAGCCCAGCCATGTCAGCGTCGGGCCGTCTGCCAGCAGTAGGTAGCGCTTGCCGGCGGCTTCGGGCGTGGCCATCGCGGTGATGTGCGCATCGGCGACGTCACGCACATCGACAATCCCGAAGCGCTGGCGTGGCAGGGCGGGGATTGTGCCGTCGATGATCGACTTGAAGTGACCCTGGGTCGAGCGTAGTTCCGACAGCAGCGACGGTCCGGCGATGAACGTTGGGTTCGTCACCACCAGCTCGGTGTCGCCGCCTTCCGCCTCGATGAAGTCCCAAGCGGCACGCTCGGCGATCGCCTTTGAGCGCGGGTAGGGCGCCAGCCCTGGCGTATCCGGGTCAGTCCAGTCCACCTCTGAGAAGTCCCGGACTGCCTTCGGGGAGTACCCCACCGCCGCGAACGAGGAAGTCAGCACCACCCTGTGTGCGCCGGCGTTCCGGGCTGCCCTCAGCACCCGCAACGTACCTTCGCGGGCTGGAACGATCAGTTCGTCCGCGTCTTTGGGTTGGGCGGACGGGATCGGCGACGCGACGTGGTGTACCTCCTCCACGCCCTCAAGCGCGGCCGGCCAGCCGTCGTCGGAGCTCAAGTCGGCTGCCACCAGCTCAAGGCCGGCGTCCTCGACACCGCCGCGGCGAACGGCGGCACGCACACCTGGCTCACCGTCCAGCGAGCGCACCGTCGCGCGTACGTCACGTCCATCACGCAGCAGTGCCGCGATCAGTTGCGTGCCGACGTAGCCAGACCCGCCTGTCACCAACACCTTGGAACTCATCCGAGCACCACCTCTTCCAGTTGTGGGAGCAATTTCTGTACCTGTAAGGTCGCCTCGGCTTCGGCGGCCATATCTGCTCGGGCGCGGGCATCCCATAGGGCGGCTTTGGCCCGCAGGTAGGCGAGGTGGATGCGCAACATCTCGATCTCGTCTGTAACGCGCTTGGCGTGGCGCAGCAGCAGGTCGCGCTGCTCGCCCGCCTTGACGTGCCCAAGCTCACGGTTGGCCTGATAGGTCCGCATCTCCGCAATCCCGATACCCGTCGCGCGGAGACACGCAAGCACCTGCAGCGTGTCGACCTCCTGCTCGCCATAGCGCCGGTGTCCGCTGCTGGGATCGCGCACGATCGGGCCGATCAGCCCGACCTCCTCGTAATAGCGCAGAGTCGGCTCACTAAGCCCGCTGCGCCGCGATACGTCACCAATCGTTAAAGCTTCCATGCGCCCAGCAAAACACACCTCAAGCGCTTTAAGTCAAGGCCCGCTCAACAAAATTTCAATTGAGGCGCCAGCGGGAGTGGCTCGGCACGGCAAAGCGGCCTCGACCCGAGTACCGCTCCCGGCTGTCGCACGGCCCAGGGCGCTAGTGTCCGCCCTCCTCGATGACGCCGGTTACGTCCTATCTTGCCTCGCTCAATGCCAGCTGACCGTTTGATCGAGGACCCGCTCGGCGTCGCAGCTGACGGAGCGGCCCGGACCCACGAGACGCTCTCGCTCGCCCGCAAGTACCTGGACCCGTCGCTGGCGGACATGCTGACGATCATCGGATTTGACCGCGAGTTCAGTGCCGCGCGCGGCTCCTATCTGTACGACGCAGACGGCCACGCCTACCTGGACTTCAACGGGGGGGAGGGGTTTGCGAGCGTCGGCCACAACCACCCGGATATCCGCGCGGCGCTCGAGGCTGTGATCGCCGCTGAGATGGCCGATGGCGTTCAGATCCACTACTCACCGCTGGCGGGGATGCTCGGTGAGGCACTCGCAGCCCACCTGCCGCCGGGCTTGGACGCAACGTTCTTCTGCTCGACTGGAGCTGAAGCGGTCGACTCGGCGATGAAGTTCTCGCGGGCGGCCACCGGCCGGCCACGGCTGCTTTCGATCGACGGCGACTACCACGGCGTTACCTACGGCCCGCTCTCGATCGTCGGCGCAGAGTTCTTCAAGGCCGGCTTTGGTCCGTTCCTGCCGGGCTGTGGCTTGGTCCCATTCGATGATCTCGACGCACTTGAGAAGGAGCTCAGCAAGCGCGATGTCGCCGGGCTGATCATGGAGCCGATCCAGGGGCTGGGAGTCAACGTCCAGACCGTCGACTACCTCCGGGGTGCCGCCGACCTTTGTGCCAATTACGGGACGCTGCTCACCATCGATGAGATCCAGACCGGACTCGGGCGTACTGGACGCTGGTTCGCGCTTGAGGAAGCGGGCATCGTCCCCGACTTCGTGCTGATCGCCAAGGCCCTTAGTGGCGGCTACATGCCTGTCGCGGCGATGACCACGACGCGCGAGATCTACCAAATGGCGGTGGGAACCCTCGAGCGCTCCTACGTTCATCAGTCGACCTACGGACGTAACCGGCTGTCGATGGCCGCCGGGCTGGCGACCGTTCGGCTGATCGAGCGTGACGACCTGATTGAGAACGCGGCGAGGATGGGGGAGCTGCTGCACAACGGCTTGGTCGATCTCCAGAAAAACCACCACCTTATCGGCGATGTACGCGGACGCGGGTTGATGCAGGCCTTTGAACTAGCCGCGCCGCCCGGCCGGCTGGCGAAGATCAACTGGCGGTTGATCCACATGGCGAGCGAGGGATTGGCGCCGCAACTGGTGGTGATCCCGCTGCACCGTGACCACCGGATCATCACGATGGCCTCGGGGATGAACGACGTGATCAAGCTACTGCCGCCATTGACCGTGTCCGAGTCACAGATCGGCGACTTTCTAGCGGCCCTCGACACCGTTCTGACTGACTGCGAGAGCGACAGCGGCGGCGGCAATTGGGGCGTTGTGCGGGACATCGCAACGGCGACGATGGCGCGCAAGCTCGGCCGGGACCGGACCGGACAGCCGGGCGAGGACGCGCAAGCCAGCGACAGTGCGCAAGAGGACACGGCGACCACAACGCGCGGTACCCCGGTTGACCCTGACGGCGCCGATATCTGTCTCGTCACCGGCGCCACCGGGTTCGTCGGCGCGCATGTCGTCACGCGTCTGCTCAAAGAGGGCTACCAGGTGCGCGCCCTGGCGCGCGCGACAAGTGACACCTCACATCTAGAGGCGCTGCCGGTTGAGATCGTGACCGCCGATCTGACCGATCCGGTCTCGCTCAAACGAGCCGTGACGGGCTGTCGCTACGTCGTTCACAGCGCCGCGCTGGTATCCGACTGGGCGAGCGTCAACGAGATCAAGCAAGCGAACGTGACCGGTACCAGCGACCTGCTCGCTGCAAGTATCGCCGCGGGCGTTGAGCGCTTCATCCAGATCAGCTCAACCGACGTGTACGGGTACCCCGGCGGCGCCGGGGTGGATGAGCACCACGCCGCCAACGGGTTCCGCAACTGGTATGCCGAGACCAAGCAGGAAGCCGAGGGCGCCGTGCAAGCGGCGAATCGACTTGACGGACTTGAAACGGTGATCCTTAGGCCCGCCACGATCTACGGGCCTGGTTCGAAGGAGACCGTGGGTGAGATCGCCAAGGCGCTGAAGGCGGGCGGCATGATGCTGTTGGTTGGCGGCGGCAAAGCCGACGCCGGGCTCTGTTACGTCGAGAACCTGGTCGACGCGATCGTGCTGACGCTGCGGGCAGAGAACATCGCAGGTGAGGCCTACAACGTCTGCGATGGCGTCGACATCACCTGGCGGCAGTTCACCTCCGACCTCGCGGATCGACTTGGGTTCGCGCACGCACGGATCTCGATGCCCTACCCGGTCGCCTACGCGATCGGTGCCGCCCTTGAGCATGGATACAGGGCGGTCCACTCGCAGACCGGGCTCACCACTCGGCCGCTGCTCTCGCGTCAGGCCGTGCAGCTGCTCGGGCTGCCGCAGTCGTTCAGCAACCAACGGCTACGTGAACAGCTTGGCTGGGCGCCACGCGTTGAATACGACGACGCGATGGACCTCACCGCGGCCTGGGTACGGGACGAGTACCTATAGGCGCCGCCGACAGTCGATCCCAACTACGCACTGACTCCCAACGGCTGGCAGGATCGCGTCCGTGATCGCAATCGGAGCCGCCGTTGCATTCGTCTCGGCCATCTGCGCCGCGATGGCGCTCGTACTGCAGGCGATCGAAGCCCGCCATGCGCCGCACGCCCACGGTGTCAGCTTCCGGCTGTTGCTGGGGCTGCTCAAGCACCCGCGCTGGCTGCTCGGCACGGCGCTCGTGATCGTCGCCTGGCCACTGCAGGTGGTGGCCCTGTCGTTTGCCCCGATCACGGTCGTGCAGCCGATTCTCGCCAGCTTCCAACTGGTGCTGCTCGGACTCGCGCGAGTATGGCTGCGCGAGCGGGTTGGCCGACGGGAGCTGGCAGGCGCGCTGGCGATCGTCGCCGGTGTCACCGTCGTTATCGCCGCCGCACCGCAGCACAGCGTGTTGCACCCGGCCGCTGGGCGGTTGGCCTGGCCGCTGGCGATCGTCGGTGGCGGCGCGCTCCTGTTGCACATCCTGGCCCGGTTCGGACGTCGGCGGCGGGTGTCGGCACATCTCGCAAGCCACACCGACTCGGGCGGCAGCGAGCAAACAGCGCCCGCATACAGGGCGCCGTCCGGCACCCGGCTGACCGGGCTCGAGCTGACAATCGGTGCGGGCCTCGGCTACGCCTGGGTCGACTTCGCGGACAAGCTGCTGTCGAACGCGATCTCCGCAGGCGAGACGATCGGAGCGGTGATCTGGGTCGCGGCGATCGTCGGCATGGGCTTGGTTGCTTTCACCAGCGAGCAGACCGCACTGCAGCGCCGTCCGGCGAGCACGGTTGGGCCGCTGATCGGGGCGCTGGAGGAGCCACTGCCGGTGATTCTGGCGCTGGTCGGAGGGGTAGAGGTGTGGCATGGGGGCACCGGGCACGCCGCTGCTTTGGCGGGCGGGCTGGCATTGGTCGGCGTCGGAGTGATCGTGTTGGCGCGTTCACCTGCTGTCGCGCACGTCACCGAAGAGGCCCATGCCGTCGTTGAGCCGTCGACCGGCGCGCCACAATTGTCGCCTAAGTACTGAGCCTCTGACCACTCTGCATGCGCCCGGGCACGGCTTCGCCGAGGCTCTGGCTGATGAGCGAACCGCGCGTCGGAGTCCGCAACGGGCCGAGCGTCCAACTCCGCGTAAGCGCGGCCGAGGCCGTCTGCAGTTCGGCCTCGTGCTAACGCTGCTGGTCGCTGCATCGATCGCGACCGCCGTCTTCAGCCCGGCTTCGCACCCACCGCAACAGACGCTGGCGGGCTACGCCTCGTTCGAGCAGGTGCGCTCGGTGCAGGGGAGTTGGAGCGTGCCGATCGTCCTCGGAGGCCCGGCCGACTCGGTCGCAGCGACCTGGATCGGCGCTCAAGCCCCTGGGGCATTCGCGCACGCGCCGTTCATCCAGGTGGGGGTTCAAGAGGCGTACGACGGAAACGACAGCAATTTCCAGGCGTTCTGGAGCGATTCACATCTGGCCTTCCATCCCGTCAATCTGTTCGCGGTAAATGCCGGCGATCGGATGCGTGCGAGCCTACGTCTCGGCGCCGGGAGTTGGATCGTCCAAATCCAGGACGTCAGCACAGGTCAGAAGGCCCGGTTCCGAACCACGCAGGACACCAGCGGTGGGTTCAATCAGGCTGAGTGGTTCCAGGAGGACGTCACCGACAACGCCACGCAGCGAGGCTTTCCGTATCCGGATTTGACGCCGGTCACGTTCATGAACCTCACGGTTAACTCCGCCCGCCCGACGGCCGACAGTCTGGTGTCGAGCGCGATGACGGTCGGCCGTCAGACGCTGAAGCCATCATCGGTCCAACGCAACTCGTTCACTGTCGGTGAGTATTGAGCTGGGAGCTGCTCCACTAGCGCAGATCGCTAGCGGCTCGCAGCGCTGCCAGCGCTGCGTTGTAGCCGCACATCCCGTGTGCGCCAGCACCCGGCGGGGTCGCCGCCGAGCAGATGTAGACACCCGGGACGCCGAGCGCGTAGGGATCGAGGGCGGCGCGCGGGCGGAACACCAGCTGCCGGGCGTCGTTGCTTCCAGTGACAATGTCCCCGCCGATGTAGTTGGCGTTGTAGCGCGCCATCTCCGCGGTCGAGCGAACATGGCGGGCGAGGATCCGTTCACCGAACCCAGGGGCAAACCGTTCGATCTGCGCCTCGATCAACGCGGTCGCGTCTCCGGTGTAGCCGGCCGGCACGTGCGCGTAGCTATAGACGGGATGAACATCCCCGTTTGAGCGTGACGGATCAGCGAGGTACTGCTGGCACACCAGCACGAACGGTTGCTCGGGCATCTGCCCTGCATGGATCTGGCGCTCGGTGCTCGCGATCTCACGTGCACTGCCACCGACGTGGACCGTCCCGGCCCTGCGGGCGGGTTCGTAGGTCCACGGCACGCCGCCGTCAACGGCGAACTCAACCTTGAACGCGCCTGAACCGTGGCGGTAGCGCTCGAGCGCTCGAGCGATCCGGCGCGGCATCTTCTTACCCACGATCCGAGCCGCTGCCGCGGGTGCGACGTCAAGCATCACAATGTCCGACGCCGGCAGCTGACTGAGCGAATCGACTGTCACGCCGGTCTCAAACTTGACCCCGAGCTGTTTCGACAGCGAGATCATCGCCGCGCTGATTGAGCCCGAGCCGCCTTCGGCTACCGGCCAGCCGTAGCGGTGCGCCGCCGTGCCGAGCGCAACCCCGATCGCCGACGACATTGGTGCCGTAAACGGCCGCAGCGCGTGCACGGCGACACCGGCGAACAGGGCGCGCGCGTCGTCGTCAGACCAGCGTTGGATCAGCAGCGACGCCGGCATCGCGGAATACAGGCCGAAGCGTGTCAGCTTCAGCGGGTGCTCGGGCACGTGAAGCATCGGCCGCAGGAAGTCAGCCGTGATGTCATCGAAACGCTCAGCCAGCGATCCGAATAGTGAGCGCCATCCACGGCCATCGCGGCCGAGCAGAGCCGCCGTCTCCTCGACCGACTGGTACGCCGCAGCGCCTCCGCCACGGTCAAGCGGATGTGCGAACTGCACCTCGGGCCAAAGCCATTTCAGCCCGTGCGCGCCGAGATCAAAGCGCCTGCTAAACGGAGTATTGACGGCCAGCGGATGCGCCGCTGAGCACTCGTCGTGCACGAGGCCGGGAAGGGTCAGTTCACTGCTGCGAGTTCCGCCACCGAGGGTCTCGGCCGCCTCGAGAACAACCACCTCAACCCCTTCGGACGCCAGGGTCAGCGCGGCGGCCAGCCCGTTTGGTCCACTACCGACGACAACAGCGCTACTCATGGCGAGGATCATCGGGCTCGCGCGCGCGCCCGTCATTAGCGCTTAGGGCCGAACTGCACGATCTGTGATGTGGCCACACCACAGCACCGCAAAGCGCTCTTCCTGGGACTGGTCCAGCTGGACCAGTTCCAGGCCCGCACGGATCGGCCTGAGAAGTCAACGCAGGACGGGCTGCGTTGTGTCGCTGTGCCAAATCTGGGGCGCTTTGCTGGTGTTTTTGGCTATGGCTGGCGAGTCCGGACCCGCTTAGGTTCGGAGCAGAACAGAATGCCCACTGAATCAAGACCGCACCACGAGGTGAATGACGATGGAAAATCTCGCTGATCTTTTTCGTGCGCAGGCGGCCGAACATGGCGAGCGCCCGCTGGTGCGCTGGCGTGATCAGCGCGTCAGCTATGCCGAGTTTGACTCCCGCACAGACGCGGTGGCCACCGGACTGGCTGCACTCGGGGTTGAGCCGGGCGACGTCGTATCGGTGATGTTGCCCAACTCGATCGCGTTCCTCGAGGCATGGTGGGGGATCCTCAAGGCCGGCGGCGTGTTCGGCCCCGTCAACCCGTCGTTCACCGCGGCGGAGGCGAGCTACGTGATCGGCCACTCGGAAGCGGTCGCGGTTGTGACCGACGCCGGCGGCGCCGAGCTGATCGGCGGGGTGCGGGACGAGTTGCCGGCGCTGCGTGATGTGATCAGCATCGACGACGGGACATTTGATGCGCTGCGGCAAACCGCCGGCGCGCCGCCCGATTCACAGCGGCGTCAGCACGACCTGGCGGCGCTGCTCTACACGTCGGGAACGACGGGCAAGCCGAAGGGCGCAATGTTGACGCACGGCAACGTGATCGCCAACGCGTGGATGTCGGCTGAGCTTTTGCCGCTGACGCCCGGTGACCGGCTCGGGATGATCCTGCCGCTGTTTCATGCGAACGCGCAGATCGCGACGTTCCTCGTTCCGCTGATGGTTGGCTGTGAGGTCGTGATGTGGGACCGGTTTTCCGCCACGACGTTCTGGGAGACGGTCAGCGAGCTGGAGCCGGTCAGTATCTCGGCCGTGCCGACGATCCTCGCGGCCCTGCTGAACGCGCCTGGCGCCGATCAGGCGCAGACAAACTCGTTGCGCTACGTGGTCTGCGGTGCCGCTCCGCTGTCCCGGGAGCTGCTGGAGGCGTTCCAGAACCAGTTCGGGATCCGCGTGCTGGAGGGCTACGGCCTGACCGAAACCACCTGTGTTTCGTCGATCAATCCGTACTACGGAGTGCGTAAGCCGGGCTCGATCGGGCTACCGCTGCGCGCTCAGCAGATGGAGATCCGGGGGCCTGATGGACAGCGCCTACCGCGCGGTGAGCGCGGCGAGATCGTGATCAAGGGACCGAACGTGATGGCGGGGTACCTGAACAACCCGGAGGCGACCGAGTCGACGATCCGTGACGGCTGGCTGTACACCGGTGACATCGGGGTTGAGGACGAGGACGGCTACTTCTTCATCGTCGATCGCACCAAAGACATGATCATTCGCAGCGGCGAGAACATCTACCCGCGGGAGATCGAAGAGGTGCTCTACGAACACCCCGGGGTGCTTGAGTGTGCGGTGATCGGGATTCCAGATGCGCACCGCGGCGAAGAGGTCTTCGCCGTCGTAGCCGGCAAGCCTGGGGTGGAGTTGGACCCTGACGAGGTACGGGCGTTTGCTGCCGCGAGACTTGCCAAGTTCAAGGTGCCAAAGGCGGTCGAGGTCCTCGACGAACTACCCAAGACTCCGACGGGGAAGATCGTCAAAGGGCCACTGCGCGAGCGCTTCGGTCACTGGGCCACGAACTAGTAGCCCACTCGGCAGCGAACCGTTGCCGCCGGTCGGCAGCGGCTCGCCGATCGCGACGATCTCTCGCCGCGATCGGCCGGCTGATGCTGACTAAGCCAGCGCGCCGGAGGTGACCGGCGTACGCGGTGCGTCGGCGGCAGCAGCGCCGCGTGAGGCCCGCGGGTAACGGACTCGCTCGTAGTTGGGCATGCGGTATTCGACGGACACCGGAATCGGACCGTCGGGCAGCCAGTTCTTGGCGTCCGTCGCGTCCTGGACCTGCCAGCGGCCTCGTTCGACAACGCCGACGGCGGCGTCCATCACCCAGTAACGCTGGAAGCCGCTATACAGCGCCTCGGACTCGACCCAGACGATCATGAACTCTCCTGGTGCGAACTGGCAGCGCCTCTGGATCGCGCGGATCAGCCGCTGGTCGTGGAAGTGGCCGTCGCCGAAGTTGAAGCCGACGATCGCGTTGCAGGCGAACTCGGCCTCGCGCAAGACGTAGTGGTCGATGTCCTCGCCCAGCTGGTTGATCATCACCGAGTTGAGTCCGCGGCCTTGGCTGTGTAACGAGCGCCATGCGAGCA
>Ga0302314_10016693_pt1 | contig 12379 bp, 13 predicted proteins | sample III_Palsa_N2_3_FD_200533 | JGI IMG/M metagenome (GOLD analysis project Ga0302314, IMG submission 200533) | Peat permafrost microbial communities from Stordalen Mire near Abisko, Sweden - III_Palsa_N2_3 | ecosystem: Environmental > Terrestrial > Soil > Palsa > Peat permafrost | place: Sweden...
GTCCACGGGGAGGTTCACCGGTTCCCGCAGCGCGGCCGACCCGGTGGTCTCGGGCTCCGGCTCGGGCAGGGTGTTGTGGGTCAGGTCGTCACTCATGGCCGCTCCCTGCCGGAGCCGGCTCGGGGGGTGCGCCGCGGTGCCGCGGCCGCGGTGCGGCTAAGGCCCCGCGGGGCCGGTGCCGCTGCTGGTCGTGGCCGGAGCTGGTGTGGCTGCTCATCTGTCTCTTCTCAACGGGCACGGCGCCGGGCTGCGGTCGCCGAGGACGCGGCGCGTCCTGGTTCTCAGCTAAGCAACTTGGCCCGCTTGAATCCGCACGCGCGTTCCCGCAAGTTACGGATCTTGAACGAGGTGATCACGGAGAGTTCGTAAGCCTCCTTTGCATACCGGAGAGTAACGACATCGGCACACTTCGCGGGAAACCTCTGGCATATGCCATGGGCCAATGTCTAGACCAACGGCCGCTACCTTCCGTGACTTGAGTGGTGCAGATCACAAGGACGGTCACGCTGGGCAACTGTGCCTCGTCGCCCGCGCCCCGGCCGGGGCATTGTTCTCCGCGTGTACGCCGGGGGCGCCGGCCATCTGCATTCAGCAGTCCGCACCACCTGCGGTGCGTCGCCTTGACCAATCGCGGCGCGCAGTGCAGGAACCCGCTGGAGGCCGGGTAGGTCCTGCCCTGGGGCGAGATCCAGATCGGCCCGCACGGCTACGTCCGCGCCTACGATGGCCGGTACGCCGCCCACCTCAGGCCCTACCGCGAGGATGCGGTGTACGCGGGCGGAACCTGACCACCGTCTGCCAGCCTCCGCTGGACTGACCGCGACGATCCGGCCCGCACCCCGGTCCCGCGGGGTTGCCTGCTCGACGCCATGCCGACGCACGGGATCAGCAGGACCCGCCGGTGCGTGACCACGCCCACTCTTCGATCCAGGACCGTCCACCGCGGCTCGTGTGGCACGGCGGCCAGCTTGCCCGCTCCGGTCCGCGCGACCTGACCGCTCTACCCCCGGAACACCGCCGTTCGATTCAGTCGGCGGTGCTGGTGGGTGGGGTGAGGTCCAGGATGCGTACCTTGCCGCCGAGCCAGCGTGTGGGGTTGGTGGTGGCGATGAAGGCGCCGTCGGGGCGCTGGGGGTCGGGTAGGGCGGTGTGGCGGCAGTGGGCCTGGGCCCAGGTGGTGTCCTTGGCCAGGGCCAGCGCCGCGGGCAGGTCGAGGTCCACGACGGTGATGCCGGGCAGGGCGGCGAGGTGGCCGGCGGTGCCGGGGCGGGCGCGGTCGGCTTCGACCAGGGCGCAGGCCGGCGCGTACAGGTACCAGCCGGGTTCAGCGTGGGCGCGGTGGATCAGCCGGGATGCCAGGACGTTGCCGAGGCCGGCGGCGAGCATCGCGGTCTCGTCAAGCACCACATGCACACTGCCACTGTGGGTGTCGTCGCTCATGCGGCGGGCCGTCCCAGGCGGCGGTCGAGCTCGGCGTCCAGGGCCTGCTGCTCGGCTGGGTCGGGGGAGTAGCCGTTCCATTCCTGCAGGGCGGCGCGCGCGGTCTCGGCGCGTTGGGCGCGCTCGGTGGGGGTGAGGACGTTGTCGGCCAGGCGGGCGAGGTAGGCGCGCAGCGACAGTCCTTCGCTCTCAGCGACCTGGGCGAGGCGGTCGCGTGCCCCTGCGGGGATGCGGATGTTGGCGTCCGTCACAGCAGGCTCCTTCCGAAGCGCCCATCCTAGGGGTACGGACCCGTACCCGCAGGCACATGCGCACGCTTCCGCTCATTCCGACCCCGGATGAGCGGCTGCCCCTGGAGGCGGAGCAGCGTCAGGGCGCCGTCGGGCGGGCGCTGAGCCGTTGCCCCACCCCAGTCTTCGGGCCGGGGTGGGGACATTCTTCTGTTGCCTACGCGGCTGGGGACAGCGGCGGGATCACGCACTGCCCCATCCCGGCGCTCCCGCCTCGTGCTTCAGCTGTCCGTGGAGCTGCTTCCATGTGCCGCCAGCCATAGCGCTGGTGACGGCCGGGTGGGCCCAAAGCGCCTTCCGCGCGGTCTCACGCTCACCCCGGAGCCGCCGGAGCTGGGTGTTCTCGTCGTCGGTCCAGGCGTTGCGCAGCAGGGCCTGATCTTCGTCCCAGACGGGATCGCCGTCGACCTCGACGGGTTCTTCCCCACTGCCGTCCTTCTTCTCCACCATGACCGTCTTCTTCCGCCGGGGGAACGGGTACCGCTCGGCGTACTCGGCTTCGAGATTGGCCACGTAGGTGGTGGTGGAGGCGTGAGCGGTCTCGTAGTCGCGCTGGAGCTGGACGAGGTCTTCGGGCAGTTCGGGCTGGTCATCGGGCACGGGGCGAGCATACGTGCGACGAGTGGACAGGTCGGCGGTGACTCGGCGACTCTTGCCGATCTGGCTGCGGGTGTCGCCGACGCGGGGAGGGCCCTTAGGCTGTGATCAGTTCGATCTGCTCCCCGTGCACGCGGGGTCTGCCCGCCACTGCGGGGGTGTTCCGGACTGCTCGCGTGTTTCGTCCCCGCCAACGCGGGGGTTCCGCCCCGCCCCTGCACCCCACTCCTGATCGCCCGCAGCGGGCCGGGCCTGGCAGGCGCGGTCCGGTCAGGCCACGGGCGCGGCGCCGAGGATGAGCATTTCGGCCGGGCCGGCCCGGAATGCTGTGCTGGCGGCGCGGGCTGCGACCATGTGCGGCGAGGTGTGATGCTCCTGCAGCGCCTTCGCCGTGGTCCAGTGCCCGATCACGACGAAGGCGTCGGGATTGCCCTCGACGGATTCCAGGTCGTAGCGCAGGCAGCCGGGTTCGGCGCGGACCACGGGTGCCAGCGCGGCGTGTGCGGCGATCTGCTCGGCTCCCCGCCCGGGTTGCGTGCAGATGAGGACCACGACCCGTAGCGGGCGGGGGTCCGGCGTGTCGTGCGTCGGGCCGGGCGCCGTGGACGCGGGGGCGGGGGCGGGCGTGAGGTTCGCCCACGCGGCGCGGCCGCCTTGGCTGGTGATGTGTCCGCAGGTGGTGGACAGGGTCCTGGTGATGAGCAGGCCGCGGCCGTGCTCGTCGGATGCGGCGCCGTGCGGCTGCGGTTGGGAGGCGGGCCCCTGGTCGCGGACAGCCACTTGCAGTGAGCCGTCGTCGGCCAGGGCGACGGCGGCGTGGAGGCCGCGGCCGCGGGCGTGCTGGAAGGCGTTGGTGACCAGCTCGGAGACGATCAGCAGGACGTCGTCGGCCAGGGCGCCGGCGATGCCCCAGCGGGCCAGGGCGGTCGAGGCCCACAGGCGGGCGCGGTGGGGGCTGGTGCCGTCGCGCCGCAGGTCCGTGCGGGCGATCGAGCTGATCTCCTGCACGGCTGCGGGGCGGCCTGCTTCTGGGGCGGTCATGTCAACTCTCCCGGTTGAAGGCTCATGCGCTCACCCTGCGCGGTTTCGCGTCGCGCGGCCGGGAGTATTCAGTACCGGTACTGGTCAGTGTGGGTGCGCTCGCGCCGCAGCACACCGGCCCGATCTGCACCGATATCGACGCGTAACCGGTAATCTCACCCAAGGTGACAGCACGGCGGACCGGAAATTTACCGCCGCTTTACCGAGTGGGACGGGAGGGCATGGCTATGGACTCGCGGGCGGACCTGGGGGCGATGGTGCGCGCGTGGCGGCTGGCGCGTGACCCCGCCCTGGTGCCGGGCGTGGTCGGCGTGCTGCGGGGCCGTCGCCGGTACCTGACGCAGCTGGACATGGCCACGCTGCTGGGCGTGACCGAGGGCTGGTACGCGGGGCTGGAGCGCGGGGTGGACCGCGGGTACAGCGCGGCCATGATCGCCGGGGTGGTCGACATCCTGGACCTGGACCGCGACCAGGCGGCGGCGCTGTACCGGGGCACCGGGCACCAGCCGCCGCGGGACCACCCGGGCGGCCGCCCGGACCCGGTGATGGTCGGCCTGATGCACGAGCAGCGGTGCATCTCCTACATCTCGGACCAGGCCTGGGACGTGGTCGAGTACGGTGCCACCGCCGCCCGGCACCTGCCGTGGCTGGCGCAGCGCGGCGCCAACGTCATGGAGTGGTCGCTGGGGCCGGCGGCGCGGCGCGAGCTCGCCCACTGGGAGCGGGACTGGGCGGTGCCGATGATCGGCCAGCTGCGGGTGGCCTGGCAGCGGTGGCCGGCCAACGCCCGCCTGGAGGAGGTGGTGGCCTCGGTGCGGGAGCTGGACGGGGTGGAGGCCCTGTGGCGGGCCTCCAGCACGGCGCAGTCCTCGCCCTACGGCAGCCTGCGCGAGATGTACCTGCCGCTGGTGCGCGCCGACCCGCTCCCGGTGCGGATCATGGCCTACTGCCCCTACGGCGACTGGACCTGGCGCTGGATCATGGTGGTGCCCGAGGACGACCGTGTGCGGCTGGACCTGGCCGGGTCACAAGGCGGTGCCGTCGCTCCACCGGCCCCGCAGCAGTAGCCCCGTGAAACCGGGTCCGAACCCGATCAGGGCGCCCGGGTCGCCGTGCCGCGGGGCGTCCTGGTAGGTGCGCTCCAAAACGTCCAGGGCGCTGGGGCCACCCACATTGCCCCGCAAGCGCAGGCTCTCGCGAGCGTCCCGCAAAGCCGGTTCGGGCACGGGCAGGCCGGTCGCGACCGCGTCCAGGATCCGCGGGCCTCCAGGATGGGCGACCACCCAGGCCGGCCACGCCTGTGGGCCAGCCCGCTCCAGCCACTCCCGCAGCGGGGGCAGGCACTGGTCCACGGCGGTCAGCGCCGCCGCCGTCGAGTCCCAGATCTGACCCTGCGCGCCCACGCTGGCACCGTAGCGGTCGGCGCTGTCGGGCAGCAGCTCCGAGCGGCCCGCCTCGATGCACATCCCCGGGCCCAGCGGCCGGGATGCCAGCACACAGGCGGCAGCCCCGTCGCCGAACAACGCCTGGTACATCACCTGGACCAAGCGCGCCTTACGTTCCTCGGCGTTGCTGCGGGACGAGCGCGGCGGTCCGCCGCTGTTGCTGTGCCGGTACAGGGTGCTGAACGCCTCCGACAACACCACCAGGACCCGGCGGCGCGGATCTGCTGCCACCAGCTGGGCGGCCAGGGACAGGCACAGTGCGGTGCCCAGGCACCCGGCCTGGGTGACCGGCAGATGCAGCACGTCCGGCCGCATCCCCAGCAGATTGTGGAGGTGGACGTCCAGGCCGGGCATCGCGATGCCGGTGGCGTGAGCGGTGATCAGGCAGTCCACCTCGCGCGGGTGCAGCCCGGCCCGGTCCAGAGCCTGCCGCGCGGCGACGCCGCCGAGCCCGTAGACGGCCTCCACCGTCCAGGCGTTGCGCTCCTCGATCGGCTCGCCGCGTCCGAGCTCATCCACGCGGCCGAGCTGCTCCAGCGGGCGCGACAGGTACCGCACGTCCACACCCACCCGGCCCGCCATCCGCATCAGCGCCCCGAGATCGGACCTCCCCTGGTGCGCGCCCCGCAGATCCTCGGCTATCTCAGCTGTAGTCACGGAAAACGGCGGCACCGCGACACCAGGACGGCTCACAAACGCCGGGCTCACCGCTGACCCTCCCCCTCGACCCGACCCGGCAGCAGGATCATGGTGCCGGTCACCTGGCCTCCGATCCACCCGTAGTCGGGGCCGTCGTCGAAGCGGTACGCCTCGTGGGCGAGCTCGTACTCGATCTCCCACGTCCGCTCGTCGTCGGGCGCCACGAAGACAAGTCGGCGCTGACTGCCGTACTTCGCGTCCCCGACCTGCTCGTCGGACACGACATGCCCGGGGAGCCCATCGGTGTCGTCCGGCTCGTCCGGCGGCAGATCCCATTCCTGTAACTGCGCTTCGGTGAATACACGTTGATCCCTGCTCACCGCACTCCTCTCTTCACCAACGGATCGGCGGTGCGGACATGGGCGGGCGCCGCCTCCAGCAGCACCGTCCGCTGCATCCACGCGGGAGATCCCACGCCTTCTCCGGCTCCGCCATGACCAGCACCCTAGTGACCGGCGCCCCGCCGGGCGGGGGTTCATCGGAACCGGCCAGCGGATCGGGTCGGGCTGCGCGCTGCTGACGGTCCGGCAGACCAGCGGTCCGGGAGCGTCAGGCTTTGCCTGACGGGGCGATCCGGGCGCGGCGTTCGGCAGCGGACTGCTTGGTCATGCCGAGGATGCCGCCGACCTCGGTCCACGAGGCGCCCGCCGCGCGGGCGGCGTCGATCAGTCGCGCCTCGCGGGCGTCCGCTTCGGCCCGTACGCCGGCGGCCAGGCCCAGGGCCGCCAGCGCCTCGGCCTTGCCGATCCCGGCGTCGTCGGATGCCTGGGCGAAGAGGCGGCCGACGGGCATCGGCTGCGCCCCCTGGTCCCAGGCCTTGAGGTCGGCCCCGGTCGCGTACGGGCGGTGAGCAGCTCCAGCGGGCTGAGTTCCAGTGCGTTGGCCGTAGCGTCAGGCTCTGCCTGACGGTCCGATTCCGGGGCCGTCGTGGTGTCGGAGGCCAGCTCCAGCAGCCAGGTCACGCCGCGCCGGCGCAGGAGCTCATCGAGGGCGGCGCCCTCGTCCTCGAAGGTGGTGTAGCCCCACGGATCTCGTCGGGCGGTACGGGCGAGGGGCCGCTCGACCATCGCCCGTTCCCGGGCGGTGGCGCTCTCCCAGGGGTCGGTCACGTCGTCCAACTGCTCGCGCGCAGCGGACTCCAGGTCGCCCCACAGCCGGTCGGTGAGTCGCTCCATCCGGTCCGCGGTGGCCGCGGCTACGACCCTCAGAGCCCCCAGGATCGTGGTGTGCAGCGTGTGGTCGCGGTCGAACCTGATGCCGGTGAGGTCGGGCAGATTGCGGGCGATGCTGTGGCTCGCCTGGGTCACTGAGGGCCCGTCGGTCCAGGAGACCCGCCACTTCCCGCGTCCTTCCGAGCGCACGTCCATGGTGGCCTGGCAGTTGTAGACCTTCGCCAGCCCCCACACGTGGGTGCGCAGCCGGGTGCTCGCACTGGCCGCTATTCGTCCCGCCCTCCGCTCGTCGTCAGGCGTTGCCTGACGCACCGCAGGCTACTCGAAGTTGCCGTGAGCCGGGTGAACACCTGGCCCGATCGGGTTGGTGACAGTTCGTCTTCGACCCCACCCGCACCGTGAAGCACCGATGAAAAGGTGCCTCTCGCAGAGACGAAAATCTCTGCGAGAGGCACCTTTTCTCGTTTGTGCTTGTCGGGGCTGGGTTGGCTTGGCTGTCCAGGGGTGTCTGGGTGCTGTCGGGGCAGGGGTGTGCCCTGGAGGTGGGTGGCGCGGGGTTCAGCTGGTGGCTGGGGTGAGGTGCCCGGTTGGGGTCCCGGTGCCGAGGGGTTGGGTCTTGCGTCTGCGGGTGGGGCGGCGTCGGGGTGGCTGGCCTTCGCGGGGGAGGGTGTCGAGCCAGCGGTCGATCTTGCGGCGGTTGGCGTGGGAGAGCTGGAAGGCCAGGAGGAAGGTCTGTGCGGCGACGCCGCGGATGCGGCGTCGGCCAGGGAGTTCCATGGCTTCGTTGCTGACGTCCTTGGCGTAGCCGTTGAAGTGCTCGACGCTGTTGCGCAGGCGGTGGTAGATGCGCTGCCAGTCCTTGCTGCCGTAGGGCAGAGCCTGCTGGTGCTGGGCGCCGGCCTGCGGGGCGATGGTGATGCTGTGCTGGGTGCAGATCTTCGCGGGCCCGGCAGGGGTGGGTGCGGGGTCGGCGAGTGGGAGGTGCGGGTCGCGGCCCATACTCGTCTTCTTGAGCGGGCACTGGAGGCGTCCGGCTGAAGCTGGGCAGGACATCCGCTGGTGGCCCTCGCTGTCCGGGTGCTGCTTGGCGACGAGCTGGTAGGGGGTGCGGGCGGCGATCCGGGTGGTCCAGGTGGCCTGGTCGATGGTCGTGTCGTAGAGGTCTGTGGTCGCGGTGATCAGCGGTTGGGGCAGGGCGGGGCAGTACCAGGTGCCTTCGACCTGGAGAGCGCCGGCGGTGCCGGACTGGATACCGAGCTGGTCTTGGCGGTAGTCGAAGACCAGCTGGTAGCCCATTGCTCGGGCGGGGAGTTGGAACTGCTCGGGCACGGAGTTGTTGTAGGCGCGGTCACCGGCGAGAAAGCCAGCTGGGTGCCCGCGTCGGTGGACGTCGGCCAGCACGCGGACCGCGTTCGGACCCGGGGCGTGGCCCGGCTTGTCCAGGGTGAAGCCGGTGACCACGGCCGGAACCACGCGCGGGTCGCTGGTGCCGTCCGGCAGCGGGGCCCCGTCGTGGGTGGGGGTGCGGGCGATGGTGAGGGTGGCGTCGTAGCCGAACATCGCCTTGGTGCTGCCCCGGCTGCGGCGACCCGTTTGCTTCCCGGAACCTTGGGTCTTCGCAGGGGTGGTCGTGTCGGGGTCGCGGTGGTCGCCTTCGCGGACGTACCAGCCTGCGTCGGGATCGGTGGCCAGCTCGGGACCAGTGGTGCGCAAGCCCTTGGCATAGGTACGGACGGGAGTGGCGTCCACTGCCGTGGACCCGTCCCAGTGCCGTTCGAGGTGGGGACGCAGGTCGTGGAGGGATGCGTCGACGATCGCGTTGGTCACCCGCAGCAGGAGCTGACCCTGCCGTCGCAGCCGGTCGGTGTCGGCAGCGGCGGTGAGCTGGGCCGCTTTCGTCTTGTCCAAGCGCTGGTTCTTGGGTAGAGCGGAGGGGTCTATGGCGTCGAGCAGATGGTGGAACAGGCGGCGAACTACCGCGTAGGACGCCTCGAAGCCTCGGGCGTCGTCGGGGCGTTCGGGGATGTGGAAGCGCTCGCGCATACGGGGGCTGATCGCCCACTGAAGGATCGTGGTGCTGCGGTCGAGCAGGACCTGGCCGTTGTGCCGCTCGGCGCACAGCTGCATGCCGGCCAGCAGGCCGTCCATCCACGGTCAGCAGCCGGTGTCGGCCCAGGTCGTGATGGGTCAGCCGGTCGAGTTCCGCGCGTGTGTCCGCATCGCAGACTGCGGCCAGGGCGTGCTCGACGTCGGCGTCGGCGATGCGGTGGAACCGGGCCGGGGCGGGACGCCCGGTCACCTGCCGTCCCGCAGGAGCTTGGCGGCGCGGTCGGCAGGAACGGGTTGCAGGTAGGGCAGCACACGGGTGAGTCCGTGCAGGGTCTCCATACCGGCGGCAGCCAGGATGACCGGTAGCGGCAGGCCCTCGTCGATCAGCCCGACCAACCAGGTCGCTCGGGCTCGGCCGACTTGTAGGGGCGGGCTGGCCGGGTCCTTGGTAGTACGTGCGAGGAAGTTGGTGACGGTGTTCTTGGCCCGCGCGTGTGCTCCGGGTCGGAACAGCCAGGTGGCGGTCCCTGGGGCTGCCGCCTCTTCGGCGGCCTCGGCCAGGACGCGCTCCCACGCCTGTCGACAGACCACCAGGCGGGTGCGGGGCCCGCGCACCGCGACTGCTGTAATCCCGCCTGTGGTGGTGCGGACATCGTGAGAGCGAAGCGGGACGATCTCCGGCGAGTCCAGGCCGCAGCCCAAGCTCACTGCGAGCAGGGTCCGACAGCCGTGCCGTAGCTCGGCGGTGGGCTGCGACAGCGCCCAGGACCACAGGGCGGAGACCTCGGCGGCGGTGTAGGGGCGCGAAGCGGTGGAAGCGGAGAATGAGGCCGGTCGCCCGGTAGCCATCGGCGGCCCGAGCAGCACATCGCGCAGTCGCAATAGTCGGGACCGGTAGTTGCCCCGGATCGCCTCGCCGGTGGTGGGGCACCCGACCAGCACGAACCGCTCGATCATCTCGCGCGCCAGCCAGCTTTCGGCCGTGGCCGGCACGCCTTGGCCGTCGGCGAACAGGGCGAGGCGCGCCAGCGGGGTCAGCAGTTCGCGGGTCTGGTAGGGCAGCAGCGGTTCGGCGTCCTTGGCGATCTGACGCACCAGCGGCCCCAGCCGGTACCACGCCGCCGGTGTGGGGTGCGGGGTGTAGCTGTCGATGTAGCGGGAGATGACGGACCGCCACTGGTAGACACCGGCCGAAGGCATGCTAATTCTGTAGCACGCTAGCGGATTAGCACCCTGTGATGGGGAGGAATCCGGCGATCTGAGTGGGGGACACTGGTCGGCGTGCCTGGAGACTCCTCCCGCGCGGCCGCCCCGCGCGCCTTCGTTCTTACCGGCTCCTGGCCCGAAGCGGCCCTGGCCGAGCACCATGGTGCCCGTGTCGCCCAGGTCCTGGCCCGGCGTCTGGCCGCCGCCATGAAGGCGAGCGGCCTGAGCGCCAACCGGCTCGCCGACTCCTCCGGGGTCAACCGCCAGACCATCGCCAACGTCCTGGCCGGCTCCAGCTGGCCCGACCTGCTGACCATCGCCAACCTGGAGATCGCTTTGGAGGCTGATCTCTGGCCCGGCCGCGGCGCGTGAGCCGTGCGGACATGCCTCGCGGACATGCCCAGGCGCGGGTGAAGAATAAAACGACGGCACGGCTCGTACTTCCTTCGAGCGAAGGGAATACGGATTTCCCGCGAAGCCGTTCCCGCCCTATCCCTCAGGCGCTAAAGTGAACGACGACGCGAGAGACCCGTGACTTTGGTAGGTCAGTGGCTTCCGCATCAACGGCCGCCGCCGGTCCTCAGAAAACCGGCGGCGGCCACACTCGTGAAAGGCGCTAGAAGAACGTCTGTACGGCAGGCTCCCCCAGGTAGTACGTGGAGTTGTCAGGGTTCTTCCTGATCACGCCGGCACGGACGAAGTCGTCCAGGCTCGTCCTCAGGCTCTTCACGTTCTCGATCGCCAGTACCCTCGCGATGTCCCGCACCTTCCAATGCCGTACCGGTACCTGCCCGAGCAGGTTCAGCACCTGCTCGCGCCGGGGAGGTGACGACTCCCCAACCCCGGACACGCTGGCGCCTGAGTCAGTTCTGCCCTCCGCGCCAGTGCGCCTGGAGTTCTCTACGGTCTCGCGCTGGCGCGGGACCCCGTGCTCGGCGATGTACTGCAGGTTCTCTGTCGCCGTCTGGATCTTCTGCAACTCCTTCACAATGCCCGCAAGAGTCCGCAGCTTGTCGCGGGTGTCGGTCATCTCCTTCTGAAACTGAGGAAGGTACTCATCGGGGTCCTTGGCGGCTTCGGCCACAGGTAGGTCAGCGAACATAAGCCTGACGCTATCCAATCTGTGACAAGAAACCTGAGTCCGACGGGTAATTGCCACTCGAAAGAAATAGCACAGGGGCAGGGAAATGCCAACGGCCTTATTTCCCCGTCAACCCTGCCATAGCCCTCCTGCCCACCGAATATGCGTGCGCCTGGAAATGTGGGGAAATGACGGTGCGGGAAAGGAAAGGAAAGGAAAGGAAAGGCAGGGAGGGAGCGGGTAAGGGTTGTCACAGCTGGTCCTCCTGGAGGCGCGTACGACAAGACCGCTCAGTCGTGCCCGGACCGCTGCGGGCACAACTGCATAGGTAGGTCCCTGGCGCAGGGCTGCACAGGGGTTGCCTGGCGATCAGCCCAAGAGCGTGCGCAGGCAAGGCCCCAGAAGGTCCGCCAGGGGGAACTCCTGCGACTGGCTTCCGGCCCAACGCATCACACCCAGGGCGACCTTCCCCTCCAGGGGTTGGCCCCAGGCAGTCGCCGAGGCCAGGGGGGACGGGCCTTCCAGCAGCCGTCGGACCAGAACACCTTCCCCGAACTTCGCCTCCATCGCCTCGGGCAGGCTTCCGAGCCAGGTAAACAGAGCCAAACTCCGGGCATCGGGATCTGGGTAAGCCCTCACCAGTTCCTGCCGGAGTTCGTCCACCTGCTCCTCGGGTAGATCTGCCACCCCCTGCCCTGAAACCCTGGCCAACGCGGGCCGCAGCTCAACGGGGACCTGGTGGACGGCCAGCAGACCGGATCCGGCCCGACCATGGCCAGCCTGACGGAACTGCGGTCGGCCCTCCTGGAGCCCGAGGACCCGTGCGAGACGCGAAGAAAAACGGGTCAGCCAACGTGACGCCCCGTACCGGGACAGCAGCAGCGCCAGACCCACCGGGTCAGCGACCTCCAAGTTGTCTCCGAAACGAGAACGGTCCCACGCGACTGTGTCCAGGCCGTGCAGGCTCGCATGCCCGACCGGACCTCCATCGGCGTCGTGCAGGCTGAGGGTCAAGCTGCCCAGGCACCGACAGACATCCCCGGTGAACGACCCGGTAGTCGACAGGCCCCGCAATTCCGACAGGGCATCCGGGTCCTCGATCCAGCCCAGTACCGGCAGGTCTTCCAGAGGGCCGTGGCCTTCCCCTCCGCCGAGGACTTGGACGAGCGTGGTCCGCGCCCACGCATCGTCGAGCCACGTTTCCACCGGATGCCGCATCCCTTACCCCCTCCTCGGGTTGCCCGATGCCAGCGAGGCCATGGTGCGATTGTCGCTCAGCTGTCGCTGGATCTGAGGGTTGGCCCCCGCGCCAGGACACAGGGGCCAACAGGGCTCAGCGGTACAGGCCGGAGGGCCTCG
>Ga0302314_10016697_pt1 | contig 12377 bp, 10 predicted proteins | sample III_Palsa_N2_3_FD_200533 | JGI IMG/M metagenome (GOLD analysis project Ga0302314, IMG submission 200533) | Peat permafrost microbial communities from Stordalen Mire near Abisko, Sweden - III_Palsa_N2_3 | ecosystem: Environmental > Terrestrial > Soil > Palsa > Peat permafrost | place: Sweden...
TTCTCCGTCTTCCGCCCGGAGGAGCCCGGGCGGCTCGCGGTCCCTGCCGCGATCACGCGACCGCCCAGGTCGGGTTTCAGCGAGGGGATGAAGCCCGGCCGTGCTGGAAACCGGTCTGCACGAGAGCGCAGCGAAGGAAGACCGGAGGGTCCGGCTAAGGCCCCTGGCCCCGCCAGGTCGGCTTCAACCCCGAGCGGCCCGTCCTAGCTTTGCGTGATTGTTCGCGCGGGACCGTCTGCCGCCGCGGTACGCGCACGGAAGACGCCAGAACGCCGGCTGAACCGGCCGAAGTTGGTGAAACAGCCCAGAGCCGAACCACATCGCCAGGCGACGGCGTCGCAGCCCACGGTCGCCACCTGAATCAACACACCACCTCAGGCAGCAGACGGGCCCTTCACAGGCGCCAAACGCGATACCGGGACCGCCCGGTGATCTCCTGGAGCGCACCGCCGAACCGCTTCACAAGCTGAAGACCGCCCTGGGGCGTAACGCCAAGACTGCGGGCGATCAGGTCGTTCGTGAGAACCGGGTGTTCAACCGCCAAGGCCGCAAAAGCCAGGGCCTTGCCATTCCGCCGTCCGCCGGCCGCCTTGCGCTCGAGCAGCGCCTTCTGATGCCCCAGTCTGGTAATCTCTTCCAGCTCCAGATCGGCCGCAAACTCAATGGCGCCCAACCAATACGCCAGCCGCTCAGACAGGGGCGCCCACGCCAAGCGCGCGGGCATGATGCGCCGCCTCACCCCGACCTCCATCGGGAATAGGGCGGCTGCGAACCGATGGCGCACCTTGAGGATCAGCGCCGCCGCGATGGCCCCCGCAGACCGATGGGCCGGCAAAGGATCGACGATTCTCCAGGCTTCCAGGAACGCCGCCGCCTGGAGGAGCGGCGGTAGCTGAACCTCCAGGTCCAACACGTTCAAGCACTCCTCGACCCCCGCCCGCGGCGCCTCGGAATCGCGCTTGGTGAGGTTCTCGAAGAATCCCGCGAGCGCCTCGTATGCGCCAAAATCCACGAGCTCCCGGAGGCGCGTCGTGGGTCTCAGACCCGGTGGCGGCCCTTGGCGTGTGAGGCCGCAGAGCCACGAAATGCCCTGCCAACTAAGGAGTTCGGCGCCGCCGCGATCGGCCCTCTGGCGGCTCCGCAACACAGCATAGGCCCGGATGACGCTCGCTTCGGGCAGCCGGGCGTCGGTGTCCGCCGCGCGTAGAATCAGATCTTCGGGATGGACGAGCTGGCCGTCGATCGCCATGGCCGCGATCACCGCGCGAATGTCGGCGCGGGCGCGCCAGCCTTCGACAAACCCCGACGAACGTGCTCGCTCGTCGAGACGGCTCACGCGGTCCTCGGCGCGCGCCAGGGCGGAAAACACCTCCTCCTCCGACGATTTCCCTCCTTCCGGAAATAGGTGATGTTTCAAGTAGGTTTGGCCCATACGAAACCTCTGCTGCGTATTGCTTTCGCTACATGGTTAATCCACCTGTTCGATGTTTCCCGCAACACGGGTGTCGGCTTCCGCTCAATACCGAACCGGTTCGCCAAAAACGTGAACCGGCTCGGCATTTCCCGGATCCACCATGCCGCCCAGCCAAAGGGCTTCGGTCTTCAGACGGTCCCAACACGGGCCATGAGAGAACGAATCATCAACCCCAACCAGTCGCGGTCAACGGACCTCACACCGCTACAGCTTGTTTTCTGTTCCACGTCCGTTCCGCAAAAGTTTGGGGCGACCGTGTCGGCGGCCGCCCTTCTATCAGCGCCTGCGGCGCTTGATCTCAACGAGCTCGGCGAAATGCGCGATCGGGCCGACGTCGAGCACGATCGGGACCTGCGTCTCGTCTTCGACCCGGTCGAGCTCTTCCGTGACGGCCAACTCAGGCGCCTGGCGAAGATCAGGGCTGCTGAGGAAGCGGTCCGTGCTGCAAGGCTTGCCGAGATTCAGAGGCTGAAAGCGGTACAGACCGCGGCCGTGGAGCGACTGCATACCCAGGCCGCCGCATGGCGGAAGGCGCAGGACCTGAGTGTCTTCATCGCTGCGGTCGAAGGTATGTCGGGATTGGAGGACGCCCAGCGAGCAGAATGGCTGAGCTGGGCTCGTAGCCAATCCGTCACTTCGGAAGCAGTAGGTCAGCGTCGAGGGCATACTGTTCGAACTCTTGAAGCTGATCCGAGCCGAGCTCGCGCGATCCCACACCCACGTGGGATATTCGGTGCTGGAGCTCGCGCTGTTCAACGCCATACGGACGGGTGGGAATGATCCTGTCGCTGAGGTCGTGGGAGAGATCTCGGCGCTGAACCTCGATGCCCCTGGATTCCTGCTTTATCCCTGCATTCCTTGGGGTTACCGCACCCCCTGTCGGCTAATCTGCTGCAGACCGGGGCGCCTCTTCCAGTCGCCGCCGCCGAAGGTGTGGACAACCGCCCGGTCGTCCTTCAGCAACAGCGACACCGACCGGTCGGCAGGGCTGTGCCCCGGCGCGGGGATATTGGCGCGGCGCCCATTGTCATAGAGCTCACCGCCAAGGGCCCGAACAATCGACCGCAGGGACATAGGCTTCGCCTCATCAAAAGGTCCACCCTTCCGGCCCCTCTCTCCGGCTCCCGAACCGCCCGCTCGCGTCTGGGCCAAATCGACGACCTCGCCTAACGCTTGCCTCCGCGGCCAAGCTTGCCGAGTTTTGGCGCGCGCTCCGCGAGCCAGTCCCGCGACGAATTCTTCCGGTGCGCGGCGGCGGCGTCGGCGAGGCTGCTGAAGGCGCCAGAAAAGGCGCTGATCGCCGCACGGGTCTCCAGTCGTCCGATATCGTCGCCCACGTCCGTGTTGAACTCCTGAAGCAGGATCGTGAACGCGGTCATCAGCTTGTTGTCGGCGGTCCGCACCGCCAGTTCCGGAGCCCCGATCATCACGCTGGCGACGATGGCGTAGGGGTCGCTATCCGTCACATGGGCAAAGCTCATGATGCGTTCGATGTTCATTCGACCGCCGCCCGCTTCAAAGAAGGCATAGGACCGGCGCGGCAGGCCCATGCGCCGCGCCACGTCGAGAGCGCTCAGTTGCCGTGAGTGGCGGATCGCGCGCAGGGCTTGGGAAAGATTCCGATTCCAGGCGTCCGGCGCGGAAGGGTCTGAGGTCATCTACGCGACTCGTCCGCGGCTCACCGTGAATCAGTCAGAGCCATACGCCCAATACGTGCAATCAACGCCTTGAAGTCGCCTCCAAGTCAACCGGTCTGTGTGCGTATCTGCTGTCTAAATCAAACGATGAATCGCGTTGTCGAGGTTAACATCAACATAAATTGGCAACATTCTTGCCCAACCATGCAATATATCGACCAGGTTCGGTAATAGTCTTGCAGTCACGATCAAAACCCTCGTTGATATTGCAAATACTACTTGAAGTGGACGGCCTGTTGCGGTGTGGTCGAATTGACGACGCTTCATGCATTGAGCGTCTGTACACAGAGGAATCGTTGACCCAGAACCGTCATCAGTTTGCATTTGTGGTCGCGGGCTTGCGTGAACGGTTGCGTAGCGGCGCCTCTGTGCAGGGCCAAGCCTTGACGGTGAATGACTTGGCCGGCGAGTTTGGGGTTAGCGCAACGCCCGTAAGGGAGGCCCTTGCGCGCCTGGCGGGGGAGGGGCTGGTCGAGGACCGCCGGGGTAGCGGCTACTTCGCCTGGCGCATGGATGTGTCCGACCTGACGGATCTCTACCGCGCGCAGGAGACCTTGACGTTGGCTGCGCTGGGAACCCTCGTCCGTTGCGCGGCTGGGTCCGTGGCGCCGACGAGCGGGTGCTCGCTTCCAATGGCGACAACCGGGACACCTGTCGCCCTCAGCGAAGGCGCCGTCGATGGACTGCTGTTCTGGGAAGGGCTCACGTCGCGCGTGGCCCGGGAGGCGGGCCATCGCTTTCTCCTGGGCGCTCAACAACGGCTCGCCGATCGGCTGGCGCCCGCCCGGCGAATGGAAGCGATGGTCCGCCTCGAGGAGGTCGATGACCGCCGCGTCCTTGCCGATCACGTCGATCGGCGCGCATGGGGCCCCCTCAGCATCGACATCCTTCCCTTTTTTGCCCGGCGATGCGCGGCGGCGGGGGCGATCGTCGATAAGCTTAGAGCCGCGCCACTCTTCTAGTTTAGAATTTTACCCGCGTAAAAGCTGAGATACGTCGGGCCGTCTTCGACGAATATATTCCAGCTATATTAGTACAATAGATTTGTCCGCACAGATTTGGTCTCTTAAATATTGCATGCCATGAATAACCATGGCGATTTATCCAGGAGACGTGTCATGGAACGCGCAGAACACCACGACGAAGCCGAGCTCATCGAGCTTGGCGTGGCGACCGTCGAAACCAAGGGCGGCGGCATCGACGTCGAGTTCAACGGCCTGCCGGCCAGCTACGAGCTCTCTGATCAGTAGGCCTTCGAGCCTCCGGCGCGCGGATACAGGTCCGCGCGCCACCAGGTAAATTCACGAGAGGATGGCGGCCAGTGGGATATGCGATGCCCGCGAACATGTCTTTCTGCCTGACCGGCGGCCGGGCGGTTTTCCTGGACACCAGGCAGAATCGATACTTTCGGCTTGGAAGCCAGCCAGAGGCGACTTTTCGGGCGCTTGTGGCGCGCGGCGGGGAGCCCGACCTGGACGTCGGGCCGCTCGTCCGACTCGGGGTTCTACAGGCCGTCGCGGACGAGGGGTGCAGATTGAACCCCGCCGCGGCGCCTGCGCCGACACGCAGCCTTGTGGAGGATGGACGGGCCGTCGCGCCGCCGGACGCGGGACTGACGTTAGAGGTCGTCAGCGCGGTCGTCATGAGCTGGGCGTCTCTGAAGTGTTTGTCGCTTGCGTCCGTGGTGGAGCGGCATCGTGCGATGCGCCAGCGCAGGCGCATCCCAGACCGGGGTGCTCAACCAAGATCTCGAGCCGGCGATATCTTTTCGATTTCGGCGTCATTCAACCGAACCCGCCGCATCGTGCCCATCGACACGGTCTGTCTGCTGGATTCGCTCGCCTTGCACCGCGTCCTGGTCCATCGCGGTCAGTGTCCGCTTCTGGTCATCGGCGTCAGGCTGAACCCCTTCGCCGCGCATTGCTGGGTCCAGACCGACGACATTGTTCTCAACGACGCCGTTGAGCGCGCGACCACCTATACGCCGATCCTGGTGATCTGATGGCCGAGCGCTACCTTGCGGTCTATACGCCAGGTGATGCGGCCCTTCAGGCACAAGGCCGCCGCGTCATCGACGCCGCGCGAAGTCTCGGCCTTACCGTTGCACTCAAGAGTCCTCGGCTCGTGGTTCTGACCACCCGCAACCAGAAGGTCGTACCGATCGCCAATCAAGGCGGACTTGTTCTTGGAACTGTGTTTCCACGGAGCGGGCCGCCCGGCGCGATCGAGACGCTGGGCGCGGAGACCTCGGAACGCATCCGCAAGACCGGCGGAAAATCTCTGATCGACGATTATTGGGGCGGCTACCTTGCCTTCGTTCTGGAAGCGCGAAGAGAGGCGGTCGATATCCTCCGAGATCCCATGGGCGGAGCGCCCTGCTTCCACGCCCGGCAGGGCGAGCTCTCATACGTCTTTTCCGACGTCGGACTGGCGGCCGACGTCGGCCTGATTGACGGGGGCATCGATTGGTCCTTCGTCGCACACCACCTGGCCTATCCGGGCCTCCGCACAGGGCGAACGGGTCTGGTTGGGGTAAGTGAGCTTCTCGCGGGCACGCGACTCACCCTTGGACCGGCGGGCGAGACCCACGCCTGCTGCTGGACGCCCTGGACCTTCGCGCGTGCGGACCGGCGGTGCGAGGTTCAAGCCGAAGCCGTCGAGCGCGTGAGCAGCGAAGCGCGCCGCTGCGTCGGCGCCTGGGCCTCGCGGTCGAGCTCCATCCTGTTGGAGCTGTCCGGCGGTCTCGATTCCTCGATCGTGGCGGCGTGTTTGCGGCAGGCGCAAGCCCAGGTTCACTGCGTGACCGTGGCGACGCCGCATCTGGGCGCGGACGAGCGCGCCTATGCCCAGTGCGTGGCGGACCAGATCGGCAGTCCCTTGACGGTCGCCACCTTGGATGCGGCGGAAGCTGACGTGACGGCGGCGTGGCCAACGCGTCTGGCCAGGCCGGGCCTGAATGTGCTGCAGCGCGCCGTGGATCAGGCGGTCGTGGGCGTGGCGGGGCCGGTGGGCGCCGACAGCTTCTTCGGCGGCGCGGGCGGAGACAGCGTGTTTTGCTATTTGGACACCGCCGCGCCGGCCGCGGATGTCCTACGCGCCAAAGGCCTAGGCCGTGCGTTCGCAAGGTCCGTCGGCGACCTGGCCGCGATGCATCAATGCACGGTCTGGCGCGCCGGACGCTTGGCGCTGAAAAAGGCCTACCGTCCGTCGCCGACCGTCTGGCGCCCCCACCGGCAATTCCTTTCGGACGAGACGATCCCGCGCGAGCCTCAGGCGCATCCCTGGTTTCCGGGGCCGGCGGACGGCCTGCCGGGGACGCGCGAGCAGGTCGCCTCCATCATGGGGCTGCAAAGCACATCGGACGGCAATGGGCGCGCCATGCTGGGGGCCGTGCAGCATCCTTTGTTGTCACAGCCCTTGGTCGAACTCTGCCTCGGCATCCCGAGCTGGATGTGGATCGCCGGCGGCCGCAATCGCGCCGTCGCGCGCCAGGCGTTCGCCGGGCTTCTGCCGCCCGCGATCCTCAATCGAAAGACGAAGGGAGACTTCAGCGGCTTTGACGCTGATGTCTTTGACCGCCAGCGCGGCGTCCTGCGCGATCGATTGCTCGGCGGCCGGTTGGCGGCGCGCGGCCTGCTCGATCGGCCAGCGGTGGAACGCTTCTTGGCGGCGCCGCTTCGACCGCGGGATAATAGCTTCTTCCGGCTATTCGTCGCCGCCGATGTGGAGACCTGGATCGACACCTGGCAGGGCGCGGCGGCGTCAGTCCCGCGCCGGGCCTGACGGCGTGGTCCGACCGGCCGCCAAGCCCGCCTTGGCGGCGCGATCTTTCTGCGCCTGCCAGCGGGCGTATTGCGTCGCCTTCCTCGGGTCGGGATCGGTGTAGCCCTGCAGCCAGAACCGAAACCAGTCCAAGTTCCGCTCATAGGCGGCGAGCTTATGGCGCGGCAACACCTTCTGATGGGATTCGTCGGGGTAGACGTACATGTCGGCTGGCGTGGCTGAGCGGGTCAACGGAACAAAATAGTCCATGGTCTGAAGGTATTCCTGCTCCGGCATCTGCATCAGGATCGGCGTCCTGATCTTGTCGATGTTGAACGTCGGCGAAAGGAGCTTCCAACGCGCCGGCGTCTGATCGGGCGCTCCGAGGCCCCAGGCCTTTTTCACGACGTCGAGGTATTTGTCGCCCTTCAGCGCCACGAACCAGTAGTAGGTCGGCGACGCGAACGTCGAGGTGACAGATGCGGCGGCGAGCAGATTGGATTTCATAGCCACCCAGAGGGTGGCTTCGCTGCCGAAGCTCAGTCCGCCCATGCCCACGCGGGTTCTGTCGATAAGCTGTTGCTTGGCCAAGACGTCGATAGCGCTACGGACGGCGGATAAGGCCAGGCCATAGCGGTCAGTCGCTTCCATCGGCAACCCGAACGGCATGTTGATGCACAGAGCGGCGATGCCGTCCGCCGCCATCGTGGCCAGGGGCCATTCGTCCCCCGGCGTGCCCCCGCGCACATAGCCGGGGCAGCTATAGTAGGTGATGAAGAGCGGCGCCGGGCTCTTCTGCTGGCGAAGGGGCGGCGCGAAGAACTGGCCCGTGAAAGCCTGCCCCTTGTCGTCCCGCCAGCTCAGAAGCTCCACGCGGGGCGCGCCGTCGTCATGCAGCGAAGGATTGGGGTCGTAGAGCACCGCGCGCGCGCCGCTCTGAAGATCCAATCGCTCCAGGCGCGGCGGCGTGTTCGGCGCCGCGGCGACACAGACGGCGAACCGCACGCCAACCGAGCAGGGCGCCTGACCGGACTCGAGGCGGCCGCCGTTTAGGAGCCCCTCGGCGTGAACGATCAACCGAGCCGTGTTGGAGGCGATGTCCCAGGCGTAGAGCGATTGCGCCCGGCCGCGATCATGGTCGGTCACCGTGAAGACGACCTCGTCATGGGTTGGGCGCCAGGCGAGCGTCGCGATGTCCGCGTCCTGGCAGGCCACGGCCGCACAGCCGATCGCCGTCTTGGGGTCCGTATCCAAGGTCGCCTGCAAGGTCTTGCGTTTGAAGAGGGTGAGGGCGTCGGGGATGGGCCGCGCGGCCGCCGCCCAGGGACCCGTCGGCGCGTGGAGCGCCGTCTGGATATCGACGTCGCTGGATCCGACAGGCCCAGCGCCGGAAAAGCCGGCGCGTTCGGCGTCGGTCTCATCGCGCGTCTCAAGCGTCAAGAGGTCGACAAGGCGATGGCGTTTGGGCTGATCCGCGAGCAGCGGAGCCTCTTGAAACCCTTCCCCCGAATAGCGCTGGGTCGCCAAGCGGCCGTTCACGAAGCCGGATCGGTAAAGACCCTGTCCGATCCAGACCTTGTCGTCGATGTGAATGCCCTGGTCGTATTCATCCTCTTCGGCCCGGCGAACGTCCTCGCGCGACGCGCCGACGGTATATCCCAGGCTGCGGCCGTCCCGACCCAGGACGAAAGACTCCACATCGGCGGCGTCCCGGGTGACCGGCTCGGCGCGCGAGCCGTCCCGCGCCGCGCGCCAGACCTGCACCTCGCCCCCCAGCAGGGCCCGATAGTAGATCCATTGAGAGTCAGCCGACCAGACGGGCGGCTCAATGATCGGCGGACCCCAATTGTAGCGCAGCGGCGCGCCGCCGTCGGCGACACGGCGCGGCGGGCCTGCGCCATCGAGGGCCGTGACGAACCACGCCGTGTCATAGGTGTTGCGCTCCACCGACGCCGTCTCGCGCCGAAACGCCGCCACCGCGCCATCGGGCGAGATCGCCACATCCGACAGGTCGGAAATTTCGACCAGCATTTTCGGCGTCGGCGCGGCCGCGGCTGCCTCGCAGGGCCAGAGAACACCCCCCACACCGGCGGCGACTAGAAGTCGGAAAATCTTACGCATCGGTCCGCTCTACAGTTGGATTTGGGGTTTGACGCCATCGCGAAGCGCCTCGGCGGGAGGGGTGGTTTGTGGGGGGCTCGCCCCCCCGACGACGGGCTAGCCAGAGTCCGGCGCCTAGAACCGCTTGCGAACCGTCAGGGCGACGAACCGGCCGATGTCCGACGTATTGGTGCTGTCGAAATCGATGCCCTGCGCCTGCAGCGCGGCCCCCTTGGCGACGGGCGGCGCCCTATCGAACAGGTTGGTGATCGCCAGCGAAGCCTCGAGGCCCGAAAGCGGACCGGGGCCCACCTGCCGGCGATAAGCGAGAGTCAGGTCCATCGTCGTCCAGGACCCGATGGGGGCGGCCGGCGAGACATTGGTGTCGGTCTCGCTGGAGATGTAGTTCAGGACTCCGGTCGCGCTGAAACCGGCATAGGTCCAGGTCAGTCCCGAGCGCAGACGCGCGGTCGGCGGGTTGAACAGAGTTCCGGTCAGCCGGATCGCCGGTACGGTCGGTATCGTCTGCTGGGTGATGTCGAGCCACGTCGCGTTGGCGAAGGCGTCGATGAACCCGCGCGGCGCGGCGAACGACGTCTTGATGGAAAGATCGACACCGCTGATGTTTTGCGCGGTGACATTGGTGAAGACGTCTTCGATCAGCGCGACGGTCTGCGCCGGACTATAGGGTCCGCCGGAAAAGTTCTCGAAGATCGGGGTCGAGGCGAGCGCCGCCGCCTCCTGGGCCGCGGTGGGGTTCTTGATGACAAAGGGCGCGAAGATGGGGTTGGAGAGGGCGGTCAGCGGGCTGGAGATGGGACTGGCGATCCGGCCGGTGTAGTCGATGTTGAAATAGGTCGCCGATACGACGAGGCCGCGGACCTGAGGCGGTGACCAATCGAGCCCCGCCGTCCAAGACGTCGCCCGTTCGGGCTTCAGGTCGGGATTGCCGCCGAAATTGACCAAGGCGTTGCCCGGCGTCGGCCCGCCGAACAGGGCGGCGCTGAAGTATTCCAGGTTATGCTGGGTATAGAGCTGATAGAAGGTTGGCGCCTTGAAGGATGTGCCCCAGGTCCCGCGAAGCGCGAGACCCTCGATCGGCACATAGCGTAGGGCGATCTTAGGGTTCGAAGTCGTCCCGAAAACATTGTAGTGTTCGATCCGGCCCGCCAGGCTGAGGTCGAGCGCATTGAGCCCAAACCGATCGTTTGACGGCGCCACCAGGGGAACCAGCGCTTCGCCGAAAACGTAGGCGACATCCTGCGTGGCATTGGCGATGACCTGGTTGGTGTCGAAGCTTTCGTGCCGATAGCCGGCGCCCAAGGCGACCTTGAGCGGCCCGCCCGGCAGAGAGACCAGGGCGCCGCCCGCGTTGGCCTCTATGCTGTCGAGCGCATTGCGGTAGTAGGTGTCGCCCTTGGCGCCGGCGCTGCTTAGGTCGGACAGGTCGTCGGCGGACTGGGACACCGACCCGTCCAGGGCAGCGGTCCAGCCGGCCGGCAGTTTGAAATCCAGCCCGGGATTAACAAAGTAAAAGTTGTTCTGCAGATCGTAGGTATAGGCGGTCGACGCGGAACTCAGTTGGACGTCCTGGCCGGCCTGACGCTGGGAATAGAGCGCATCCACATGCGCCGAAACCCACGGCGCGAAATCCTGGCCGACATCGCTGAAAAGCGACAGCCGGTTTTGTCCACCCAGCAAGGTGTTGTCCGCCGGTGCAGCGGCGGTGTTGGCCCGTTGATCGACGAAGATAGTGTCTTGATGCAGGTACTCGGCGCTGAAGAGCGCGTGGCCGCCTGACCAGGTCTTGCCGCCAAGCGCGTTGTAGTCCGTTTCAAAGCCGCCGCCCTGGGTCGCGCCGCCGACGGTCGCGCTGGTCTCGCCGCCGTCATAGTCTTTGCGCAGCACGAAATTGACCACCCCAGCGACCGCGTCCGAGCCATAGAGGGCCGACGCGCCGTCGGTGACGACCTCGACATGGTCAACGGCCGCCAGGGGAATCGAAGAGATGTCCGGCGCCTGGGCGAGGGCGTCGTCGGCCAGCCTATGGCCGTTCAGCAGAGTCAGGGTCGCATCCGGCCCAAGACCACGCAGATTGACGGTCGAGGCGTTGGTGAGGTTGCTGGACGAGCCTCCGCCGGTGTTCATGACGCCCGGATTTTGGCCGCCGCCGTACACCTCGGGAAGGCTGCGGACGAGATCGCCGGTCTGCGAATAGCCGGACGCATCGATATCCTCGCGCGTCACGGTCTGGATCGGTGCGATGGGCCGGGCGCCGCGGATGTGGCTTCCCGTGACCTGGACTTCCTCGACCTCCGTGGCCGGGCCGCCGGACGAGGTCTGACCCTCCACGGGCGCCGCCGGAGCGCTTGCGCCGGCGGGGTCCGGACTCGGATCGGCCGGGTCGCTTGCCGCCTGCGCGCCGAGCGTCGGGCGTTTCAGGACCACGACGTCGGCGCGCCCATGGTCGAATACGATCCCACTCCCCGACAACAGGCGGGACAGCGCCTCGTCCTGCCCATAGCGGCCCTTCAGGCCCTCCGATTTCAGACCGGCGACCAGCCCCGTGTCATAGAGAAGTTGCCGGTGAGCCTGCGCGGCGTAGGACAGCAGCGCGGCTTCCAAACTTCCTGGACCAATGTTGAATGCCGAAGCGCTCGGCGCCGCAATGGCGGCGGCTGGCGGCGCCATGAGCGCGGCAAGAACGCTGGCGGAGACCGCGCCAACCCATATCCGGCGTGAAGAAAGAGACGAGTTCAATGGCATTCCCCCTACGACACCGCGTCTCGCGCCTGCTCAAAAGAGCAGGACTGAGGACGTCGCGAGGCGGGTCTGGGGGTAGAGACGACGGGCGAGGGGGCTTACCCTGGCGGGGTGTGAAACTTTTTTGACTACTCACCGCGCACCGGGCTTGCGTCTAGCACAATCGCCCCATCCAGCGATTTTCTCGCAACCAAGCCGTGCAGGTCGCTGACGGCGCTGACGAAGGCGTCGACATCGCCGGTCTGGAACGATCCGGTCACCGGCACGCCGGCCACGGCCTGGGCCTCAAGCCGGATCTTGTGCGGGCTGTAGCGGTTAATCTCGTCGATCGCCTGGGCCAGCGGAAGGCCCCGGAAGATCACCCGCCCGCTGGTCCAGCTGGTGGTCGCCTCGACGACGTCCGCTGTGATGTGGGCGGGCGCGCGGCCAAGGCTGACCTGCTCGCCCGGCTTCAGGGTCCATGCGCTCGAAGGGGCGCCAGCGCCGCGGACCTGGATGATCCCTTCGAGCAGCGTGACCTTAGCATCCGCGCCGTCGCGGCGCACATCGAAGCGGGTTCCAACCGCGCGGATGTCCATGGA
>Ga0302314_10016698_pt1 | contig 12377 bp, 10 predicted proteins | sample III_Palsa_N2_3_FD_200533 | JGI IMG/M metagenome (GOLD analysis project Ga0302314, IMG submission 200533) | Peat permafrost microbial communities from Stordalen Mire near Abisko, Sweden - III_Palsa_N2_3 | ecosystem: Environmental > Terrestrial > Soil > Palsa > Peat permafrost | place: Sweden...
GCGCTGTCGCGGCGCGGCTGGGTGACCGGCCGCGATAGCCTGACCAGTTCCCTGCTCGCCAATGCCGGCCTGTCCAATGCGGCCTCCGATCTCGGTTTCAAATCCGGCGGCTTTGCTTCGCTGGAGGCCATTGTCAGCCTGAAGCCGGATTTCCTGCTGGTGTCTGATAACAGCGGCGTTGCGGAAGACGAAGGCAGCGCCTTGCTGCTGCATCCGGCGCTCGAGCAGTTTTATCCGGCTTCGAAACGCATCGTGATTCCGGAGCGGCTCACGGTCTGCGGCGGACCGATGCTGGCCGACGCGCTCGATCGCCTGGCCTCCGAGATCGAGCGCGTGGACCATTGAGGTGTTGATCTCCGGCAGCACGCTGTTCATCGTGGTCGCCGCCCTCGCGTTCGACGCCCTGATCGGCGACCCCGACTGGCTGTGGCGGCGGCTGGCGCATCCGGTGACCTTGTTCGGCGTCGCGATCGGCTGGCTCGATCGCACACTCAACCGCGAGGACTGGTCGCCGGAGCAACGCAAATGGGCTGGCATCGCCAGCGTGGTGATGATCGTCACGGCAGCGGAATTGGTCGGCCTGCTGCTGCAGATCGGGCTGCATCGGAGCTTCGCGGGCAATATGGTGCTGGGGCTGATTGCCTCAATCTTCATCGCACAGCGAAGCCTCTACCAGCACGTCGCCCGGGTGCGCGAAGCATTTGCCCAAGGCGGCCTCGATCAAGGCGGCCTCGTCGCGGCCCGGCAATCGGTCTCGATGATCGTCGGGCGCGATCCTGAATTGCTCGATGAGGCCGGCGTGTGCCGTGCGGCGATCGAATCCTGCGCCGAGAATTTCTCCGACGGCGTGGTGGCGCCGGTGTTCTGGCTGGCGCTCCTGGGATTACCCGGCCTGATCGCCTACAAGGCCATCAATACCGCGGACTCCATGATCGGGCATCACAACGAGCGCTATGAATCGTTTGGCTGGGCCGCGGCGCGGCTCGACGATCTCGTCAACCTCATCCCGGCGCGGTTGTCGGCCCTGTTGCTGGCGATATCCGCACCCGTAGCTGGCGGATCGATCGGCACTTCATTGAGTGTCGTCAAACGCGATGCTGCAAAACATCGCTCGCCGAATGCGGGCTGGCCGGAAAGCGCGATGGCCGGCGCGCTGGGACTGGCGCTGGCCGGACCGCGCGGCTACCCCGGCTATGTCGTCGACGATCCCTTTCTCAACGCCGGGGCGCGCAAGGACGCTGTGCCTGATGATATCGGTCGCGCGCTGGACCTGATGGCCGCGGCCTGCGGGGCAGAGGCTGTCTTTTACGCGGTGCTGGCGCTGGTGGTCTGACGGCTGCGCGCGATCTTCAATATCCGCTCGATATTAAGATGCTTTTCCAGATGATCGGCCAGTGCGTCGAGTGCGGTTTCGATCCGCGACTCGTAAGCCAGTGACGATGCAATGCCGAAATTCGCCAACCACGCTTTGCGAAACGCATCGACGGTGAACAGGCCATGCACATAGGTGCCCTGGATCCGGCCATCTGCGGATGTGGCGCCATCGGGACGGCCATCGATGGTCAGTAGCGGCCGCGCGCAATCGGCACCTTCGCTGCGGCCGAGGTGAATTTCATAGCCTTCGACCGCGGCACCGGTCGCGCAATGCGTGGCGTTCGCCAGCGTGGTCGATTTGTCGGCGCTCATGGTGGTGGCGATGTCGAGCAGCCCGAGCCCTTCCACCGTGCCGGCGCGGCCATCCAGCCCGTCGGGGTCGGCAATGGTCTTGCCCAGCATCTGATAGCCGCCGCACAGCCCAAGCACATGACCGCCGCGGCGCGCATGCGCTCCGATGTCGATGTCCCAGCCCTGCGCGCGCAGGAAGGCGAGATCGCCGATGGTGGATTTGCTGCCCGGCAAAATCACCACATCGGCATCACCCGGAATCGGTTGGCCGGCGCGCACAAAGACCAGTTTCACGCCGGGCTCCATGCCGAGCGGATCGAGATCGTCGAAATTGGCGATCCGCGCCAGCACCGGCACTGCGATCACGCGGCTGGCCGATGAGGCGTGGACCCGGTCGAGATCGACGGCGTCTTCCGCCGGCAGCCATGCCGCTTCCGGCAGCCACGGCACTACGCCGAGCGACGGCCATCCGGTCAACCGCGTCACGGTAGCGAGCCCGGAATCGAACAAACTCGGCTCGCCGCGAAACTTGTTGATGATGAAGCCGCGAATGCGCGCACGCTCCTCCGGCTCCAGCACCAGATGGGTTCCGGCGAGACTCGCGATGACGCCGCCGCGATCGATATCGCCTGTCAGCACCACCGGCACATCAGCCGCCGCAGCAAACCCCATATTGGCGATGTCGCCAGCGCGCAAATTGGTTTCAGCCGGGCTCCCGGCGCCCTCGACCAGCATGATATCGGCTTCGCGGGCAAGCCGCGCAAAACTGTCCAGCACCGCCGGCAACAGCGCCGCCTTCTTCTCGCGATAATCCTTCGCGCGCAGCGTGCCCCAACGCCGTCCCTGCACGATGATCTGCGCGCCGGTATCGGTTTCCGGCTTCAGCAGTACCGGGTTCATATGCACGCTGGGGGCCATTCGCGCCGCGCGAGCCTGCACGGCTTGCGCGCGGCCGATCTCGCCACCCTCGACCGTAACCGCAGCATTGTTCGACATGTTCTGCGGCTTGAACGGCGCCACCTTCAATCCGCGCCGCACCAATAGCCGCGCCAGCCCCGCCACCAGCGTCGACTTGCCGGCATTGGAGCCGGTCGCCTGGATCATCAGCGCTGGCGTGACGCCGTGCATCAGAACTCGACGCCCTTTTGCGCTTTGACGCCCTGGCGGAACGGATGCTTTATCAGCGTCATCTCGGTGACGAGGTCGGCCATCTCGATCAGCCCCGCATGGGCGTTCCGCCCCGTAATCACCACATGCTTGTCGACGGGTTTTTCGTCGCGCAGGAACGCCAGCACCTCGTCGATATCAAGATACTCGTAACGCAGCACGATGTTCAATTCGTCCAGCAGCACCATGCGATGCCGGTCGTCGCGAATGAGTTCCTTGGCGCGCTCCCACCCCTTGGTGGCCGCGGCGATGTCGCGGGCGCGGTCCTGGGTTTCCCAGGTAAATCCCTCGCCCATGATGTGCAGCGTCACCAGTTCGGGGAATTTCGCCAGCAGCCGCGCTTCGCCGGTGTCCCATGCCGGCGATTTTGTAAATTGCACCACCCCGACCGGCAGGCCGTGGCCGATATGGCGGAACACCATGCCGAGGGCCGCAGAGGTCTTGCCCTTGCCGGTGCCGGTGTGAACGATCAAGAGGCCCTTCTCGCCGATCTTGGTCGCCATGATCTTGTCGCGCGCTGCTTTATGTTTGCGGGCTTTTTCATTGTGGCGGGCGTTTTCCGCTTCGTCGTTGTCGGTCGGTGTCCCGGTCATGCGATTTCCTTCCGTGCATTCGGCAGTAGCTCGGCGATCAGGTCCGCGGCCCGGTTGGAGCGTGGCGTCCACAATCCGCGGCGGATGGCTTCGGCAAACCGCGCGGCGGTCTCGCGCAGCGCCGCCGGATTGGCCGTGGCCATGAACTGCCGCACCCGCTCGTCTTCCAGATAGGCGGCGAACAATTGATCGAAATGGTGATTGGCAACCGCGTCCGTGCTGACGGCAAAGCCAAACAGAAAATCCACCGTGGCCGCGATCTCGAACGCGCCTTTATAGCCGTGGCGCATCACGCCGGCGATCCATTTCGGATTGGCCGCCCGACCGCGCACCACGCGGGAGATTTCATGCGCCAGCGGCCGCGCTATGGGCGCTTCCGGCCGTGAAGTATCGATATGGGCGATGCGCGGCGCACGGCCGCGCAAGCTCTGCACGGTGGCCGCGAGACCGCCGATGAACTGATAATAGTCGTCGGAATCCAGAATATCGTGCTCGCGGTTGTCCTGGGTCTGCGCGACGAGATCGACATTGGCTAGCCGTTCGGCGAAATCATCGCGCGCAGCGGCACCCTCGACGCCGCTGCCATAGGCATAGCCGCCCCAGTCGAGATAGACATCGGCGAGATCGCCGCAATCATCCCAGCCGCCTTCGTCGATCATGGCCTGCAAGCCCGCGCCATAGGCGCCCGGCTTGGAGCCGAACACCCGCCAGGCCGCCTGCCGCTGCGCCGCCTCGCGGCTGGCACCGGCGGTTTCCAGCGTACGTCGCTTCGCCCGCACATTGGCGGCAATCGGATTGGCGTCATCGGGCTCGTCGAGTTCGGCGATGGCGCTGACCGCGCTGCCGATGATGTCCATCTGGGTCGGAAACGCATCGCGGAATAATCCCGAGACCCGAAACGTGACATCGACACGCGGCCGCTTCAATTCAGACAGCGGCGTGATGGCAAATCCGGTGACCCGGCCGGAGGTCTCTTCCCACACCGGCCGCGCGCCGATCAGCGCCAGCGCTTGGGCTACATCATCGCCGCCGGTGCGCATGTTGGCGGTGCCCCAGGCCGACAGCGCAATCGCCCGCGGCCATTCGCCCGCCTCCTGCCAATAACTCTCGACCAGACGCTCCGCGGCCAGCCGCCCGATCCGCCACGCCGATGGCGTCGGCACCGCGCGGACATCGACCGCAAAGAAATTTCGTCCCGTCGGCAGCACGTCCGGCCGCCCCCGCGTCGGCGCGCCGGAAGGACCAGGCCGGATGAACCGGCCGTCAAGTCCCCGCAGCAACGCGGCCATTTCGGCTTGCCCGCAAGCGTCGACGGCCGGGCGCAACTTTGCGTCGATCCAGTCGAGCACCGCCTGGGTATGTGTCCACGCAGGATCGCAGTGCCGCGCGCCCGACACCAGTTGAAGCGCGAGCATTTCGATCCGCTCGACGGCATCGCCCGTGGTACGCCATGCAGCGGTACTGAGTTCGAACAGCGCAACAGGACGCGGCCCCGCAAAATCATCGGCAAGATCGCGGGTCAGCGGATCGAACCCACCCAAACCGAGATCACGCGCCAGAGCCCGGTGCAGCGACGCGTCCTGCGGCTGGCTGTCGGAGCGCGGCAGCCTCGCGATCGAGACCAGGAGATCGTCGCGCTGGGCATTTTGTGGCGTACGGCCGAACACATGCAGGCCGTCGCGGATCTGCATTTCCTTGAGATCGCACAGATGTGCATCGAGCGCGCGTAACGCGTCGTTGGTCGGCGTCTCGCGGGTGACGTTGACATCGGCGTCGAGCCGCTGGGCCCGCGCCAGCGACAAGATGTCTTCGGCGATGACGGCGGCGCGCTTGGGGTCGAGATCGGCGGCCAGCGCATATTCATCGACCAGGGTTTCCAGCCGCGCCAGATCGTCATGCAGTTCGGCGCGGGTCATCGGCGGCGTGAGATGGTCGATGATGACGGCGGCCGAGCGGCGCTTGGCCTGAATACCCTCGCCGGGATCGTTGACGATGAAGGGATAGAGATGCGGCAATTGTCCCAGCATCACGTCGGGCAGGCAATTGGCCGACAGGCCCGTGCTTTTTCCCGGCAGCCATTCGAGATTGCCATGCTTGCCGAGATGCACGATTGCGTGCGCATCGAAGTCGCGCCGGAGCCACAGATAGAAAGCGAAGTAATGATGCGGCGGCACCAGATCGGGATCGTGGTAGCTGCTCTTGGGATCAATGTGGTAGCCGCGCGCGGGCTGGACGCCGACCACGGCATTGCCAAAAAGGTGCAGTCCAAGCCGGAAGCAGCCCTCGACGGCATGCGGATCGTCGGCGGGCTTGCCCCAGCGCGCTTCGACCGCGCGCCGCACATTGTCCGGCAGTGCTGCAAATTCGGCTTCATAGGATTTGACCGACCACGCCACGCCGCCAACTCTTGCCGCTCGACCATCGAGCACATTGGTCGGGCCATCCTGCAGCAACCGAATCATCTCCGCGGCATCATCCGGCGCATCGCCGATAGCGTAACCGGCGCCACGCATCGCACCGAGTACATCGATCAGGCTTTGCGGCGTATCGAGGCCAACACCGTTGGCAAGATGGCCATCGCGGCTGGGATAATTCGCCAGCACCATCGCGACGCGGCGCTCACCTGTCGGCGTCCGCCGCAACCGTATCCAGGCTGTCGCGAGATCGACGGTCGCCTTGATGCGGTCGTCGATTGGCCGGAAGATAGTCGGCGCAAAGCCGGACGCGGTTTCGCCGCGCTCCTTGAAGGCGATGGCATGGGCAAAGATGCGGCCATCGACTTCGGGCAGCACCACATGCATGGCGAGATCGCGCGGCGTCAGCCCGCGGCTGGAGCGTTCCCAACTCTCGCGCGAGACGCCGGCCTGCGCCACCTGGAGGATCGGACAGCCCGATGCCGACAGCACACCGGCATCGTCGGCCGCGGTCGCGGTGGCAAACGCCGTGGCATTGATGATGATGTCGGGCGGATGCGCCGCCAATGCGGCGCGCAGGAACGCGGCCGAACGCGCGTCCTTCAGGCTGGTGACGAACACGCACACCGCGCTCATCCCGCGCGCGTCAAGTGCATCGCGTAGCGCGTCGATGGCGGCGGTATCGCCGCCGGCCACCAGCGCGCGATAAAACACCACAATGACATTGGGGCGGCCGTGCACGCCCTCGCCGCGCCAAAAACCCGCCGATGGCATCGGCCGCGCCGGCGGCGGCAATTCACCTCGGCCGATCAGATGCGCGGCATAGCGCAGCGCCAACTGCGCGTTGTCGACGCCGCCTTCGCTGCAATAACGCCACAGCGCGTGGGTGTCCTCGGCACCGAGCGTGCCGCGCGCGGCGAGAGCGGCATTCCAGTCCATCTCGCCGGGGATGCAGGCAAACAACGCACCACGGCGCAGCGCGTCGCTGCGCAGGCTGTCGACGCCATGCGGCCAGTAGCTTTCACCGCCCAGCATTCGCAACACCACAATCCTGGCATCGCGCAGCGTGCGCTCGACATAGAGATCGATCGACGCCGGATGTCCCAGCGCCAACAGATTGGTCAGCCGCACGCTTGGAAAGTCGCTTCCCAACGCCGCATGCGCGGCGCCAAAGGCCGCGAGGTCATTGTCGGCCGCCGACAGGATGACGATGTCGGCGGTCTGCTGCCCGAGGTCGCGCGCGACGTCGCCGTCATCGATGCTGCCACTGCTGTCGAGCTTGAGATGCATAGGTGGTTGGGCCTGCTATTATCCGGCCAGCGCCCGCCGCGCCGCGTCGCCATCGAATCCCTTCAGGCCGATCACCACCAGATGCTCGGCCTGTTTGACATCGGGACGACCGAACGACAGTTCGACGCGGCCGCCGACGCCCTGCACCACGACCGGCGCCGATTTGTCGGTGATGCGGGCATGGCCCTTGACGCGCAGCACGCCGGTGAGATTGAGGGCGTTGTTGACCCGGCTGCGCATGGCTTCGATGTTGTCGGCTGGCGGCGGCGTCACCACGATGCTGTCGAAATCATCGTGATCGTGCTCTTCTTCCTCGCCGTGATGACCGGCGCGCGCTTTCATGTCGTCTTCAGCCGCGGAATTGAGTCCGATCAAAACCTGCGGCGCCAGCGTGCCTTGCGAGCGCACGATGCGCACGCCGGGCCGCAGCACCGCGGCAAGCCGGGCCTCGATCTGCGCCAGCGCCTCAGGCGACACCAGATCGCTCTTCGAGAGCACCACCAGATCGGCGCAGGCCAGTTGATCCTCGAACACTTCCTCGATCGGGTCGTCATGATCGACCGAGCTATCGGCGGCGCGTTGGGCCGCGACCGCATCCTCGTCGAGGGTGACACGGCCTTCCGACAGCGCCAGCGCATCGACCACGGTGACGACGCCGTCGACAGTGGCGCGGGTGCGCACGTCGGGCCAGACGAACGCTTTCAATAAAGGCTGCGGCAGCGCGAGACCCGAGGTCTCGATCACGATGGCGTCGAGCGGCCGCTCGCGCGACAGCAACTTGTCCATGGTCGGAATGAAATCGTCGGCCACGGTGCAGCAGATGCAGCCATTGGTGAGTTCGATAATGTCGCCGGGCGCGCAAGCCCTGGCGGCGCATTCCTCCACCAGGCCACCGTCGAAACCGGCATCGCCGAATTCATTAACGATCACGGCAATCCTACGTCCATCGGACTGTGTCAGCAGCGAACGCAGCAGCGTGGTTTTTCCGGCGCCGAGAAAACCGGTCAGCACGGTGACGGGGACACGGGACATTTCTTGGTTCTCCTTAGGAAGGCTTGAGCCAGAGCGGCAGCCCGGCGGCGATGAACACGACATTGGGAACGGCGGCGGCGACGATCTGATTCAGCCGGCCCTGCGCATCGCGAAAACGGCGGCCGAGCGGCGTCTCCGGCACCAGGCCGAGACCGACTTCGTTCGACACCAGCACAACAGGATATTTGGCGACGCCGAGAAATCGCGTGAGACGACGCGCTTCGATCTCGGGATCGCGCTCCCGCAACATCAGGTTCGACAGCCACAGCGTCAGGCAATCCACCAGCACCGCGCGGCCATGGGTGGCCTCGCGCGTCAACACATCGACCAGCGCCAGCGGCTCCTCGACGGTGGTCCAGCCTTCGCCGCGGCGATCGCGGTGATGGGCAATCCGGGTCAGCATTTCCTCGTCATCGGCGGTCGCGGTGGCGAGATAAATCCGCGCCAAGCCGCTGTCGCCGATCAATCGTTCGGCGAAGGCGGATTTGCCTGAGCGCGCGCCGCCCAGCACCAGCGTGGTCTCAAGCCCGCTCATTTCGGCGCCAGTCCATCGGCCGGCGACCAGTGCATCGGCGGCACCCGCGCCACCATGCCCTTGCGCAACACCTCGGCGCGCTCGCGCCACGGCACCAGCCCGTAATCGGATTTCAGATAGGATTTGACGAACGATTGCAGCGCCGCGGTGCCGCTCTCGGTCTGCAGATCGCCGAACAGGAACGTGTAGCCGTCCGAACTCGTCACCGCGACGGTGGCCGGGCGCTTGCAGACGCTGAGACACTGCACCGGCCGCACCACGACATCAGCGTCGCCAGTATCGAGCGCGGCTTTCACCGCCGCGAACATTTCAGGGCCGACCACAGCACTGCCGTCGGCTGTCTTGCAGGTCGTGCAAACGCTGACGATAACAGGACCGCTCGGCACGTTTAAGTGCGGCGGTTCAATCGGCATCAAATCAGCGGACGATTGGTCGGCGCTGTCGCGATCCATCATAGGCTCAGTTCCAGGCCGCACGCGGCCGCGAGCTTTGTTGGGTCGCGCTTGAGGGCGTTACGCCGTCAAGCTCGCTCCCGCCCGGTGCACCCCGCCCCGACGACGCCTCCAAAGCACAGTTCGTGATGGCAGGTCTCCTGGCTCGCGGGTCGTTGCCCTCGGCCGCCTTCCCGGGAATTCCCAGTGGCACCGGCGAGGGCTCGTCGCTTACAGTTGCGGGGGCAGCGCCGGCGTTGAAAACGCTCAGATTCGAGCGCATTCGCACCGGCTTCCCTTTTCACCTTCCACGTGGAAGGACCATCGCGAAAGACGCTATCTGGCGGGGATGCCGGGGTCAACCGCGCCCCGGTGCGCGCACCTGTAGTGTTGACCTCGCGGTGGCTGTTGCGTCAGGTAAGGCCTTGGTGAAAGGGAACCCGATGCCACCCGATTTGAAGCAATTTTGGCAACTGCCGCCGATTGCGCCGCTCGATCCGCAGCTTGCCGCCGCGATGCGCGCGCGCATCGACGGCAAGGCCAAGCCGCCGGGATCGCTGGGGCGGATCGAGGATCTTGCCGTGCAATTGGGCATGATCCGCCATCCCGGCGAACCACGCGGCGACAACGCCGTGCTGCTGGTGTTCGCCGCCGACCACGGCCTCACCGAGGAAGGCGTGTCGCAATACCCTTCCGCGGTCACGGTGGCGATGGTGATGACGTATCTCGCCGGCCGCGCCAGTGCCAACGCCTTTGCCGCCGCCAGCAACGTGAAAATTTGCGTGGTCGATGCCGGCGTCGCGGCGGAACTGCCGCCGCATCCTGCTCTGATCGCGGCCAAGATTCGCATGGGGACGGCGAACGCGGCACGCGAACCGGCGATGACGGCCCAACAGGCCGCCGACGCGCTGGCGCGGGGCTGCCAGATCGCCATCGACCAGATTGCAGCCGGCGCCGACATCATCGCGCTCGGCGAAATGGGCATCGGCAATACCGCGTCCTCGGCGCTGCTGGTGCACCGTCTCGCCCCGGCGCCGCTTTCGGATTGCATCGGCGTTGGCGCCGGCCAGGACGACGCCGGCATGGCGCGCAAGCGCGCGGCGATCGAAAAGGCCGCAGCGCGCAGCCATGCCACCGCGCCGTTCGAGGTGCTCTGCGAATTCGGCGGGCTCGAAATCGCGATGATGGCGGGCGCGGTGCTGGGCGCGGCGTCGCAACGCCGGCCGGTGCTAGCAGATGGATTTATCTCGAGCACCGCAACTCTTTTGGCGGTGCGGCTGTGCCCGGCGGCGCGCGACTATTGCGTGTTCGCGCATCGCTCAGCCGAAAAGGGCCATGCGCAGGTCGTGGCCGCGCTCGATGCCAGGCCGCTGCTCGATCTTGGTCTGCGGCTTGGCGAAGGCACCGGCGCACTGCTGGCGGTGCCGCTGCTGCGCGCCGCGGCGCGGCTGATGACCGATGTCGCCGATCTCAGCGACGTGCTGGCCGGAAACATCTGAGATGATCGACCGCAGCCAAATCCTCAACGCGCTGCGATTCCTGACCATCCTTCCGGTGCCGTCGTCGGCTACAGCGCAAGAACCGGATTGGCTGTCGCGCTGCGTGAAATATTTTCCAATCGTCGGTATCGGCATCGGTATCGCATCGGCGGCGATGTGGTGGCTGGCGGGCGCGATCTGGGGTCCAATGATCGCGGCGCTGCTGGCGGTGGCAACCAGCATTGTCGTCACCGGCGCGTTGCACGAAGACGGCCTCGCCGATACCGCCGATGGCTTCGGCGGCGGCTGGACGGTCGAAAAGCGCCTCTCAATCATGAAGGACAGCCGGATCGGCGCCTATGGCGCGCTGGCGCTGGGGTTCGGCACGGCATTGCGCGTCGCCGCATTGGCGGACTGGCCGTTATGGACCGGCGTCGCGGCGCTGATCGCGGTCCACGCCGCCGCGCGCATCACCCCGGCGTTCGTGCTGTCGCGCATGGCCTACAAGGGCGACGTCGCCGCCATGAAGGTGGCGTATGAGGACTCGCCGATACGCTCCGACGAATTCCGCTTCGCACTGATGGTCGTGATCGTTGCCTTGCTGCCGCTGGGGTTCGTGTCCTTCACCGCGGTTGCTTCGGGACTGTTGCTCGGCGGCGCCCTGGCGGCAGCGCTTGCGGCCTGGTCACGTCGCTTGATCGGCGGTTACACCGGCGATGTGCTCGGCACCATCGAGCAGCTATTCGAGATCGGCTTCCTGCTCGGCGTCGCGGCGGTCATCCAATAGGATATCGCAGCGGCAGTTGATACGGCTCGCCTTCGGCGGCCTCGGCCCCGCGGCCGATGGCCTCGATCGCGTTGGTCATGCGCCCCTGACGCTGCAGCAGATCGTCCGCAAGCGCGACCATCAGCCGGTTCGGCGTCGCCGACGGCGCGCGCCGGCGCAGTTCCATGGCAATGTTGTGTTCAAAGCCCGGATTGTGGTCGCAGGCGATTGCGAATGCCGCGGCACTGGAGCGGCTGATCCCGGCCCAGCAATGGATCAACATCGGGCGCTGGCCGCTCTCGCGGCCGAAATCGAGGATCGTCTGCATCATCTGACGATCCGGCGCGGTCAGACCCGGCCTGATTTCGACGATGTCGTGAAACGCCAGCCGTACATGACGCTGGCACGCCAACCCACTCCAGTCGGTTTCCGGATGATCCGGCGATAGCAATGTCAGCAGGTCGTACGATTGAAGCCGCGCGGTCTCGCTCCGAAGCGCGCTGAGCGAACTGATATGGATCATATAGCGCGCCGCCACAGACGCTATAAGAACCGCGTCGGCCACAGCATGGTGCGCCACATATGCGCGGATGGGCTGCTGTCGAGACCGAGCCCCTCTTTCGGTTGCCTGAAGTGACGGCCGATGATGTCGGTAAAGTCGTCGAGGTCGACCTTGGCATTGGGGTCGAATGAATAAAGGTCGTGCAGGGTGATGAGGCGCGACGTCATGTAGTGCTTGTGATTGCGCGCACGGTTATACTCATCGACGATATAGGGTTCGGGCTGATAATCGGGACCAAACCATTTCACATAGGTTTCCGGATATTCGTAACCGACGGATTCATCCGGAAAGAAGCGTAACGCCTGATGGGCGCGCACCGCCCAGCTTATCTCCTCGTCAACGTAAGGCTCGATCATCTGGGCGCCCCAATAGCCGTGGTCGCATCGGATGAAACTCGCGGCCGCGATATCGTGCAAGAGGCAGGCCATGATGACTTTCTCGCTC
>Ga0302314_10016700_pt1 | contig 12376 bp, 6 predicted proteins | sample III_Palsa_N2_3_FD_200533 | JGI IMG/M metagenome (GOLD analysis project Ga0302314, IMG submission 200533) | Peat permafrost microbial communities from Stordalen Mire near Abisko, Sweden - III_Palsa_N2_3 | ecosystem: Environmental > Terrestrial > Soil > Palsa > Peat permafrost | place: Sweden...
TCAACGTGCAGGGCACGGAGAACGTCGTGCGCGCGTGCCAGGCCGCGGGCGTGGCGATGCTGGTGCAGACGAGCACCAGCAATGTGAGCGTGTGCGCGCAGCGCGCGTCGCTCGACATGGACGAAAAGTCGCCCTACGTTTGTCGCGACGAGGCGCCCAACCATTACGCGTGGACCAAGGCCGTCGCCGAGCAGATTGTGCTCGCCGCCGACGGCGCCGCGGGCATGCGCACTGCGGCGGTGCGCCCGTGCTCTGCCGTGTTCGGCGCCGACGACCGCCACGTGCTGGACCCGATGCTCAAGCTGGGTCGCACGCTGCTGCCGCCCAACGGCGGCGCGGGCGTGATGGACTTTGTGGCCGTGAACAACGTAGTGTGGGCCCACCTCCTGCTCGAGCGCAAGCTCATCGACGAGCCCGACAGCGTGGGCGGCGAGGCGTTCTGCGTCAGCAACAACGCTCCCATGCGCATGCGCGACTTCATCGGCATCGTCGAGCGCCTGCGCCCCGGCGGCCTCGCCACCGTGCCCACTCCGCAAATGCTCCTCGTGCTAATCGCCCACGTCGTCGAGGCAGCCAAACTGGCGGGCGCGCCGATGCCGCGCGCGCTGGACGCGCTGACGGGCTGCACGCTGGACTTCCTCGACCTCAACTACTCATTCAGCGGCAAAAAGGCCTTTGAGCGCCTCGGCTACCGGCCGCTGTACACCGTCGAGCAGGGCGTCGAGCTCGCCGTGCGCGAGAGCGCGCAGGGCCGCATGCTGCCCGCGCTGGGATGATCTTTTTTGGTGCACGATACGCCGTCGTCGTCGTCGTCGTAGTATTAACATTTTAATGTGAGAGATGTCAAAAGTGCTCAACGCGGCCCGCCTGGGGGGCGAGCAGCGGCGCGGCCTCGAGCGCGGAGGGCGGCTGGCCTTGCGGGAGCATGAGCGCGAGCACAACGAGCGAGGGCGCCAGCTCGGGGAGCGTGAAAAAGAACGACGGGTACAAGACGCGCTCGGCAGTCCCCGTGAACGAGAGGCCAAGCACGGGTCTGACCAGGAAGAGGGCGCTGCGCACGGCAAACAGGCTCGCGCAGACGAGGGCCACCAGCCGCACCCTGCGCCGCAGCGAGTCCTCCACAGCCAGTCGCGCGCTCGCCGCTGCGAATCCGGCGGCGAGTCCGAGGTAGAAGATGGCAACGACTATCGTCTCCGAGTCGTCGATGCGCTTAGCCACGGCGCCGTTGCACACGTAGAACTCGACGGCCACGAGGCCGATGACGATGAAGAAGGCCCAGAAGTTGAGCAGCAAGTGCACCGTCGCAGGCCGGCACACCGTGGCGAGCAGCGAAAGCGGAATGAGGTCCGACGTGGCCAGCGGCGGGCCCACGGAGCTGCCGCGCAGGAGCCCCAGCACGTCGCGCGGGAAGCGCACCGCCCCGCGCTGTTGCGCTTGAATGACCTCCCACCAGGTGACGAGCACGCCTGAAAAGGCGGTGAAGAAGAGCAGCTGCGCGAGGCGCGACACGAGAGAGACAAAGGCGTGCGGGTTGCGGCACGTGTTGCCCTGGTTGGCGGGAAAGGTCCCAGTCAGGTTGGCAATCACCCAAATGAGGCGGCAAAGCACGGCGACGACGACGATGCGCGGGAAGGAGGACACGCGGTCGCGCTCCTCCGTAGGAATGACGCGCGCCGACTGGTCAAAAGGCCGCCGCCGTGCCTGCACGGCGAGCGCAAACAGCAATGCCAGCGAATACCTGGCGGTCGTGTCAGCGTGGGGCGCGGCAAGCGGCAACGCGAGGGCGCCGCACCAGACAAGCATTAAGCGCAGCTGCAAAGGTTGGTCATCCCGACTCGAGCTGCCGCCGCTCGCCAAGCTCGGGCTCATAGTTGTGTTTCCAGCCTTTTTACGCAAGCCCCGCCTCGCACGCGGCACAGGTCTGCGGCGGCAGACGCAAGATGGCGACGGGGCCTGGGCGCAGGCACGAGACGGGCTTGCCAGCGGGCACGCTCACGAGCACGGTGGAGCGATCCGTGCTTGATTTGCTCAACGCGGAAATCGCGCGGCGCTTTGACCCGGACGCCAGCGAGGAGATGGGCTTGTCCATTGGGTTTCGCTTCGTGCTCAGGTGCGACGGCGGCTCCACGGCGGTTAAAGCTCACACGCGCACAACACACAAGGCTGCAAGGCCCGCCGCCCATGGCGCCTCCGCTTGACTTGTTCAAGTTCCTGTGCAAGGATTTGTGCGTGGCCTCCGCGGCCTGCTCGGCGCGGCACTGACGGATGCGCGCACAGGTGGATCGAGGTGTACGGCAAGAAGATTGACAGGCTGCAGACCAACCATCGCGGCGTGTACATGCTCACCGACTTGTGCTTCCTGCCTTTGGCGCGCCTGAAGCGCGATCACGACACGACGCGCTTCCTTGCCCTGCACAAGGGCATTGTGCGCGGCGCTCTGGTCAACCTCGGCGTCAACGTGACGAACATTTCCGTCGAGGTGCTGCCGGCCGCCAAGGGCGCGGGTGTGGACGATCCGCTCGGTTGCACGTTTACAGTCACATCGAGCAGCGGCTAAGCTCTATATGTACTACCTCGCGCTCACCTTTTGCACCTGCATTAAAAAAAAAACGTTTTAACGGCGGCATATGAACAAAAACATTTATGATCAACCACTTTAGCTGGCAAAACCAGAGAGCTGCCGCTCGAGCCGCGGGCTCGTCAGGCTGCCGGCTCGAGGCGTGCTCGCCGCCTTCTTTGCGCGCTCCGCCTCGACGCGTTCCGACGCCAGCTTGGCCTCGTACGCCTGCAACGTGGCCTTGGCCCGCCGCGCCTCCTCGCGGTAGATTTCCAGCAGCTCGGACGAGGGCGCTGGCTCGTGGCGCGCGTACTCGTTCTCGACGATGAACGCGCGCTTCAGCGCCACGGACTCGAGCTGGTCCTGGCGCAGTTCCGCGGGCCTGCGCTTCCGGAAAATGCCCGGCGAGCCCGACATTTGCGCTGGCCGCAGTCGCCCCAGCGCCTCGATTTGCCTTTTTTCCTGTGCCGCTGCGCGCGCGCGCTCTCTCGGCGACGTGTACTGTATGTAGTCTGTAGAGTCGTGCAGACGAACGGCTCCTTGCTGCCTGCGTTGCCACCACATCTTTTTTTGGTGCCGCCGCACAGAACGGGCAGGAATGTCCGCCCCCGCAGCAGTACCGCCCATGGCCGACGAGCAGGCAGCGCGTGTCGCCATGTACTCGTCCGGCGTGGATCTCGCCAACTTGCCTCCGCTCGGCGGTCTCGCTTCGGCAGCCAAGGTCAAACCTGATGCCGCCGCTGCGGCGCCTCTGGCAACGGCGGCAGACGACAACGACGCGCAAAAGGCGCTCAACGATCTCGAAGCCAAAGTGGTGCAGGCTGGCATGGTCGTGCGCACGCTGAAAAAGGACGGCAAGCCGTTCCAAGCCGAGCTGGCCGAGCTGAACCGCCTCAAGGAGCTGCGCGACGCCGCGGCCAAGGCGCTGCAGGCGAACAAGCCCAAGTTTGACATCGACGGCTTGCAGAACCTCATTGCGCGCAAGATGATTGTCGTTCCGGCGTTTGAAATCCACGGCGGCGTGGCCGGCTTGATGGACTTTGGCCCGCCCGGGGTCGGGCTTAAGGACAACATCGTCGACGTGTGGAAAAAGCACTTTATCCTGCGCGAGGGCATGCTGCAAGTCGAGTGCACCAACATTACGCCGCACTCGGTGCTCAACGCCTCGGGCCACGTGGCGCGCTTCAACGACCTGCTGTGCGAGGAGCTCGACGAGGAGGGCAAGGCCACCACGGGCGAGTACCACCGCGCCGACAAGATCCTCGAAGCGCACATTGAAGCGCTGCTGGAAAAGGGCACGGCAGTGCCGAACCGCAGCGCTGACGAGTTGCGCAAGCTCGCCAACGGCGCGGACTCGCTGTCGGCGGAGGAAATGGACCGCGTGCTCGCCGAGCTCGACGTCCGCGGACCCGAGACGGGTCGCAAGTTGTCCCCCGCGCGCCCGTTTAACTTGATGTTCGCCACGTCGATTGGCCCGTCGGGTAACGTCAAGGCGTACCTGCGCCCGGAGACTGCGCAGGGCATCTTTGTCAACTTTAAGCGCCTGCTCGAGTACAACAATGGCCGCATGCCCTTTGCCTCGGCGCAGGTCGGCACGGGGTTTCGCAACGAGATTGCGCCCAAGGGCGGCTTGATCCGCGTGCGCGAGTTCTGCATGGCGGAGATTGAGCACTTTGTGCACCCGGAGCGCAAGCAGCATGCGCGCTTTGGCGAAGTGGCCGAAGTGGTGTTGCAGCTCTTCACGGCGGCCGCGCAGACGACGACGTTTGAGATGCAAAAGGTCGCCGTGGGCGAGGCGGTGAAGCGCGGCATGATCAACAACGAGACGCTGGCGTATTTTATGGCGCGCTCGCAGCAGTTTTTCGTTAAGATCGGCGTTGACCCGGCGCGGCTGCGCTTCCGCCAGCACCTGCCGACGGAGATGGCGCACTACGCTTCGGACTGCTACGACGCGGAGATTCTTCTCAATCAAGGCTGGCTCGAATGCGCCGGCCACGCCGACCGCGCTTGCTACGACTTGACGGCGCACACGCAGGCGACCAAGGTCGAGCTCGTCGCCAGCGAGCGCATCGAGCCCCCGCGCGTGGACAAGGTCACCGAGCTCGCGCCCAACAAGAAGCTCATTGGCTCGTCGTTTAAGCAAAAGGCCGCGCACGTGTTTGCGTACATTGCCAGCCTGGACGCGGCACAGTGCGAGCGCGTCGACGCCGAGCTGGCCAAGACGGGCAAGCACGAGTTCAGCGCGCCCGAGGGCCCGTACGTGCTGACGCGCGACATGGTCGCCATGAGCAAGTTTGATCGCGCGGTGCACGAGGAGCGGTACGCGCCCACGGTCATCGAGCCCTCGTTTGGCATCGGGCGCATCGTGTACGCCGTGCTCGAGCACTCGTTCTGGATTCGCGGCGAGCAGGCGGCAACGGAGGATCGCGACTTGAGCGTGCTCGTGCGCAACGTGCTGTCGCTGTCGCCGCTGGTGGCGCCCACCAAGGTCGGCATCATCCCCTACGGCGCCTCCAACGACGTCGAGGGCGCGCGCGCGATGCAGAGCGCGCTGCTCGAGCTCGAGCTCGCCGCCATGGTGGATTCGACGAGCGCGACCATTGGCAAGAAGTACAGCAAGTTTGACGAGATTGGCGTTCCCCTCGTCGTGACCCTGGACGACGACTCGGTCAAGGACGGCTGCGTAACGCTCCGCCACCGCGACTCGGAGGAGCAAGTGCGGCTGCCCAAGCGCGACGTCGCGGGCGTGGCGCTCGCCGTGTGCAAGCTCGGCCAGAGCTGGGCCGACGCCGTGGGCACCAAGTGGCCCGAGGTGCGCAAGGCAGAGTGCCCGCGGAGGTTTTAAAAAACAACGTTTGCCGCCGAGGAGCGCTCGCGCAATTGTCATTTTTTTTGCTTGGCAAATATCTAATATGTTTTAAAAAAAAAACTATTTTCACAGAGACAGTGTAGCGCACACAATCATTTGACAACAGCGTACAAAAGCTCTCTACCCCTTAGAAGAAAGCAACGCCCAAGCGCAGCGCGCTAAATGCAACGACTAAGGCGTCTTCACGCGTTGAGAGCAGGGCCGACTTCAAACGGCAACGGCGGACTATCGCGGTCGTCCTCATCTACGCGCCAGAGCGCGTCGTGTGAGATGTCTCGAGCCCGGGCATCATCGCCCGCGAGGCGCAATTTTTTCTGAGCGTCGATGCACGCCGTGTCGTGCGCGCACGCGCTCGTCGTGCTCTGCGTCGGCGTGGCGCGCGCTGTTGCCAAATCGTCCATTGCGCGCTTGCTGCGGGCCTCCCACCGCGAGAGAATAAACCCCGCATTGGCTGGCGCGCACGCGCGACGGCCGGCGTCCGGCGAGCGCCTATCGCTGCTGTTGCGGTCGAAGAGGAGCGTGCGGAGGCTCATGGTGCTGCGGCTGCGGCGGTGGCGGCTGCGATTGGCGCGTGTGGTCGACGGATTTTTGAATTTTCACTGGCTGAAACCAGTTTAACCACACAAATTCGCGCATCCATGGCAGCCATGCGGCGCCCTGCGCTCTGGCGGGCGCACGCGGTGCGTCGACTATCGACCGCCGATGGTTCTGCGCCATTGGCGTCGACTGCGGCTGCGGTGCCGCACTTTTCGCAAGACGACATTGACGATGGCAAAGAGCTCGCCTTGGCGCTTCGCGACGTCGCAGAGCCGCGCAGCTATCTGTGGCCGGTGTTTCGCCTGGGCTGCCTGCCGTTCCGACCGGCCAGCACGCACGTCTTTTCAGCGCTGTCGACGATGCGTCCCGTCCTGTCTCCAGCGCTGTTTGAGCGCGTGTCGCGCTTCGTCACGCAGGATGGCGCCGCGCCGGAATCGTTCCGCGCCATTGGCCCGCTCAGCGGCGGCCCTTGGATTCACGCGGACTTGTTCAACGTTCCCGTTTCGGCTTGGGATGCGCGCGAAGGCGAGCAGCCGCTCAGCTGTCGGCTCGACGGCGACGCGCTTTGCTTCCTAGGCGCCAAGGAAACGTGGGTGGCCGACCCCGAGCTCGCCCTCGCGACGCGCATGGCCGCCTGGGGCGCGCTGGGCGGTTTTGGCTCGCCCGAGTCGGAGGCGCAGAGCCTCCTGGCGCTCCGACTCGCCTTCAGGGACGTGGTGGCGCGGCTTCCTGCCGCCGACGCGGACGCGCACGCGGTGCGGCGCCAACTGAGGCTCATGCTGAATGTTGGCCAGCGCGAGGCGGTGCACAGCGTGCTGGCGGACGTCGCGAGCGAGGGCGCCACGTTGGGCGAGCTCGTGGATCGCCTGCGCGACGCGCTGGATGACGATGCGGTCGCGCGCAAGGTGGTTGCGAAATTCGTTCCCAACATGGAAGTAATCTCCGCGTCGTCGCTGGGGCGCGCGGACTTCGTCGAGGCGCGCGAGGGCGGCCAGCGTCGCGCGCTGCCCGCGCTGGCGGTGTCCACGGACGACGACGTGTCGCGCACCGAGGCGGGCGGCGAGCCGGCTTGGGTTCGCGCGTCGGTGCTGCTGTGGGGGCTGCCGGCGAACACGGACGCGGCCGCGATGGCGCCCGTGTTCGAGCGGCTCGGCATGGCTGCGCCGGCCAAGGTGGATGTGGTGAGGGACCTGCGCGCCGAGGGCGATTTCGCGCGGCGATTTCTCTCCGACCCTGCGGCGGCGTCTCGCGATGGCTACGACGATGGCGACAGCGACAACCAAGGCGAGGGCGAAGCCGAGGGCGAGGAGGCGCTGGCGCCCGCCGCGCACACGCGCCGCGAGGACAACATGGAAGCGACGTCGCGGCTGGTTCGCTCGCGCGCTTGCGACGTCGCGCTGGAGCTGGTGGCCCGCTGGGACGCGCTGCCGCGCGCTGGCGCCTTCAAGCGGTCGGGCACGGCTGACTCGGCAACGAGCGCGTTGAGCTACAACCGGCTTCTCACCTCGCTGCTGAGCGCCGAGGTGGACTTGCGCGTGGCCACGGCGGCGCTGGCGGTGACGCAGCGCGGGCGGCATGGCGAGTGGGCAGCGCGCATGGACCGGCTTTTGCGGCTCGTGCGCGAAGCCGAGGCGCGCGTCGAGTCGCTGCCGTCCTCGTCGGCTGCGGCGGCCGTGCGCGGCGTCGGAGAGCCGGTCTCATCGGCGCCGATGGAGGTTGAAGTTGGCCTCTCGGTCGCTGGCGATGGCGATTCTGCATTGGATCCGGGCCCTCGGTCGCGCGGCGCACACGACGACGAGGAGAGCGACGACGATAGCGTGGGCGATGCCGCGCGGCCGCGGCGGAGGCGCAACCGGCGCGCGGAGGAGCTCGCGGCTTCCTTGGCGCAGGTGCGCGCAGGCCCGTCGATTGGCATGCACGTGCAGTGCGCGTCGCGCGCCGACGCGCTCAAGCTGGCGTGCGAGTCGAACCGGCTCTTTGGCATCCACGTGCCGTACGACGTCGCCAGCGGCCGCGTGGACGCGCGAGGCCGCGGCGACGCCATTGTGGATGTGGATTTGGCCGCAAGGCATAGCGACCTCATCATCTCTGGCGTGGAGCGAGGCACCGCCGCCGAAGCGCTCGTGGACGCCGCCGAGGCGTCGCTCAAGGGCCTGGGCGCGGCGGCGCGGTGCGTGGGCGACGCCGAATGCGACGGGCAAGTGGTGCTGTGCTTTAGTGACCACCCGGCGGCGGCGGCAGCGCTGGGCGAGCTGCGGCGCGACGGGTTTGGTGGCGAAAAAGTGGTTGTTGACTGGTACAGAAAAAAGTAAAACGTTGGTTCCTTGTGCGCACCTCTAGGCGGGTGGGTTGGTTGGCGGGCTGGTTGGCGGCGGTGTTGGCGGGCTGGTTGGCGGCGGTGTTGGCGGGCTGGTTGGCGGCGGTGTTGGCGGCGATGTCGGCGGCGACGTTGGCGGCGGTGTTGGCGGCGGCGTTGGCGGCGACGTTGGCGGCGACGTTGGCGGCGGCGTTGGCGGCGACGTTGGCGGCGACGTTGGCGGCGGTGTTGGCGGATTGGTCGGCGGCGATGTCGGCGGCGGCGTTGGCGGCGATGTCGGCGGCGGTGTTGGCGGATTGGTCGGCGGCGACGTTGGCGGATTGGTCGGCGGCGGTGTTGGCGGCGACGTTGGCGGCACCGGCGCACCCGTGGGCGGCGGCACCGGCGCACCCGTGGGCGGCGGCACCGGCGCACTCGTGGGCGGCGGGACAGGCGCACCCGTCTTGGCATCGGTGGGCGACGCCGTGGTTGTCGGCTGTGCGGTGGGCTGCGCCGTGGGCTTGGCGGAGGGCACACCCGTCGGCACCGTCGTTGGCTTGTCGCTCGGAGGTGAGTTCGGGTGCAACGTGGGCTCGGCCGTCGTCGTCGGGTGCGCGCTGGGCGAGCCGGAAGTGACCGGCCGCGCGGTGGGCGTCGTCGTTTGCGGGTGCCGCGTGGGGTTGGCCGTCGGCTGCGCGGTGGGCCGTGCCGTCGGAGCCTGCACGGTCACGTAGACGCCCGCGGTGGCGACACCGCAAATGTTGTCCCTTTGCGCGATGCGCGCGTAGCCGCCCTCGCCCCACTGCGTGCCCCAATTGTTGCGCACGACAGTGTACGGCTTGGGCGCAGTGAGGTTGAAGCCCAGCGCGAGCACCGAGTGGTCGAGGTCCTCCGGGCCGCTCTTGCACTCGGTGTTGTCGTACACGCCAGACTTGTAAAAATAAAAGTCGTGCGCGCTCGCGTCAATGGACACGGAGAACGGGCCTTGCTTGTGCACCATGTAATTGAAGGCCATCATGTGTTCCTCTCTCAAAGTGGCGTTTAACTTGGCGTAAAGGGCGTTGGTCGCGTTCCACAAACCCGTCACGTGCGTGCAGCTCTCCAGCGGAGGCGCTTCCATGTCGGCCTGCGCGTCGCCGCGAAGGAGATTGCGCTTCACGTCAAAGTGGCAGAAACCGTCCTGGTTGATGTACGGGTAGCTCGCCGCCGTGGCCAGTCTTCCGCCGTTGTGGTCGATGACCCAGTCGTACCCCATGTAATCGAGCCCGCCACCGCACGCGCCGTTGTAGTACGGCGCGCTCCACGAGCAGTCCATCAAGTTCTGCGGCGACAGCGCCACCAGCTTGCCCGTCACCTTGGCCACTGCGCCTTCAATCGCCCCCGTCGCCGCAAACGCCCAGCAGCTCCCGCACGTGCCCTGCTCCCCCGGCGGCAGCGCGTGCGCCTGGTGCGACACCGTCGCGGGCGGCTCGTCCTTGGCGCGCTGCGCGAGAATATCGTGCAAGTGCATCACGTTGCATTTGGACGGCGGCTTGTCGTCTTGCGAGGGCGCCTCGCCCAATCCGAGGCCGCGGCGCTCTGCCAGCGTCCAGTCGGCCATGTGGTTGAGCCCCAGCTCGTACGACTTGCCCGGCTGGTCGTTGTGCGCGCGAATCAACCGCTGCGTCGCGTGAAACAGGTTCTCGCGCTCCGGCGAGTCCAGCGGGCCCACTTTGCCGTACGCCTGGCGGAAGACCGCGTAGTCGTTTTCCCTCGCGTCTGCGTGCTCGGGGAAGAGCCGCTTGAGCTGCTCGGCGTGTTCGCGCACCGGCCCGTTCGGCGACGCGTGCGGGGAGCACGGCATGCCGCGAGGGGGCTGGAACCAAAAGTCGTCCACGCCGTCGTCGAGCGTCTGGTAGTCGTAGTAGTCAATCGTGTAGTTGTCATAGTGCGACGTGCCCAGAATCACGTTGCGGCCCACAAACGCAAAGCGAATCGGCCGGCCTTGGCCTCCGATCCGCGTGTATAGCCGGTACGCGCCGTAGTACAGCGGCGACTTGGGGTCGTTGTTGTCGTAGACCCACTCGTCCACCTCAACCTTGTTCTTCTTGCCCGCGCGGCCCGCCATGATGGCCGTCGTGCCCTTGTGCTTAAACCGCGAGCCGTCGGGGAACACGGACTGCAGCGGCACGCCGGCCTTCTCGATGAAGCACGCGAGCGCGTCGATGCGCGGCACGATGCTCCAGCTCGGCCCCGTCTCGTTGAAAATGAACGTGTTCGCGCCCGAGTAATACTGCAAGCGCTGCACGCCGCGAGGCAAGTCGACCATGGCAAAGCCGGGCTCCTGCAGCCCCGAGGCCAGCGTGAGCACAAAGCTCACTTGGTACGCCGGGTCCGGGTTCCACGTCGGCGGGGACACTTCGCGCCCGCCGGAAAGCCACCACAACACGATGGCGCACAGCACGATGGCCACCGCGGTGACAACGAAGCGGATCATCTGCTTGTTCTGCCGGAACCACGTCGACGACGTGTCCCGCAGCGGCCCCAGCAGCGACGTCGTCATGTCTTCATTCGCAGTCTCGTTGCCGCCGAGGCGCGCGTAAAAATCCACGTACGAGGCCTCGGACGACCCTGCCTCGGCGTCGTGCGCAGCTGGCGGCTGCTGCGGCGCAGGATCCGAAGGCGCGCTTTGGTTGTCAGGGACAGGTATGTGACCAAACAGGCTGCGTGCATGTGCGCGCGCGCGTGCGCGTGCGGGGTGAGCTCTGCTCAGCGCGATGGCTCCGGACGCACCTGCCGGGCACGGACTCGGTGTCCGACGGCGCGAGCGGCGTGTACAGCGACGACATGGCCGCCGCGCTTTGACTCTCTTTGCGCGGAACGACGACAACGCGGGTTGAGGAGCCGCGACGTTACTTTTTTTGGGGACCCGCTTTCTCCATTATGTACATACGATATTTGGAAAGGTACCGCCCGGGCGCGTTCACCTATTTAACCCTTCAACAATCATGGATGATGGAACCTACATACGTACTCGTAGCCTTCCGTTCGGCGCTGCCAACGAACAGTGCTTAGTAACACTTACCCGTGAACGGTGGACCTAGGTAGCTACGTTTCCTTGCAAGTTGCGGGGGACGCGGGCGGGCGGGCGGGCGGGCGAGCGGACGCGGGCGGCGCGGACGATAAAGGTAGACAAAAAGTGCGCCGAAAACAAAAAAAAAATTGGTGTCGCTCGCGCGCGAGGCGCCCATGCAGCCCACCGCGCAGCCGCGGACGATCAAGCAGTGGAGCCGCATCGACACTGGCGTTGCCGACGCAGCGGCGGCGCGGCGAGGCATTCGCTCAAAGAACCACACTGCCGTGCGCATTTCGCCGAGCGAGGTTCTCGTGTTTGGCGGGTACGACGGCACTGCGAACAACGCCGCAGTGCGCGTGCTCGATGTCAACACGTGGCAGTGGTCTCAGCCCATCGTTTCCGGCGAGCGCCCGTCGCCGCGCAACGGTCACACGGCCGTGGTGGCCGATGGCAAAATGTTCGTCATGGGAGGCTGGCTCGGCAGCTACCAGGGCGGCCTCGGCGCGAGCGACGTGCACATGCTGTACTTGAGCTCAATGACATGGGCGTGCGCAGTGCCGCGCGGCGTGGGACCTGGGCCATGCAATTTGGCCACGGCGAATGTGGTCACGATTGACGGCGAGGAAAAGGTGCTCTTGTTTCAGGGCGGCGACGGCCAGCAGTACCTTTCCAACCTGTTTGTGCTTGACTGTGCCACGTTTACTTGGTCGCAGCCCGCAGTGCAGGGCGACAGACCCCCGAGGCGCGCCTACCACGCAGCCTGCGTGCATGGCACGAACCTGTACGTGTTCGGCGGGTGGAACGGCATGCGCAGGCTCAATGACTTGTTCGTGCTCGACTGCGTGACGATGACGTGGACCAAGCCCCTAACGCAAGGTACTGCGCCGTCGCCGCGCGCTGGGGCCACGATGGTTTGCTACGACGGCCAGCTCATTGTGTTTGGTGGCGCGGGCCAGCACGCAGAGTGGTACAACTCCACGCACGTTTTGGACTTGGCGACGTTGACGTGGCTCGAGGTCGCATTGGATGCCGCCGCGCTGGTGGACGCGAGTCGCAATCCCA
>Ga0302314_10016702_pt1 | contig 12375 bp, 13 predicted proteins | sample III_Palsa_N2_3_FD_200533 | JGI IMG/M metagenome (GOLD analysis project Ga0302314, IMG submission 200533) | Peat permafrost microbial communities from Stordalen Mire near Abisko, Sweden - III_Palsa_N2_3 | ecosystem: Environmental > Terrestrial > Soil > Palsa > Peat permafrost | place: Sweden...
ATCCCGGTGTCCATTTCGTCTGGATCATGGGCGCGGACAATCTGGCCGGCTTCCATCGCTGGCGCGGCTGGGCGGAGATCATGCGCCAGGTTCCGGTGGCCGTGGTGGCGCGTCCGGGCGCGATGCTGGCGGCCCTGTCCTCGCCGACCGCGCGCCGTTTCGCCTATGCGAGGGTTCCCGCGAACAAGGCCGCTCGCCTACCGCTGATGGCCCCGCCGGCCTGGGTCTTCCTGCCAACGCCGCTGAACTTCGCCTCCTCGACGGCGCTGCGATCACGGGGGCTTGTCGGCTGACCGCCGAATTACCCCCGGACAAGGTCCGCGCTTTATGCTAGCGATAGGCCCGCGAGAAGCGGCAGAGGAGCAACCAGGCTGAATCGCAATTCCGCGCCAAGTGCGCCCGAGGTCGTCGCCGAACCGGCGGACGCCTCACAAGAGGACCAGGACCTTCCCGCAATAGAAGGTTTGCAAGACCTCATTTTGGCCCGTCTCGACGACGATCAGGCCCAGGACGTCGTCTTCATCGATCTGAAGGACAAAAGCTCTGTCGCCGATTGCATGATCGTCGCTTCCGGGCGTTCGCACCGTCATGTCGGCGCTATCGCCGACCACCTGGTGCGCGCCTTGAAAGAGGCCGGCGCCGGCAAGGCGCGGGTCGAGGGCCTGCCGCACTGCGACTGGGTGCTGATCGACGCCGGCGATGTGATCGTCCACCTGTTCCGTCCCGAGGTGCGGTCATTCTACAACCTCGAGAAAATCTGGTCCGTCGAGCCGCCCCGCGCGGCGGTTCAGTAGTCAGGATACGACCGCCGAACCCCCTCCCCGCCCGTGCGGAGAGATAAGGGGACATGATAATTATCCCGAGCCACCGTAGCTGGCCGTGTCTGACAAGGTCCGGGGGATAATTATCATGTCCAATCAGGTCCCCTTATCTCTCATGAAAATCACCCTCCTCGCCGTCGGCCGGTTGGGCCGCATCCCTGAAGCTCTGCTGGCCAAGGACTACGCCGATCGCGCCACCGCCTCCGGCCGCGCGCTGGCGCTCGGGCCCGTCGAGGTCATCGAGGTGGAGGCGCGCAAGCCGGGCAAGGCGGCGGAGGCGGAGGCGCTCAAGGCCCACCTGCAGGACGCCCATGTCGTCGCCTGCGACGAACACGGCCAGGCCATGGCCTCGCGCGCTTTCGCCGGCCAGATCGCCAAACTGCGCGATGACGGCGTCCGCCGGCTGGTGATCGTCATCGGCGGCGCCGATGGGCTCGATCCGGCCCTGCTCGCCGCCGCCAACGCCAAGCTCGCCTTCGGGCCCCAGACCTGGCCGCACGCGCTTGCCCGCGCCATGCTGGCCGAACAGGTCTATCGCGCGGTGACCATCCTGGCCGGATCGCCCTATCATCGCGATTAGCCGGGCCTTCCCCGCGCGCGCCAAACCGGCTTAGTGAGGCGATGGCCCGCCGCCGTTCCGCCAGCCTTGTCCTGATCGCCGCCGGCCTGGCGATGGCCGCCGCAGCGCCCGCACCGCCGCCGCCGGCGTTGCGGCAGCTGGAAGCCAACGAGCGCGACCGCGACCGTGACCGCCAGGCCGCCCTGGCCGAGGCCCGGGCCGCGCGGCTGGAGATCGCCCAGCTCCAGGCCCAGCTGGACGCCCTGAACGCGGCCCAGAAGAACGGCCAGAAAAACGTCAGCGACAAGAAGCTGCGGCTAGCGGCGCTGAACGTGAGGGAGGCCCAGCTCGACGGCGAGATCGGCGCCAATCGCGCCAAGCTCGCAAGGCTCTTGAGCGCGCTGGAGCTGCTGCGCCGCGATCCGCCGCCGGCGCTGTTCGTCAACCCGGGTGATGTGCGCGACGCGGTGCGCGCGGCGATCCTGATCCGCGCGATCACGCCGCAGCTGGAACAGCGGGCGCAGGGGCTGAGGGCCCAGGCGGAAAACCTGCGCAAGGTGAAGCGCGCGGTCGACACCGCCAGCGAGGACCTGTTCACCAGTGAAAGCGACGTCGCCGACCGCAAGGCCAAGATCGAGGCCCTGATCGCCGCCCGCTCGGCGCTGGAGGGCCAGGACACCGCCGCCGCCGACGCGGCCAGGCAGGATGTCGACGCCCTGTCCGCGCGGGCCACGGTGCTCAGGGAGCTGTCGCAAGGCCTGGCGGTCGCCGCGCCCATCGCCCCGCCCCGCGATCCGCCGGACCCCGAGCACGCCGGCCTGTTCGGCAGGCCCAAGATGTTCTCCTCGCCCGCGCCCGGCGCGCCGATTCAGCGCTTCGGCGCCTCCGAACCTGGCGGGGGCCGATCGCTGGGCTGGACTTGGCGCACCGTCGACAACGCGCCGGTGGTGGCGCCGGCTCAAGGGGTGGTGGAGTACGCAGGCCCTCTGAAGGGCTGGAGCGTCGTGGCCATCCTTCGGCTCGGCGGCGGCTTCCACATCGTGCTGGCGGGGCTCGACCAGGTCACGGTCGGTCCGGGCCAGATGGTTGGCCAGGGTCAGCCGATCGGGCGCATGGGCAAGGGCGCGCAGGGTCAGCCCGAGTTGTATCTGGAAATCCGGCGGGGCGGCGCCCCAGTCGATCCGTCACATTGGCTAAAGGCGCCTATGTCGAAATCGTAATCTGCGGCCTCAAAAAAGGTCTTATCATCCTATTGTATGAGCGTAGCCGGTGAATCGGCTTTCCCTTTCCCCGCCCGCATTCTAGCGTGCGATGTTCACCCTTTAAGGCCCCGAGGGCAGCGGTAAATGATGCGCAAGTACTTTCTCGTCGGGGCTTCGGCCTTCGTGCTCGGCGCGGGCACGGTGGCCTATTTCAATCATCCTGCACACGCAGAGGTCGCCGCGCCCAGCGCGGAATCGTTCCGCATGCTGGAGCTGTTCGGCGATGTCGAGGACATCATCGAGAAGCAGTACGTCACCCCGGTGGATGAGAAGAAGCTGATCCAGTCGGCCATCGACGGCATGCTGACCTCGCTCGATCCGCACTCCGGCTACCTGAATCCGGCCGACTATTCCGACATGCGCGACCAGACCCGCGGCCAGTACGGCGGCCTGGGCCTCGAGGTCACCGGCGATGAAGGCGCGGTCAAGGTGGTCTCGCCCATGGACGACACCCCCGCGGCCAAGGCCGGCCTGCAGCCGGGCGACTTCATCACCGCCATCGACAACCAGAGCGTGATCGGCCTGAACCTCAACGACGCGGTCAAAAAGATGCGCGGCAACGTCGGCCAGCCCATCACCCTGACCATCGTGCGCCCCGGCAAGGACCCCTTCGACGTCAAGCTGGTCCGTGAAGCCATCGATGTGAAGTCGGCCAAGGGGCACATGGAAGGCGACTACGGCTATCTACGGGTGTCCGCCTTCGACGAGAATACCACCGACCAGGCGATCGCGGCGCTGAAGGCCCTGCAGGTCAAGGATCCGCACATGAAGGGCCTGGTGCTCGACCTGCGCAACAATCCCGGCGGCCTGCTCGATCAGGCGGTGGGCATCTCCTCGATGTTCCTCAACGGCGGCGAGGTGGTCTCCCAGCGTGGCCGCGACCCGAAGGATATCGAGCGCTACAACGCCCGCGCCGACGGTGACATGACGCACGGCCTGCCCATGGTGGTGCTGATCAACTCCGGCACCGCCTCGGCCGCCGAGATCGTCTCCGGCGCGCTGAAGGACCGCCATCGCGCGGCGATCGTCGGCCTGACCAGCTTCGGCAAGGGCTCGGTGCAGACCGTGATCCCGTTGCACAACGGCGAGGATGGCGCCCTGAAGCTGACCACGGCGCGATACTACACCCCGTCGGGCGGCTCGATCCAGAAGACCGGCATCGAACCGGACCTGGAAGTGGCGGCGTCGACGGAACAGGCCGAGCAGGTGGCCAACGAGGCGTTCGAATTCTCCGAAGCCAGCTTCTCCAACGCCCTCAACGCCGAGGAAGGCAAGGAGCGCCGGGGCGCCCACCATCCGGCCGAGGCGCCGCCGACCGGCTTCGATCCCAAGAAGGATTTCCAGCTGTCGCGGGCGCTCGACGTGCTCAAGTACGGCTCGGTGGAAGCCACGCCCAAGCTGCCGGCGCCGAAGCCGAAGATCGCCAACCTGCTCGGCCCGAAATTCCCGGCCGGTGGCGCCCCGCCCGATCCGAACGCCAAACCGGCGACAGCGCACCCGTAGGCGGGCGCGCCCGGAACGACGCCGCCACATTTTCGGCGCGGAAGGTGGACAGCAATGGCTTGTCCGTATCGGGAGGCCGTCCATGACGTCAGGTTTGCGCGCCGCTCTCATGGCCGCCGCCCTCGCCGCCGCCGTAGCGGGCCTGGCCGTCGCCGCCACAGTCGATCCGGAAGCCACGGTGGTCGACGCCTTTGTGGTCACCGCCCGCCTGCCCGGTCCTGCGTGGTGGCGGGTCTCCAGTCCGACCTCGACCGTCTATGTGTTCGGCGTCCCGGGCGCCCTGCCAAAGGGGATGGCCTGGGACCAGTCGGTTGTTGCTCGCCGGCTGAAGGGCGCAAACGAAGTCATCCTGCCGCCGACAGTCTCCGCCAGCGCGGGCGACACCATGGCTGTGCTCGGTATCCTGGCCAGCCTGCACACCAGCACGCCCATGGAGGACAGCCTGCCGCCGGCGCTGAAGTCCCGGTTCGAAGCCGATCGCGCGCGCCTCGGCGGCGACCCGCGCGCCTACTCTCACTGGATGCCTGCGGTGGCGGGCCTGCAGATGGTGTCGGACTGGCGGCGCAAGAACGGCCTCGACGCCGCCGAGCCGGCGAAGACCGTGCGCAGGCTGGCGGAAGCTGGCGGCGTGAAGACCATGCCCGCCGGGACCTACAAGGCCTTGCCCCTGTTCAAGGCCGTGGCGAGTCAGGCGGGCCAAGTCGGGCCGCCCTGCCTCTCCGACGCCCTGGACGAAATCGAGGCCGGCGCCGGACCGGTCCACGCCGCCGCCGAAGGCTGGGCCAGGGGCGACGTCCGCGCCGCGCTGTCGGAACAGCGCGGCTACGAGAAATGCGCCAACAGCTTCCCCGACGGCGCCGGCATCACCCGGCTGGCGATGCGTGATACGACCGGCGCCATCGCTGGGGCGCTGGCCAAGCCGGGGCACTCAATCGCGGTGGTGAATCTGCGCGCCCTGCTCGCGCCGGGCGGGGTGCTGCAACAGCTGCAGGCGCGCGGGTTCAAGATCGCGCGGCCGGATGATGGCGGGGAGTGAGGCAAGAGCAACCACAACCCTCTACGGCATTCTGAGCCGCCGCGAAGCGCGTGTCGAAGGACGCAATCTATTGCGGCCGCGTGCATGCTTCGACACGCGCCCAAACGGGATGACGTGGTTGGGTAGGCCTTATAGCCCCGGCAGCTTGGTATGGCCGTCGTAGGTGCGGCTGATGACGATGGTCTTGCCGTCGGTCAGCTTCTTGATCCGCTGGGCCTCGATCGAGGGATCGATCGGCGCGGGGGTCGATGCGGCGGGGGTGTTGGCCAGCGGCGTCGCCACGACCTTGTCCTTCTTCCAGAACATCACCTTGTCGGCGAAGCTGGGCTCCTTGTGGGCGATGGCGCCGAATTCGTCGTCGACGACATAGCGGATCAGCGGGTCGGCCTTGTCGGCGCCGGCCCGGCTGGTCAGCAGTTTTTCGCCCTCGGACCGGTCTTCGGCCGCGCGGGCGCCAAGGAGGGCGTTGCGGGCCTGGCTTTCAGGCTGCAGTTCTTGCGGGCGCGGCTCGCCGGGGGAAGGCGGACGCAGCGCGAATTCAGGCGGCACTGTCAGGGGCGCCTTGCTGACCACGCGGAACTCGTCGGGACTGACCTTGGTCAGGCCGAGGGCCTGCTGCGCGGTTTGACAGGCGCTAAGGCTGACGCCCGCCAGGAGGACAGCGGCGATCGCCACGCGATTAAAGCTCATCAGTGAACTGCTCCTCGTGGGCCGCCCCGGCCAACCAAAAGTCTCGATAGCGCATTCTGAGGCCCGGCGCCAACGGGCTAAGGCGACGCAGGCGTTTTTGGGGGCGTGGCGGCCTGCCGCGTGGACAGAAGGATGTCGAGCAGAAGCAGCGCGATGCCGATGTTGATGGCGCTGTCGGCGACGTTGAAGACCCACTTGAAGCCAAGGCCGGAGAAGTCGAGGAAGTCCGCGACCATGCCCAGCCTGACCCGGTCGATCAGATTGTTGCCGATCGCCCCGCCCATGATCAGGCCGATGGCGACCGCGGCCCACAAACGCTCCGCATTGCGGATCCACCAGGCCAGGCCGACGACCACGGCCAGACCGAAGGCCACCAGCAGCCAGCGGCCAATCTGGCCGTGGCCCTGCAGCAGACCAAAGCTGATGCCGGGGTTCCAGACCATGCTGAGGCGGAAGATCGGCAGCACCGGGATGGAGTCGCCTTCCGAGAGGCCAAGGCCAAGGAACCAAAGCTTGGAGACCTGATCCACCACCACCACCGCAAGGGCGACGGCGTAGGCGATCAGGCCATTGCGGTTGGGGCGATATGCGTTGAGATCCATCGTCGCCGCCTAAAAGCCCTCCCCCTCAATGGGGGAGGGCGGGGTGGGGGTGTGGCCGCTGAATTGGAGGGAGTGGCGCAGTTGGGCGCCGGCGCCCATCAGAGATTCGGACGTCGACGCCAGTGGATACACCTCCAACCCTGCCCTTCCCCCATGGAGGGGGAAGGGTTCTCTTTGGTCACTCATGGCGCTCATCCCACCAGGCCACGGCGTCGGCGTCGCGCAGGGAGAGATCGGGATAGCGTGGATCACTTCCCACTTCCGGCAGGATGCGCCAGGAGCGGGCGCATTTGCGGCCCTCGGCGCGCAGGGGCTCCACAGCGATCATCGTCCCGCCTTCAAGACGAAAGGCGTCCGGCGGACCTTCGCCGGCGACCAGCGTGGCCTGGCTGGTGCGGAAGATTTCCGCCGCGTCCAGGCCCTCGAAGGCCGCCAGCAGCTCTCGATCGGCGACCCACACCTTGGGGGCCGCTTCCAGGGCCGCGCCGATGCGTTTCTCACGGCGCTCGACCTCCAAGGCGCCGGTGACCACGCGGGTGACCGCCTCGACCTTGCGCCAGCGCTCGGCTTCGGCCTCGTTGCGCCATTCGGCGGGGGTGTCCGGGATGACGCGCAGGCAGTTGGAGCCGGCGTCGGGGAAGCGCGTGGTCCAGGCCTCTTCCATGGTGAAGCAGGCCAGCGGCGAGAGCCAGGCGGTCAGCCGCTCGAACACCGCGTCCATCACCGTGCGACAGGCCCGACGGCGCAGACTATCCGGCCGGTCGCAGTAGAGGGCGTCGCGGCGGATATCGAAATAGAGCGCGGACAGGTCGTTGGAGCAGAATTCGGCGATCGGCCGCCACACGTCCTGGAAGCGGTAGCCCTCGTAAGCGCCGCGCACATGGGCGTCCAGCTCCCACAGGCGGTGCAAGATGAACCGCTCCAGCGGCGGCATGTCGGCATAGTCCACCCGCTCGGCCTCGTTGAAGCCATTGAGGGCGCCCAGCAGGTAGCGGACGGTGTTGCGCAGCTTGCGATAGCCGTCGACGGTGGTCTGTAGGATGGTCTTGCCGATCCGCTGGTCCTCGGCGTAGTCGACCATCGCCGCCCACAGCCGCATGATCTCGGCGCCGCTCTCTTTGGTGACGGTCTGCGGCTCGACGGTGTTGCCCACCGACTTGGACATCTTCTCCCCCTTCTCATCGAGGGTGAAGCCGTGGCTCATGACGCCATTGTATGGCGCGCGGCCACGGGTGGCGCAGGACTCCAGCAGCGAGGATTGGAACCAGCCGCGATGCTGGTCGGAGCCTTCCAGATAGAGGTCCGCCGGCCAGCGCGTGCCGGGGCGATCTTCCAGGGTGAAGGCGTGGGTCGAGCCGGAATCGAACCAGACGTCGAGGATGTCCTCGACCTTCTCGTAGCGCTCCGGATCGTGGTTGCCGAGGAAATCGCCCGGGGGCCGGGTGAACCAGGCGTCGGCGCCGTCCTCGGCGATCAGGCCGGCGATGCGGGCGTTGACCTGGTCGTCGTTCAGGGGCTGGCCGGTGGTTTTGTCGACGAACATGGCCAACGGCGATCCCCAGGCGCGCTGGCGGCTGATCAGCCAGTCGGGGCGGGTCTCGACCATGGAGCGGATACGATTGCGGGCGACGTCGGGATAAAAGGCGGTGGCGTCGATGGCCGCGAGCGCGGTCTCGCGTAGGGTGGCGCCCTTGTGAATATCGTCCTCTAGCGGCGCGTCCATGCGGATGAACCACTGCGGGGTGTTGCGGAAGATCACCGGCGCCTTGGAGCGCCAGGAGTGGGGATAGGAGTGCTCAACCCGGCCGCGCGCGAGCAGGTTGCCGGCTTCGATGAGCCTGTCCATGACGGCGCCATTGGCGGCCCCGAACTTGCCGGCCTTCTTGCCTTCGGTCTCCAGCACCTTGAGGCCGCCGAACAGAGGGACGTGTTCGTAGTAGGCGCCGTCCTCGTCGACGGTCTCGGGGATCTCGCGATGGCCGTGGGCGAGCCACACCTGGTAGTCGTCGGCGCCATGGCCGGGGGCGGTGTGGACGAAGCCCGTACCCGCGTCCTCGGTGACGTGGTCGCCGGCCAGCAGCGGCACGGAGAAGCCATAGCCTTCATCGAGCGCGCGCAAGGGATGGGCGCATTCCATGCCGGCCGGGTCGATCGCCTCGATGCGGGTCCAGGCGGCGATCTTGGCGGCGGCGCGGACATCGTCAGCCAGCTTCTCGGCGACGATCAGCTTGTCGCCTGGCTTGGCCCAGGGCTCAAACGCCAGGCCCTGCTCCATCGCGTCCACGGAATAGACGGCATAGGCGATGTCGGGGTTGTACGAGATGGCCCGGTTGGCCGGGATGGTCCAGGGGGTGGTGGTCCAGATCACGATGCTGGCGCCATCGGCCGCGTCTGGGCCCTCGACCACTGGAAACTTCACCCAGATCGTTGGTGATGTGTGGTCGTGGTACTCGATCTCGGCGTCGGCCAGGGCGGTGCGCTCCACCGGGCTCCACATCACCGGCTTGGAGCCGCGATAGAGCTGGCCGGAGGCGATGAACTTGTGGAACTCGGCGACGATGGCCGCCTCGGACCTGTAGTCCATGGTGGCGTAGCGGTGCGCCCAGTCGCCCAGGATGCCCAGGCGCTGGAATTCCCGCGACTGGTGCTCGATCCAGCCGGCGGCGTATTCGCGGCAGCGCTGGCGGAACTCGCCCTTGGACACCTCGTCCTTGCGCCGGCCTTTGGCCCTGAACTCCTCCTCGATCTTCCACTCGATCGGCAGGCCGTGGCAGTCCCAGCCGGGGACATAGTCGACGTCGTAGCCGAGCAGGAAGCGCGAGCGGACCACGAAATCCTTCAGGGTCTTGTTCAGGGCGTGGCCGATGTGGATGTCGCCGTTGGCGTAGGGCGGGCCGTCATGCAGCACATAGAGGGGCGCGCCGGCGTCCTGGCGGGCCTTGCGCATGGCGAAATAGAGCCCCTGCTCGGCCCACCGGGCCAGGATCTCCGGCTCCTTTTGCGGGAGCCCGCCGCGCATGGGGAAGGGTGTGTCGGGCAGGAAGACGGTGGGACGGTAGTCGCGACCAGCTTCGGTGGTGTCAGCCCTATTGTCGGGTGGGGTGTCGCCGGAGGAATCGGGGGCCATCAATCGGGTCCAGGGGAGGGTTTTGGGAACGAGGGGCGAAACAACCCGGCGCGCGCATCGGCCATCATCCGGCGGCGTCACGCCGGGCGGTTAATTCGAGACCCTGTCCGAACCATCGTCATGGGCGCGGATGTAACAGAGGCCGGCGCGTGGAGCGAGCGTTGATTGCGCCTCAGCCTTCCACGTCGGTGTCCGGGCGGTCGCCGCCGTCGGCGACCTCCTCGTGCCACTTCCCGTCCTTGTCCTCATAGACGATGCCCCGCGTCTGGCCGCCGACCCGCTGTTCGCCCGCGGCGCGATGGGCCGCCTTCCTGGCGAGGTCATGGGTCTTGAAGGTTTCGGAATAGGCCCCGTCCACGCGATAGGCCCAGCCGCCGTCGTGTTCGACGATCTCATAGGTGATGTGGGTCATGGGCTCGCCTCGGGTCGCTAGGGTGGACGCCGCAACGCTAGGCTCGCGGGCCGGCCCCGGCAAGTTGCGTTGACGGGTCCGGTCCGGTCGCGCACGATGCGAAGGACGGTTTTGAGGAGTTGGGACCATGGCCGACGGCGAAGCGATGCCAGTCAAAACGATGGATGGAGAGGCGCGGGCCAAGTTCCACGCTATGGTGGACGGTACGCAGGAAGACTGGATGGCCATCGCCCAGGCGGCGGGGCCCTTCAACCGCGCGCTGCCCGACCGGATGCTGGCGCACCTGGGCCTGCTCAAGGGCGACTGTGGCGGGTTCGCCGTCGACCGGCTGGAGCACTCCCTGCAGACCGCCACGCGGGCGCACCGCGACGGGCGGGACGAGGAATATGTCGTCTGCGCCCTGATCCACGACATCGGCGACATCCTGGGCCCGTCGAACCACGCCGAGATCGGCGCGGTGATCCTGAAGCCCTATGTGTCCGAGCGCAACCACTGGATGCTGGACCACCACGGCATCTTCCAGGGCTATTACTTCTTCCATCACCTGGGCCTGGACCGCGACATGCGCGACGAGTTCAAGGGCCATCCCGATTTCGAATACACCGCCCAGTTCTGCCACCTGTACGACCAGAACGCCTTCGACCCGAACTACGACACCATGCCACTGGAGGCCTTCGAGCCTATGCTGCGCCGGGTTTTGGCGGCGCCGAAGCGGTCGATCTATTTGCGGGCCTAGGCCGGCAGTTCGTAGCCGATCGCCGATTCCACCTCCAACGTTCGCCGCACCGCTGGCCGGGCCAGCATGCGGTCGTGGTGGGCGAATAGGTTGGCCAGGCTTGAGCGCTCCGGCTTGAGCGAATTGGCGAACCGCCAGAACAGCCGGAACAGGTGGATGTCGGCGATGGAATAGTCGCCCACCAGCCACTCGCGCGCGCCCAGGCGCTGGTCGGCGATGGCATAGACGCCCATGGCGTGCTCCAGCCCCTTCTTCCGCGCAGGATGGATGGTGGAGGCGGTAAAGGACATCCAGGAGACTACGCGGGCCTCGGTTTCCACGTCGCCGGCGGGCCAGAGCCCGGCCTCGGGGTAGGTCCTGGCCAGATAGTAGAGGATCGCCGCCACCTCGGTCAGCGGACGGCCATCGATCAGCAGGGTCGGCACATTGCCCTCGGCGTTGATCGCCAGATAGTCGGGCTTGCGGTTGTCGTCGGCGTAAAACGAGATGGGCCTGGCCTCGAACGGACAGCCGATTTCGTGCAGGGCGATATGCGGCGCCATTGATGAGGCGCCGGGGGCGAAGAAGAGCGTCAGCTGAGCGGCCATGCCCGCGCTCCGAGGCTCGCCTACTTGGGCGCCATGATGTTCTGCACCTTAATGATGGCCGGGCCAAGAATGAAGACGAACAGCACCGGCAGGAAGAAGACGATCATCGGCACGGTGAGCTTGGCCGGCAGGGCCGCGGCGATCTTCTCGGCCGCCGCCAGGCGCAGCTCGCGATTTTCCTTGGCCATGATCCTGAGCGCGCCGCCGAGGGGGGTGCCGTAGCGCTCGGCCTGGACCATGGCCGTGGCCACCGACTTGACCCCCGGATGGTTGGTGCGTTTGGCCAGGCCCTGGTAGGCCTGGATGCGGTCGGGCAGGTAGGACAGCTCCGCCACCAGCAGGGACAGCTCCTCGGCCAGCTCGATGGAGGAGGCGCCGATTTCCTGCGACACCTTTTGCAGCGCCGCCTCGATGGACATGCCGGATTCGACGCAGATCAGCAGCAGATCCAGCGCGTCCGGAAACCCGGCGACGATGGACTCCCGGCGCTTGGACGCCACGTTGGAAATATACAGGTTCGGTGCGTAGTAGCCGAGCACCAGGCCCCCCATGCAGATGCAGAGTCTGGACATGGTTGGCAGGTTAAAGCCGTTGACGACGAACAGATAAAAAGCCGTCAGCGACGCCAGCACGAAGGGAGCGATGAAGCGGAAGAAGTAGAAGGTGGTGACCGGTTGCGGTCCGCGGAAGCCGGCCTGCGCCAGCTTGTCGACAACCTTGGGGTCTTCCAGCAGTCTGGAGAGCTGAAGCCGCTCCACCACCCGCTTATAAACGCCTTCGTCCGTGTGGCGAAGGCGGCCGCCTGCGCCGCCGTTCTTGTTGGCCAGGGCTTGGCGGGAGCGGAGACGCAGTTCCTCGCGCCGATTGGCCACCGACTTCATCCGCCCTTCCAGTTGGCTGCGGTTCATCATTGGCCCGGCGATGGTGATCACCGTAGCGAACACCAGCACGCCGACGAAGGCGGTCAGGACGTTGGTCGGATCGGATAGGGCGCCTGCGATGTCCATGCGGCGCCCCTCAGAACTTGAAATTGATCATAT
>Ga0302314_10016706_pt1 | contig 12371 bp, 12 predicted proteins | sample III_Palsa_N2_3_FD_200533 | JGI IMG/M metagenome (GOLD analysis project Ga0302314, IMG submission 200533) | Peat permafrost microbial communities from Stordalen Mire near Abisko, Sweden - III_Palsa_N2_3 | ecosystem: Environmental > Terrestrial > Soil > Palsa > Peat permafrost | place: Sweden...
TGAAAGTGGATGTGCCGCGGGCCGCGCTGCCCGCACGCGTCGACGTGCTCATAATCGGCGGCGGCTACACGGGTTTGTCCGCAGCGCGCGAGACGGCGTCCGCCAGCGCCTCGACGCTGGTTTTAGAAGCGGGCGCCTTGGGGGCGGGTTGCTCGGGGCGCAACGGCGGGCAGGTGGCCTATAGCATCAAACCGTCGCTCGCAACATTGACCTCGCGTCACGGGGCCGACAAAGCCTTCGCCATTTGCCAGGAGGGCCGCGCTGCCCTGGATTATCTAAAATGGCTGGCCACGGAGGAGTGTCATGACTGCGGTTGGCGTCAGGACGGCCTTTTTTATGGCGCACACACTCCTCGGCACTTCGCGGCCATGGTGCGCGAAGCGGCGGACCAACCGCCGGGCCTTGCACAAAATATCGTGGTCGTGCCCAAGGGTGAGCACAAGCGCGAGATCGACACCGACTTCTATCATGGTGGGTGCCTGTATCCGGATGATGCCTCGGTGGATCCCATGCGTTTACTGCTGGCCCTGCTGCACCGCGCACAAGTCGCCGGCGCAACAGTGCTGGAACATTGTCCGGCGCTCTCCATCAAACCCCGCGCCGAAGGGTTCGAGGTCACGACACCCCAGGGTCCGGTGAGAGCGGGCAAGGTGTTGATCGCCACGAACGGCTACTCCGGTCCGGTGTCCTCGTGGCATCGGCGGCGGGTGATTCCCATCGGCAGTTATCAAATCGCCACCGAAGCGCTGGGCGTCGACAAGGTGCGTGCGTTGATTCCGAACGGGCGCAACATCGTCGACTCGCGACGCGTCGTCGTTTATTACAGGCCGTCCACCGACGGTGAACGCATTATTTTCGGCGGCCGAGCGGCGCTGTCGGAACAGGATCCGGCGGCGTGTACGCCGCGACTCAAGGCCATGCTGACGCAGGTTCTCCCGCAGCTGAACGAGACTCGAATCGAATACACCTGGGTCGGTTGGGTGGCCTATACCTTCGATACGATGCCACATCTGGGTCAGCACGAGGGTGTGTATTACTGCATGGGTTACTGCGGCCAGGGTGTGCCCACGGCACCCTACTTCGGCCGGCGCATCGGGCAGCAAATGATGGGGCGCAGCGAAGGCCGTACCGCGCTGGATAATTTGCCATTCCCCACGCGGCCGTATTATTTCGGCACGCCGTGGTTTCTCGCGCCCTCGGTGTTTGCGTATCGCATGATGGATTTGATGGGCATATGACCGGGTACGCGTCGTTCGCTGAACTGGCGCAGAACGAGACAGAGGGGAAGGATTTCCGGGTTCGCCTCATGGATCGCCCCGAGTCGCGGGCGATTATCCTCGCGCCGCATGGGGGCGAGATCGAATCCGGGACTTCCGACATCGCAGCGCTTGTCGCGGGCGGGGACTATAGTCTGTTCTGCTTCGAGGGCCTGAAGCCTTACGGTGAGAATCGCGGACTGCACATTACCAGCCATCGATTCGATCATCCCCTGTGTATCGCCATGACGGCCGCACGGGATGTAGTGGTCGGCATTCACGGCTGCATGGGCGACGCTCAAGTCTTTGTCGGTGGGCTGGATGCGGAGTTGGCAAATGACTTGGCCATTCATTTGAAGGGGGCAGGCTTTACGGTGATATCCGATGGGCATCGCTACCCAGGCCGCCATCCCCAGAATATCTGCAATCGCGGCGCGACGGGAAGGGGCGCGCAGCTCGAAATCACCTGCGATTTGCGGGCGCCGGAATACCGCGAACGCATCGCAGCGGGGATTCGAGCGGCACTGGCGCAGCGGCTTCGGCGAGCTTGAGGGCGCGCCGACCGCTGCGGCAATTGGAGCAGTCGGCGTTGAGTGGCCGCCGTGCGCAGCCTAGATGCGCTCGACCCATTGAGCGCGCCACGCGGCGGCATCGAAGGGATCGGCGAAGTATTGCGTTTCGCGTGCGACCTTGTTGCCGTTGAACTCCATGATGCTCACCGTAAAGGACGGCCTTCCGTCATAGCTGAGGATGTACTCGGTGATCCAAAGATCGCCGCCGCCGACGATTCGCCGCACGGTGAAGCGCTTCTCGCTCGGCTGTTTGGCGCGGGTGATTTGTATGTTGCCCCGGCCTCTGATTCGCTCGCCCGATTGTGGGTATTCCAGCACCGCATCCTCGTGATAGATGGAGTGCTCGGTCTCGAAGTCGTTTGCATCCGATGCCGACCAGTGCTGGTCCAGCGCCGCTCGTATTTCTTCATCTCGCATGTCGCCCTCCGGCGTCAGCCCCCATCAATCGTAGTCGATTTGATTGAATTGAAAAGCCAAATGGTCTTTTATCGGCATCACCGCAGGGTAGGGATTTTCGTAGGTCCAGACAACGTGCATTGCCGTCGCGCATGACTGTTACAAAGTGTATTCGCAGTTGTTGGCGAGTGCCCGCTGGCAGCGTGTGCTCAATGCGGGCGCGCGGCCTCAGCGCCTGCTGTTCGTCAGCACCGGTACTAAGGACCCGAAAGTGTCCGACGTGTTGTATGTGCAGAAACTGATCGCGCCGCTCGCCACTAATACCATGCCGGAGGCCACGCTGCAGGCTTTCGCGGCACACGGGGAAGTCGAGTTCGAGCTGTATCCGGACAGTGGATCCTCGGCCGAGATGCTGCGCCAATTTGTGCGCAGCGGCGTTGACCTGGACGGACTGGCGGAGCATCTTCAAGAGCAGGGCGCGGCGTCTTTCGTTTCCGCGTGGAACGATCTACTGTCGGTCACTGCCGCCAAGCTTCCGGCGGCTGTCAAGGAGCTGTCATGACTGCGGCTACTCTAGCGCTGAAACAGCGTGCCGCCTGGAAGAAGCTTCAGGCGCACTTCAAGGTCATGGGTCGCCGCCATCTTCGCGATGTCTTCGCCGAGGATCCGGATCGCGGGGTGCATTTGACCCTCGAGGCAGCCGGCATTTACCTTGACTACCCGAGGAACCGCGTAACGCGGCGGACGCTCGAGCTACTCGTGGAGCTGGCCGAAGAGTCGGGATTGCGCAATGGCGTCGCCGCCAGCCCTAACCACGATAGTTCGACCAACACCTTGATTCGACGGCTTGCCCGCACTCAGGCAGAGCAGGCCGCGAAGTCCGTTTCGGCTTAACCTCGGAGGCGTTTATGCAATTAGGAATGATTGGACTGGGTCGCATGGGTGCGAACATGGTGCGCAGGCTGCTGCGAAACGGGCATGAATGCGCGGTGTTCGATCCGGTGCCCGCGGCCGTGGAGTCGTTGGCGCGCGAGAACGCGATTGGAGCGGCTTCCCTCAAGGAGCTCATCGCCAAGCTGCGCCCGCCGCGTTTCGTGTGGCTCATGGTTCCGGCGGCCGCCGTCGACCTCACTCTCGAACAACTCGGGCCATTGCTCTCCGCCGGGGATACCGTGATCGACGGCGGCAACTCGTATTACGTGGATGACATCCGTCGATCGACCATGTTCTCGGAGCATGGCGTGCGGTACGTCGACGTCGGAACCAGCGGCGGTGTGTGGGGATTGGAGCGAGGATATTGCATGATGATCGGCGGCGATCGAGAGGCGGTGACTCAGCTCGATCCCATTTTCAAAACTCTGGCACCCGGATCCGGCGGGATTGCGCGCACGCCGGATTTCGATAAGCTCGGGAATAGCACCGCCGAACAAGGATATTTGCACTGTGGGCCGAGCGGCGCGGGGCACTTCGTCAAAATGGTCCACAACGGTATCGAGTACGGGATCATGGCGGCGTACGCCGAAGGCCTCGACGTGCTGCGGGCGGCCAACGCGGGCAAGCAGACGCTCACGGTCGATGCGGAAACGACTCCATTGCGTGATCCCGAGCATTATCAGTACGAGATCAACCTACCGGAGGTTACCGAAGTGTGGCGGCGAGGCAGCGTGATCGCATCGTGGCTGCTGGATCTCACCGCGACCGCCTTGGTGTCCGATCCGCACTTGAAGGGATTTGCGGGGCATGTATCCGATTCGGGCGAAGGTCGATGGACCATCAAGGCGGCTGTGGACACCGGGGTGCCGACACCGGTCTTGACAGCCTCTCTTTATGAGCGCTTCAGTTCCCGCGGTAACGCGGAATTTCAGGCCAAGCTATTGTCGGCCATGCGCTTGGGCTTTGGGGGTCATTTGGAGAAGCCTGCGGAGAAGTGAGGACACTCCGATGCATGACAGCCAATCCGACGCACTGGTTTTCTTCGGCGCCACGGGTGATCTCGCCTACAAGAAGGTATTTCCTTGCCTATGAGCGCGTATTGAGCGATGCCTTGGCCGGTGACAGGTCGCTCTTTGCCCGCGAGGACTACGTGGAGGAGGCATGGCGCATCGTGGACCCGGTGCTCGATACGGCCACCCCGATACATACCTACGAGCCCGGTATCCGGCGGACCGGCTAAAGTAAAAGCAATTTGTGCCGATTTCAGGGCATACGCTTAAGGCCGGTACCTACGGATGCTTGCAATCACAGTCTTGGCGGCGAGCCTGCTGGGCATGGGTGCGTGGCTGGCGTTACGTCGTCCCCGCACTCAGGCGCTGAACCCTGAGATTTCTCCCCGTGAGGTGGCTGCCGTCACGGCGGAAGCGACCGCTGCTGCGCCCGTATCGACGATCGATAGGGCTCGCTTGGAGCTATCCAATCGTGAGGTCTCGGAACGGTTGTGGAAGCTGGCCTTCGCCGCGCCGTCCCAGGTGGTGTCGCCCGAGGGCATACGGCAGAAAATGCGCGATAACATCCTCGCCATGCTCGAGGTCGATACCCTGGACCCGAAGTATTTCCCGCGACGTCCCACCTTGATGCCGCAGCTCATGCAGGCGGTGAACGATCCGACGGCGGCAGCGGAGAGGATTTCGCGCATTATCGCTCACGACCCCGTGCTCACCGCCGATGTGCTGCGGCTCGCGAACTCCGGCATGCATCGCACCTCGGCCACGCCCATCGACAGCATTCAACGGGCCATCGTGGTCTGCGGAGTGGAGGCACTGCGCGGCATGCTGGCCGCCGCCATGCTGCGTCCGGTGTTTCGCGCCACCAGCAAAAACTTCCCCCGGTTCCCCCGTGTGCTATGGGACCGCACGGAGCGGGCGGTGCGCGCCGCCGAACTCTATGTCATGGATACCGGCCGGCCGGAGCGCTTCGAGGCGCAGCTCGCGGTGCTGCTGAACGCCTTGGGGCCGCTGGTGGTCTACAGTGCGGCCCTCGATGTGTTCACCCGCAATCCGCATTTTCCGCTCAGCGCACCTCTGTGCGTGGATCTGGTCGTGGCCTTGTCGCCGCGGATGTCCCTTCGGATAGCACGCGATTGGGAAGCGTCGCCGCGACTCCTGGCGGCTCTGGAATTCTCGGCCGAGGAGAGTTTGACCACGGCTCTTCAGGTAGGAGAATTCATGGGAACCTTATCTTTCCTCGAGTCGCAGACCATCATTTCGCGCGATGAGCGGCTCGACTACATCGCTACGGCCGAGCTTCCCTCCGGGTCGCCGGACAGAATCTGGGCGGGTTTGACGGGGAACGCCTAGCGCCTGGTAATATCGCCTAGAACGCGCTGCGCGCGACACAGGCGGGGCCTTATGGCAATTGAGACTTCAGCGCACCCCGAACCGGTGGTGCCGCTCACATCGGCGCAGCTGCGGGGATTCTGGGCTGCTTGGTCGGGCTGGACCCTCGACGGCATGGATTCTTTTATATTCGCGCTGGTGTTGGCGCCGGCGCTCACCGAACTTCTACCCAAATCGGGCATGGATGGTTCGCCCAGTCATGTAGTGTTCGTGGGCTCCGTGCTGTTTGCCGTGTTCCTCGCGGGATGGGGCACCTCGTTGATCTGGGGGCCGATCGCCGATCGCTGGGGCCGAACGCGGACCCTGGCCGCAGCGGTTGCTTGTTATGCATTGTTCACGGCTGCCGCCGCCTTTGCGCAGAACGTGTGGCAGCTGGGTGCGTTTCGTTTTCTGGCGGGTGTGGGGATTGGCGGCGAGTGGGCCGTGGCCGGCACGTATGTGGCAGAGGCGTGGCCGGAATCTCGCCGCAAAATGGGTGCGGGCTACCTGGGCACCGGCTACTACATCGGCTTCTTTCTCGCTGCCGCGCTCAACTATACCGTGGGTGCGCACTATGGTTGGCGCCCCATGTTCCTGTGCGGCGGCGTTCCCGTGCTGCTGTCGTTCTACATGTTGTCCAGGGTCGGAGAATCCGATCGTTGGGTGAAGGTCGCGAAGTCCGCACCGCGCGAGGGCTTTCTCACACAGCTTTTTTCAGTGAACTATCGGCGCCGCACCCTGCTGAATGCCGGCCTGGTGACGGTGTCCATCATCGGGCTGTGGGCCGCCGTGGTGTACGAACCCTCCGCCATCGTGACCTTGGCCAAACTCTCGGGGCATAGCGCGGCGGAAGCGACGCGCTTGGCATCGTTCGGCACCGGTCTTTTGTCGCTGGCCACCTGTCTTGGCTGTCTGGCACTGCCTTTGCTTGCCGAGCGCTTCGGCCGGCGCGCCACACAGGGCCTGTACTTTCTCGGTATGGCTATTTGCATATTCGTGAGCTTCGCCTGGATGTTTTATCGCATGGATGGACTGTATCCCTTCATCTTAAGCTTGGTGCCGCTGGGGTTCTTCGGTGGCAACTTCGCCATGTACAACCTGTGGCTACCGGAGCAATACCCCACTGCGGTGCGCGCGACAGCCTTTGCTTTCGTGACCTCCGTCGGGAGATTCATCGGTGCCGGAGTCAATTTTCTCATCGGTGCCGGCGTGCACGCCTACGGCAGCGTGGGCATGCCCGTGGCGGTGACTGCGGGCGCGTTCGTCTTGGGTCTGTGTCTACTGCCATTCTGCTTGGAAACCCGCGGCGAGAAATTGCCGAACTAGGTAACATTGACCGCTATGACCCAGACTTTGAAACTCATCTCTTCCATGGCCACTCGCGAGCTCTTGGCCGAGATGGTGTCTTTGTACGAACGGCAATCGGGCCAGTCCATCGTCAGCGAAGCGGCCGGCGGGGTGGATGTGGCGAAGCGTGTGCAGGCCGGTGAGGCGGTGGATGTGGTGGTCTTGGCCAGCAATGCCATCGACAAACTCATCACCGATAACAAGCTGCTCGCCGGTAGCCGCGTCGATTTGGCGAAATCGGGAATCGCCGCGGCCGTGAAGCAGGGCAGCGAGACGCCGGACATGCACTCCGAAGCTGCTGTGAAAAATGCCGTGCAGAGAGCACGAACTTTAAGTTATTCCACCGGTCCCAGTGGCGTGTACCTGGAAAAAATGTTCGAGCGTTGGGGCATTCTCGAGGCGATTCGTCCCCGCATCGTGGTCCCGCCGCCGGGCGTGCCGGTGGCCTCGTTGGTGGCCCGCGGTTCGGTGGAACTGGGCTTTCAACAGTTGAGCGAGTTAATGAATGTGCCGGGGGTGCGGGTGGTGGGCCCGTTGCCACCGGCCATTCAAAGCATGACGACATTTTCGGGCGGTGTTGCCGCCGGCTGCGGCAGTCCCTCCGCAGCGCGGGCGCTCCTCGACTACATGGCCTCTCCGGCGCTTTCCGAACTCAAACGACGGCAGGGCATGGAGGCCGCCTGACGGCGCGCCAACATCCCGGGGCGGCTGTGCGGCGACTGCTGCTGTGTTCCTGGGTGGTGTGCGCATGCGCGATGGCACAACAGGCTGTCGCTCCCGCCGACGTGGCTCAGCCGGAGGGAATGAAACTCGTCGGCCGCTGGCTGTCACCCGATGCGCTGCCCACGGCGACATATGCGGGTTCCACCATTCTCTTCAAGTTCAAACATTCGTCCACGGTGTCAGCCGACTTCAAGGTGGCGGACTCCAAGGGCAGTCAGGATCTCTTTATTTCGGTCACCGTGGACGGCGGCAAGCCCGTGCGCATGGGGCTGTCCCGCGGCGATCATCGCGGCGTCATTCTCGCGTCGGGTCTCTCTCCCGGAATACATCAGGTGGCCGTGCGCAAGGAGGGTGAGCCCGGTTTCGGCGCGCTGCAGGTGGCGGCTCCGAAACTCGATGTCGCGGGACGCTGGCAGGCCATGACCGACAACCGCCCCGTCGTCGAAGTCATTGGCGACAGCGATGCCACGGGCATATGCGCACTCGGCCCGGTCAGTCCCGACAGCGCCGTCGACATTTGGAATTCGGCGTGGGCTTCGGAGGCGGTGTCCTGGGTGGGATTGTTGGAAGCCGGCCTCGCTGCCGTCGGACATCCGGTGGACATGGTGGACCTTGCCATATCGGGATCCAAAACCGAGTCCGAGGGCGATACCTACGATTTGACTGCGCCGGGCTTCAGCGACGCGAAGTTCGGCGAGTATTCAGCGCCGGGCCGCAAACACGCGTCCGTGGTATTTCTCTGGGGCGGCGGCAACGACCGGCATGGTGGCGGCGAACTCGCCGGTGGCACGCTGACCTATGAGCACTTGAGCCGCTTCGAGAAAGGGATTTTCATGCAGTTGACAAAAATCTTTGCGCGCAATCCCGACATCCGGGTGGTGCTGCTCGAGTACACCGACCCCACCATCCCCGACTGGACGCCTGCTTATAACCAGGTACAGAGCCTGTTTTCCGAGGACGAACAGAAGCGAATTTTGCGGTTGCGGGTCTATGATCCTTTGGGCAAACAGGATGCCTGCGAGATCGATCCCAAGGGCCATCCGAACTTGGCCCTGCATGCGGCGTGGGCGGGACAAATACTTCAGTGGATGACCTCCGCGGATAGGCTGCAGCAGTTGGGTTTTCCGAACGGCGAAGAGTGGGGCGAGAATTGACGACCGCCGCGAAAACCGACGCGGCGCCCGCGGCGCTGTTGCGACAACTCTTCGAAGCCGCCATCGCGTCGGCCCAACCAGCGCTCTGTGTTCCTCCGCATCTTCCCGAGGCACCGCGCGGCCGCGTGATTGTCATCGGCGCGGGCAAGGCGTCGGCGGCCATGGCCAAAGCGGTCGAAGATCATTGGCAGGGCCCGCTGTCGGGTCTGGTCGTGACTCGCTATGGTTACGCGGTTCCCTGCCAACAGATAGAGGTCGTCGAAGCGTCGCATCCGGTACCCGATGCGGCAGGTATGCGGGCCGCGCTCCGCATGCTCGAGCTCGTGGCGAATTTGAGCGAGGACGATCTGGTGCTGTGTCTGATTTCCGGCGGCGGTTCGGCGTTACTGCCGCTGCCGGCCGCGGGTCTTACATTGGACATGAAGCAAGCGGTGAACCGCCTGCTGTTGGCTTCGGGTGCCACCATCGGCGAGGTGAATTGCGTGCGGCGGCATTTGTCGGCCATCAAGGGAGGGCGATTGGCGGCAGCCTGCCACCCTGCGCAAGTGGTGACGCTCCTGATTTCCGATGTGCCGGGAGATAGGCCGGTAGATATCGCCTCGGGTCCCACCGTCGCCGATGCGTCGACGTGCGCGGACGCATTGGACATCGTTCGACGCTATGGCCTCGATCTCCCAGCGGCCGCGCGGGAACTCCTGGTCAGCGGCCGCGGCGAATCGATTAAGCCGGGCGATGCACGTCTGGCGCGCGCGTCGGTGCGCATGGTCGCCAGTCCCCAGAACGCGTTGCAGGCCGCTGCCGCCGTTGCCCGTAAGGCCGGTGTCCACGCGCATATCTTGAGTGATGCCATGGAAGGCGAGGCGCGCGATGTGGGCAAGGTACTGGCCAGCATGTCCTTGCAAATCGCCGAGCGGGGCGAGCCGTTTGCCGCGCCGTGCATCTTGTTGTCGGGCGGCGAGACCACCGTGACGGTGCGAGGTCGGGGCCGCGGCGGACGCAATGTGGAATTCTTATTGGCGTTGGCCGTGGCGCTGGATGGACACCCGCGCATTCACGCTCTGGCCGGCGATACCGATGGCGTTGACGGTCAGGAGGAAATCGCAGGCGCCCGGATCGGGCCCGACACGCTGGCCCGGGCGTGGGCCGCGGGCTTTCGTCCGCCCGACGTGCTGGCAAACAACGATGCGCACACGCTGTTTACTGCGCTGGGTGATTCCATCGTGACCGGACCCACGCGCACCAATGTCAATGACTTTCGCGCGATTTACGTGGGGGCGCGGACTAGCTAGTGGTCAGGACGATTTTGCCGATGTGATTCGACGTCTCCATGAGGGCATGCGCCGCGCTGGCATCGGCCAGCGGAAAGGTTTTGTAAATGACCGGCCGCACCCGTCCGTCAATGAGCAGAGGCCAGACGTGACAATGGACCGCGTCCGCGACGGCGGCTTTTTCCGGGACGGTACGCGCCCGCAGCGTCGATGCAGTGACCGTCAGGCGTTTGCTGAGCATGACTCCGAGGTTGAGCTCGGCACGCGCTCCGCCCAAGAGGGAAATGATGCATAACCGACCCTCGACGGCAGCAATTTCCAAGTTGTGAGCGAGATAGCTGCCGCCGACCATGTCGAGAATGACGTCGACGCCGCGGCCCTCGGTGGCCTCGCGGAGGACTGCCACGAAGTCCTCGGTCTTGTAGTTAATGCCGCGCAGGGCGCCGAGGCGCTCGCAGGCTCGCGCCTTGTCGTCAGAGCCGGCCGTGGCGAACACGCGGGCTCCCAGCGCGGTGGCGAGTTGAATGGCCGTGGTGCCGATGCCGCTGGTGCCGCCGTGAATGAGCACGGTGTCGCCGGCCTTGCAGCGGCCGCGCTCGAATAAGTTGGTCCACACCGTAAAGAAGGTTTCCGGTATCGCAGCTGCTTCGACCATGCTGAGACCCGCCGGTACCGTCAAACACAGGGCGGCGGAGGCCACCGCATAGTCGGCGTAGCCGCCGCCGGCCAGGAGGGCGGTTACCTTATCGCCGACTTTGAAAGAGGATACATTCGCGCCCACGGCCGCGACGTCGCCGGCAACTTCCAAGCCGGGTAAATCCGAGGCTCCTTTCGGCGGCGGATAGCGCCCCTGCCGTTGCATGACGTCGGGGCGGTTCACGCCGGCCGCAGCCACCCGAATGAGTACGTCATCCGAACCGGGGACGGGCACCGGGCGTCGGGTAGGCTTCAATTGTTCGGGACCGCCGGGAGCGGCGATTTCAATCGCGGTCATTTCACGGGGAAGGGCGGGCATGGAGGGTATGGTACCGCGCCCCGGTTCGTTCTGGCGAACCGGGGCGCTACCGGCTACGCCAGATTCACAGGCACGAACAGGCGGGCATTGCCACGCTGAATGAGCAGCGCCACCTGTTTGTCGTGCGACGCTACGATCTTGCGCAGCTGCTCGACGCTTTGCACCGGAGTGCCGTCAATGGACAGCACCACGTCGCCCGGTTGAATGCCGGCGTCCGCCGCATGACCGCGCGAGTCCTCGACCAGCAGACCGCCTGGCACGCCCGCTTGTTCGCGTTCCTGCGGATTGAGTGGGCGCACGGCGAGGCCGAGTTTTCCCTGAGAGTTGGGGCCACTCGAGGCGTCATCGGCGGTCAACGGCGCCGCGGCACCAATGGTTGCGGTGACCTCCTGAATTTTACCCTCGCGCCAGATGTCGAGCGTTGCCTTGCTGCCCGGGGTTGCCTGGCCGACACGCGCCGACAGTTGACCGGCGTCCACGATGGGATTGCCGTCATACTTCAAGATGACATCGCCGACCTTGAGGCCTGCTTTGTCCGCCGCGCTGTCGGCTTCGATTTTCGCGACCAGCGCGCCGTTCGGCGTTTTCAACTTGAACGAGTCGGCAAGCGATTGATCCAGAGTTTGGACTTCGACCCCCAAGCGGGCGTGTGCGACCTTGCCGGTCTTGACGATTTGATCCTTGATCTGCACCGCCAAGTTAATGGGGATCGCGAAAGAGACGCCTTGATAGCCGCCCGAGTTGCTGTAAATCTGTGCATTGATGCCGACCACGGCGCCGTTGGCGTCGAATAGCGGCCCGCCTGAGTTGCCGGGGTTTACCGCCGCGTCGGTTTGAATAAACGGAACGTAGCCATCTCCTGGGAGCGAGCGCCCCTTGGCACTGACGATGCCGGCGGTGGCGGTTTCTTCCAAGCCAAACGGTTCGCCGATGGCCAGCACATAGTCGCCCACGCCCAATTGGTCGGAGTTGCCGAGCTGCACGAAGGGCAGGTCATGGGCATCGATTTTCAGTACCGCGATGTCACTGCTTTTGTCGGCGCCGAGGACCTTGGCCTTGAACTCGCGATGATCGGAGAGCTTGACCGTGACTTGCTTGGCGCCTTCGACCACATGGGCGTTGGTGAGCAACAGGCCGTCGGCCGAAATAAGGAAACCGGATCCTTGGGCGTGCATGACGCCGCGGTTCCTCGGCATGGGCATGCCGCGGAAGAACTGCGCCAAGGGATTGTCGTCCGGAATTCCGGACTGTGATTCCTCGTCTGCGGCGGGCATGCTGCCCGCGGTGGTAATCCCGACGACGGCTGCTTGGTTCTGGGCCACGATGGCG
>Ga0302314_10016707_pt1 | contig 12371 bp, 7 predicted proteins | sample III_Palsa_N2_3_FD_200533 | JGI IMG/M metagenome (GOLD analysis project Ga0302314, IMG submission 200533) | Peat permafrost microbial communities from Stordalen Mire near Abisko, Sweden - III_Palsa_N2_3 | ecosystem: Environmental > Terrestrial > Soil > Palsa > Peat permafrost | place: Sweden...
GCGCAGGGCCAAAGGGGGCCTATACACGGCGGCGCTCGCGGATGTCTTCCTATTGAAGCGAATCCCGGTCTGGGCCCGGACGCCCTGTCGGCCGAAGCGCAGGCCAGCCGATTGACCGCACCGCCGTGGGTGCTTGGCGGTGCGGTCGGCTGCTAGAAGAACACGTCGCCCGCGGTGATGCGCCGGACCTCGCCGGTCGCCAGGCGCAGGCGCAAGGCGCCGTCCGGGTCGAGCCCTTCGGCGATCCCGCGCACCGTCTCGGAGGAAAGCTGGGCGAGGCAAGGACCGCCAAGGCCGTGGGCGCGACGGGTCCAGGCCTCGGCGATCGGGGGGAAGCCCGAGGCTTCCCAGACCTTCCTCCAGGACTCCATGGCCGGGGCGAGGAACAGCAGGGCTTCACGAGGCGTGGGCGGCGGTCCATCCATGTGGTCGGCCAGGGCGGCGGCCGGCCGATCGGCGGCGGCCGGGGCCTTGGCGAGATTGACCCCACAGCCTACCGCCAGCCAGAGGGCCCCCTCCCCCACCGATCCGGACTCGACCAGGATGCCGGCCGCCTTGCGGCCGGCGATCAGGGGATCGTTCGGCCATTTGAGGCTGGCGCGTTCCCGGGAAAAGGCGTCGATCAGGTCGGCCACCGCCAAGGCGGCGACGAAGGAGATCTGAGCCGCCTGAGCTGGCGCCAGGGTGGAGGTGAATAGGTAGGTTGCGGCGAGGTTGTCGCCCGCGCCGGTCTCCCAGGCGCGTCCGCGCCGCCCCCGTCCCGCATGCTGGCGCAGCGCGGTGATCCACAACGGCCCTCGCTCACCCGCCTCCGCCATGCGGCGCGCTTCGGCGTTGGTTGAATCAATATCCGCGAAGAAGAGGATGCGCGGGGATTCGGACGCTGTCTCAGGCATCGACGCGATAGGGCGCCGGCCCGCCCTCGGCGATGAAGCGATCGATCCGCGCCGTGAGGACCGGCATCGGGACACTGCCCAGCTGCAGCACGGTGTCATGGAAGGCGCGGATCTCGAACTTTGGCCCCAGGGCGGCTTCGGCTTTCCGGCGAGCCTCCAGGATGGTCATCTGGCCGAGATAGTAGGCAAGCGCCTGGCCGGGCCAGGCGATGTAGCGGTCCACCTCCGTGCCGATCTCATGCTCGGAGAGGGCGGTGTTGTCGCCGAGATAAGCCAGCGCCCGCTCCCGCGACCAGCCCTTCGTATGGATGCCGGTATCCACGACCAGACGACCGGCGCGCCAGGCCTGGTAGCTGAGCATGCCGAAGCGGTCGAAGGGCGTGTCGTACATGCCCATCTCCTCCCCCAGGCGCTCGCAGTAGAGCGCCCAACCCTCGCCGAACGCCGAGATGTAGGTCTCGCGGCGGAAGGCCGGCAGCGTGGCGTTCTCCGTCGCCAGGGGCATCTGGAAGGCATGGCCGGGCGCCGACTCGTGCAGCGTGAGCGCCGTCAACGCATAGAGCGGGCGAGAGGGCAGATCGTAGGTGTTGACCAGATAGACGCCGGGCCCGCCGCGGCCGGCGGTGTAGAAGGGGGCGATGTCGTCCGGAACCGGAACAATCGCGAAGCGTCGCCGCGGCAGGCGGCCGAACCAGTCGCCCGCCTTGCCATCGAAGGTCTTGGCGATCCACGCGGCCCGGTCGAGGAGGGCCTGGGGCGTGGTCACATAGAACCTCGGGTCGGTCCTCAGGTGGGCGAGGAAGGCTGGGAGGTCGCCGTCGAACTTCACCTCGGCCATCACCGCCGCCATCCGGCCGCGGATCGCCTCCATCTCCGAGAGGCCCAGCGTGTGGATGCGCTCCGGCGTCCAGCCGAGGGTGGTGAACTCCAGAATCTTCGATTGGTAGTAGTCCCGCCCGCAAGGGAGGCTGGATGCGTCCAACGCTTCGCGGGCCCCCGGGATGTACTGGGATCGCAGGAACTCCAGCAGCGCCTTGTGTGCGGGGATGACCGCTTGCGCGATGACAGCCACGCCCTGCGCCCGCAGATCGGCGGCGGTCGCGGCGGAAAAGCTCGCCGGGAAGGACTTGAACGGCTTGAAGTAGACCGTGACCTCCGGGGAGGCGGCTTCGGCGATCGAGGCGACGGAAAGATCTCTTCCCTTCAACGTCACCTTGGGTGGCGTAAAGCCGCGCGCCAGTCCCGCCCGCATGTTGACGATCTGATCGTCAAAATAGCGGGGATACTGGCGCAGCCGAGCGATATAGCGGTGATAGTCCGCCTCGCTGCGGAAGACCCGGCGCGACAGCGCGGTGAGGTCGCTCCAGAACGAACTGTCGCTGTTGAGGGGCTTTTCCCAATCACGCCAGACCTGCGAGGCGACCAGGGCGTCGATCTGAGCGACGTAGACCGCCAGGTCGATCCGCTGGTCGGGGTCGAGGGCGGCCGGGTCGACGGCGCGCACGCGCGCCTGGATGTCCCGCCAGTAGACCAGCCGCCGCTCCTGAGCGCCGGCCGAGACGTCCGGCAGGTGGTCTGGAACCGGCCGATCGGGATCCTCGTCGTCGGGGAACTCCGCCGACCGCCAAGCCCATTCGGCCTTGTAGATTGTCTCAAAGGTCGCCGCCGCGCCCGCCGCGGCCACGGAGGCTGGCGCCGCGGCCGCGATCAAGGCTGCGGCCGGCAGATTGCCGGCGAACATCCGTCTGGTCACGTCCGCCAAACCGCGAGGCTCCCGACAGGTCCGTGGCCAACGTCGCGCCACGCCACATTGATACCTCCCCCGCCCCCGCTCCGTGAAGCGCTGCGCTTCATGGGCATTGCGCCAAGGGGCGCTGACGGACTAGGCGGGAGCCGGCGCCGTGGTGCTGGGAGACGAAAGTACAGATGAACGCTTCGCGGCGTGGAGTTGTCGCCGGGCTGCTGTCGGTCGCGGCGGCCGCGCCGGTCTCCGCCCAAGTCCCCGCTGGGCCGGCCCCGACCGGCCTGATGTTCGGCCCGCCGCGGCCGTTTTCCTGGGCGGGGCTGCAGGCGAGGGCGATGGCGGCGGCGGCGCGACCCTACCAGCCCGTCGAACCACGGACGGACCAACTGGCAGGGCTGGACTTCGACGCTTTGGGCCAGATCCGCTTCAAGCCGGATGCGGCGTTGTGGGCCGGCGACAAGAAGATCGGCGCGGTCGAGTTCTTCCACCTGGGGCGGTACGTCCAGACACCAGTCACGATCAGTGTGCTCGAGGGCGAGATAGCCCGCGAGGTGATCTATGCCCGCGACCTGTTCGAGATTCCCGCGGCCAGCCCGGCCAGCCGCCTGCCGTCGGATCTTGGCTTCGCGGGGTTCCGCGTGCTCAATCCGGGCGCTCGCACAGACTGGATCGCCTACCAGGGCGCGTCCTACTTTCGCTCCGCCGATCCGTTCGACCAGTACGGACTTTCGGCCCGGGGGCTGGCGATCGACACCGCGGTCGGAGGACCTGAGGAGTTTCCCACCTTCACGAGCTACTGGCTGGAACGCGGTGCGGAGGGCCTCGGGGTCTACGCCCTGCTCGAAGGCCCGAGCGTGGCTGGCGCCTTTCGTTTTTTCCACCGCCGAGGCCCCGACGGCCTCGTGCAAGACGTCGAGGCCAGCTTGACGTTCCGGGCGGCCGTGCAGCGTCTGGGAATCGCGCCGCTGACCAGCATGTACTGGTACGGAACCGCCGATCGGCCGCCGGCCGGCGACTGGCGTCCGCAGATCCACGATTCGGACGGCCTGTCGCTGTGGACGGGCAAGGGCGAGCGCCTGTGGCGTCCGCTCGCCAATCCGCCGCGCGTGGCGACACACGTTTTTGTCGACGAGGACCCGCAGGGTTTCGGGCTGATGCAGCGCGATCGGACGTTCGCTGACTACCAGGACGACGGCGCCTTCTACGACCGGCGGCCGAGCGCCTGGGTCGAGCCCATCGGCGCCTGGGGCGAGGGATCGGTCGAACTGGTGGAGATCCCCACGCACCTGGAGACCGAAGACAACGTGGTCGCATTCTGGACGCCGGCGAAGATGGTCGCCGAGGGCGACGGGATGACTATCCGCTATCGCCTTCACTGGTCAGCGGCGGAGCCGATTCCGCCGGGCGTGGCCCGGGCCGTCGCCACCTGGACTGGCGCGGGCGGCCGTCCTGGCCAGCCACCGGCTCCGGGGATGAGGAAGTATGTTGTAGATTTCGAGGGGGGCCGGCTTGCGGCCCTCGACCGCGAGAGCGGTGTGGTCCCGGTGCTCACCGCGAGCCTCGGCCAGCCCCAGGACGCCGTCGCCTACCCGGTGGTGGGAACGCATCGGTGGCGTCTTATGTTCGATGTTGCCTTGCCTGCAGGCAAAGAGATTGATTTGCGTGCGTTTCTGCGTCTGGGGGAAGACGCCCTGACCGAGACCTGGATCGACACGGCCTATGGATGAACAGCAAGGCGCTGCGTGCGTTCTGACGGCGATGGCCATGTCGATCGCCCCGTCCACGAGGAATCCCGGAGGACCCGAGTGGCGCCTCGCGATATGAGTCCCGCCGACCGCGCGGCGCCGAACCCCTATCGTCTCGACCGACCGCCGCCACCCCTTGCGGACGAGCTGCCCCCGGACTCCCCGTTGGAGATGCCGATCCAGGCTCTCTCGGAAGCACCCGAGGGCGGAGGCGCGCAGCACGCGCCCGGCTATCGCGCCTTGGGTCTCCTCGCCGTGTCGCTCGCCTTATCCGGGCTGGCGAGCCTGGCCTTCTACGAGGTCTTGGCGGCGGACACATTGAGCGTTCTGGACGTGGTCATCCTGATGGTGTTCGCGCCCCTCTTCGCTTGGACGGCGTTCTCATTCGTCAGCGCGGCGGCCGGCCTGTGGGCGACGGCAAGGCGATGGGACCCTTTGGGCATCGACGTTCACGGGGCCCTGCCCTCTCTTGCGAGCCGCACGGCGATCCTGGCTCCCGTCTACAACGAGGCCCCTGCAGGCACGTGCGCACGGCTGGAGGCCATATGGTTGTCGCTCGAAGCCACGGGTCTTGGTGGCCACTTCGACATCTTCGTGCTCAGCGACACGACGAACGACGACATTCAGAAAGAGGAGCAGCGGCAGGTTCAGGCCTTGCGCCGCCGCCTCGCACCTCCGGCGAGACTCTACTATCGCCACCGCCGGCCCAACACCGACCGCAAGGCCGGCAACATGGCCGATTGGGTGCGCCGGTTCGGAGGGGCCTACGACTTCATGGCGGTGCTCGACGCCGACAGCCTGATGGAGGGCGAGACCCTGGCGCGGCTGGCGGCGGCGATGGAACGGTTCCCGAATCTTGGGCTGATCCAGACGACGCCCGTGGTGATCAACCGACATAGCCTGTTCGGCCGCATAGAGCAGTTCGCCAGCCGGATGTACGGCCCGTTGCTGGCGCGCGGCGCCGCCTGGTGGTCTGGGTCGGAGGGCAACTACTGGGGGCACAACGCCATCCTGCGGGTGAAGGCGATGGCGGCCCACGCCGGTCTCCCGCACCTGCCCGGTCGCAAGCCGTTCGGCGGCGACATTCTCAGCCATGACTTCGTCGAAGCCGCCTTGCTGCGGCGGGCCGGCTGGGAGGTGCGAATGGCCCCGACCCTGGGTGGCAGCTATGAGGAAAGCCCCCCGACCCTGGCCGACACGATCGCGCGCGACCGGCGCTGGTGCCAGGGCAATCTGCAGCATCTCGGCGTCCTGCGAGCCAAGGGCCTGGCGTGGGTGAGCCGCCTGCACCTGATCCGTGGCGTCGCCGCATATCTGACCGCGCCCCTGTGGCTGGCGCTGCTGATCCTCAGCGCCCTATTGCCGCTGAAGCCCGAATGGGGGGTTTCCGATCCGGTGCTGGCCGATCAGCTGGCGGCGAGCCACCCGCATACCGGTGTGTCCATCGCGTTGATCTTCGCCGTCTCCATGGGTTTCCTGGTGGCCCCGAAGCTCATGGCGCTCTGCGCCACCCTGCTTTCGCGCGGCCAGCGGCTGGCGTTCGGCGGCGCCGGCCGGGCGATTGCAAGCGTAACGTTTGAGATCCTGCTTTCGGCGCTGATCGCCCCGGTCCTGATGTTGAACCAGCTATGGGCGCTGATTTCGATCCTCGCGGGACGCGACGCCGGCTGGCGCGCTCAGGCGCGTGAGGAAGGCCGGGTCTGCCTCGAAGAGATTGCCAACCGGCACCTCGGCGACACCGCTGTGGGTGTAGGCCTCGGCCTCGCCACCTGGAGCGCCGCCCCGAACATCTTTCTGTGGATGCTGCCGGTGATCGCCGGATTGGTCGGCTGCATCCCCCTCGCCGGCCTCACAGCCACCAGGGCTCTCGGCGAAGTGGCGCGGCGCGCGGGGTTGCTGCTGATCCCCGAGGAGATCGCGCCGCCGCCCGTGGTGGCGACGTTCAACCGCCTCGCAACCCGCAGCACGCCGGACTCTCCCCTGCCCGCCGTGATCCACCTCACCGGCCTGCCCCTCCCCTCGCCGTTCGTGGCGGGCCTTCGCCTGGAGCTCGACGAGGCGTCGTAAGCAGCGGGAAGCGCGCGGGGCGGTGGACACCACCCCCACCCGGTTCTACCCACGGCGAAGCCGATCGCGGTGAAGGCGGCCGGAGCGGCAGGAGCGCTGAGGTGAAGGTTCGGATCGCGAATGAAAGTTCCGTCGGTCGGTTGATCGCGCTCGACCCGCTCGCTCGCGGCGACCTGCGCCGGCAGCGGTTTCTTCGTGGGCGTGTGAGCCTGGGTGAGTGCTGGATCGCGCAGGACGGTCCAGACGTTTGCGGCTACGCCGTACGCGGCGAGTTCTTCGGTTTCGACTTCCTCGAATTGATCTTTGTCGCAGAGCGCGTCCGACGCCAGGGCGCGGGGTGGGCGCTGATCGAGGCGGTGGAAGAGGCGCGCCGAACCGAACGGGTGTTTGCTTCCACCAACCGATCCAACGCGGCGATGCGGGCGCTGCTCACCCGGCGCGGCTATGCGGCGAGCGGCGTGATCTTCAATCTCGATCCGGATGATCCTGAGGTCGTCTACGTGAAGCGATTCGACGGCGTGGCTGCGGAGCCGAACCCGAGTTGGTGAATTGCCGAACCGCTCTATAGATCCTCTCGTCGTCGGCGAGGGTTGGAAGGGATGATGCGTCGGACCGCCTGGCTGCTGTCGACCTCTGCCGCGTCGTTGGTGGTCAGCGCAGCCGGGGGGGCAACTGCTCAGACGGCGGCGATCCCTTCGCCGCCACCGGACCCCGTGGTCGCCTGGCTCTCCTCCATCCAGGTGGACGGACGGATCGACGCCGGGGCGACGATGAACCCGCAGAACCCGTCGACCGGAATCAACTTCGGGCGTCTCTATACCGACAAGGCCAATCAGTTCGTCCTCAATCAGTTCGACCTTCGCGCCTGGCGCGAGCCCGACCTCGCCTCCGGCCGGGTGGATCTCGGATTCGCCGTCGAAGGCGGCTACGGGATGGATTCCCAGTTCGACCATTTCCTCGGGATCGGCGACCAGGGCTCGACAGGACGCAATTCGTTCGATCTCGTCCAGGCCAACCTCGCGCTGGGCGTTCCTTTCCGCCAGGGCCTGGCCACGGTGGTGACGGGCGGGCTCTTCGTCACCCCGATGGGCTATGAATCTCTCGATCCGCGCGAGAACTTCTTCTACTCGCATTCCTACGTGTTTGACTTCGGCCTGCCGCGAAAACACGCCGGAGTGCTGGCGACGACCCACGTCGGCTCGGCTCTGGACGTGTTCCTGGGCTACACCACCGGGGCGAACACGTCGTTCGGGTCGGGGGGCGGCTACGACGACGGCCAGCCGCACCTGCTGGGAGGCGTCGCCTGGCGCGGCCAGGACGCGACGGTCCGCGCCTTCACGCACGTCGGCCCGGAAGACGCGCCCAGCGCCTTGCCTCCGGGCGCCGATCCGCACCGGCAGTTGCGCTACTACGAGGATCTCTCCGTCGCCTGGGCGGTCAGCCGTCGGCTGAACGTGGCGACAGAGCTCAACTACGTGCGGGACGACGGGCTGAAGGCGGAGGCCGGCGGCGTCGCCCAGTACCTGACCTACCGGTTCTCGCCGTTCCTGTCGGCCGGCGCGCGGGCCGAGGTGTGGCGCGACGCGCAGGGCGCGTTCGTGGCGGGATACCCGGGCAACCTCGACTATGTCGACGCCGAGGAGGGCCTGCCGAACGGCGCCCTCCGGCCCGGCGCGGCGACCTACGGCGAGCTGACCGTCGGTCTGAACGTCCGGCCCATCCTCAACCTGAGGATAGACGACCGACAGATCGACTCGCCGATCGGCCAGATCACCATCCGTCCCGAGATCCGCTACGATCGCGTGCTGGCCGGCGCATCCGGGTTCGGCTCCCGGCCGGGCTCGGCCCGCGACCAGACCACCTTCGGCGTCGATGTCGTCGTGCCGTTGAGCTTCCAGGACAATGCGCCGCAGGACGACGAACGGGCCCAGCCGGTGCGCGATTCGGGTTCGCCGGGCGCCTCGGCCTCGGGCGAGACGTCGCCAGCACGCGGCGCCGAAGCGATCGCCACGGCTCGCTCTTCCGACGCGGGCGAAGGCGCCTCGCAGATGGCGGCCGCCGCGCTTGCCCACACCAATCCCCAAGTCGTGCAGGACCTCGACGGCTATCTCACCAGCGTGGCCCTCACCCAGTCGCCTACGGGCGGCCTCGCCCCCTATGTGCGGGGCCTCGGAGACAGCGGGCCGCACACCGGCCAGACCCCGGCGGTCGGCTTGAGCCTCGATGGGGTGGCGATCGACGGCGCCTTCGCCCAGCTTCTCGACCCCGCCGAGTTCGCGAGCGTGGCCGTGTCCTATGGCCCATCCGGACTGTTCGACGGGCGCGATGCGACCGCCGGCGCGATCGACATCCGGCGACACGCCCCCACCCGCGCCTGGGGCCTGGACGCCCAATACAGCCTCGAGCAGGGCTACCACGCCAACGACGAGCGTCTGCGCCTCGACGCGCCCGTCGGCCAGACCGCCGGCCTGGAGATCTCCGTCTCCCATCGGCAGAGAGGCGGCTATCTGGACAACGTCTACGCCGGCGACAGGCTCTACGGGCGCGACGAGGCGACCAGCGGGAACCTGCAGATCGACTGGTCGGCGACACCGGCGCTCGACGCCAACATCAGCGTCACTGTCGCCCACGGCGACGGTCAGGGAACCCCCTTCGCGCTGGGTGACCGGCTCGACGCGCAGCAGCTCGGCCCGACGTTGGCCGCGATCCACCCGGGCCTGCAGTTCAACAGCTACGGCTCGCCTTATCTGCCCGGCGCGACCCAGCCGCTGGGAGCGTTTCAGACCGCCGCCGACGGGCCAAACGGGCAGAGCCTGACGGCGCAACTCTATAACCTGACCTTGGCCTACGATTCGCCGATCGGCCGCCTGACCTCGATCACCGCCTTCCTGAACGAGGGCCAGGCGACGGGTCAGGACCTGGACGGCGGCTGCGCCGTATCGGACCTGGGCGCCCTCCCCTGCCCGACCCTGGCCAACCCGCTGGTCGGCGTGCTGCATGTCTCCACCGACCTGACCTACCGCCAGTTCAGCCAGGAGCTGCGTCTCGACCATGACTTCGGCGATTTTGGCCAGGCGAGGATCGGGGCCTACGTCATCGACGACCGCACAACCCGGGCTCAGCTGACCCGCACCGCCTCCGATGTTGCTGAACCCGCGCCCGCCGCCAGTCAGTCTTCGGCGCAGACCGAGACCGGCCACGCCGTGTTCGGCGAACTCAGCGTCCACCCCACGGCGCGTCTCACGCTGAGCGGCGGTCTGCGTTGGTCCTGGGACCGCGACAGCTACGCTGTGACAGACGCGGGAGGGCCGGCCCTGGCCGGTCGAACCTCCAGCGGCAGGCTCCTCAGCCGCGTCGCCGCCGACTACCGCCTGACCGACGCGGTTACGCTGTACGCACAGAGGGCGACCGGCTTCCGGCCGGGCGGGCTGTCGCTGGCCAGCACGCTCTCAGAACAGATCCCGGGGCAGCCGAACTACGATCCGGGCAATCCGCGGGCGAACTATACGACCTTCGGCCCGCAAACCAGTACAAGCTACGAGGCCGGGTCCCGGCTGTCGTTCTTCGACGGTGGCCTGACCGGCCGCGTCGCGGGCTACTACACGCGCGAAAAGGGCCTGCAGGTTCCCGAGCTGGTGCTGACGCCCGGCTTCGACCAAGCGTTCAACACCTATATCGTCAACCTGCCGAGGGTTGAGACCTATGGGGCAGAGCTGGAGCTCGCGTGGCGTCCGGCCGTCGTCCCCGGGCTCACCCTCTTGGGGCAGGGCGGATATGAGCATGCTCGCATCACCGACGGCGTCATCCCCGCGGCGCAGGCGCCAGTGAACGCTTTCGCCACGGCCGGAGCGGTCGGGACGACCTTCGACTTGACCGGCGCGCCGCTCGTGCGCGCGCCGTCGTTCGACGGAACCGTGCGCGCCGTCTACGCGCTCGCCGTCGGGCCCGGACGGTTCGACCTCGGGGCCGACTATCGGTGGACCGACCGCTACGCGCTGGCGGTTTCGAACGGTCAAGGAGACTATCAGCGGGCGGTCGGCCTCATGGACGTGTCGGCGAGCTACGCGCGCAGCTTCTACCGGATCTCCGTCAGTGCACGGAATATTCTCGACCGGGTGTATTTCGCGGACGCCGTTCCCGCCTTCTTCGCCCACACCTGGGGCGATCCGCGGACGGTGGTCGTCTCCCTGGAGGCCCGTTTCTAGGCCAGAGCCGCATCTCGTCGGCGACGCGGCGGCCGTCTGCGGATCTGATCGCCCTACCGCATCGCCAGGGCGGCCGCGGCGGTCTGGGCGGCGGGGTCGAGGACGATGAGGGCGATCAGCACGACCGGGAAGGCGAAGAGCGCGGTGGCGTACGTGATCGCCACGGCTTCGGGGGGCGGCTTGTCAATGACCCCGGGGGGGCTGGGGTCGAACCACATCACCTTGATCAGCTTGAGGTAGTAGAAGGCGGCCACGACGCTGCCGACCAAGGCGGCGACGGCGACCCACACCAGGCCGGCGCCGGCGGCGGCCTTGAACACATAGTACTTGCCCCACAGGCCGCTCATCGGCGGCAGGCCGAGCGCCGAAAGCGCGAACACGGTCATGGCCAGCGAGAGCGCTGGCCGCTCGCGCGCCAGGCCGGCGAAGTCGGCAATGGTCTCCATCGGCTTGCCGCCCCGCGACAGCGCCGCCAGGCAGGCGAAGAAGCCGGTTACGTCGACCACGTAGAGGACCATGTAGACCAGCATCGACTGGATGCCGGCCGCGCCGCCGGCGGCGAGGCCGACCAGGGCGTAGCCGATGCTGGCGATCGAGGAATAGGCCCAAAGCCGCTTGAGATTGCTCTGGGCGAGTCCGGCGAAGGCCCCGACGGCCACGGACAGCAAGGCCATGACCACCAGCACCTGACGCCACTGGTCGACCGCGCCGCCGAAGCTCTCGGTGAGAATGCGGGCCAGCAGGACCATGGCGGCCAGCTTGGGGGCGCCGGCGAAGAAGCCGACCACAGGCGTGGGAGCGCCTTCATAGACGTCCGGCGTCCACATATGGAACGGCGCGGCGGAAATCTTGAAGCCGATCCCGCAGATCACGAAGATCAGGCCGAACAGGGCGCCGAGCCCCGCCCCATGGGTCATGGCCGCCGCGATAACGTCGAAGCGGGTCGAGCCCGCGAAGCCGTAGACCAGCGAAGCGCCGTACAGCAGAATGCCCGAAGAGAGCGCGCCCAGGACGAAATACTTCAACCCGGCCTCAGAGGATTTTTCATCGTCCCTCTTAAACGCCGCCAGGATGTAGAGCGCGAGGGACTGCAGCTCGATGGAGATGTAGAGGCTGATCAAGTCGCCGGCCGAGACCATCATGCCCATGCCGAGCGCCGCGAGGATCACCAGGACCGGATACTCGAAACGGGCCATGCCGCGTCGGGCGAACCAGCGCTCGCCCAGTGGAACGGCCAGAGCGCTGGCGAGGTAGATCACGACCTTGGAGAACACCGCGCCGTAGTCGACGATCAGGCCGCCTGAAAACGCCCGCCCCATCGGCCCGACGGCCGACGCCGCGGCGGCGGCGACCAGGGCGGCCATGGCGGCGAGGGTGAAGGCGACGGTGGCGCGGCTCTGGAAGGCGCCCCAGACGAGCAACGCAAGGGCCGAGGCGACCAGGATCAGTTCGGGCCCGGCCAGGGCCGCGGCGTTCTGGAAGGTCATCTCAGCTAGCGTCCCGTCGCCGCGCGGAAGGCGTCGACCAGATGGGCGGCCGAGGCGTTGGTCAGGTTGAACACCATGCCGGGCTGCAGCCCCAGGGCCAGGGTGGCGAGGATCAGCGGGACGAAGAGACCGATCTCGCGGCCGTTCATGTCGCCAAGGGCAGCCACGGCGGGATTGACGATCTTGCCGAACACCACCCGCCGATAGAGCGTCAGGGCGTAGACGGC
>Ga0302314_10016708_pt1 | contig 12370 bp, 9 predicted proteins | sample III_Palsa_N2_3_FD_200533 | JGI IMG/M metagenome (GOLD analysis project Ga0302314, IMG submission 200533) | Peat permafrost microbial communities from Stordalen Mire near Abisko, Sweden - III_Palsa_N2_3 | ecosystem: Environmental > Terrestrial > Soil > Palsa > Peat permafrost | place: Sweden...
CATACCCGGCAGGCCCGCGCCTCACGCCGCCTCCCGCAGCGCGCTGATTAAGAGGTCTGGCTCAGTCACGCGCTTACTACATCACACAAAGCATGATCAACTCCCGCGAACCGGGTTAGAGCAGGGCGCTCTATTGCTTACCGGATCTCGTCTAGCAGGTTCTTGTTCCAGGTAATGATGGTCCAAGCCTGGTAATGGTAGATGTGGGCTGGCTTGCCGAACGCGCGAATGACCCAGCTGGGATGAATGTAACCATTGGGACCGTCCTGCATGGTCGTGACGACGAAGTTCGCATAGTGCCGTCGCGGGTCGAAAGCCGAGGCCTTTTCCTCGAAGAGGAGTCCGCGGATGACATAGTCCGGATGAAACCACGGGACGGTCACCGAGATGGTGCCGCGACTGACCAGCTCGATGGCGGCGGCCTCGGAATAGTTGGCGAAACCGGCGGTGAGGTGGTGCGCGCGCAGCCAGGGGGCGAGCGCCTGATCATGCGCCGGGACCTGCGGCAGCCGCACGCCGTAGCCGAGCGCCACCAGGTAACCGCAGGCCACCACCGTCAGCGCGGGCAGCAGCCTGGCCTGGGTGAGCCGGTCCGCGAGCACACGTCCAGCCAGGACCGCGCCGAACGGCAGCACGACGGCGATCTCATGGTTCTGGTAGCTGGCATACGGCAGCGTACTAATCCCATAGGCGATCAGCTGCACCATTATGCCCACAGTGAGAATCTGCGCGATCAGGTCATCGAATGTGAAGAACCGGCGGATGACGCGGCACAGCGCCCATACTGCCAGCGCCACGCCCAAGAGATGCACGACACTCAGCAGCGTGGCGAAACCGAGCGGGACAGCGTTGAAGCCGGCGCCGAATAGACGGAGCACACCGTCAACCACCATCGTGACGTTGGCGGGCCAGGAGGCGCTGGGCGCGAGCTTGGCGGTCAACGGGGCGACACTGTAGCCGCCGAGGCGGCTGATGGTCTTCACGGCGGCGGTGGCCACGCCTGCCGAGACCACCGCCGACGCGACCATCGCAAGGTTGAACCAGTGGGTCCGGAGCGGCTCGCGGCGCGCCACGATGTCCCGGTAGGCAAGTGTCCCGCAGACCACGACGATCGGCAGCACAGCCATCGTCTCAACCGTCGGGTCACCGATCTGCGCCCAGACCAGCATCAGGCCGACCGCCGCCGGCACCCACCAGCGGCGCGGCGCCCGGTCAAGCAGCAGGAAGGTCAGCAGCAACGGCACCCCGGTCCCGATGTGATCCGGTTCAAGCAGCAGAACCCCCGCGCCAGGACCGATCTGCGGCGCGATCATGATCCCGGAAGCGATCAGTACCCTTATCAGGCCCTCTTTGCCCGTCTTAGCACCCTTGGCGAGCAGGCCGGCCAGGACCACAAGCAGCGTGTAGGTGATCGCCCCTGAGACGTGCACGTCCGCTGGGCCAAGCCCGCGGAAGATCTCGACGAGCACGTACTCGGGCAGTTCCGTCGTGTAGTAGGTCACATCGCCGAGGGCCCAGCCCCTGAGCAGCCAGTTCCCGTGCAGCATGTCCCACGCCTGCATGGCGCTGAGCCCGCCATCGGACGTGACGGATGCCGTTCCGGAAATCCTCAGGTAGCAGAGGAAAAGCAAGAAGCCCGCGGCCAGATAGCCGCCCAGCCATATCAGACCAGGCGTGCCTGAAGTAGGCGTTTTGCCCCGGCGCGCATAGCCAGGAATATGGCCGTGGCCGTTATCAGCCTCAGGCCTCGCGATCGTGTGTCGGCCAGGCCCGGTTACCCTCGCATCTGCCCTGTTCAGTACGTTTTTGTCGTCCGCAAGGGACATAGGGATTCTCCTGTAAGGTGCTCGCGTGATCGCTTCTTGACTCGGCGATTGCGACAGAAACAGTTGAGTCACCGAAGATCCGCGTGCTAGTAGGCCAATGCCGCTTAGGTAAGGGTTTTCACGATTCCAGGGGTGATGTCCTGGATGTGGTGATATGACCGCAAGGCGGTCCACTTAAGCTAAGCGTCATTGGCTAGTAGGCCGTCTGGTACGCGATTGAACATATCTGTTGTTCGTTCGGGGAAACGTGATTTTGGCTATGTGCGCTGCGGTTCCGTGCGCTGCCTTACCACCCTATTAAACCGAAACGCCATACGCCCACAGTAAACGATCTTGGTAAGCAAGATAACAGCAAGAAGCGCTTTAGCGCGGGAGCCGGGCAATACGCGCGCACGTCACAGGAGGGCGCCGGGTGGCAGGTCGCGCACCTCGACCCTGGCCGATAGCGGGCCGAGGGCGGTGCGGGCACGCAGGACGGTGGGCAGCGCGGCGGGGGAGCACAGGTACAGGGCTCGCGCGTGCCTCGCGGGCCGGCCGGGCACCGAGGCGTCGGCGGCGGGGCAGCCGTAGTCGCCCGTCCTTGCCAGGATCTCCCGCATGATCGCGACGGTGCGGGTGACGGTTTTGGGCGTCAGCTCGGCTTCCACCGCCCAGCACTCGCCTGCCCACGCGACGGGATTGCCGTCGGGAGCGCCGTCCGGCCAGTGCACCTCGGCATCGGGCAGATGCTGGCGAAGGCCGACCCCGTGCCGTGACCTGATCCGTCGCTCGCATCGCCAGAACGCGCCCGCCGCCCGGTAACCGTTCGTCGCCTCGAGGGCGAGGCGGGCCGCCGTTACCGCCCTGATGTGCGCGAGCCTGGAGAGCGCGGGCCTGGCCGGCTTGTAGGCGGCACCGCAGGCGGCAAGTCCCGCCCTGGTCACCCAGAGCCAGGCGGGGCCTGGGCCGAGCCTGCCGCTCTCCGCGTACCCGAGCTCGCGCCACCTGGCCGCCGCCGCCCGCGCGGGCCGCTCACCGCCGGTCAGCGCGGCGAGCTGGTCGAGCTGCACGCCGTACATGTCGGCGGCGAATACCAAGGCGTCCGCATTCCGCACGGCAAGGCCACGGGAAGCGGCCTGTCTTGGGGCGCCTTTCGGCTCGTCATTACCATCCTGAACTGGCATTTTCGCTGTTTTCTTCGCAGCGCGCGGGCTACCGGTGCTCGGTGACGATCGACAGCTGCCGCTGCGACCGGCCGCCGAACAGGTGAAGCAGCCGCCGATGAGGGCCGCGGCACCTGACCTCGAGGTGCCGCGGCGGGTCGAGCCTGGCCGCCAGGCGGTGCACCGCCGCCGCGCTGTGGGCGTCCAAGAAGGACAGGTCGGTGATGTCAAGGACCAGCCTGGCCCGCTGCAGGTTGCCCAGCGTGTGCAGCGCGGCGCTGAACTCCGCGCGGTTGGCCAGGTCGCTGTCCCCGGTGATCGTGACGCCGTCGGCGTTAACCGCCACGTGCAGCGCCCCAACGCGGGGCAGCAGGGTCACGGGGTGCACCGCGTGCACCTCCGCCATCGCGGAAGTCCCGCCGAACAACCGCTCATCCCAGTAGCAGAGAGCCGTGAAGCGCGGTTCCGGCTGCCCGGCGAACACCGCGTCGTGCAGCGCGGTCTCGTACTCCACCGCCTGGTCGAGGCGGTCGAGCGGTGCGATGGCGAGCGACATCTCGCAAGCGCTGCGCAGCCCGGTGAACCCGTCGGCGATGCCGGTGTCGATCCGGCGGCGCACCCCCTCCACCAGCCGCCCGGGGTCGAACCGGCCGCGCGCGAACCTCGGTGCGTTCGACACGACCAGCTGGCCCGTCTGCACCGCCTTGCGCGCCGTGGCCGTTCCGCCGGCCACCCGGGCCGCTACCGCGCTTGGGTGATGGTCGGCGTCGACAAGCAACAGAACCTTTTCGTCCCGTTCGAACCCTCGCTGGGTGAAAACGCCGAGGACGTCCCAGCGCTCGTCATCGTCGGAGAAGGCCAGGAAGCCGTGATCGCCTGGTTGCAGCCGGTCGACACCGATGGTCCGACCGCGGGAGACGTCTTCAAGCATGCCCACCGGTCCCGCTTGTGAAGGGTCAGCGATCAGATCACCGTATGCCCGCTCAACCTTCTATGTAAGTAAACAATACGAACAGGTTAGCCTTAGTTCCCCCACGCACCGTTAATGGCCGCATGCAGGGCAACGTCCGGCGCGGCGTGACGTAACCGGCTATCCGCCGAGGACGCGCAGCCCCAGCCAGAGAGCGAGCACCGCTAGCGTCAGCGCCGGGAGCACGGTGAGCGCCGCAAGCCGGGTGAACTCGCCGAACGGTACGTCAGCGCCGTACGCGCTCAGCACCCGCCGCCACAGCAGCGTTGCCAGCGAGCCCGTGTAGGTGAGGTTCGGGCCGATGTTGACCCCGAGCAGCACCGCGAGCACCGCGCCCGCGCCCGCGGGCGCGGCCAGCGGTAGCAGCAGGAGAACGGCAGGCAGGTTGTTCACCACCGCCGCGAGCATCGCCGCGAGAGCGGCAAACCAGAGCAGCGCGGGCAGCGCCGAGCCCGCGGGAGCCAGCGGCCGCAGCGCCGAAGCGAGCCCGTTGTCGGCGAGGGCCGTCACCACCACGCCGAGGGCGAGCACGAAGAGCAGGAAAGGCACGTCCGCGCTGCGCGCGATCGAGGCGACCGTGGTCTCGCCCCGCGCCAGCGCCCGCACGGCAAGCGCGAGCGCCCCGCCGAGCGCCGCCCAAGCCGGGTTCGCGCCCGCCGCCGACGCCAGGACAAACCCGCCAAGCGTGGCCGCGACCACAACAAGGGTGAAGACCGGAACGTCGGGGCTGTCCGTCGGCTCTTGACCGCTCGGTTCCCCGGTGCCTTCACCCCGATCATATGGAACGGTCCCGTGTTTCACCCCCGGGCGCACGGCAGTGCCCGCCTCCGTCGCGACCGGCTCTGTCGTCACCGCAACAGTCACCGCAACAGGGGACCGCATAAGGTCCGCCGCGAAGAACCGCCGGATTACCGCGTACTCCACCCCGATCGCGGCCAGCCAGGGCAGCGCCATCAGCTCCGCGAAACGCGAGAACGACAGTCCGCTCACCGTGAACGCCAGCAGGTTGGTCAGGTTGGAGACCGGTAGCAGCAGCGACGCCGAGTTCGCCAGGTGTCCGCAGGCGTACGCGTGCGGACGGGCGCGGGTAGCGAGCCGCTTGGCCGCGATGAGCACCACCGGGGTGAGCAGCACCACGGTCGCGTCGAGCGACAGCACCGCCGTGGTCAACGCCGCGACCACGAACACCCCCCTGAGCAGCCGCACGGGGTTGCCGCCGCTGGCCGTGGCGCCCTCGCCTGCCCTACCGCCGCCGTCAGGCCCGCCGCCGTCAGGCCCGCCGCCGTCAGGCCCGCCGCCGTCAGGCCCGCCGCCGTCAGGCCCGCCCCCGTCAGGCCCGCCGCCGTCCGGTCCGCCGCGCGCAAGCCGGACCCCGAGGAACCGGAAGAGGCCGCCGTCATCGCACAGTTTCGCCAGCACAAGCACGCAGCCAAGGAATCCAACCACGGGCGCGAGCCGCTTCGCCTCCGCCAGTGCCGCGGAGCTTGACACCGCGCCGACAGCGACGACGAGCGCTGCCGCGGGCACCGCCGCGACCGCTTCCGGCCATCCGCGCGGGCGTCGTATCGCCCACGCGAGCACCACGATAAGGGCCGTCGCCGACACCGCCTCTGCTGCGATATCCGGGCCCATCTAGCCATTCTCCCCTGCCTCAGGCGCCACCGCCGTCGCGGCCGGGCTCGCGGCGCTTGCGTTGGCCACGGACCGGCGCGCGACGGTCACCAGGAACAGTAACCACGGGTACGTTCCGAATAACGATTCTTGGCCTTTTGGGAAGTCGCAACGGGACTACTTGGACCTCCTCCCGTCTCGCGTGAGGTCACAATGTGACTACAACTTACCCGCTTCTAGCTGGGGTTTTGCACAGAAAAAATGGCGGTAGCTTTGCGTAATGCGGGGCTGGAAGATCGGTCGCGGATAGGTGTAGGTTCGCGAACATGGCCGTCAAAGCGGAGGGCAAATGAGCATTCTTGGCACGCGGGTGATCCGTACGGAGGATCCGCGACTGCTGACTTCGGGCGGCGTCTACGTCGACGACCTGCGCGAACCTGAGCTTGCCGGGGCGGTGCGGGCCACGTTCGTGCGATCGCCCGTGGCGCACGCACTGATCACCGGCATCGACACCTCGGAGGCGCTCGCGCAGCCGGGCGTGGTCGCGGTGCTGACCGTGGCGGACATGACCGACATGCCCGATCAGGTGCCGCCCGAGCCGCTGCCCGAGGGCTCGCCGCCGCCCGAGGGGCCGATGCCGCTTGGCGGCGTTTGGTCGGAGCCGCTGCTCGCGGTGGACCGGGTGCGGTTCGTCGGCGAGCCGGTCGCGCTCGTGCTCACAGACTCCACCTATCAAGGCGAGGACGCCGCCGAACTGGTCAGCGTGGAGTACGACCAACTGACCGCCGTGCCGTCGATCGACGCGGCCCTGACGGGGGAGACCCTGCTGTTCCCCGAGGCAGGCACGAACGTGTGCACCAAGGGCCTCGGCGACATCAGCGACGACTCGATCTTCGACGGCTGCGAGGTCATCGTCGAGGGCGACGTCCTGAACCAGCGGGTCGCGGTCGTGCCCATGGAGGGCAGGTCCACCGCGGCGGCGTGGGTGAACGGCAAGCTCACCGTCTGGACATCCACCCAGAACGCGCAGATCGCCCGGCTGATCCTGACCGCCATCGGGCTGCCGCCCGACGCGATCCGCGTGGTCGCACCCGACGTGGGCGGCGGGTTCGGTGCCAAGATCGGCGTCGATCGCGAGTCGATCATCGTCGCGTGGGCGGCCAAGCACACCGGCAGGCCGGTGCGCTGGGTGGAGACCCGCAGCGAGAACCTGGTCTCGATGACCCAGGGTCGCGCGCAGCAGCACCACGTCAAGATCGGTGGCAGCAAGGACGGGCACATCAAGGCCTACCGCCTCGATGTCGTACAGGACACCGGCGCCTACCCGCGGATGTCGGGCTTCCTGCCGATGCTGACCAACCTGATGGCGCCGGGCGTGTACGACATCCCCGCCGTTCAGGCCGCGTACAAGGTCGTGGTCACCGACGGGACGCCGGTCGCCGCCTACCGCGGTGCCGGCCGGCCGGAGGCCGCGGCGACGATCGAGCGGGCGGTGGACTGGTACGCCGCCGAGGCGGGCCTCGACCCGGCGGTGGTGCGCAAGCTCAACTTCATCAGGCCGGAGCAGTTCCCGTTCGTGACCAAGACCGGCGCGCCCTACGACACCGGTGACTACGAGTCCGCGCTCGACAAGGTGCTCGATGCGGCCGGCTACGCCGAGCTGCGCGCGGAGCAGCAGCGACGCCGCGACGCCGGTGACACCAAGCAGCTCGGCATCGGCCTGGCCTCCTACGTGGAGATCACCGCGGCCGACGCCGGGGCGGGCGAGACCGCGAAGGTCGAGGTGCACGACGACGGCACCGCGACCGTCTACACGGGCAGTTCCGCGCACGGCCAGGGTCACCACACCGCGTTCGCGATGATCGTGACCGCGGAGCTCGGCATCCCGATGGACAAGATCGAGGTCATCCACGGCGACACCGACTTGATCCCCGACGGCATCGGCACCTACGCCTCGCGCTCGCTCCAGCTCGGCGGATCCGCCGTGCAGAAGGCAGCGATCGAGGTCAAGGACGAGGCGGCCAAGAGGGCGGCCGAGCTCTTCGAAGCCGCGGAAGCCGACGTCGTGCTCGATGCGGAGACCGGCATCTGGCACATCGCCGGCGACCCAGACAAGTCGCTGACCTGGTCCCAGGTCGCCTCGGCGGCCGACGAGGGACTGATCGTGGCCAACGTGCGGTTCACCGCCGACCGGCCCACGTTCCCGTTCGGCTCGCAGCTCTCGCTGGTCGAGGTCGACGTGGAGACAGGCAAGGTCACGCTGCTTCGGCACGTCACGGCCGACGACGCGGGACCGGTGCTCAACCCGATCCTGCTCGACGGCCAGCGGCACGGCGGCATCGCCCAGGGCGCGGCGCAGGCACTGTGCGAGGAGATCCTCTACGACGACGACGGCAACCCGCTGACGTCCACGCTCGCGGACTACGCCGCGATCACCGCGGCCGAGCTGCCAAGCTTCGAGCTGCTGCGAAGCGAGACGCCGACCCCGGTGAACCCGATGGGGGTGAAGGGCATCGGCGAGGCCGGCACGATCGGTGCCACCCCGGCCGTGCACAACGCGGTGATCGACGCCGTGTCGCACCTCGGAGTCCGCCACATCGACATGCCGATGACGCCAGAACGTGTGTGGACCGCTATCCAGCAGGGCGGGGCCAAGAAAGTGAGCGCGGAATGAAGGTCGAACTGACCGTCAACGGCAAGGACATCACGGCGGACGTCGAGGACCGCATGCTGCTCGTGCACTTCCTGCGCGACGTGGCGGACCTCACCGCGACCAACATCGGCTGCGAGACCACGTCCTGTGGCGCCTGCACGGTGCTGCTCGACGGCGAGTCCGTCAAGTCGTGCACGGTGCTCGCCGCCCAGGCCGACGGGCACTCGATCACGACCCTGGAGGGGCTCGCGTCCGACTCGGGCGAGATGCACCCGGTGCAGAAAGCGTTCCACACCGAGCACGGCCTGCAGTGCGGATACTGCACGCCCGGCATGGTCATGGCGATCGTGTCCCTGCTGAAGGAGAACCCGTCGCCCACCGAGGCGGACGTGCGGTCGGGCCTCGAGGGCAACATCTGCCGGTGCACCGGCTACCACAACATCGTGCAGGCAGCGCTTGTCGCGGCTGCTTCAAACACTGTGTCTTCAAACACTGTGTCTTCAAACACTGTGTCTTCAAACACTGTGTCTTCAAACACTGTGTCTTCAAACACTGTGTCTTCAAACACTGTGTCTTCAAACACGGAGGCCGGCAAGTGATCCCTCCTTCCTTTACCTACGTGCGCGCCTCGTCCGTCGATGAGGCGCTCAGCCTCGCGGCCGAGCACGGCGAGGACGCCAAGTACCTGGCGGGCGGGCACTCGCTGCTGCCGCTGATAAAGCTGCGGATGGCGTCACCCGCGGTGCTGATCGACCTCGGCAGGATCACGGAGCTCTCCTACATCCGCGACGAGGGCACCCATGTGGCGATCGGCGCGCTGACCAGGCACCACGACGTGGCGACCTCGGCGGTGCTCGCGGCGGACATCCCGCTGCTCGCGCACACGGCCGGCGAGGTCGGCGACCCGCAGATCAGGCACCGGGGCACGATCGGCGGCTCGGTGGCGCACGGTGACTCCGCCTCCGACCTGCCGGCGACGCTGCTCGCGCTTGACGCCACGTTCGTCATCCGCGGCGAGTTGGGGATCCGGTCGGTACCGGCCACGGAGTTCTTCAAGAGCATCTTCGAGACGGCGATCGAGCCGGGCGAGCTGCTGACCGAGATCCAGGTGCCCAAGCCAGCCACCCCGGCCGCCTGGTCCTTCCAGAAGTTCACCAAGCGGGCGATCGACTGGGCGATCGTCGGCGTGGCCGTGCAGGGCACGTCGGTCGCGCTGATCAGCATGGGCATGACACCGCTGCGCGCCACCGCGGTGGAGTCCGCCCTCGCGTCGGGCGCGTCGATCGCCGACGCGGCCGCGCTCGCCGCCGACGGCACGTCGGCGGGCTCTGACATCCACGGGAGCAAGGCCTACCGCGAGCACCTCGCCCGCGTCCTGGTCAGGCGCGGCCTCGAGGAAGCGGCGTCGCGCTCGTAGCTTTCCGCTGGGCCGCTGGGCCGCTGGGCTGCGCCTCGCTGCCGATACGCACCATATCGCCTCCGCCATGGGAGCCTTGGGAGACCGATCGAAAGTTTCGACCGCTGTGGCGCGCTCACGCGGTGTCGAAAAGGTTGCGATTATGACTATATTTAGTTTTTCTTCACTGTTACGGTGACCTCGTGTACGCCATACAGGTGGGACGTCAACGTAGACGTATCGGCGCCCTTATCCGGGTGCGTTCGAGAGTGTGGGGCACGGCGGTCGCCGTGGCGGTGGTCGGCATCGTGGTGGCTGGGTTGGCGCCGGTCACGGCGGCTAAGGCGGCCACCACCGTCATCGGGGTGACCCTGACCACCTCGAATCTGAGCCAGGCGCTGACTCCGCAACCGTCAATCGCGCTCGGACCGGTGTCCTCCGGCTCGGTGAACCTGACGGTCGACGACGCGACCACCTATCAGACCATTGACGGATTCGGCGCGGCGTTCACCGACACCTCGGACTACCTGCTGCAGGACGCGCTGAGCGCCTCCACCCGCGACCAGGTGATGAACGCCCTGTTCAGCCCGACCACCGGTATCGGGCTGTCGCTGAACCGGGTGCCCATGGGCTCGTCCGACTACACCGCCACCCCGGTCTCCGCCCCCTCGACCTATTCCTACGATGACAACGGCGGTGTCGCGGACCCGACCCTGGCCAACTTCTCCATCGCGCACGACAAGGCCTACACCATCCCGATCATCGAGCAGGCGGAGTCGCTCAACCCGTCGATGAAGCTGGTGGCCACCGAGTGGAGCCCGCCGGCCTGGATGAAGACGAACGACTCGATGCTCGGCGGCGGCACCGGAACTCTCGATTCGTCCGACTACGGGACACTCGCGCAGTACTTCGTGAAGTTCCTGCTGGCCTACCAGGCGGCCGGCGTGAAGATCTGGGCGGTCACTCCGCAGAACGAGCCGAGCAACGCGCCGAGCTCCTACTCCGGAATGCTGTTTCCCGCCGCCGATGAGGCGACGTTCATCGCCGACGACCTCGCCCCGGCGCTCTCACAGGCCGGGCTCGGCACGCTGATCCTGGGCGGCGACGACGTGAGCGTCAACGCCTCCTACGCCGACACGCTGCTTGGGAACTCGACCGTCTACAACGACCTGTCAGGAACGGCCTGGCACTGCTACGCGAACAACCTCGGGGTGATGACGACGATCCACGACTCCTACCCGGGCAAGAAGCTGTACGAGACCGAATGCTCCACAGGACCCGGCATCGCGCCGGTAAACGCGGCACAAGACGCGCTCGAATCGACCTACGACTGGGCCAGCGGCGCCCTGCTGTGGAACCTGGCCCTGAACACCGCCGGCGGCCCGAAGATGGGCGAAGGCTGCACCGACTGCACCGGCCTTGTTACCGTCAACCAGTCCACGGGAACCGCGACGTTCACCGACAACTACTACCAGCTCGGCCAGTTCTCGAAGTTCATCGTGCCCGGAGCCACGCACATCGGCTCCAGCGACAGCGGCGGCATCTGGTCGCAGGCCTACCGCGATCCTGACGGTACTGAGGTCACGGTCGCCTACAACAACAACTCCACCGCCACCACGTTCACCACGACCTGGGACAGCGCAGGCTCCTTCGCCTACACGCTGCCGGCCGGCGCCACGGTCACCTTTACCAAGGGCGCCGCGAACGGCTCGATGGAGATCGTCGGTCGGGGCTCGGGCCGATGCCTGGACGACACTGGCAACCCCGCCAACGGCGTGCAGCAGTACCTGTGGGACTGCACAAGCGGCAGCGCCGCCCAGACCTACCAGTACGCGCCGGGCGGCCAGCTGGAGATCGGCGGCGAATGCCTGGGCGCCAACGGCAACGGCACCGCCAACGGCACCGCGGTCATCACCTGGACCTGCAACGGCACCACCAGCCAGCAGTGGACCTTCCAGGCCGACGGTGCCATCACTAACAATCTCAACGGCCTGTGCCTCGACGCGACCGGATACGGCACGGCCGACGGGACACCCCTGCAGCTCTGGTCGTGCACGGGCAACTCCAACCAGGCTTGGACAGCCACTCCCGGAATCTGAACAGGCCGTACAACAGCCGTGGCCAGGGAAGGCTGGGGACTGTCTGAGTGTTGTGATCCGGATGTTCTTCGTCAGTGGCCGGGGCTGTCTGTCTGAGTGGTTTCGCGGCGGTTGGCCTGGGTGCGGGCGTTGGCGAAGGCCTGGGCGAAGCGCTCCAGCTGGCCCGCGGTCATCGGGGTGGCCATCGCGACGAGGTCGGCCTCGGTTTCCGGGGTGACGATCCTGGTCAGCGCCCGCGCCTTGGCATACGACAGGCGGGCCGCCGCGAGCTCCTGCCGGATGAGCGGGTACTCCGCCAGGGACCGGGCGACCCGGACCTGCTCGCGGGCGGTGCCGGGGGCGATCTGGCACTTCCACGACAACCAGGCCGCACACGACGGCATCTCCCAGTCCGCCCAGCCCCGCCGCTCGTCGAAGTCCGCGATCAGCAGCAGGAACCGGCACGTCGCCGCGGTCAGGTGCCCGGCAAGCTCGCAGATCCGCGCCTCCAGCCGCTCCATCGGCTCCGGCGAACCGGGCGACTCCTGCTCATCAGCCCGCACCAGCGCGGGAGGGGACACGTTCTCTGAGGTAGTATCGGTACAAGACGATGACTGCGTCAAAGTTCCGTTCATGTATTCGATAATGGGCCGCGATGTCGATGCCTGAGCGGAGCATCCTCACAGCGCAGGAG
>Ga0302314_10016709_pt1 | contig 12368 bp, 8 predicted proteins | sample III_Palsa_N2_3_FD_200533 | JGI IMG/M metagenome (GOLD analysis project Ga0302314, IMG submission 200533) | Peat permafrost microbial communities from Stordalen Mire near Abisko, Sweden - III_Palsa_N2_3 | ecosystem: Environmental > Terrestrial > Soil > Palsa > Peat permafrost | place: Sweden...
CGAGAAGCATTCCTCGGTGAGCATGACCTCCTACCAGGACCCGACCGACCTCAACCGCTCGATCTACACCTACGACAGCACCGGCAAGATCATCGCCTACCGCTTCTTCGGCTTCGTGCCGGGCTCATCCGACGCGGTGGCCCTGCAGATGGCCAAGGACAAGGCGGCCAACCCGGCTGCGGCCGCTCCTGGGGCTGCGGCACCGGCGCCTGCGGCCGGCGATGCGGCGGCCCCGGCCGCTCCGGCGGCTGGCGATGCCAGCGCGCCCGCGGCGCCGGCCGCTCCCGCGGACAGCTCGGCTCCGGCGGCGCCCGCCCCGGCCGACAGCACGATGGGCAAGTAGACGCGGGCCCGGTCGCTGCGACCGGGTGCGGGACGATGCACGACGGTGGGACAGGGGAACGTGTCCGACATGACCCCAACCCAGGACCTCGCTGACGGCGCATCCCTGCTGCGGACCGTCCGCGTCATCGCGCTCGCCTTAGCGATAGCCTGGTGCTGCGCTGGGCTGACCGTCCCGTGCCAGGCCGAGACCGCCGCGGCGGATGCCGACGCGACCCAGCCGCCGGCCGATCCGGCGATCGTCGCCCAGCTCGCGCAGCTGCGCGCTGCGGATGTCGCCGCCGATCTTGCTGCGGCATGGAAGGCGCATGATCAGCGGTATCTCGGCGTGTTGGGCATCGGCATGGATGTCCCCGGCTTCGACCAGTCCACGATGCGCTCCGACGATGAGGTCCGCGTGATCCCGAACACCTCCGACTGCCCCCGCAACGACACCGAGGCGGAGCTGGATCATCTCGCGCGCACCTATGCCAGGATCTACAACACGCTCCTGACGAAGCGCCTGGCGGCGTCACGCGCGCAGGCGGAAGGGCCTGCCGACCCGCCGGCGGATCCGCATCGGCCCGTTTTCCAGGATTCGTTGACCTCCCGGATGCCCTAAGCGGCGGATCATGGCCGGGAGGTCACGGCCGTGTGCCCGTTCCCCAGAGCCGAGGGCCTTGCGCAAATCTTAGACACGACGTGCTCGCGGCTGCTCAGGACATGACCTAAAGCCACATTATCGTCACGACGGCTGGTTCCTAGGCTCGGCCCATCATGCCTACTCCAAGCGGTCGCTTCACGTCCGTCATCCTGGTCCCGACCCTCGCCCTGCTCCTGCCGGGTGCGGGCCTGCTGGCCGAGGACCAGTCCAGCGCGCCACCGGTCGCGCCGCCGCCGGGCGCGACCCCGGGCGACACCACCGGCACCACTGGCTCGATCCCGACCACGACCGAGCCTGAGCAGCAGATCACCGTCAACGCCAACAACCGCGCCGGTCCCAGCACCAACGCCAATGGCGCCAACTCCTATGGCGTGACCCAGGCCGACATCGACCGGCTGCCGGCCGGCAGCAACACCTCGATGACCGACCTGCTGGCGCAGATGCCGGGGGTGGCCATCGACCAGTACGAGATGGTGCACATCCGCGACAATGAGGGCGCCGGCTTCCAATATCAGATCAACAACGTGCTGGTGCCGATCGACATCAACACCAATCCGCCCTTCATCTCGATGATCAACCCGATGATGGTCAAGCACATCGACCTGCTGACCGGCATCCTGCCCGCGCAGTACAGCTACGCGATCGGCGGTGTGGTCGACATCCAGACCAAGGACGGCTTCAGCCAGCCGGGCGGCAGCGAATCGACCACCGTCGGCATGCGCCAGACCGTGCGCCAGGATGTCGAGTACGGGGCCAGCAGCGGCACCTGGAGCTATTACGCCAACATCATGGCGACCTCGAACAACACCGCCTTCAACACCCCGACCGACGACGCCAATGCGATCCACAACCACCAGGACGAGGGCCAGGCCTTCGCCTACGTCTCGGACCAGGTGACCCTCGACACCAAGGTCAGCCTGGTGCTCTCGGGCGCGGCCGCCAACAACCAGTTCCCGAACGTCCCCGACCAGGATCCGCAGTTCGATCTGGCCGGGCACAATCCGCCGCCGAACTCCTCGGACATCGATTCCCAGCTGAACATGCGCGACTACCTCGCGATCCTGAAGCTCGACCACACCGTCAACCAGGACGTCTCCTACCAGCTGGCGGCGGCCACGCACCACATCGAGCAGCACTTCATGCCGGACGACGTCGGGGATCTCATCTACCAGGGCGTGTCCTCGGACGTGAAGCGCCAGGACTACGACTACACGGCACAGGGCGACCTCACCATCAAGCACGATCGCAACACTTTCACCACCGGCTTCTACGTCGGCTCCTACGATGTGGAGTCCGACTCCTCGTCGAAGGTCTTCCCGGTCGACGACGACGGCGACCAGAGCAGCGATGTGCCGGTCGAGGTCAATCTGCATCTGCAGAAGGACAACATCGTCACCGGCACCTACGTCAACGAGCTGGCCCAGCTCAGCCGGACCATCACCGGCAACCTCGGCCTGCGCTACAACACCCTGACCGGCTTCACCACCGACCACAGCCTCGATCCGACGCTCAGCCTGATCTGGCGCCCGAACCAGGATTTCTCGGCGCATGGCGGCTTCGCCCGCTACACCCAGCTGCCGACCTTCTCCGGCATCGCGCCGAGCGCCCCGGCGCAATACGCCAACACCACCGGTGCGCAGCCCAGCGGCCAGACCTTCCCCTACGCCGAGCACGACAGCGAGTGGGATGCGGGTGTGGCCTACCACCCCTGCGAGGGCGCGGTCATCTCCTGGGACAACTTCTTCGAGATCACCCACCACTACCTCGACGCCGGGCTGTTCGGCGACGTGCCGATCTATGCGCCGCTGAACTACGAGAAGGGCTACATCTGGGACAGCGAGCTGGCCCTCGCCTACCGCCGGGAGGACTTCACCTATTACAGCAACTTCACCATGGGCCGGAACTACGAGAAGGGTGTCGCCAGCGGCCAGTTCAACTTCCCGGACCCGGCCGAGCTGAGCTACATCAACAACCACTACTTCCTGCTCGACCACGAGCCCCTCGCCGAGCTCTCCGCCGGGGTCAGCTACGACCTGCGCCCCTTCACCTTCAGCCTCGACAGCATCTATTCCAGCGGCCTGCGCACCGGCTTTGCCGACTATGAATCGCTGCCCCAGGTCTGGCAGGTCAATCTCGGCGTGCTCTACGCCTTCACGTGCCCGGGCATCGGTCCGATGACCGACCGGGTGACCATCCTGAACCTCTTCAACCGCGAGAACCTCATCCGCCCGGCCGGCGGCATCGGCATCTTCCAGGCCTCCTACGGTCCGCGCTTCACCGTCTACGATACGCTCACCATCCCGTTCTGAGCGGCTCGGGCGAGGCGCCTGAGCGTCCGCTCACGGCACCGCGATGCCGGCCAGGCGCAGCAGACGCAGGGCATTGGTCGAGGTCAGGACCCCGGGGCGCATCAGGTAGTCGAAGGCCAGGTCCGGGCGGTCGGCCAGGGTGCCGGTCTGGTCGGCGAAGTGCACGACGCGCACCGGCGCAGGCAGGTCGGTCTCGAGCTGCGCCAGGGCGAGGTCGTGGGTGCTGATCAGGACGGCGGCGGCGCGCGCGCGCACCGCCGCGACCACGGCGCGCGTGCCGAGGTGGCGCTCGAGGCTGTTGGTGCCGGAGAGGACCTCGTCGAGCGCCACCAGGACGGGGGCTCCGGGCGCGTCGACCTCGTCGATGATGCGCCGCAGGCGGCCGATCTCGGCCTGGAAGCGGCTGAGGTCCTGGTGCAGGTCGTCGCGCGCATCCATGGCGGCGGCGACGCGCAGCGGCCGCAGCACCAGGCTGCTGGCGCACACCGTGATGCCGAGCCGCGCCATGACCACCGCCAGCAGGCAGGAGCGCAGGAAGGTGCTCTTGCCGGAGGCGTTGGCGCCGGTGACCACCAGCACCAGGCTCTCATCGATGGTCACGTCGTTGGCCACGCGGCGCGTGGCCGGAAGCAGCGGGTGGGCCAGGGCGGCGGCGCTGAAGGGTGCGCCCTGGGTCGTCCACTGCGGCCAGGCGCCGCCCAGCTCGGCGACATAGGTGGCCAGGCAGCTGACCGCGTCGATCTCGGCGGCGGCATCGAGCCAGGCGGCGCGGCGCGCGCCATGCGCCATGGCCCAGGCGTCGAAGCGCGTCGCCTGGCGGGAGAGGTCGAACCACACCGCGCCGATCAGGTAGCTCCACAGCGGATTGCCCTGCTTGGAGAGCGCATCGCCCAGCAGCTGCAGCCGCGCCAGGGCGGCACTGGCGGTGGTGGCGAGGCGGACGTGCTCACTGATCGCGCCAGGCGCCGTGGCGTCCTGCGGCAGGGCGGCGATGCGGCCGATCAGGGCGCGCTCGGCCGTGACCTGGGCATAGAGGCTGTCGCCCTCCAGGCCGACCAGGAAGCGCCGCGCGAGGCGGTCGATGGCGCCGCAGATCAGGGCGGTGATCAGCAGCACCATCAGGAACTCGCGCTCCTCGGCGTGCCAGGCGATCCAGGCCAGGAAGGCCGCCACCAGCAGCCGCGCCACCCAGGCCACGCCCGCCAGCCAGCGCGGCGGGCGGCGACGCTCCATAAGCCAGGTCGCGAGCGGATCCGTCGGCGTGGTGGGTAGCGCTGCAGCCGCTGCGCCCACGCCCGGGGCGCGCGCGGTGGCAGCGGGCACGGCCACGGGCGCTGAGCCTTCGGCGACGAAGCGCGCCCGCCAGGCGTGCGCGGCGCTGAGATGGCGCACCAGCTCGGCGCGCCCGGTCGCGGGCTGGCCGTCGAGGCTCAACAGCCAACCCAGCAGGCGCCGGCTGCCGGCGGCGGTGGCCGCGGTGTCGAGCAGGGTGAAGAGGCTGCGGGCGCCGACCAGGCCGAGGTCGCGGGCGCAGGGATGGTCGGCGGGACACGACTCCTCGCCGGTGGCGGTGGCGCGGCCCCAGCGTCCGGCCAGGCGCTCGGCGCCGGCGCGGTGGTAGTCGGCCAGACGGCTCGCGACCTGGCGCGCGCGTACCAGGCGGCTGAGCCGCGCCCCGCCGAGGACGAAGGCCGCGACCGTGGCGGCGAGGGCCGCGATCACCACCCAGCCGGGGAGCGTCCAGATGAAGAGCGGCACCAGCGGCAGGACGCACAGCACCAGGCGCGTAAGGCCCGTCCAGCGCGCGCGCTCATCGAGCTGCGTGTGCTCAAAGAGCGCCCCCGCCAGGCCCTGGGCATGATCGACCGGAGGTGCACTCATGGCGCCATGCTCGCGGCGCCGTCGCCGACACCACCCAAACCCGGCGCCAGCCTCCCGGCGAAGCGGCCTGGACGTCGGCCTGATTATCGGCCTAGAAATCGGCCAGCAGGCTCATCGCCACATTGGCTTCCAGGGGATAGCTGTGGCTGTTGAAGTCGCCCTGGTTGATGCTGCGCGAGCCGGCCAGGTCGAGCTTGACCCCGCCGACATCCAGGCCGAAGCCGGCGGAAACCACCGTCTGCGCCGAGGACTCGGCGAGTTGCGGTAGCAGCCACCGCGCAGCGCGAGGAAGTGCAGGATGGTCCATTCGACACCGCCCGAGAGGCGCTGCGTATCGTAGTTCTGCAAGGTGGTCTCGGCCTTGAGCAGGTCGACGTCGGATTCGATGACCACCGAGGTGAAGGGCATGAAGGCCACCCCGAGGGTGCCCTGGGGCGCGACGTGGACATCGGGGAACTTGATGCCGTTGACCGTCGGCCCGGCGAACTCGGGGTCGTTCACGTTGCGGAAGTTCAAGCCGACCTGCAGGTAGCGCATGCGCGCCATCGCGCCCACGTCCACACCGACGTTCACCGACTGCTGGTAGTTGTTGGTGACCGAGCGCAGCACCTGCTCGGTGTCGGAGCCGAACAGCTGCACGGCGGTGTCGTAGACCCGGCCGACCATGCACTTGAGGCTGGCGCCGACGCTCAGGTGGCTGTCGATGGCGTAGCCGTAGGTCAGCGGCAGCTCGGCCAGCCCGAAGGCGGTGACCAGGGCGGCGGTGTCGTTGTTGCTGAGGTTGCCGCCGCCGTTGTCGGTGGCCGCGGCGATCTGCGCCAGGACGCTGGCGAAGCCCGCGGCGCTGCTGCTGGTGACCCCCTCCTGGCGGCCGGTGTAGTCGAGGATGCCGATCGAGCGGGCATCGAGCCCGGCCGCCGCGAGCTGCTGCTGCTGGGCGGGCGTAAACAGCGAGATGTGGCCGTCGCCGGTGACGCCGGAATTGGCGAGCTGCGTGTTGAGGTTGCCGGTGCCGACGCCGACGTTGCTCAGGTCGAGGGAATAGACGCGCGCGGTGGCCTCGAAATAGCTGCGGAAGCCCAGGCCGAAGGAGCCGATGCGCACGCCGACCCCGGCGGTGGCGTTGGCGGTGATGCCGTTCTGCGGATTGCCGATGCCCTGCAGGCCCTGGGCGACCTTGACCAGGTTGGCGACGTTCGCGGCCGTGACCGCGCCCTGGCTGCCGAGGTCGTCGTAGGGCACGGTCGAGAGCAGGTCGATGTAGGTCGCCATGTTGCCCTGGATGACTTCGCCCGCCGAGGCGTCGACGCCGAAGCCCCAGCGCTTGGCCCCGATGTCATTGTTGTCCGAGGGATAGCGGCTGCCGTCAGGTTCGCGGTCGGCGAAGAAGCCGAAGGCGGCGGGATTGTAGTACTGCGCGGTGTAGTCATCGACGCAGGCGGTGTTGGCGCCGCCCATGCCCAGGGCCCGCGCTCCGACGAAGAAGTCGTCCTGGGCCTGCATGGCGCCGCACGTGGCGCACAGCGCGATCAGGACCGGGCGAGCGCAGTGAGATGGTGGTGCGAAAAAGGCATGGTCGACTCCTGTGCCGGTGCAGCGAGGTCCGGGCGGCGCGAGGTGGTCGCACGGGGACCCTACCATGCAGGGCGGTCGCCAGCAATGGCTGCGCCATGCGGTGTCCGGGTTGGGCGGTGCCCAGTTACGGCGTGTCCTGATATGAGCAGGCGACTGACCTGATTCCGCGGGCGGCAGCCCGGACCTGCGCAGGCATGCGGGCGAACCACGGCTCCTGGAATGCAGCGACGGACGCGCGCGGCGCCCCGGCTGATCTAGACCTGCACGACCTTGATCGAGTTGGCGCCATGCGACGAGACGCCGTAGATCACCACCACCGTGTCGCCGTCATTGACCACACCGAGGCGGATGCAGCTCTCGATGCCGATCTCGAGCTGGTCGTTGGGATCCTCCTTCAGCGGCACGATCACCGGCACCACACCCCAGAAGAGGCTCAGGCGACGCCAGGTGGCCTGGTCGTAGCACAGCGCGACGATCGGCACGTCGCCGCGACGCTTGGATAGCAGCAGGGCCTTCTCGGTGTTCTGCGAGAAGACCATGATGGCATTGGCCGAGAGCTCGCGCGACAGGTAGTCGGTGGCGCCACTGATCGCCATCGCGTAATGGTCGAAGCCGCCCTTGTCGCGATCCGGGTTCAAGGTCGGCATGTACGGGCTCTTCTCGGCCTCGATGGCGATGCGCATCATCTCGCCGACCGCCTCCGCCGGGAACTTGCCGTAGGCGGTCTCGCCGGAGAGCATCACCGCGTCGGAGCCGTCGAAGATGGCGTTGGCGACGTCGGAGGATTCCGCGCGCGTCGGGATCGGGCTCTCGATCATGCTTTCCAGCATCTGGGTGGCGGTGATCACCAGCTTGCCGACGCGGTTGGCGGAGGCGATCAGCTCCTTCTGCACGACCGGCAGCTTCTGGGTCGAGATCTCGATGCCGAGGTCGCCGCGGGCGACCATGATGCCGTCGGCCTCGGCGAGGATCTCGTCGATGGCCGCGACCCCTTCCGGCTTCTCGATCTTGGCGATGACCGGGATCTGGCGCCCGGTCTCGGCGATGCGGTTCTTGATGGTGCGCACGTCGCGCGCGGTGCGCACGAAGGAGATGGCGACGTAGTCGACGTCATTGGCGATCGCCCAGGCGAGGTCGGCCTTGTCCTTCTCGGAGAGCGAGGGCGCACTGACCTTGACGCCGGGCAGGTTGATGCCCTTGTTGTTCTTGAGCTGGCCGCCGATCATCACCGTGCACTGGATGTCGTGGCCCTCGACGGCGTCGACGCGCAGGCGCATGCGCCCGTCATCGATCAGCAGCACGTTCCCGGGCACCACGTCCTTGGCCAGGCCGTCATAGGTGCAGCCGACGCGGTCGATGGTGCCCTCCGGGCACTCGGCGACGGTGATCACCGTCTTCATGCCGGTGGTCCAGAACACCGTGGTGCCCTCCTTGAGGCGGCCGGTGCGGATCTTGGGGCCCTGGAGGTCGGCGAGGATCGAGACCGGATGGTCCATCTCGACACTCAGGCGGCGCACCAGCTGCAGGCGCTTGAGGTGGTCGGCGTGGTCGCCATGGCTCATGTTGAGCCGGGCCATGTTCATGCCGTTGAGGAACATCTGCCGCAGCACGGCCTCATCGCTCGAGGCCGGACCGATCGTGGCGATGACCTTGGTCGCCTTCCTATTGCCCTGCGAGAGGGCTGTGGGCACCCGCTTGCCTGCTCCTGCGGCCGTAACCGGGACAGATGTGGTTGAAAGCGGGGTGGGGAGCGTGGCCATGATGGCGTCCACCCTAGCCGACCTTTGCGGATTGCCATGTCACCAACTGCAGCGTTGCGTAGGGACACATTTGCAGCGTTTGCGCTGGACAATGCCGTCGCGGGCGACGACGCGGCGCCTGGTTCATGGCATGGCCCCCTCGGACTGCTACACCAGGGGGCATGAGCAGCGCACCCTACGAGAGCGCCGCCCAGGCCGTGCGCGAGGCCTCGGACATCATCATCACCACCCATCTCAATCCCGATGGCGACGGCATCGGCTCCGGGCTGGCCCTGGTCCATGCGCTGCGCGCGCTCGGCAAGCGCGTGCGCTTCCTGTGCCCGAGCACGGTCGCCTCGCTGTACCGCTTCCTGCCCGGCTTCGAGGCGCTCGAGCCGGTGTCCGAGGCCCAGGCGCGCGCCGCCGCGCCGGCCGAGCTGATGATCAGCTGCGACGCCGGTGACATCGAGCGCCTCGGGGTGGTCGCCCAGGTGCGGCGTACCAGGCTGATCAACCTCGACCACCATGCCACCAACACGCGCTTCGGGGACCTCAACCTGGTCGACGAGCAGGCCGAGTCGAGCGGGGTGGTGGTCGAGCGGCTGCTGCGCAGCCTCGGGGTGGGCCTGGACCGGGTGCTGGCCGAGTGCCTGTACACGACCATCGTCTTCGACACCGGGCGCTTCATGCATTCCAACACCACGGCGCACACCATGCGCTGGACGGCGGAGCTGCTCGAGACCGGCATCGATGCCGCCGCGATCAACCGCAAGCTGACCTACACGCGCACCCTCAAGGACCTGGCGATCGTCAAGCTCGCCATCGAGCACCTGGTGCAGGACGGCGATCCGCGCCTGGCCGGGGTGGTGCTGACGCGCAGCGCGATCGAGCAGGTCGGCGAGCCCGAGGACTGGGGCGAGCTGGTCGAGATCCCGCGCTCCCTGCAGGGCAACGAGATCGCCTACCTGGTGCGTGAGGGCAAGGACCGCGCCTCGGCGCGGGTCAGCCTGCGCTCCAACCCACCCTTCGAGGTCGGGGTGGTGGCCCAGGCCTATGGTGGTGGCGGCCACCGCCAGGCGGCCGGCTGCACCATCCCGGGCACGCTCGCGGCGATCCTGCCGGCGCTGCGCGCGCGCCTGCGCACCCAGCTGGCCCCGGCCTAGCGCGCATGGCCGAGGGCGCCGCGCGCGACAACCAGCCGGACGCCCTGCCGCTGCGCGTCGAGGTGCTGTTCTACCGCGAGACCGACCGCGACTATGTGATCGCCCCGCACTACCACCGCATCCACCAGTGGTATGTGCTGCTGCATGGCGGGGTCGACATGACCATCGGTGATACGACCTTCGCCCTGCATCCCAACCAGTCGATCATCATCCCGCCGGGCGCAGTGCGTTCCCCGCGCGCCCGGGCGCGCGCCCCCGGCTACCTGGTCGCGGTCTTCGAATGCTTCGGGCTCGACCTGTCGGAGGTCACCAGCGCGGTCCTGGATACGCCGGTGGAGCTGCACGCCGAGCTGATGGGCCTGGTCGACGAGCTGCGCCTGCCCAAGGGCGCGGAGTCGCGCCACCTCGCGGCGGCGCTGCTGACGCGCCTGCTGATCGGGCTCAAGCGCGCCAAGCTGGCGCACCAGCCGCCCTCGCCCTCGACTCTGACCCGCCACCTGCCGGAACTGATCATCCAGGCCGAGGTCTTCATGGAGCGGAACTTCTACCGCACCCTGACGCGCGGCGACATAGCCGGTGCGGTGCACCTCTCGGAGCCCCACCTGGGGCGCGTCTTCCGCTCCGCCACCGGCAAGACGGTCCTGCAGCGGCTTACCGAAATCCGCATGGCGCATGCCGGGGTGCTGCTGTTGGAATCGGACCTGGCAATTACCCAGATCGCCCTGGATGTCGGCATAAGTTCCTTTAGTCACTTTACTTACACCTTCAAGAAGGCGACGGGGCTGACCCCATCGGATTACCGGCGGGTGCGCGGTCGCCACTACTTGTGAGCGGTTTGAGCAACGACCTGATCGTCAATCGCTAGCACCGCAGGGTGGAGGCCCGTAGCATGTCCGGCGTGAACCAGGCGGCATATGGAACGGCACTGGTGCGCGTCGCGATCGTCGGCTGCGGGGTCATCGCTCCGACCCATGCCAAGGCATTGGCCCTGGATGGCCGGGCCGAGCTGGTCCTGGCCTGCGATGTGGACCTGGCCAAGGCCCAGGCCCTGGGTGCGCGCCGGGCGGCCAGCGACTGGCATGAGGCCCTGGGAGCGGGCATCGACCTGGTGATCCTCTGCACCCCGCACCACGAGCATGCCGCGCAGGCGGTGGCGGTGCTGCGCTCCGGCAAGCACCTGCTGTGCGAAAAACCGCTCGCCACCACCCCGGATGCGGTGCGCGGCATGGTCGCGGCCGCGCAGGCCGCCGGCACCGTAGCCTCGGGCATCTTCCAGCACCGCTTCAGCCCCCTGGCGCGGCGCCTGCACGCCCTGCTGCGCGGGGGCGACTTCGGGCCCCTGGTCGGCGCGACGATGGTCTTCCGCTGCACCCGCACCGCCGCGTACTACGCCAGCGGGCCGTGGCGTGGCCGCTGGGATGGCGAGGGCGGCGCGGTTATGATCAACCAGGCGATCCATACCCTGGATCTGCTGAACTGGTTCTGCGGCACGCCGCTCACGGTGGCCGGCCTGGTCTCCCAGCAGCATCCCGGGATGATCGAGTGCGAGGACCATGGCCAGGGCACCATCACCTATGCGGATCATGCCGGCGATTCCGGCCAGGGCGCCCAGGCCCGCATCGTCTGCAGCAATGACCTGAGCACCGACTGGTACCAGCGCATCACGCTGACCTGCCGCGATGGCGCCATCGCGCTCGGCGACCACCACCGCCTGCTGGAGGTCACGCATCCCAACCAGGCGCTGGGCGCGGAGCTGCGCACCCTCGACCAGATCCGCCTCGATGGCGTGCGCCTGCCCGGCAAGGACTGCTACGGCGACCACCATGCCCTGCAGATCCAGGATGTGCTCAGCGCGATCCGCGCCGGCCGGGCGCCGTTCGTCTCGCTGGCGGATGCTGCGGTGACCAACCAGGTGGTGCTCGGCCTGTATGCCTCCAGCGCGCAGCGCGGTGCGCCGGTGGCGCTGCCAGCGCGCTCCTTCACCCGTCCCGACCTGCTCGGGACGCTGCAGCGCCAGGGCCAGGCCGGTGGCCTGGCGGGGACCTGAGCCCGTGATCCCCTCACACCCCGTCACCGGCACGCACCGTACAGCTTACCCGCACCCGCACCCGCATCGCCATCGTCACTTTCACCTTCACGATCAATCTCACCCTCAAACGGCGTGCCTACGCCAGGATCCGACACCATGACTACGCACGCACATCTCCGCCTCGGCATCATCGGCGTCGGCGGCATGGGCGGCGCCCACGCCGACAACATCCTCGCCAAGCGCATCCCGCGCCTCGACCTGGTCGCGGTCTGCGACACCGATCCCGACCAGCTCAGCCGCTTCTCGACGCTGCGCACCTTCACCGACAGCCGCGAGCTGATCCGCTCGGGCGTGGTCGACGCGGTCCTGATCGCCACCCCGCACTACGACCACACCACCATCGGCGTCGATGCATTGGCGCAGGGCCTGCACGTGCTGACCGAGAAGCCGCTGTCGGTGCACAAGGCCGACTGCGAGAAGCTGATCGCTGCCTACCAGAAGCGTCCCAAGAAGTCGCAGCTCTTCGCCGCGATGTTCCAGACCCGCACCGAGCCGGCCTGGATCAAGCTGCGCCAGCTGATCAAGTCCGGCGAGTTCGGCGAGATCCGCCGCATCAACTGGATCGTCACCGACTGGTACCGCACCGAGGCCTACTACGCCTCAGGCGGCTGGCGCGCGACCTGGCGT